>Ga0105047_10014723_pt1 | contig 12381 bp, 11 predicted proteins | sample MAT04_FD_78384 | JGI IMG/M metagenome (GOLD analysis project Ga0105047, IMG submission 78384) | Freshwater microbial communities from Lake Fryxell liftoff mats and glacier meltwater in Antarctica - MAT-04 (megahit assembly) | ecosystem: Environmental > Aquatic > Freshwater > Ice > Liftoff... | reverse complement strand
TGTCCTCCCACGAGTAGTCAGAGTACGCGCTGCAGATGACGCACTGGAGCTCCGGATCGACCTCCCACAGCCGGGTGATCGTCTCGACGCCGTCCCATCCAGGCGGCATCCGCATGTCGACGAACGCCACCGAATACGGGCGACCCTCCTCCCGCGCCGCGATCGCCATCTGCAGCGCCTCCTGACCCTGGTACGCGGAGCTCAGCTCGAACTCGGCGTGGCTGGGCTTGCTGATCACCTCGGCGAACAGCTCGAGCTCCAGGCTGGTTTCGGCCGTTCGAGACGCGCGCTTCCCGAGGATCTTGGCGAAGTCCGCGTGGATCGCCCGGTTGTCGTCGATGATCAGGATACGTCGGGGAGCGGTGCTGGAGATGCGCATGGATGTTGTCGTCACGACAGAGGCCCTCGGGCAGAGACGTGCGCCGAATTGACGACCGTGTTCGCGTTGATCGGCACGATGAGCGTGAACTTGGCGCCGCTCCCCGGACCGTCGCTGTGGACCGTCAGCTTGCCGCCGAGCTCGATGGCAAAGCAGCTGCTGGAGTGGAGACCGAAGCCGTGCCCTTCGACCTTGGTGGTGAAGCCATGGTTGAAGACGCGGGCCAGGTTCTCCTCGGGGATGCCGACGCCGTTGTCCTCGACCTGGATGCACACCCGATCGTCGCCCACCCGCATCGCGCGGAGCGTGACGGTCGGACGTTCCTCGCCCTGCGCCAGGGCATGCCGAGCGTTACTGAGGAGGTTGACCAAGATCTGGAAGAGCTTGTGGCGATCGACCGTGATCGTGAGGGATCGATCGTAGTCCTGGATCACCGACATCTTCGCGTCCGAGTCGCTGAGGGTGAGGAACTTGATCCCATCATCGAGCAACTCGCTCACCAGCACCCGCTCGGTCACGCCGCGGGCCCGGGCGTGCGATTGCTGTACGCTGATGATCGCCTTGATGTGCTCGATGTTCTTCGTCAGCGACTCGAGCTCCGCGAGGATCTCGGCGCGCTGCTCGCGCATCCCCGTGACGACGTTCCCGAGATAATCGAGGAGCTTCTTTCCCCGCGGATCTTCGTCGAGAAAGCGGCCCGGCTGCGGCTGTGACTTCAGCAGGTCGAGCCCCCGCTCCAGCCCCGCCGCCAGCGTCGACGTGCTCACCAGCCGGCCTACCACGCCCGACGACACGTTCAAGCTGTTGAGCACGTTGCCCACGTTGTGGATGAGGTTCGTCGCCACATCGGCCATCCCCGCCTTGCGCGAGGCTTCGAGCAGCTTCCCCTGGGTGCTCCTCAGCTCGGCGAAGCGCTTCTGCATCTCCGCCGAGGACAGGTCGAGGGCTCGCTCGAGCGTGTACCGGTCCTGGTCCGCGTCCGTGTACACGCGATCGATGGTGGCGACGAACTGCCGCCACTGCGCGACGCTGGGGGCCGTCTCCAGATCAGGCAACAGCCCGAGCTTCTTGATCTGTCGCGCCAGGACCTTGTGCATCGTTCAAGACTCCCAGATGCTCGTCAGAGTCATGGTCTGGTTGTGCAACGAGCCGCACTCGCCGGTCGCGTGGGGCGAGATCTCGCCGTACGAATAGAAGCCGACCAGCTTGCTGCCCGCGGGCAACGCCTCGTGGGCCGCCTCGACCTCTTCCTCGGTGCGCTCGCCCAGGACCAATCGCCGGCCGACGCAGCTGATCGCGACGGTGACCGTCTCGCCCTTCTGATCGCTGTTGGCCGCTCGGCCCGCCTCGCCCGCGCCTTCGATCAGCCGATCGAAGTTGGCGCGCATCAGCTGCACCAGCGATCCCTCGGGGAGATCGCCGGCGAAGGTCATCGACTGCGCACCCTCATCGATCGAGAGGATAGTGCGGACCAACGTCTTGGCGTCGCCCGCGTGGGCGCGCAACGCGAGCGGGAAGAGCAGCGCGGTGGCCGGCAAACCTTCGGCGCGATCACCGAGATACGTCTTGTAGAGCTGGAGGGCTGGCTCGCCGTCGAGCTCGAAGAGGACGTTCGACGCAGATCGGGTGACGGTCCGCTCGGGCCCGAAGATGTCCCAGCCTCCGCGCGATCCATGGCTGACGCCCACCGACGAGCCATACAGGCCGACGCCGACCACCATCCGCTCCTGCGGCTTGCCATCCACGAGCACCCAGGTGTGCTGGAAGCGGCTCCCATCACCCGCGAGGCCCCCGGTGACCACGACCGTTGGCGCGAGCGCCGAATGGATCCCGCGGAGCAGCTCGCTGCCGTTCACCGCTATCCCGTCGGAGAAGACCAGCACCGCCCGCAGATCCGGCGCGGCCAGCGCCCGGGCGATGTTCTCGCCGGGCCCATACGACGAGCCACCGGTCTCCACCAGCGCGCGCGCGAGCTTCACCTTCGTCTTGTCGAACTTGATCACCGCGACCGAGAGGCTCTCGTCGCGGATGGTGCGATCGTCGATCTCACCGGCCGAAGAGCAGCCCGCGATCTTCGAGGTCGGGAACGCCGCGGTCAGCGCCTGCAGCGGGCCCGTCGCGTCGACGAAGCTCGGCGCACCGAAGACCAGGACCAACGTCTGATCAGAGTCCATGGAAGGAAATGGCGCAGACCAACCGGTCCCGGTCTGGAAGGAGATCGTTTCGACGTGCATGTTTTGGCCCCCCGGCTCGACGACGCGCGTCGCGTTTTGCGACGCTGCCAGCAGAGGCATCGGTAGGTTCGCCCAGAAGTTTACAAGTTGAGCAGAAGCGAGCGCCGACGGGTAGTCGCAGAAGCGAAACCTCGAACGGCTCCGGAGCTACCGTCGGGTGGAGGAACGCGAGGTCCCGGCCATCATCCCGGGATCGTTCGACAACTCGCCGGGCTGATACACGCGGGTCCATCGAGTTGGATTCGCAGTTCGATCTGGGACTGTGGCCCGATCTGAGGCAGGGCCCGATCGAGGGTGCTGATCAGCGGCGAGGCGTCTGAGTTCGAGCTCCACTGAGCGCGGTGATTCACGGTCCGTTCGCAGCGCCTATGGGCCTGCGCCGCGTCGTCGAGAAGCTCGCCGCGCTCTCCGGCGCGGGCGATGGCGCGGGATGGGCGCCTACGTCCTCGGCGCCGAGCGATCACGCCTCGCTGCCTCTATTTCGCGGCGAACGCGCAAGAGAGAGCCCGATGATGGATTCGCATCATCGTTGGCGATTGGGTATGCTGGTCGGATGGTCGGTGCGCCGAAGAAGACCGCCACGTTGACCGACTATCTGGCCATCCCCGAAGAGGACCGCCACCACGAGATCCTCGACGGGGAGCTGGTGCAAAAGACACAGCCCACGGCCCGTCACGGGAACGCTCAGCTGAAGCTGGGCGTCGCGCTGGATCCCTTCAACCGTCGCGGCGGTGGTCCGCCCGAGCGCCCCGGGGGATGGTGGATCTTTGCCGAGGTGGACATCCTGCTCGACGGCGCGCCGCTTCGACCCGATGTCACTGGCTGGCGGCGAGACCGCGTGCCGGAGCTTACCGATGACCTGTTCGTCCGCGCGCCACCCGACTGGATCTGCGAGGTCCTGTCCACGTCGAACCCGACGCGTGATCGCGTCCGCAAGAAGCGCATTTATCACCGTCATCGCATCGCGCACTACTGGATCGTCGATCCCGCGGAGACGACCCTGACGGTCTATCGATGGCAATCCGAAGGCTACCTGGAGCTGGTCATCGCCGAGCGCAGCGACGTCGTGCGGGCGGAGCCCTTCGATGCGATCGAGATCCGCGTCGGCACACTCTTCGGTGACGACTGAGCTCATCGCCGGTGCGCTAAGGCTCATACGATCACGAGAGCAATATCCACCGGGTACAAAGTGCTCTACGCTCCTCGAGTAAGATGAACGTCCTCGACCTCTCCCTGGGCACTGCGCGCGACTCTGCGTCTTACGCCGAGCTCTCCCACGAGGCGCTCCTCGAAGCGACGCGGCGCGTTCGCGACAACGGGGGCTCGATTCATATCGCGCTGGACGATGGTCGCGTGGTTGGGCTCGTGGGCGAATCGACCGACGAGGGGTTGGTCTTTTTCGTCGAGGTGGAGAATCAGAGCGCGAACTGGGGAATGAGCTCGGCCTGTGAGAGCTCACTCCACGAAGATATCATCGACTGTTTGCGAAGCGGAGGCGACGTGAACGCATTCCTGAATCGCCAGGTCTCGACCTGGGCCCCGGGCCCCCTTCGATAACCTCAGCGGCGCGCCTGCAGAAACGTGCGATCCAGCGCCGCCGTCGACGGGCAGCCCAGCAGCTTGATCGTGCGCAACAGATCCCCGCGCAAGATCTCGATCGCCTGCGTCACGCCCTTGCCGCCGCCTGCGCCGAGACCGTACGCGTACGCGCGCCCCACCAGCACCGCCCGCGCGCCGAGGCACAGCGCCTTTGCCACGTCCGCGCCGCGGCGGATGCCGCCGTCGAGCAGGATCTCGATCCGACCCGCCACCGCCTCCACGATCTCCGGAAGTGCGCGCAACGTGGCCGGGACGCCGTCGAGCTGGCGCCCGCCGTGGTTCGACACCACCAGCGCGTCTGCGCCGCAGTCGATCGCGCGGCGTGCGTCGTCGGCGATGTGCACACCCTTCACGATGATCGGGCCGCCCCAGGCGTCCTTGATCCACTTCAGGTCGGCCCATGTGACCACCGACTGCTCGAGCGCGGTGCCGACGTCGGCGTAGGGCATCGGGACCTCGCCCGGCAAGAGGACGTTCGGGAACTTCATCAGCCCGCCGTCGCGCAGGAAGCCGATCAGCCAGCCCGGTCGGGTCATGAACTGCGCCACGTACGGCAGCATCTTCCACGGCGAAAAAGTGAGTAGCTCCTTCATCCCGTTGCGCAGATCGCGCTCGCGCAGGCCGCTCACCGGGGTGTCGATGGTGACGACCAGCGCGGAGTATCCCGCCGCGCGGGCGCGGGCGATCGCGACGCGCGCGCAGTCGTGCCCGCCGATGAGATAGAGCTGGTACCAGCACGGGCCGCGCGAGGATGATCGCACGTCCTCCATGCGGCACCCCGAGAGTGTCGAGAGCACGTACGCGGTGCCCGCCTCGCTGGCGGCGCGGGCTGCGACCTCCTCGCCGCGCGGGAAAAACAGCCTCGAGCTGCCCACCGGGCCGAGGATTATCGGCATCGAGAGCGGCATCCCGAGCACCGTCGTGCGCAAGTCATATCCATCGAACGCCACCGCGCACCGCGGCATGAATTCATAGTCATCGTAGGCGAGACAGTTCTCGAGCAGCGTGAGCTCTCGATCCGCGCCGCCGTCGATGTAGTCGAACACCGCGCGCGGCAACCGCCGTCGTGCCCTCGAGCGGAGATCAGAGATGTTGAGCGCGTGCATATCTCAGGCGATGCGGTGGAGCAGCGCCTCTCCCGCGACGAACCGTCGCACGTTCTCCGCGGCGATGTCCGCCACGCGCGCGAACGCCTCGCGCGTCGTGCCGCCGACGTGCGGCAGCGTCACCACGTCATCGCGCGCGAACAGCGGATCCAGAGGGTCCCACGGCTCCTTCCAGTACACGTCGAGGCCCACGCCGCCGAGCCGGCCCGAGGCGAGCGCGGCCTCGAGCGAGGGGCGATCGATGATCCCGCCGCGCGCGGCGTTGATGAGCAGCGCGCCCTCCGGAAGCAGGGACAGCACCTCCGCGTCGATCGAGCCGCGGGTGCGATCGGTCAGCGGGCAGTGCAGGCTGAGCACGTCGCTCTTCCGCGCCAGGTCGAGCAGATCAAAGCGCGTCGAGCGCGAGTCGATCGCCACCACCCGCATCCCCATCGCCGCCGCGGTGGTGCCCAGTCGCCGGGCCGACTGCCCGTTGCCCACGAGGCCGAGCGCGCGGCCCGACAGCTCCAAGCCGAGGGGCTGGCCGATCACGGCCCGCGCGAAGGTCTGCTGCGCCTCCTTGTAGCGCCGGGCCAGCGCCAGCATGAGCAGGAGCGCGGCCTCCGCCACGGCCACCGGGTTGCTGCCGGGGGCGTTGCAGACCGGGATTCCGCGCTCCCGCGCCGCGTCGAGATCGATGCCTTCGTACCCCACTGCCGGCTGCTGGATGAGCACCAGCTTCTTCGCTGCGGCGATCACCTCGCGATTCGCCGGGCGATTCGAGGGCAGGAGCACCTCCACGTCGGCGATCTGCTCGATGACCGATCGGCTCGGGTCCGCGCGCTGGACGCGATGTGCAGTGAGGCGCGCCTGCAACATGGGGATGATGTCGATCCACCCCAGGCCCGTGTACAGGATCTCCATTGCGGGCCCTGCGTTAGCACGAGTTGACCGCTGCGTGATCAGCACCCGACGATGCGGCCGGTGAATCCGATCGCCTATGCGATCCCGTTCTTCTTCGCCTTGATTGGCGTCGAGGTGTGGGTCGCCAAGAGAAGGAAGCGGGAGGTCTACCGCCTCCCCGACGCGCTCAGCGATCTCGGCTGCGGTGTCCTGCAGCAGACGCTCGGCGTGTTCACGCGCGTGTTCCTGCTCGCCGGCTACGCGCTGGTCTACGACCAGTTCCATCTGCTGGAGATCAGCACGAGCTCGGTCCTCGGGTGGGTCGTGATCTTCTTCGCCGTGGACCATCAATACTATTGGTTCCACCGCGCCAGCCACCAGGTGAACTTCCTCTGGGCCGCGCACGTCGTGCACCACCAGAGCGAGGACTACAACCTCGCGGTCGCGCTGCGGCAGTCGGCGATCCAGCCGCTCTTTTCGTTCTGGTTCTATCTGCCGCTCGCGCTGGTCGGCTTTCCGCCGACGATGTTCTTCGTCACGGTCGCGCTGAACACGCTGTATCAGTTCTGGATCCACACCGAGCTGGTGGGCTCGCTCGGCCCGCTCGAGAAGTTGATCAACACGCCGTCGCACCACCGCGTGCACCACGGCCGGAACCCGCGCTACATCGATCGCAATCACGCCGGGATGCTGATCATCTGGGACAAGATGTTCGGGACCTTCGAGCCCGAGGGCGAGAAGCTGATTTACGGCATCACCCGCCCCGCGCGCAGCTGGAGCCCGGTCTGGGTGAACTTCCACGCGTGGCGCGATCTGATCGGGCTCGCGCGGAAGACGCCGCGGCTCAGCGAGAAGCTCGCGGTGCCGTTCATGAAGCCCGGGTGGCACCCGGCCAGCGCGCCCCAGCACGACGAGGGATACTATGCGAGGCTCGAGGATCCGAAGTTCGATCCGTGGGCGCCGGCCAGCTATCGGCTCTACGCGCTCTTCCAGTTCGTGCTCGCCACCGGCGTCGCGATCGCGCTCCTCGGCCGCACGCGTGAGGGCATCGACGCGCGCGACGTGGCGGGCGGGGTCTTCGTCACCGCCACCATGATTGTGGTCGGCGGCCTCCTCGAAGGCCGGCGCTGGATCGTCCTCGCCGAGACCGCGCGGCTCATCGTGACCCTGGCGGTGGTGCTGGAGGTGATCCGCCGGGCGCTGGTCCCGACCCCGGCTGCCGTTGCGCTGCTGGGGGTCTTTGTCGCGTCGGCGATCGGGTTCATGATGGCCCTGCGCGCGCGCTCCGAGATGCCGGGAATCGCGGCGCGGGATGGCGCGTTACCCTGAATATGGAGATCGTCTGGTACGCGCTCTCGGTCCTGTGGTGGGTCATCGTCGTGGACGCCGTCCTGAGCTGGGTCCAGCGGCCCAACCAGATGCCGCGCGCGCTGCTGCTGCGCGTCACCGACCCGCTCTACAAGCCGTTTCGCGCCATCCTCAACCCGCAAAAGACAGGCGGCATCGACCTCTCGCCCCTGGCCGTCCTGCTCTTGATCCAGGGCGCGCGCTCGATGCTCCAGCACCTGTGAGCGGATGATCGCGGGCTTCGCGCTCGCAGTCGTCGCATCGGCGCTGTTCGCGCTGCTCGATGGCCTGCGAAAGCACCTCGTCCAGATCCTCAGCCCCGTCACCACCGCTGCGCTCATGAACGGCGGACAGGCGGTGCTGCTCCTCGGCGCATCGGCCGCGCTCGGCGATGTCTGGCCCCGCGATCTGCGCTTTTACGCCGCCGTCATGATCTGCGCTGCCGCGAACCTCGCGACCACGATCATGTACCTGCGCGCGCTCAAGCTCTCGCCGCTGTCGCTCACCGTGCCCTATCTCGCCTTTACGCCGTCGCTCCTGCTGCTCACCGCCTGGCTGGTGCTCGGCGAGTCGCCGACCGTGATCGGCGCGCTCGGCGTGGCGCTGGTGACGCTCGGCGCGTACCTGCTGCCGGGGATGAAGAGCTGGCGCGCCCCGATCGCGGCGCTCGCGCGCGAGCCCGGGAGCCGCTTGATGCTGCTCGTCGCGGCGATGTGGGCGCTGACGTCGGCGATCGACAAGTGGGGCGTCCGGCACGCGTCCCCGGCGCTCTACGGTGGCCTCGTCTACGCGGGGAGCAGCGCGGCGACGATGGGGTTCACCGTGCTCCGACACCAGGACGAGCTCACCCGCGCCCGCCAGCGCGCGCTCGTCCCGGTGCTGCTGGCCGGCCTGGTCGCCGCGCTCGCGCTCTTCCTCCAGTACGCCAGCTACGCGTCCTTGCCGGTGAGCTACACCGTCGCGATCAAGCGCGCCGGTATGCTGGGAAGTGTCCTCATCGGCTGGCGCTTCTTCGGGGAAAAGGACCTCGGGTCGCGGCTCGGTGCGGCGTCGATCATGGTCGCGGGAGTGCTGGCGATCGTGCTCGGGGGCTGATAAAAAGCCCCATGATGCGGGCCTTGCTGGTGATCCTCGTCTTCGCGGCGGGGTGCGCGAAGGAGGCCTCAGATCTTCCCGATGCGGCCCTCGGAGCGCCGGCCGACGCGGAAGCGCAGAGCGACGCGGCGCCGGAAGCGCCCGACGACGCGGCCACCGCAGCGCCCGACGACGCCGCGCTCGCCGCCCCGGATGCGAGCGCCGCCCCCGACGCCCAGATCGTCGTCACCAGCACCGACCCCTTCGCGCTCGTGCCGCCGTCAGGCGTCGGGCTCACCGACGTCGCCACCGATCTGCGGGCGATCCTCGAGAACGGCGCGCTCGAGGGCGCGTGCGATGCGTGGGCGCTCGACCCGAACAATCAACGAAAGAAGCTGCTCTGCGGAAAGTACATGTACTTCTACGAGAGCTTCGGGACCGCGGGCTTGCCGCTCGCGATCGTCCAGTCGCTGATGGAGAACTTCCCGGAGATGGGGCCGGGGTTCGCGGGCGTGGGGCTCATCGAGGATCCGCTCTCGAGCACGCACCTTCCGATCGGCCTCTCCAAGGCGAGCACCGCGACGACCGCCCCACCGTCGGTCGCGCTGACCTGCGCGAGCTGTCACTTCGCGCGCCTCGACGACGGCCGATATGCGGTCGGCGCGCCGAATCATGATTATGACTACGGCAAGCACATCCTCTCCATCGTGCTCTTGCCTCAGCTCGCGCGCACCAACCCCGATCTCTCGGTGCACCACCCCGACGCGATCGCCAAGGTGCGGACGATGCTCGATCGGCTGCAGATGGATCGCGCGCTGCGCATCCGCTTCCTGATTGACCTGCTGCCGCTCCTCGCTCTGGCGCGCGGCGGGATGATCCCGATGCTGACCATCGAGGACGAGGGACACTATGCCGGGTGGCTCACCGGTACCCAGGACTTCACGATCCCGCCGGTGCCGATCAACGACGGCGTGCACACCATCAGCAAGATCAGCGCGCTGTTCTCCGTGCCGCGGATCCCGGAGTGGCGCGCCTACCAGATGCCGAGCGCGATGCTCGGCTGGGTGGGTGAGTCGCCGTCCATCGAGGACTTCGTGCACGGCTTCGTGCAGCTCGGCGCGGGCCCCGCGAGCGAGTGGACCGACGCGCGCCTCGAGCCGCTGGTCGACTATGTGTACTCACTCCGCCCGCCCATCCCTCCGACGCAGGATCGCGCCGAGGTCCTGCGCGGCGAGGCGCTGTTCCAGAGCGCCGGATGCCTCGATTGCCACAACGGCCCGCGCGGAAGCGGCCGACGCCTCTACGACTATCCGGAGATCGGCACCGACGACGCGATGCGCGCCTGGATGGATCCCGATCTCGACGGCCAGCCCTGCTGCGGGGTGCAGAACGCGAACGGCGGCGTCCTCCACCACAAGCTCAAGTCACCCCGCCTGATGGGGCTGTGGAGCGCCAAGCGCTTTTTGCACAACGGCGCGGTGCCGTCGCTCGAGTCACTCCTCTGCACGGACGGGAATCTGCGAGGAAGTATCATGCTCCCCGCGTACGGGGATGGCGGCCATACTTTCGGGTGCGCACTCAGTGCGGCGGATAAAGCGGCGCTGATTTCGTACTTGAAGTCCCACTAAGCCATCAGGCACGGCAGTCCGTGAACGCGGAGCTTCTGGGTATCCAATCCCGCGGCTTGCATGATGGACGCCATCACCAGCGAGGGTGACATCGTCACTCCCCCCGCATCGTCCGGGCGCCCGGTCATCGGGTTCACTTTGCGCGGGTTCATTCCGCTGTCGCTCGAGGCTCCGATCACGGTGTTGTGCGGGACGCCGGCGCCCAGCAGCATGCACGATGAGTTGAGCGAGTGATCGCGGCCGTCGCGGTTGTTGATGCGCGCGGTGCGGCCGAACTCGCTGAACGCCACGATGGTGGTGTGATCGATGAGCCGGTCGCCCGAGGGGTGCGGCTCGGCCTTGAGATCGGCCACCAGGCGGCCGAGCGCGTTCCATCCCGCGGCCTGGCGATCGGGCTGATCGTCCTGCCAGTTCACGTCGTGGGTATCGAGGCCGCCCGTGAGCTCGACCGTCACCGTCTGCGCGACGCCGTGCTTCAGCGCCTGGAAGGCGAGGGCCGCCTGCGACGCGCCGTTGATCGTGTTGGCGTTGGTGATGCCGTAGCGCATGCGCAGATCGATCATCTCCTGATCGGTCGTGCTGCCGAACTGGAAGTGCCGCGCCACGCCGCTCTGCACCAGCGAGCGGGCTTTGGTCTGGGTCTGGCGGACCAGGCCGATGAACCCACCCTTGTCGAGCGCCGCGGGATCGCAGTCGGTGTGCGCGGCGCGATACTCGTCGAGCCGCGTGCGCATCGCGGTGCGCGGCGCCTGCGGGCCGTCCTGGAGGGCGGTGAGCAGGTCGGCCGCACCCGAGACGCTCAGGCCGCTCGAGAACGGCGGATCGCCTTCGTTGTACGACTCGACGCGGCTCACCAGGTGCGGCAGCGGGCGCAGGTCGCCCTGCTGTGCGGCGACGCGCGTGCCGATCGAAGATCCGGCGGCCCGCGTCCCGCGCGGCGGCATGCCGGTGATGAAGTAGCGGCGGCCCACGTCGTGGGTGACCGTGTCCATCGAGACCCCGCGCACCACGCACATCTGGTCGAAGTGCGGCGCGATGCCGCCAGCCGCCGGTCCGAGCGCGATGCGCGATCCCGCCGGCTGGATGAGGGTCGGTGAGTACGTCGCCGTATCGAGGCGATCCCAGCCGAGCTCGATGCCGGTCTCACCCACCCGAGCGTCGGTGAAGACGTTCGGGTCGCGCGGGTCGAGCGACAGCAAGGTATCCCAGCCGCCGCTGAAGTAGCAGAACACGAAGTTCCGATCCGGCAGCGGAGCGGCGAACGCGCGTCGCGGGGTCATCGCGCTCGAGAGCACGTAGGCTCCGGCGCCGAGGCCGAGTGACTTGAGGAAGGTTCGTCTGGATGCGCTCATGATATTCCGTCCCCTTGTTTTCAGTAGGCCATCAGCTCGGGCGCGGTCAGCATGGCGACGCAGACCCCCGTCCAGGCCTGATCGGCGTTGCTCGTGTCGGCCAGGATGTTCGCGTGGAGATCCGCGAGCTCGTCGATCCCATCCATCGAGCCCTCGGCCACATAGACGCCGTGCAGCTTGAGCCGCATGAAGCGGAGGTTGCGGGGGACGTCGGTGGGGTAGGGCGTGATCACCTTGTTGGTGGCGGTCTTGTCGGCGAGGACCGCCGCCGCGCAGACCTGTCCGGCCATATCGTCCATGAATTTAGCGAAAATCGGGTTCGGGTCGCGATTTTCCTCGGTCACGCCGATGTAGTCGGCCTCTCCGAGCGTGCGCGACAGCAGCGTGAACATCGACACCGTGTTGCCGTTCTGGCGCCCGGTCCAGTCGAGCCCGCCGAACAGCGCAGGGATCGACGCGCGCAGCTGCGCCACCGACAGGCGGCGCGGGGCCTTTCCGTCGCGCGGCGCGATCGGGACCAGATCGATGTCGCCCGAATCGACGAGCTCTTCCTGCGTCCAGTGATCGCCGAACACCGGCTCGTCCGGGACGACCGAGGGCGAGGGCGACGGCGACGGCGACGTGCTGACCGACGGCGAAGGCATCGGCGAGGTCAGCGGCGGAATCGGATCCTGGTCGTTCGGCGACCCGCCGAACTCACCCGGGACACAGGCGGTGAAGAGGAGGAGACCCAAGGCGAGTGCCTGCGACCGGAAGTTCGTTCCGTGTTCCGCGAAGGGA
>Ga0105047_10014720_pt1 | contig 12383 bp, 11 predicted proteins | sample MAT04_FD_78384 | JGI IMG/M metagenome (GOLD analysis project Ga0105047, IMG submission 78384) | Freshwater microbial communities from Lake Fryxell liftoff mats and glacier meltwater in Antarctica - MAT-04 (megahit assembly) | ecosystem: Environmental > Aquatic > Freshwater > Ice > Liftoff... | reverse complement strand
GAGTAGATGGGGGTCTCGACTGCGGCGAACTCGCGGATCTTCTGCCGGCAGCCGCCGCAGCAGGTGCCGATCTTGTCGCCGTCGCTGATCGTGAGCACTTCCACGATGACGCGTTCGCCGGCTGTGACCATCGCGGCGATCGCGCTGGCCTCGGCGCACCAGCCCTGGGGGTAGGCGGCGTTCTCGACGTTGCAACCCGCGAACAGCTTGCCGCTCGCGGTGCGCACGGCTGCGCCGACGGGGTAGTTGCTGTACGGCGCGTGCGCGTTGGCGAATGCCGCGAGCGCGGCGTCGAACAGCTCCTGCTGCGCCGGCGTCATTGCAAGGGAAGGAAAGTCGGCCATGTCAGTCGACTGCGTCCTCGACTGCGTCGACTGCTTCGTCGGCCACCTTGTCGAGCGTGTCGCGCACTTCGGTGAGCCCTGGCACCTCGGCGAGCATCGTGTCTTCGAGACGCGTCTCGTCGAGCACGAGGAACAGCACGACACCCACGACGGCGCCGACGAGCGGGAACAGGATGAACACCCACAGTTGCTGCAGCGCCTCGAAGGAGGTGTCGGCGAACAGTGCGGTGCCCAAGCTGCGGGCTGGGTTGACGGAGGTGTTGTCGATGGGGATGGAAATGAGGTGGATGAGCGTGAGCGTGAGGCCGGCCACCAGGCCACCGAACCCGGGTGCGAACTTGCGAGTGGTGGTGAACAGCACCACCATCACCAGCAGGGCGGTGAGCACGACTTCGGCCACGATGGCTGCGCCGACCCCGTAGTACGGCCCCGACCACAGGTTGGCGGCGAACTGGCCGCGCTGCCAGTCGTCGCGCCCGCTGGCGATGCCGTAGATGATGGCGGCACCACCGACGCCGCCGATGACCTGCCCGACCCACGCGAACACTGCGTGCGGGGTGTTGATCTTGCGGGCGAGCAGCATGCCCAGGGTGACCGCCGGGTTGATGTGGCAGCCACTGATCGGCCCGATGACATAGGCCATGACGAGCAGCGACAGGCCGAAGCCCAACGCAACGCCCAGCACACCCACCGAAGGTGCACTGAAGATGGCCACACCCGGGCCACCCAACATCAGCACGGTGGTGCCCACCAGCTCGGCGACCAAGATCCTGCCGTTGTTCTGTGTCTCCATGCGCCGAACCCTATTCGTCAGCCGCTTCCCTCTTGCGCGATGCGCGGGTACCGTCGCGGGCATGGCCCCCCGTAGTCGCAGCGAGACCCTCCTCGTCACCACCGTGCAGGCGGGCCAACGGACGCGCCACCCCGACGAGCTCATCGTCGAGGAGCCGCTCACCGTGCAACTCGACGGCACCACCGTCAGCACCACCATGCGCACGCCGGGGCACGACTACGAACTGGCGGCGGGGTTCTGTCACACCGAGGGGCTGCTGGCCGACCACCCCGTCGTGGGCGTGCGCTACTGCGCCAACGGGTCGGCCGTGAGCAGCGAGTTCAACGTGGTCACAGTAGAGACCGGCGGCCGCGCGCCGGCACCACTACCGCGCCTCGGCAACACAACGTCAAGCTGTGGCTTGTGCGGACACGACGCCATCGACCAGTTGTGCGAGCGGCTCGAGCCGCTACCCGTCACCGAGCCCATCGCGTTGTCGGTGCTGCATGCCATCCCCGACGCGGCGCGATCGGCGCAGGGCCTGTTCGACACCACCGGGGCAGTGCACGGTGCTGCCGCGTTCACCGCTGAGGGCGAGGTGTTGTTCACCCGTGAAGACGTCGGCCGACACAACGCCGTCGACAAGGTCATTGGCCGCATGCTGCTCGACGGTGCGCTTCCCGCCACCGGTCTCGGGTTGTACGTCAGCGGTCGGGCCAGTTTCGAGCTGGTCCAGAAGGCGTGGGCTGCGGGTTTCAGCACGCTGGTCGCGGTCAGCGCGCCCACGGCGCTGGCGGTGCACACGGCTCGCCGGGCGGGGCTGGTGCTCGCCGGCTTCGTACGTGCCGACCGTCTCAACATCTACGCGCCGGAGCGCCTTGCGCCGTAGCTGCCGGGCCGTAGCCTTGGCGGTATGAGCGAACCCATCAAGCCTTCCGCCGGTCGCGGCGTGCTGCACCTGTTCTGCAAGGCCACCCCGATGTTCGACGGTGACGCCGTGGTGGCAGCGGTGAGGGCTGCCGAGAGTGTCGAGGTGCAGGTGGTGACCATCTCCACACTGGGTCACAAGTGCGACGCTGCGTTCATGGCGATGCACGAAGACTGGCAGCAGCTCCGTGCGCTGCAATCCGGCCTGCAACGCGCCGGCCTGGAAGTGGTCGACAGCTATGTCAGCCTCACCGAGGTCAGCGAGTACGCGAAGGGGATGCCCGAGGAGATGCTCAAGGGCCGCCTCTACCCGGAGATTCCGCCGCGCCAGCACCACATGCCGGCGTGGTGCTTCTACCCGATGTCGAAGAAGCGCGAGGCGCACGCCAACTGGTTCACGCTGCCGTTCGACGAGCGCAAGGACCTGATGCACGAGCACGGCACCAGCGGCCGCAAGTTCGCCGGGCGCGTCGTGCAGTACGTCACCGGTTCGGCTGGCCTCGACGACTTCGAGTGGGGCGTCACGCTGTTCGCCCTGCATCCCGACGACCTGAAGGAAGTCGTGTACACGATGCGCTTCGACCAGGCCTCCAGCGTGTACGCCGAGTTCGGCCCGTTCTACACCGGCATGGTGGTGCCCGTGGAAGAGCTCGTCGCCACCCTCTGAGGGCTGGGCGAGCCACGTGGGTGTCAGCCGCTGCCGACCACCAGGGTGCCAACCGCGACATCGCGACCGTTCTCGTCGAACTCGAAACGTTCGAATTGGCCGCGCGACACGTTGCCACCGAGATCGATGGCCAGCGTGCCACTCGGGCCGTCGTAGTTGATGTTGCTGCCGTCGGCCAATGCGGCGCTGCACATGGTGAATGAGTCGCAACTGGTGCCACTGGTGCTGAGGGCGACGACGGCTGCCGAGAGAGTGCGTGGTTGCGTGGTGCCCGATGTCTGCGCGGCAAGTGCAATGAGCGCGAAGCAGTCGTAGGCGTTGTGGGCGTACAGGCCGGTGGCGGCGGGGTCGGCCGCTGCGAGCGCGGCTAAGAACGATGCCGAGCTGGAGAACGGCAACGGCGACACGCCGACGATGCGCGAGTTGAGCGACTTGTCGAACGGTTGCGCCGATGCTGCCGGCCGGCGCAACGCGTCGTTGACGACATATGTGAGCCGCCCGTCGGGGTCGGCAGCGTCGAGTGCGTTGATGATGGCCGGCCCGCTGGTGCTGTCGGCGATGATCGCCACCACCCCCGGGTCGGCAGCGATGACGGCGTCGACTGCATCCGCGAGGGAGCCCTCGGTGGGTAGGAAACCCACCGATGCGAGTACTTGGCCTCCGTTGGCGACGAGTGCTTGCTGGGTGGCCTGGGCGAAGGGTCGACCGTACGCGTCGTCGACGTACACCACCAATGCACTGCTCCGGCCGGAGGCCTCGACCTGGTTGGCGATCGCACGAGCTTGGAGTGAGTCGCTGGGAATCGTCCTGAGCAGAAGGCCGTCATCGGGGAAGTCGTCAAGCGAGAGGGCGGTTGCGGTGGGGCTGCAGGTGAGCACTTCTTCGTCGACCGTGGCAGACAGCGTGCCCAACATGTTGAGCGACGACGTGGGGCCGATGATGGCATCGACGTTGCGCTGCACCAGCTGCTGCACGGCGAGTCCGGCCGTGGCGGCGTCCTCGCCCTCTTCAAGGGTGATCAGACGAACGGGAGTGCCGTCGATCCCGCCCGCGGCGTTGATCTCGACGAGTGCTGCGTCGAGTGCGGCCCTGATGGAGTTGCCGAGTTCGGCGCCGACACCGCTGCTGGGCAGCACTGCGCCGACAACCAACGTGCCGTCGTCGATGCGTTCGGTGGTGGTCGGAGCGGACTGCCCCGCCGTGGTGGTGGTTGCTGCCGCGCCGCCATCGCTGCACGCGGCCACTGCAGCGAGCGCGGCGACGCCGAACAGCCGCAGGACGAGGGGGAAGCGCACGCAGGGAGTGTAAAGGAGAAGGCGGCAAGCTGAGGGTCGACGGGAGAGACCCTCAGCTCGCCAGGCCAAGGAGGTGGGAGTCGACATGCTGGGCCGTGTGGGCCAGCGGTTCGATCCACACCCGAACTGGTGTGCCGCGCAGTTGATCGTCGTGACGCAGCGCGTCGATCAGCTGAAGTGTACGCATGCGGACTTCGGGGTTTCTGCTCACGAGAACCAGCAGATTTCCGCTCGGTGTAGTGGCCATCGCCTCGCCGGAAGTGAAGGCCTGACGAGCGTGGTGCACAACTCTGGTCACGCAGTCGTGTCGGCCCGCGGTGTCGGCCACCACCAGCGCGAGCACACGCTCGGGGGCCTCACCCATGCTGGTCGTGAGCTCGAACTGCTGCTGCAGGCGCAGGCGCAACAACTCGAGCGGGGTGCCGCCAGCGAGGCCGAACTCGTCGCGCAACATGCCCTCTGCCCAGCCGCTGGCGAGCGCGACGATGCCGCCGTCGCAGAGCGCGGTGCGGAACGCGCGTGACTGCGAGGCCAGCAGGCGGAACCAGGCCAGCACGTCTTCGAGTCGGTGGCCGTGCCGGGCAAGGTCGGCGCCGACGCCCTGGAGCTTGGCGGCCTGGCAACCGGCGAGCACGTCGACGATGTCGGCGGCGGCGCGGTAGGCGCGCTCGCCCCATTCGGAACGAACGTCGCGAAGCCACGCGTCGGTCACTCGTCGGCGGATCTTCACGCAGAGTTGACGTCATCACTCGTTGTCGATGACGTCGTTCCTACAAAGAATTTGTGGACCACGTAGGCTACACATCTAGCGGGAAGCCCCGTCGGTGCCCCCCAGGAGACGATTCAGTTGGCCACCACCATGGCGGTGCGAGAACTCACCGACCCCGAGCTCATCGGGGCTGCGCGCAAGGGCGACAACGAGGCCTACGGCGAGCTCTACCGCCGGCACAGCCCGTCGGCGCTCGCTGCGGCACGAGCGCTCACGCGGTCGCGTAGCGATGCCGAGGATGTCGCGTCCGAGGCCTTCGCCCGCGTGCTGCGCGCGCTGCAGTCGGGCGGGGGTCCCGACGTGTCGTTCCGCCCGTACCTGGTCACTGCGGTGCGCAACGTGTTCTACGACAAGGTGCGGCGCAATCGGGAGGAACCCAGCGCCGACTTGAGCGACGAGGTCAACGTCGCGTTGCTCGATGCCAGCAGCAGCCAGGAGGACGGTGCCTTCGCCGCCGCAGCGTTCGCCACTTTGCCCGAGCGCTGGCAGCTGGTGCTGTGGCACACAGAAGTGGAAGGTCGCAGCGTGTCGGAGGTGGCGCCGCTGCTGGGGCTCGCGCCCAACGCCGTTGCGGCGCTCGCCTACCGCGCGCGCGAGGGGCTGCGCCAGGCGTACCTGCAGGCGCACCTGCGCGACCAACAGGCTGTCGAGTGCCGCGACTGTGCCAACAACCTCGGGGCATACGTGCGCGATGGTTTGTCGGCGCGCGACCGCCGCCGGGTCGATGCTCACCTCGATGGGTGTGCGTCGTGCGCCGCCCTTGTCGTCGAGCTCGCCGACACCAACAACACGCTGCGCGCAGCGCTCATCCCGGCACTCATCGGTGTCTCGGCGTCCGCGTATCTGGGTGGAATCGGCGGCGGTGGCGCCCTGGCCTGGTTCACCCGACTCCCCAAGCGTCAGCAGGCTGCCGCCGGTGGTGGGGCGGTGGCCGGTGTGCTGGTGCTTGCCCTGCTCGTCAGCTCGCTCGGGGGCGGCAAACCTGCAGCGGCTCCGGCGCCCACCACTGCCTCTCCGGCGACGGTGCCCTCCACGTCGGCGGCTCCACCGCCGGTCACGCAGCCATCGGTGTCGCGGCCCGTCGCGCAGCCATCGGTGCCGCCGCTCACGTCGCCGCCGGTCACGTCGTTGCCGGTCGCGCAGCCATCGGTGCCGCCGCCGGTCACCGTGGCTCCTCCCTCCTTGGTGCCGCGCACCACCGTGCCGCCGGCGCCCACCACCCCGAGCACCACGCTGCCGGTCGTCACGCTGCCGCCGGCGCCTCCGTCCATCTCCGCGACTGCCGTGCAGCGCACGGTGGCGTTGGCCAACGGTCAGGTGCGCATCGAAGTCTCCGTTTCCAACACGGGCGCCGGGCCGGCCAACGGGGTCCGCATCGACGTACCGGCGCCGCCGGGCGCGACGTTCGCTTTTGCCGAGTCGTTCCGACTGCCCTCGGTCACCTTCGTCTCGGCCCTCGCTCCGGGGTGGTCGTGCACGGCCAACGTGTCCTGCACGCTGCCGCCGCTCGCCGCCGGCAGCACCACGGTGGCACTTCTCACCTTCGACATCTCACCGTCGGCGCCCGGCAGCATCACCCTCACTCCCGCCATCGTCGAGCCGGTCGGCGCAGTCGCGTCCATCACCCCGGTCACCTTGACGGTCGGCGCCATCGACGGGCTGCTCGCAGCACACACCGCTCGCGGCACTGTGCAGGCAATCGGCAACTCGGTCACCACTTGCGACGAAATGTCGCCCGACTGCCTCGATGCCCGCAATGGTGTTGGTCCGGCGCTCGATCACAATGCGCATGCAATGCAGTACGTCAACACGGCCGGTGGCACGTTCAACTCGTCGTCGGCCCAGCTGTCGCTCACCGGCACCGTGGCTCGTGCGTTCCTCGTGTGGGGCGGCGACGTGCAGCAGGGCGGTGCTGCCCCTAACCCGGGCAGCCGCAACTCCGTCACCTTCGTCACACCCGGCGGGCGCATCACCGTGGTGGCCGATGCGTTGCAGGACAACCCCGGCGACACCTTCTTCGCGGTCGCCGAGGTCACCTCACTCGTCACTGGCAGCGGCACGTACGCGGTGGCCGACGTGCAGACCGCGTTGGGTACGGCGAGCTTCGGTGGCTGGTCGCTGGTGCTCATCGAGCACGATTCGTCCATGCCGGAGCGGCTACTGCTCGTCGCCGCACCGCTGGCCGTGGTCAGCACGGCGACATCGTGGTCGTTCGACGTCGAGCTGCTCGCACCCTTGGCAGGCGGCGTGGCGACTTTGGCGGGGGTCTGCTTCGAGGGCGATCGCAACCTCGTCGGCGAGACGATAGTGCTGTCGGGCGTCTCGCTGACCAATGTGGGCAGGGGTGCGGCGCCCGGCCCACGCGACCCCAGCCACGACAACCTGTTGGGCACCGACGTGTTCGTCAACCAGATGGTCGGCCTGTCCGGCGGCCGGCTCGCCATCCTGGCCAACACCACCAACGATCGCCTCATGCTGGGCGCGGTGGCGGTGGCGCTCGACCTCTGAGCGCAGCGCCGGGTTCTCGCAGGCTCGTGTCGAACGCTCCTGGTGGGCTCGCCTAGGGTCCGTGGCGATGAGTGACGCCGCACCCAACGACTTCACCCGCGACCTCGTTCGCTGGAGTGAGACGTTGGCCGGTATCGCTCGTACCGGCCTCGGTTTCACCGACAGTCTCTACGAGCGTGAGCGGTTCGAGGAGGTGCTGCACGTCGCTGCCGACATCAAGGCAGCGGCCGACGACGCGCTCGAAGTGCGCCGCGAGCGCGATCACTTCATCCAGGAGTGGATGGAGAGCGTCGGCGAGGGCATCCCCGGCTACGTCACGCCGAAGGTGGCCATCGGCGCCATCGTCGGCAACGACGCCGGCCAGATCCTGCTCGTCCAGCGCGGCGACAGTGGGGTGTGGCTGTACCCCACCGGGTGGGCCGACGTGGGCTACTCGCCGAGTGAAGTCGTGGTGAAGGAGGTGCTGGAGGAGACCGGCATCGTGTGTGAGCCGGTGCAGCTGCTGTCGGTGATCGACGGGCAGCGGATGGGGTTCAGCCGTTTCCCGATGTACCTGCTGCTGTTCCATTGCATCGCTACGGGCGGCTCGTTGCAGCGACACCCGTTGGAGACCAGCGACGTGGGCTGGTTCACGCGCGATGAGCTGCCCTGGCCCACTGTCGGTGCCGAGTGGTGGGGGCCCACTGCGTTTGCGGCCATCGACGGTAACCGTGTCGCGGCAACCTTCGAGCCGCCACGTTCACCGGTGTGGCGAGGCGAACACCCCGCCTGACCTTCGGGCTTCGACGTTCGGGCTTCGACGTTCGGGTTTCGACGTTCAGGTTTCGACGTTCAGGTTTCGGGGCCGCTCTGGTCGCGCAGGAAGCGCTCGACCTCGGCCATCAGCTCGTCGCTGTTCACCTCGGGGTCGGGGCCCAGCTCGCCGCCCACCACGTCGTCGTCCGCGTCGTCATCGTCGTCATCGTCGTCGATCTCGTCGTAGTCGAAGTCGTCGTTGTCGAGTTCGCCGCTGTCGGAGAGCGACTCGAGCCGGGCGACGTAGCCCACCAGGTCGGTGTCGTCGGCCACGAAGGCCGTGACGCGGGCGTCGTAGTCGGAGGCGTCGTTGTGCAAGCGGGCCACCGGTGCCGGGGTGCCGACGATCTCGCATGCTCGCTCGACCAGGGCCAGCGAGGCCTTCGGCGATGGCACCTGCGATGCGTAAGCGGGCACCGCAGCCCACAGCGATGCCGACGACAGGTCGGCGCGTGTGCACGCGTCCTGCACCACGCCGACAATGCCGGTGGGGCCCTCGTAGCGGCTGCGCTGGAGGTGGAAGCGGTCGATGAGGTCTTGGTCGGTGGCGGTGCCGATGAGCTGCACGGGGCGGGTGTGCGGCACGTCGGCCAGCAGCGCGCCGAGCGTGAGCACCAGCGAGGCGTCGAAGCGTTGGGCAATGCCCACCACCTGTTGCGTGAACAGCCGCCACCGCAACGCGGGTTCGGGGCCGAGGAGCAGGATGACATCGCCGCCGGGGGTACTGGCGCTCCAGGCGCCGACAGTGGGCCACACGATGATGCGGCGCTGGTCGGCGGTGAGGCGCACGTGCGGCCGCACCGTGGCGAAGTCGGTGAACTCCTCTGGGTCGATCTCGGCCAGCGGCGTGGCCTGCCAGGCTTCGACCATGTGGCGTACGCCGTTGCTGGCGGCATCGGCTGCGTCGTTCCAGCCGGTGAAGGCGGCGATGACCATGGGGCGCTGTAGCGAGGGTTGCGCCAGCCAGCGGACATGCTCCATGACGGGCAACGCTATCGCCGGTGTGCTCTCGCGCCCGACACTGTGTGCCGGTGCAACGACGTCGGCGTGTGAGAATTTCCGTCATGACAGGTAGTCCGCTTCCACCGCCAGAATCGGCCGAGCTCGAGCCCTCGGTGCAGCGATCGGCCGATGTGATCGCCCTCACCGGGTCGCCGCTCACCGCCGCGATGCTCGGTTCGGCCCTGTCGGCCGCTGGGGTAGCCGAAGGCGCCGTGGTAATCGTGCACTCGTCGCTGTCGCGCGTGGGGTGGGTGGTCGGTGGCGCGCAGGCGGTCGTCGCTGCACTGCTGCGCCAGGTGGGCGGCGCCGGCACCGTGGTGATGCCGTCACTGTCCAGCGACCTCAGCGACCCCGCAGGTTGGGTTGCCCCACCGGTGCCCGCCGACTGGTGGCCGATCATCCGCGCCGAGATGCCCGCCTACGATCCGTTGCTCACACCCACCACCAGCATGGGTGCGGTGGTCGAGTGCTTCCGTCATGTCCGTGGCGCAGTGCGCAGCCAGCACCCCGCCGATTCGTTCGTGGCGTTCGGCCCGCAGGCCGAGTTCGTCATCCACCCACACCCGTTGTCGCCCGCCTTCGGCGAAACCTCGCCGCTCGCACGGCTGTACGACCTCGACGCCACCGTGGTGCTGCTGGGCGTCGGCCACGACAACAACACCTCGTTGCACCTGGCCGAAGCGCGTGCGTCGTGCGCAGCACCCGTCGTCACCTGCGGCGCGCCGATGCTCGTGAACGGACAACGTCAGTGGGTTGAGTTCGACGACCTCGACTACGACAGCGACGACTTCGTCGCGCTCGGCGAGGCGTTCGCCGCGACGGGTCGCGAGACCCGAACCTCGCTGGGCATCGGCACCATCACCACCTGCCCGGTACGCGACATCGTCGACTTCGGGGTCGAGTGGCTGAACGCCAACCGGGCGAGCCTGGCCGCGTCAGCGCCCCGTGGCGAGATCGGCCAGGTCGTGCGGCCCTGACGCGGGGTAACCGAACCCGGCGCGGATGGCCTCGCCCCACGGCACGAGCAACCCCAGCAGCTCGTCGAGCCTGCTGCCGAGTGCGCGCAGCGCTGCGGCCATCTGCTGGTCGGTGTGCACCTCGATGGCTTCGCGCACCTCGCGGCCGGCGGTGGTGAACCCCACTTCGTCGACCAGACCGCGCGAGCGCAGCCGTTGGTGGGCGGCCTCGAACTGCTCGTCGGTCCATGCGCGAGTGCGGCTGTAGCTGCGCATGGGCAGCCCCCAGTAGAGCTCGCTGAGCAGGCCGATCTCGGTGGCGTCGACGCCCTGACTGATCCACGCCGCAGTGTGGCTGTCGCCGCGGTACTCGCGCAGTTGGTCGCCGTAGCGCCAGACTGCGCCGAGGGCGGTTTCTGGAACCGGCAACGAGCGCAGACCGGCGTAGAGCGGCCGGCCTTCCGGGCGCAGCGGTTCCACTGCCCGGGCGAGCAGGTCGCGGGCGCGTTCGACGCCCGCAGGCTCGGCGCCGAGGATGCGGACGAGCTGGGCGATGGCGCCGTCGTCGCGGGCCTGGCAGATGCTGGCGGCGTCGGTGAGCGTCCACCCGCGTCGGACGGAAGGGACGACCGCAGCCGGGTTGAACACGGCGAACGCGGCGGCCACCACTTCGCCCGGTACCTGGCCCATCACGGAGCCGCGACTGGTGAAGTACGCGGGCCCGTCGGGTAGCGCCACGCCGTTGGCGGCCGACGGGCTGGGCGAGAAACCGAGCGCGGCGTAGTTGGCGTGGCACTCGGGCGAGAAGTACACCTGACCGGTGACGGGTTCTAGAGCGGCGGCCAGGGCACGAGCGGTTTGCATGAGTGCGCACCATACGCGCCAGTTTCGGACGTGTCGTGGTGGAGCTGCATGTGACGGGCGTGAGCACGTAGCCTCCACCGGGTGAGCGTTACCGTCGAGATCGCCAGCGAAGCCACCACCGAGCTGGTTCATGCGTTCGCCCACCTCATCCCGCAGCTGTCGAAGAGCTCACCGCCGCCAACCGCCGAGCAGGTGGCCGAGATGGTGCAGGCGCCGGCTAGTGATGTGCTGGTGGCCCGACTCGACGGCGCCATCGTGGGCACGCTCACGCTGGTCACGTTCCGCATCCCCACCGGTGTTCGTGCCTGGATCGAAGACGTCGTCGTCGACGACTCGGCACGCGGGCACGGCGTGGGCGACCAGCTCAACCGGTTCGCGCTGCAGGTGGCGCGTGACAAGGGTGCCAAGACCGTCGATCTCACCTCCCGTCCGTCGCGCGAGGCGGCCAACCGGCTGTATCAGCGCATCGGCTTCCAGGCCCGCAACACCAACGTCTACCGCTTCACATTGGAGCCCTGAACGGCCCCACCCGTCGTGTGTCCAGCGGCCGAGCGAACGGCTAGAAGCCGGCCTGGAGTCCACCCGCGATCCGTCGGCTCGTCCGGGCTTGCTGCTCGGGTGTCGCTATTGCTTGGGGTGTGCGAACAGGAAGTCGAGGATGCCAGTCGCCATATCGGGCGTACGGGCCGGGATGTGGTTGCCTCGGTCGATGGTCCACAGCTCGACGCCCACCCCGGCGGGGCACCCGGTGTAGGTGGTGCGCGACGACTCGACGCCCTCGAGGTCGACCACCAGGTCGAGTGCGTTCTGGGTGATCTGCGTCTCTGCGGTGCACCCGTTGTGGGCGGCCCACGTGGCCACTGTGGCGGCGGCCGACGGATACGCGCGCCCTAGAATGCTGTCGCCCTCGAACGCGATGGTGGCATCGGCGGTGCCGTGTATCTGGAGCACGCTCACCGGCTGGTCGGCGACGCAGTCGGCGGGGTCGATGAAGGTGGCGCCGGCAAGGCTGGCGACCGCCGCGATGGTGTCGGAGTGGTCGCATGCCATGCGGTACGACATGAAGCCGCCGTTGGAGTGGCCGACGAGGTAGATGCGCTGCGGGTCGACGCTGTAGTCGGCTTGCACCTGCTCGATGAGCGCCTTCAGGTAAGCGGAATCGTCGACGGTGGAGACGAACCCGCAGCACGCATCGGTGGCGTTCCAGAACTGCTCGCCGAGCACGTTGGTGGTGCCGTCGGGGTGCACGTAGAGGAAGCCGCGTTGCTCAGCCAACGGTTCGAACTGGAAGTACGCCTCCTGGATGGCCCCGCTGGCGGTGTAGCCGTGCAGTAATACCAGCAATGGCATCGGGCTGGCCTCGTCGTAGGTGGACGGTACGAACACGTTGAAGGGCCGGCCGGTCAGCGGATCGACGGCCGTCGCCGCAGTGGTGGTGGGCGCACCAGTGGCGGCGTCGGTGGTGGGGGCTGCCGTGGTGGGGG
>Ga0105047_10014717_pt1 | contig 12386 bp, 9 predicted proteins | sample MAT04_FD_78384 | JGI IMG/M metagenome (GOLD analysis project Ga0105047, IMG submission 78384) | Freshwater microbial communities from Lake Fryxell liftoff mats and glacier meltwater in Antarctica - MAT-04 (megahit assembly) | ecosystem: Environmental > Aquatic > Freshwater > Ice > Liftoff... | reverse complement strand
TCTGCTTTGCTGTCAGCATGATCATGGGCGGGGCCTTGGGCAACGTCATCGACCGCATGCTGCACGGCCACGTGGTGGACTTCCTGCAGTTCCGCTTCAGCGTACTGGCGCCACTGTTTCCAGGCGGCTACTTCCCCAGCTTCAATGTCGCCGACAGCGCCATCACGCTGGGTGCCATCTGTTTGATCCTGGACGAGATCTTGCGCGTGCGGCGCGGGCGCTGAACAGCGAGAACAGCGCGAACAGCGCGAACAGCGTAAAGAGATCAAGCGGCGAGAACGGCGCAGCCGATCCGGGCCGAACGTTTGCGTCCGACGCCTTCAGCGCCGGTCGCCAAATGCGTGGGCCAGCGTGCCCAGGTCAACGTACTCCAGATCACTGCCCACGGGGACACCGCGCGCCAGGCGCGTGACGTTCAAGCCACGGGCCTTCAAGGCCTGAGACAGCGCATGGGCCGTGACTTCGCCCTCAGCCGTGAAGCCCGTGGCCAAGATGACTTCCTGGACCACGCCATCGCTGGCGCGGTCCAACAGCTCGGCCGCGCCAATGTCACTGGCCGCCACGCCGTCCAATGGGCTGACCCGGCCCATCAAGACGAAGTACAGACCGCGGTAGCTGCCGCTGCGTTCCAGCGCGGCCTGGTCGGCGGGGTTTTCGACCACGCACAACTGTGTGGCATCGCGCCGCGGGTCTTCGCAGGTGGCGCACACCAGTGCCTCGGTGAAGGTGTGGCAGCGCTGGCAGTGGTGCATCTGCGCCATGGCGTGGGTCAGCGCGTGCGCCAGACGCCGGGCGCCATCGCGGTCGTGCTGCAACAGATGAAAGGCCATGCGCTGCGCTGACTTCACGCCCACACCGGGCAAGCGGCGCAAGGCGTCGACCAAGCCGTCGAGGGCGGGTTCAGATGCTAAAACGGCCATCGCCGACCAGACCAAGCTGACGCCGCGGAACCGGCTTTGCCGGGCCGCTGGGGTCGCCCCCTGGAGGGGGCGCGCCGAAGGCGCTTCGGGGGTGGGCCATCAAAAGGGGAACTTCATGCCCGGTGGCAGCGGCATGCCCGCGGTGAGTGCACCCATTTTCTCGGCGCTGACGGCTTCAGCCCGGCGCACAGCGTCGTTAAAGGCCGCAGCCACCAGGTCTTCGAGCATGTCTTTGTCTTCAGCCAGCAAGCTGGGGTCAATGACGATGCGCTTGACGTCGTGTTTGCAGGTCATGGTCACCTTCACCAGCCCGGCGCCGGACTGGCCTTCCACTTCCAGCAGCGCCAGCTCGTCCTGAGCGCGCTTCATGTTGTCCTGCATCGCCTGGGCTTGTTTCATCAAGCCAGCGAGTTGGCCCTTCATCATGTTCATGGGGTACTTTCTTCGTCAGGGTGAGAGGCTTCGGAACGGGGTTTGATGGAGCCCGGCACGATGCGTGCGGTTTTGAATTGGACCAGCAGTTGTTGAACCACCGGATCATTGTGGATGGAGGCTTCAGCCTGTGCCTGCTGGCGCTGGCGCAACGCCAGTTCACGCCTGGCGGGTGAGTCGTCTGGCACGCCGGGCAGCAGCTGCACTTGCAGCGCGTGGCCCAGCTCAGCCACGAGTGCCGCGCAGAGTTTGTCCTGCAGCGCGGCATTGCGCAGCGTTTCACGTTCCACCAGCAGCTGCCAGGTGGGCGGGCTGGTGCTGGCGTCGATGTTCAGCAGCCCGGCCTGCAAGGCGAGTTCGCGGGTCAGTGCCTGCACGTTGCCGTGCTCGCACAGTCGGCGCACGGTATCGGCCCAGTGTTGGCCCAAGGCGGCGGTGGAACCCGCAGCGGGTGGCGACATGGAGGCGACACGCTCAGGCGCAACGGGTGCTGTGGCCCTGTTGGAAGCTGAGGCTGAGGCTGGGGTTGGAGCTGACATTGGCGCCAGGACTGGCGTCGAAGCGCCTGCGGCAGGGGCAGCAGGGGCGGCAGGTGCAGCTTGGGCGGCAAGGGCTGCTGGGGCGGCTGGGGCTGGGGCTGGGGCTGGCAGTGAGGCCAAGGTCGGCATCGGCTGCCGCGTGGCCGTGTCCAGCCTTTCAGCTTGAAGTGGCAACGGCACCCGTTTGGCTGCCACCGTCGGCAGGCTGATGGCCGGTGGCGCCGGCGCGCGCAACGGCACGGCACGCAATTCGCGAGGCTCGCTGCTGGCGCGCGCCGCTAGTTCGGGCGCAGCCACGGCCGGGAACGCCAGGAAGCGCAGCAGCACCATTGTCAATGCGCCGTATTCGTCACTCATCAAGCCGAGGTCGCCGCGGCCGTGCAGCACGATGCTGTAGAGCAGCTGGGTTTCATCAGCCGCCAGGCTGCTTGCCAGGGCGCGGGCCTCTTCCGTGTCGGGGTCTTGAGCGTCGAGTGCGCCCGGCACCGCTTGCTCGATGGCCATCTGTTGCAGCAGCAAAGCCATCTCTTCCAAGGTTCCGCTGGCCGACAGGCCCAGACTGCGCAGCCCGTCCACAGCCGCCAACACCGCCGGTCCGTCGCGCTCGGCCAACGCCTGGACCAGCGCACGGGCCTGGCCACGATCGACCGCGCCAAGCATCGTTCGCACCACGGTCTCGGTGAGCTGGCCGCCACCGTAGGCGATGGCTTGGTCGGTGAGCGACAGCCCATCGCGCATGGAGCCGCGCGCGGCGCGGCCCAGCAGCCGCAAGGAACCGTCGTCGAACGGCACGTTCTCGGCCGCCAGCACCCGCGCCAGGTGGTCGCGCACGGTGGCTGGCGCCATCGGCCGCAGGTTGAACTGCAAACAGCGGCTCAGCACCGTGGGCAGCACTTTGTCGGGGTCGGTCGTGGCCAGCACAAACTTCAGATAGTCCGGCGGCTCTTCCAGCGTCTTCAACAAGGCATTGAAGGCGTCTTTGGACAGTTGGTGGGCTTCGTCGATCATGAAGACCTTGAAGCGGCCCACACCCGGCTTGTAAGCGGCGCGCTCGATGAGGTCTTTTATCTCCTCCTTTCCGCCATTGCTGGCGGCGTCCATTTCGATGTAGTCGAGGTAGCGGTCGGCGTCGATCTCGGTACAGGTGCTGCACACGCCGCAAGGTTCGGCGGTGATGCCGCCGTTGCCGTCGGGGCCCACGCAGTTCAAGCTCTTGGCCAGGATGCGGCTGACCGTCGTCTTGCCAATGCCGCGTGTGCCCGTGAACAGGTAGGCGTGGTGCAGACGCTGCTGCGACAGTGCATTGGTCAAGGCCTGCACCACGTGCTCTTGCCCGACCATTTCAGCGAATCGGCGCGGCCGGTACTTGCGGGCCAGGACAACGTAACTCATCCTGAAGATTCTAGAGGGCGGCCCTGGATAATCTGGCCGATGAACGATGCCAAAAACCCTTCGTTGACAACGCCGCTGAGCTACGCCCAAGCCGGCGTGCACTACGACTTGATCGACCCGCTGAAAGTGGCCGCTCAGCGCGCCGCAGCGGCTACCGGCGAGCACCTGACGCAGCATGGATTCGCCGAAGTGGCGGCCTCGCGCGGCGAGTCAGCCTACGTGGTGGACGTCGGCCCGTTCTACATCGCCAGCATCGTCGAATGCCTGGGTACGAAAGCCCTGGTGGCCGACGAGATGCAGCGCCTGACGGGCCTACCGCGTTTTGACGCCATCGCCCAGGACACGATTGCCATGGCGGTGAACGACCTGATCACCGTCGGCGCCACGCCGCTGGTGGTGCAGGCCTATTGGGCCGCCGGTGGCAGCGACTGGTTTGCTGACGCTGACCGCGCGCAGGCCCTGGTCCGCGGCTGGAAAGCCGCGTGTGACGTCTGCCAGGTGGCCTGGGGTGGCGGCGAAACGCCAGCGCTGGCGGGCATCGTCGAGGCCGGGCGCATCGACCTGGCGGCGTCGTGCACGGGGCTGGTCAACCCCAAACCGCGTTTGAGCCTGGGCGACAAGCTGGCGCCTGGCGACGCCATCGTGCTGCTGGCCAGCAGTGGCATTCACGCCAACGGCTTGAGCCTGGCGCGCAAGTTGGCCGAGCGCCTGCCTGATGGCTACTTGACGAAGCTGCCCAGCGGTCAGACCTATGGCGACGCGCTGTTGGCCCCGACCCTGCTGTATTCGCCCGTCACTGAAGCACTTTGGAAGGCCGGTGTGCCCGTGCACTATGCCGCCAACATCACTGGGCACGGCTGGCGCAAGCTGCTGCGGCATCCAAAAGCCTTGAGCTACCGCATTCATACCCTGCCGCCGGTGCCGGAAGTCTTGCAGTTCATTCAGGCGCAGGCCCAGCAGGACAGCGCCGAGGCCTACGGCACGCTGAACATGGGCGCGGGTTTTGCGCTGTTTGTACCCGCAACACAGGCCGAACAGGCCGTGGCTGTGGCGCGTGACTGTGGCGTGCCGGCCTGGTTGGCCGGTGAAGTGCAGACAGGGCCCAAACACTTGTTGATCGAACCGCTGGGGGTGAACTTCAGCGGTGGAGATTTGCAGCTGCGTTAAACGCTCAGGCCCCAGACCCGTCGCCTACACTACGCCCCGACGGGCCTCCCCGCATGGAAGCGCGCCCAACCGGGTCAGGTGGGGAACCAAGCAGCCCTTAGCGTTGCGACCAGTGCCGGGGCAAGGCTCGTCACCTACTTGAAACCCACGCGGTCAAGCATCTGCTGCACCTGTGCGGTGTTGGCGCCGACCTTGGCTATGGGTACCGTCTCGGCCTTGAACGACCCCCAGGCAACCAGCGCCGGGTTGTTGTTCTTGACGCTTGCCACCGTCGGGTATTCGTTGTTGCCCTCGGCCAACATGCGCTGGGCCTCGTCACCCACCAGATATTCGATGAAGCGCACTCCCGCCTCGCGATTCTTGGCGTTGCGAGCCAAGGCAGCGCCCGAAATGTTGACATGTGTGCCTTGGCTGGCTTGGTTGGGGAAGACCACAGCGACGCGCGCGACCAGGTCTTTGTCCTCGGGCTTGTCAGACCGCATCAAGCGCGCAAGGTAGTAGGTGTTGGTGACGGCCACGCCACATTCGCCCGCGGCCACACCTCGAATCTGGTCGGTGTCGCCGCCTTTGGGTGCACGCGCCAGATTGGCGACGACGCCTTTGAGCCAGTCTTCGGTCCGCTGCGGGCCCAGGTGTTCCAGCACCGAACCGATCAAGCTGAGGTTGTAGGGGTGAGATCCAGAGCGGATGCAGATCTGCCCCTTGAGCGCTGGTGACGCCAGCTTTTCGTAACTGTCGACATCAGTGGCTTTGAAGCGCGCCTTGTCATAGGCGATGACGCGCGCACGGGTGGACAAGCCCACCCACAGCGGCCCGGCACCGGTGTCTGGACCGCGGAACTGCGCCGGCACACGGCGCTCGACAACTGCCGACTTCATTGGCTGGAACAAGCCGTCTTGTTCGCCACGCCACAGCCGTGCCGCATCGACCAGCAAGATGACATCGGCCGGGCTGGCGCTGCCCTCAGCCTTGAGCCGGGCCAGGATGCCGGCGTCGTCAGCCTCCACCCGGTTGATGCGGATGCCGGTGGCCTTGGTGAAGTTGCTGTACAGCGCTTCATCGGTTTGGTAGTGACGCGCCGAGTACAGGTTGACCACGGCTTCTTGAGCGTGGCTGCCAGTGGCAAGCAGTGTGGCGGCAACGAAGCTCAAGCCGGCGAAGAATTGCTTGGCGGTCTGCAGGCGGGGGTTGAAGGTGGGTATCGTTTGCGTCGTTTGCGTCGTTTGCGTCGTTTGCTTCGTCCGCGCGGTGTGGTTCGTGGTGCGATTCATGGTGCTTCGATCAATTGTTGGGTGAGTTGGGGGCTGCCGGGAACAGAGCTTAACTCAAATGCGAATCATTGCGATTTGCACCCGCATTTCAATCGTGAAGACGTTCCCAGACCCGACTGGAAGGCCAAGCTACCCCGCCAACTGTGCCCAGACCTTGTCCAGCCTTTTGCCGCTAACGGGCTGTGGCGTGCGCAGCTCTTGCGCGAAGAAGCTCACCCTCAGCTCTTCCAGGAGCCAGCGGTACTCGTCCAGCCGGGCATGGCTGGCGCCCTTCAATTCGGCGACACGGCGCAGCCAGCGCTGCTCGATTGGCCGCAGCTCGGCCAGACGGCTGGCATCGCGCGCCGGGTCGGCCCGCAACTTTTCCAGGCGCAACACGATGCCTTTCAGATAACGCGGCAGGTGCTGCAGCGGCGCCCAATCGGTGGCGACCAAAAACCGCCGGGGCATGAGGCGTTGCAGTTGAGCATGGACGTCTTCAGCGACCTCGCGACTTGGCTTGCTGTCCTTGAGCTTTCGCGCGGCGGCCGCGTAGTCAGTCAACACGGTGCCAGCCAGACGGGCCACTTCCTGGGCGATCAAGTTCAGACGCGTTCGGCCTTCTTGAACCCGCTGGGCGAAGGCAGCTTCGTTGGTCGGCAGCGGGTCGACCAGGAAAGCGCGGTCCAGCGTGACTTCGATGATCTGCTCGCGCAGCTCTTCGTGCGAGCCCAGAGGCATGAACAACGACGCCAGGCGGGTCAAGTCGGGGATGTTCTTTTCGAGAAACCGCAGCGGCTCGCGAATCTGCAAGGCCACCAGCCGGCGCAAGCCCGCGCGGTGGCGCGCGGCTGCCACATCGGGTTCATCGAAGACTTCAATCTCGACATGACTGCCACGGTCCAGCAGCGCCGGGAAACCCACCAACACCTGCGCGCCACGGTGGATTTCCATGAGTTCGGGCAGCTCGCCGAAGGACCACGTGGTGTAGGCGTGCGGTGCACCCGCCACCGACGTCGAGGAGGTCGAGGTCGAGGGCGCCGAAAGCGTCAAGGGCGTCAAGGGCGTCAAGGGCGACGTCGTCGTTTTAGTCGCTGTAGAACCTGCGCTGCCTTGCCCCCTCTCCCGCCTGGCGGGAGAGGGTTGGGGTGAGGGCAATGGCGCACGCAGATTGCTGGCTGGTGGCGCGGCCGCACCCTCACCCCTGCCCTCGCCCGCCACTTGAAGGCGAAGGCCTGCGGCATTCGCGGCTGGGAGAGGGAGAGGGAGCAAAGCAGCTGCGGTTGTCTTCAAAGCCGCCAAGGCCTGGAACGCGCTGCGCGCCTGCCCACCTAGTTCGGCCTTCAAGCCCGCCAGGTCGCGCGCCATCGCCAATTGCCGGCCGTGTTCGTCGACCACGCGGAAATTCATGAACAGGTGCGCGCCCAGGGTTTCGGTCTTGAAGTCGTTGCGCTGCACCGCCAACTGCGTCCGCTCGCGCACGGCTTTCAGCAGCACGTCCATCAAGCTGCCCTGGGCAAAGGCCACGGCTTCGCAGAATTCGCCAGCGCAGTCCGGCAAGGGCACCAGGCGCGTTCGTGGGCGCTGATGCAGGCTCTTGATCAGGCCCAGCACCTTGTCCTTCAGCATGCCTGGCACCAGCCACTCGCAGCGCTCTTCAGACACCTGGTTCAGTGCGTAGATGGGCACGGTGACGGTCAAACCGTCCTTGCTGTCGCCCGGTTCGTGCAAGTAGCTGACGCTGCAGTCGATGCCGCCCAGCCGCAGCGTTTTCGGAAACGACGCGGTGGTGATACCGGCGGCTTCGTGGCGCATCAATTCGTCGCGCGTCAGCATCAACAGCCGCGGCTGGCCCTTCACCTCTTCACGCCACCAGCGTTCCAGCAAGGCACCGCTGAACACCTCCTTGGGCAGTTGCTGGTCATAAAAGGCGAAGATCAATTCTTCGTCCACCAGCACGTCCTGGCGGCGCGCCTTGTGCTCCAGCTCTTGCACTTGTGCGATGAGCTTCTGGTTGTGCGCCAGGAAAGGCAAGGCGGTCTCCCACTCACCGTCCACCAACGCTTGGCGGATGAAGATCTCGCGCGCGCCGGCCGGGTCGACACGGCCGAAGTTCACGCGTTTGTTGTTGTAGATCACCACGCCGTACAGCGTGGCGCGCTCCAGCGCCACCACCTCTGCGGCCTTCTTCTCCCAATGCGGTTCCAGCAACTGGGTCTTGAGCAAGTGTCCGGCGATACCCGGCAGCCACTGCGGTTCAATGGCGGCCAGGCCACGGCCGTACAGGCGCGTGGTCTCGACCAATTCAGCCGCCACCAGCCAGCGACCCGGCTTCTTGCTCAGATGCGCGCCGGGGTGGCGCCAGAACTTCACGCCGCGCGCTCCGAGGTACCAATCTTCATCGTCGCTCTTGCAACCGATGTTGCCCAACAGGCCGGCCAGCATTGACAGATGCACCTGTTCGTAACTTGCCGGCTGGCCGTTCAAGCGCCAGCCGTGTTCAGCCACAACCGTGTGCAGCTGCGAGTGAATGTCGCGCCATTCGCGCACCCGACGCGGGCTGACAAAGCTGTCGCGCAGGCGCTGTTCTTGTTGCCGGTTGCTCAGCTTGTGGCTGGCCAAGCCGGCGGCATTGCCAGCGTGGCCACGACCTTCCTCAACCCAGTGCCACAGCTTCAGGTAGCCCATGAATTCAGAACGTTCGTCGTCGAATTTCTTGTGCTTCTCATCGGCCGCTTGCGCGGCCTCCATGGGGCGGTCACGCGGGTCCTGGCCGCTCAGCGCAGCGGCGATCACCAACACCTCGGTCAAGGCTTCACGGCCACGGGCTTCCAGGATCATCCGGCCCACGCGCGGGTCCAGCGGCAAGCGGCTGAGCTCCTGGCCGATGGGCGTCAGGTCGTTGTTGTCGTCAACCGCGTTCAGCTCGTCAAGCAAGGCGTAGCCATCGGCAATGGCCTTTTTGGGCGGAGCTTCCAGAAACGGGAAATCTTCGACTGTGCCCAGGCGCAAAGCCTTCATGCGCAGGATCACCCCCGCCAGTGAGCTGCGCATGATTTCCGGGTCGGTGAAACGCGGGCGGCCGGCGAAGTCCTGCTCGCCGTACAAGCGGATGCAGACGCCGTCGGCCACGCGCCCGCAGCGCCCGGCGCGCTGGTTGGCTGCGGCTTGGCTGATCGGCTCGACCAGCAGCTGTTCAACCTTGGTGCGGTAGCTGTAGCGCTTGACACGGGCCAGCCCACTGTCGATGACGTAACGGATACCGGGCACGGTCAGCGAGGTCTCGGCCACATTGGTGGCCAGCACGATGCGCCGGCCGTTGCCGCTGCTGAACACGCGGTCCTGTTCAGCCTGCGAAAGCCGCGCAAACAGCGGCAGGATTTCAGCCACTGGCCCACCACGGGCCTGCTGCGCCAGGTGTTTGCGCAGGTGGTCGGTGGCGTCACGAATCTCGCGCTCGCCGGGCAAAAAGATGAGGATGTCGCCCGGCCCTGCCGCGGCTGTGTTGCGCTCGGTGCTGCCGCGCCACAGTTCGTCGACGGCGTCAGCGATGGCGTCGTCCAGTCCGAAATCTCGCTTTTCTTCAAACGGCCGCCAGCGCTGTTCCACCGGAAACATGCGGCCCGATACGGTGATGACGGGTGCCAGGCCCTGCGCGGTGGCGAAGTGCTTGGCGAAACGCTCAGCATCGATCGTGGCCGAGGTGACGATCACTTTCAGATCGGGCCGCCGAGCCAGCACTTGGCGCAGGTAGCCCAACAAAAAGTCGATGTTCAGACTGCGCTCGTGGGCCTCGTCAATGATCAACGTGTCGTACGCACGAAGCAGCGGGTCGGTCTGTGTTTCCGCCAGCAGGATGCCGTCGGTCATCAGCTTCACGCTGGCGCCTGGCTGCAGGCGGTCTTGGAAACGCACCTTGTAGCCCACCACCTCGCCCAGCGGCGAGTTCAGTTCGTGGGCGATGCGCGCGGCCACGCTGGACGCGGCAATGCGGCGCGGCTGGGTGTGGCCGATCAGCCCCGTGCCGCCAGCACCCCGGCCGCGGCCAAGCTCAAGCACGATCTTGGGCAGTTGGGTGGTCTTGCCCGAGCCGGTCTCGCCGCAGACGATGACCACCGGGTGCCGGGAAATGGCCAGCGCGATTTCCTCACGCCGCGCCGACACCGGCAACGACTCGGGGTAGACGATGGGCGGGATGGGCGCTGCTGCAACAGTCTTGGCAGCCGTTCTGGCGGGGCCAGAGGCGGGGGTGTGAGTTCGGGTCGGCACGGGCGGCGGATTATCTTCTTGCGCTGTCGGTCGGTGCTGGACGCTGCCGGGTCCAGGGTGCTGCTGCACAATCCTGCCCCAACATGAGCCTGGTATTCCCGCACACTTTCGTCCCGTGGTTTCGCGCTGTCGCGCCCTACATCCACGCCTACCGCGGCAAGACGTTTGTGGTGGCGATGGCCGGTGAAATGATTGCGGCGGGCAAGCTCAACACATTTGTGCAGGACCTGGCCATCTTGCACGCCATGGGTATCAAGATCGTGCTGGTGCATGGTTTCAGACCTCAGGTGACGGAACAGCTTGCGGCCAAGGGCCACGTTTCGCGATACCACCGCGGTATTCGCATCACCGATCCGGTGGCGCTGGACGCTGCTCAAGAAGCGGCTGGGCAGTTGCGGTTTGAAATCGAAGCGGCGTTCTCACAGGGACTGCCCAACACACCCATGGCCAACGCGACGGTGCGTGTGGTTTCCGGTAATTTTCTGACGGCGCGGCCGGTGGGCATCGTCGACGGCATCGACTTCATGCAAAGTGGTTTGGTGCGGCGCGTCGACCATGCCGCCATTCGCAGAGCCATCGACATCGGCGCGCTGGTATTGCTCAGCCCTTTTGGCTTCTCACCCACGGGTGAGGCCTTCAACCTCACCATGGAAGACGTGGCCACCGCCACGGCCATTGCACTGCAGGCCGACAAACTGGTTTTCATGACCGAGATTGCCGGTATCCACGAAACGATTGAAGACTGCGACAGCGCAATTGATACCGAGTTGGCACTGATCGATGCCAAACGCATCCTGGCTGTCTTGCCACAGCCGACACTGCCGACCGACACCGCGTTTTACTTGCAGCATTGCGCACGAGCGTGTGAAGGCGGTGTCGAACGTTCACACATCTTGCCGTTTGCAGTCGACGGAGCTTTGTTGCTTGAGGTTTTTACGCACGACGGTGTCGGCACGATGGTGGTCGACGAAAAACTCGAGAGCCTGCGCGAAGCAACTTCAGACGACGTTGGCGGCATCCTGCAACTGATCGAGCCGTTCGAGCGCGACGGCACGCTGGTCCGCCGCGAACGCACCGAGATCGAACGTGACATTGCCACCTACACGGTGATCGAACACGACGGCATCATCTTCGGCTGCGCAGCCTTGACGTCCTACCCTGAGGCGCGCACGGCCGAGATGGCAGCACTCACCGTTTCGCCGTTATCTCAAGGCCAGGGTGACGGCGAGAGAATCTTGAAGCGCATTGAGCAGCGCGCCAAGGCCGACGGCCTGGACAGCCTGTTTGTACTGACGACAAGAACCATGCACTGGTTCATCAAACGTGGTTTCAAACAAGTCGACCCGGACTGGTTGCCTGAAGCACGAAAGAAAAAGTACAACTGGGACCGGCGCTCGCAGGTTCTGGTCAAAAAACTGGCCTGATGCTTTCCCTGACACCCGAACAACACCGGAGATACCAATGCCACGCATGGTCCAATGCATCCACTTGAAAAAAGAAGCCGAGGGCCTGGGCTTCTCGCCCTACCCGGGCGAGCTGGGCAAACGGATTTACGACAACGTCAGCAAGGAAGCCTTCGATCTTTGGAAGAAACACCAGACCATGCTGGTCAACGAGAACCGCCTTAACCTGGCCGATGCGCGTGCCAGGCAGTATCTGGCACGCCAGATGGAACAGTTCTTTTTTGGTGATGGTGGTGACAAGCCCATGGGCTACGTTCCGCCCACTGCTTGATGCCTCCAAAGGGGAAATGGGCCAAGCCCGGGTTAGCCAGATAACTCGCGTCAGGTTTTGACTGGTATATTTCGCTGGTTCTCAACCACAAGGATCCATCCCATGACTTCATTGAATGACCTGCTCGCCCAGAAAGCGGCATTGGAAAAGCAGATTGCTGACGCCCAGCGCGAAGAGCGCGGCGGCGCGATTGCAAAGGTAAGGGCACTCATGACCGAATATGGGCTTTCCCTGGCCGACCTGAATAGCCGCACGCCCACGGTTGCTGGACGCAAATCGGGTGGCAAAGTCGCGGCCAAGTACCGCAACCCCGCCACTGGCGACGCATGGTCTGGCCGCGGCTTGAAGCCCAAGTGGTTGACGGCGGCCATCGAGTCCGGACGTAAGCTGGAAGACTTTGCCGTCGCGCCGTGATCTCAGTGCATGGGCCGCGCCCGCGCAGGCGCGAGGCCCCAACACCCCACTAGGGCCGCTGATGTTCGAACATGGGCCGCGCCCGCGCAGGCGCCAGTGCGGGCGCGGCTGCCTGTTTCAGTCAGGCCCCTCATCACTCAACCCCTTGGCGCTTTGGCACTCAAGCACTCAAGCACTTGGGCGCCTGAGCACGCAAGCACTTGATTTGTAGGTGTTCCTTGATCTGGGGCGATCCCTCGGATCAAGGCATCCAGGCCATTTGGCGCCGC
>Ga0105047_10014716_pt1 | contig 12386 bp, 10 predicted proteins | sample MAT04_FD_78384 | JGI IMG/M metagenome (GOLD analysis project Ga0105047, IMG submission 78384) | Freshwater microbial communities from Lake Fryxell liftoff mats and glacier meltwater in Antarctica - MAT-04 (megahit assembly) | ecosystem: Environmental > Aquatic > Freshwater > Ice > Liftoff... | reverse complement strand
TAGTCGCCCAGCAACTGAAAATAGGGCCACCAAACGTTGTGCAGGCCAATGTCCGGCTCGCTTTCAAAGGCGCGCCGGCCGCGCACCGAATAGAAGGCGGCGTGCAAAAAGAAGAGATTGTTGCCGCGCACCAAATGCCAATCAAGCAGCCATTTGGCCTCGTCTAACGTGAGCTGCCAACCATAGGCACCCAGCGCTTCGGAGCCGTTGCGCCGACTACCTTGCAACGCCGCTGCGCTACTGGCACATTTGGGTGCACAGCTATGCGGGCCTTCCAACGCTGAGGGCGCGCCCGGCGTCACCCAACGCCAGACCATATCCTGCCCCGGCCATTGAAATTGGCGTAATGCACCAAAATCATTACTCTCGGACGGATGACCGGTGAGGGCGATGCCATGCGCTTGGCACCATTGGCTCTGCGCACTGTAGAAGACCTTTTCTAGCTGGGCATACACTGTATTCGTGTAGTGCTGACGAAAGCGTTCTGTCTGGGGGCCACAATCCAGCCAGAGGGCAGGCAACCAGCGCCGCACATCCTCGTGCCACCCCACTTGTAGCGTTGCCAGAAAGCCTGGGGTAAAGGGCCAAGGATTGGGGCCACGTTTGGTCGCACGGCCCAATGGACTGGGTTCATCGGTAAACATAGCGACAACCGTGCTGCCAAAATACTCCTGTAAATGGGCATAGTATTGGTCGTGGGTTAGGCGTAGAAAGCAGGCTACCGCGTCGGGATTGAGCAGATCGCCCGCCGCAGGTGCCTGTGCTGTTTGATCGTCTTCTTCGGCAAAGACGCCGCGAATGGTGCCACCGCTGTAAACATGCCAGAGCGCAATCAAGCGCCAATTGCCCGCAGGCAAATTGTAGCGCACCAACTCGGGTGCTTGCACTGGCAACAGGGTCAGGCTCGCTGGGTCGATCACATTGGGGGCGATCTCGCGCCCTATCACCACGCCCAGCAACTCATCGTTCAACCCACGCCCGGGGTTGGGGTGCCAATAGCCCTGCGCCGGTCCTTGGATCGTCTGCTGCTTGGCGATCAGACAGCGCGCCGCATAGGCCGGATTCTCGGCCACCACTTGGCCTGCCGCCGAGCCAGAAGGGTAGCCTCCCTCATCGTAGAGCACGACCTTCATCGCCAGGCGCGCCGCTTCGGCCACCACGACCTGCACCAAACGAAAGAATTCCGTTGTTAGATAGCCCACACGCCGCGATAAGCCGACACGCGGATGAATCAAAAAGCCACCAAAGCCCTTGGCATGGAATTCCTGGATCTGGCGTACCAATTCAGTCTCTTCCAAATCGTCATTCCAAAACCAAAAAGGTAAAACGCCAAATTCACGTGGCGGATCGGCAAAGGTCTGGTAGAGCGGGGAGGTGGTCATGGTGGGGCTCCGTTTTGGGTTGTGGTTTCGACGAGCAAGTGGCTTACCTTATAGTTGGGCGCGTACCCTGCGTTGCCAGCGCATTTTCCGTACCAGCCCATGGGGCGAGTTTTCTAACAGCGCTGTCGGCAAGACGAGCAACGGTTTATCTGCTTCGCCCTCGGCAGTTTTCACCATCATGCGCACTGGGGTCACCCCCAGATCGACGCCCCATTCATAATAGGCTAGGTAGATCAACTGGCTACAGTAGAATGCCTCTTCGGTCACGGTGTTGAGGAAGTTCACATTATAGGGCTTGCCAAGCTGTTCCAGACAATAGGTGGCGACACCCGTCCGAATGCGTTCCTCGTCGGCTGCCGACAACTTGAGATTTTTGAGAGGATAGGCCACTGCGACCAAGGTGTCTTGTAGCAAACGCGTTGATGCTTCTTGGCTGGCGTCCCATGTTTTGCCCGGCATGACAAACTCAATCACCCCTTTGCCCCCGGCTTCGATACAGCGCCCCTCGGGACCGATATACATAATCGCGTGGTCGATCCGTCCGGGCACCAGATAGCCGATCAGATACCAGAGACGGCCAAACCAGTTGTGGTGACTGCCATTGCGTGTACATAAAATATCGCCGGTTTTCACCGTCAAGCCGTTAAAGGTATGGGTATGAATCATTGTGGTTCGAGTTATTCTTGTGTGAAATTTTGTGCCCAAATGCGCCGAACTGGGTATTGATCAAAAGCATAGCTTATCTTCAATTATACAACGACCAATGCACCCTACCAAGATTCGCCTAGGAATCGTCGCGACTTTGTTTAAGTTGGCAGATGGCAACGGATCGAGTAAGCTGGAAGCAGATTGATCAGAAGCATAGATAGCAAGCGGATGTGGAGAAGTCCTTGTTTGTGCAGAGAAGCGAGTTAGCAATGCAACGGACCAGTCACCTGCGGCGCGCGTTTACCCAATGGCTGGAAGAACTGCTCGCCGCGGTCAGCAGTGTGAGTGTGAGTACCAAAATTTTGGGCATGGTGTTGGCCCTGACCATTGCCTTGGGGTTGGGCGTGACCCTACAGGTGCGCGCCGTAATGACCGAAACGCTGCTGGCCGAGCTAGATAACACCGGTGAAGCGATTGGCCGCGATCTGGCCATGCGCAGTGACCTATTGCTGGCCGCAAACGAGCCGAGCACGCTGACGGCCTTGCTGACCGAAACCGTGCGCAATTACGCGGATGTGCGCTATGCCTTTGTGGTGGACGCCAATACTGGTGTGGTAGCCCATACCTTTGCGGAGCAAGTACCCGCAGAATTACTGGCATTGACCGCTACACAGCCACCGTTCCAAGCTGCTCATCTGCGTTACGAAAATTATGAAGGCCAACTTCATGATTTTATGCAGCCCATTGGGGCGGATCATGCTGCCTTTGTGCGCGTGGGGCTGGGTGAGCAGCGCTTAAACGCAATTATTGACAGCACCACGCGCCGCATGTTGTTGACCACTTTCTATGTGGCCGTAGCTGGGGTCCTGGCTGCAACCTTATTAACGTGGCTCTTGACGCGACCCATTCTCGACCTAGTCACCACCACCAATCGCGTGCGTCAAGGTGACCTGACGGCGCGTGCGCCCCACTGGACGGATGACGAGATCGGCACACTGGCCAATGCCTTCAACGGCATGATCAGCGATCTGGAGACGAGCCAGCAAGCGGTGATCGAAAAAGAAGCGGCGCGCAGCCATTTGCTCTCGCAACTGATCGAAGCCCAGGAAGAGGAGCGCAAACGCATTGCGCGCGATCTGCATGATGATGTGGGGCAGGCCCTGACGTCGGCGTTGGTGGGCATCAAGGTGTTGGAACAGAGCGCGCCGGGGGCCGAAACGCAAACCAAGATCGCGGCACTGCGCCAGGTGCTCAACCAAACGTTGACACGTGTACGCTTGCTCAGTCGCCAGTTGCGCCCCAGTGCGCTGGACGATTTGGGATTGGCCGCCGCATTGGAACGCTATATCAGCGAATTTATGAGCCGCTATCCTGAAATGACCGTCGATTTGCATTGCGATGTGGCTACCCGGCTACCGGCCACGGTGGAAATCTCGCTCTATCGCATTATGCAGGAAGCGATGACCAATAGTGCGCGCCACAGTGGCGCCACTGTGGCGCCACTACACTTAGTGTGTTGGTGACCCAGCGCGAAGGGCGCATTCAAGCCATTGTGGAGGATAATGGGCATGGCTTTGATGTCAGCAGTGCCCGGCGTGCGGGCAGTAGTGTCGGGCTGCACAGCATGATCGAGCGCAGCGAATTATTGGGTGGCAAATTGAACATAGAGAGCAATGCCGATGGAACAACCGTCTATGTGGAGATTCCCCTCTGAAGGAATTGAGATGAGTGGCTTATGAGTGAACCGATCCGCATTGTGTTGGTCGATGATCATGCAGTACTGCGCGCCGGGTTGACCGCCTTGCTCAACGCCGAACCAGATATGACAGTGGTGGGTGATGCCGGTGACGGAGCTGAAAGTCTACGGGTGGTCGCGGCGCTCCAGCCCGATGTGATTTTGCTGGATATCAACATGCCGACGATGAGTGGATTGGAGGTTTTGCCCCAGTTGCGTAAAGTCACGCCCTCGGCGCGCATCCTCATCCTCACGATGCACGATGACCAAACTTATCTGCGCCAGGTGTTGGCACTGGGCGGCTCAGGCTATGTGCTCAAGCAGGCGGCGGATAGCGAGTTGCTAACTGCCATTCGCACAGTTTTCTATGGCGGCACCTTTTTGCACCCCAGCCATGTCCAAGCCCTGCTTGCCGTCGCCACCGAGCCCGCCGCCGCCGATGATCTCTCGATCCTTAGCGAGCGCGAACTAGAGGTCCTCAAGCTGGTGGCGTTGGGCCATTCCAACAAAGAAATTGCCGATATGCTCTATCTCAGCGTCAAGACGGTCGAGACATACAAGGCGCGAGTCATGGAAAAGCTGAATCTCAAATCGCGGGCGGCGTTGGTGCGCTTTGCGTTGAAACATGGTTTGTTGAATGCCGATGGCATGTAAATACCCAGAGCGGCTTCACACTGTGCGAAGCCGCTCTGGGTTCAATTATTGATAGGAGTTACGCAGTTGCCTGGGAACGCCAGCATCCTGCTGGCCTGCCCCCAGAGATCGTAATGCTTCCAACTGCGTAACTCCTATATTGAGTTGAGGTAGATGTAATAACTATCTATGTTTGTTAGCGTACCATGGCTACTGTTGTTGCTGGTGTTGCCGGTGGTACTGCTTTGCCTCGCCAAGGTGTGCCCAAGAAGCGCAGCAAGAAGTAATCTGCCCCGACATACCCCGCTACTTTCCAGGCCATGATGATGCCAACGGCTAAGACTAAGAGCAACGGATTGGTGCTGGCGGTACCGGCCATCATAAAGTTCCAGTTTAGCAAAGCACCAAAGAAAGCTGCAATCCCTGTAAATGCACCGACCATCAAGCCGATGCCGATTAACAATTCGCCATAGGCAATGGCTGGGCCAAGATAACGTTGCGCATCGTTGTCGATCAACATCTGTAGCAGGCTGCGGTACCAGTCAAAGCTGATGGCCGGACGGCCTACCTCTGGAATCGCAACGGCACGTTCCCAGAATCCTCGGGCCGACTCGCCGGTTTGTACCCAGCCGGGATCGGTCACTTTGTGCAGACCTGCTTCCACCCATTGCCAGCCTAGCCACAACCGCACCACCAACCACAACCAAGCGGCTCGCGTATCGGTAAACAGAAATTGGGCAAATGGCGGGTCTTGCAAGCGTTCGTTTTTGCGATTTACTACGGCACTCATTGTGTAACTCCTTTATCAATCAGCTCGGTTACGAGTTTTTTAAATTTCATTTCTGTACACCATCACTATACAGCACGAATAGATACCTGTATATCAGGAAAAACCCGCAACTTTTTGGGGAGGCTGTGGGGAAAGTGCGCAATGCCTGTAGGGGAATTCACTGACAAAGGGCTGGCCCAGTGGTATACTGTTGGCTGGACAACGCAAAAAAACGACCCAATCCCATCACTTTGATCAGAAAGAGAAAATAATGCTCGATTTTAGCCGTGTAAACAATAAAGAGATTTCGATGACCGATCTAGCCGCGGATCTCACGCGCCAGGATCTACACACGTTGACTGCGGAGATGATCGATACAATGCTGGACGCGATTGCAGATTGTACAGATGCCGACGTGACCTTTCAGCCACTCGATCCAGGCGCCAACGATACATTTGCGAGCAAGTCCGAGGATGCGGCCATTGCCTGGACGTTGGCCCATGTGATCGTGCATACGACTGCTTCGTCCGAAGAATCGGCCTTTCTGGCGGCGGAAATGGCGCGCGGCGTGGAAAATCACGGGCGCTCGCGCTACGAGACCCCCTGGGAAGAAGTGACGACCATCGAGCAATGTCGCCAACGGTTACAGGAGAGCTTGCGGATTCGCCAAGCCAGCTTGGAACTGTGGCCCGATCAACCGAACCTGGAAATTACCTACCAACCGTGGCCGACGGCCCCCCATATCAATGCCGTGGCGCGCTTTATCTTTGGCTTTGCCCATGATGACAGCCATCTGGGACAGATTACAGATATTGTGAGTCAGGCCAAGGCTGCCAGAGCATGAGCTACTAGGCAATTGACCAGATGATTCAGCCATCGCTCATCCGGTCAATTGCCTAGCTTTATGTCCCAATCTGTAACACTTCGCGACAATACTTCACACTCTTCTCCAACTGGCGTTGCTGTTCCAATGCCAGCGCCGCTTTGTATACGGGCGACAGATCTGCCCACGATGCCGTCAGGGTTGGCTGGGTATAGGGCGCACCTGTCTGCACCAGTTGCAGGAACTGGGCAAACTCGGCGGCGGGCAGTTCGGGGTAGGCATCCCAATAGTCGGCTTCCAGATAATTGAGTACCTTCGGTGCCAGCGTTGAAATAATCTCTAGCGTAAAATTGGTCTGCGCGCATTGTTCCTGATACTGCGCTGCCCAACGCGCAATATCAATCGTGCCGTCACCCATAGCGACCCACTGGACTGCCGCCCCTTGGGGATGCGGGCAGACCACACTATCGCGGATATGGCTCATCACAATATACGGGGCCAGATGCGCCAGCGTAACATAGGGACTTTCGCCCATCCACAGCGGATTGCCCGCATCGATACAGACGCCGACAAAGTCGGTGCCGGCTGCTTCCACCAAGGCTTTTAGTTCCCGACCCAACAGATCGCCTGCGTGGTTTTCAATGGCGATCTTGATGCCGAGATCCAACGCCTGATCGCGCACGGCGTGCAGGGTGGCAATTGTGTTTTGCACATGGGTCGCCAACGGTATCGCTGTGTGCCGGTCGGCATTGGAACCCAGAAGGGTGCGCATGGTTTTACAACCTAGGATCTCGGCCACATGCAGCATCTGCGTCAATTGCTCGACCGCGCTGCCCCGCCGATTCGAGAAGGAGGTGGACGTCTCACAGATCGAATACATGCCGACTTCGAGCGCCAAACCTAGGCTATCGGCGTGCGTTTTGACTCCCTGTAAATAGTCGTCATCCAAGCTGGCAAAGAAATCTGGATCGGGAAACATGACCACTTCCAGCCCAATGCGGTGGGCATAGTCGAGGTGGTCAAAGGCGTCCCATTCGTTAAAGCGCAAAGAAAAAACGTCTACACCAAGTTTCATGAGCGTACCTTGCTATTGGGTATTGGTTATTCGTTATGTAAACGCGATTACGCCCGCTGCCGCCATGGCGTGCAAGGGTGAATCATCAATGTCCAGCGGTAGATCAACCCGTGCGCGGCGACGGCTCGACTCGTAGGTGGCGAAGATAAGTTCGGTGGCGCGCAGGGCGCGCCGACCGGAAAGTTCCGGCTCAAGTCCATGCTTCAGTGCTTCTACCAGATCAAGCACGCCCAGCTTGACCAAGTCACCCAAGCCTTGGCCGTGCAGGCCTTCGCCAACGTCAATGGTCTGCCAATCGCTTTGGCCTTTACCCCACATGCGCAACGGAATTTCCTGGCTGTAGCCCAATTCAATGGTGCCCTGGGTGCCGATCAGCCGGTTGGTCAAGGTGCCGGCTGCGCTCAGACCCGTCATGAGCAAGCCTTGCACATTGTTTTGGAACTTGAATTGGCTAATGCCCTGCCCTTCCAGATCGACGCCAAAGACCGTGCGCTTGTTACGCGTGTCGATCTGGCCGATGACCCACTCGACGGGCGTTTCTTCGTTGTAGAAAAAGAGCATATCAAACCAATGGGTGCCCCAGTCAAAGAGATCGGGGCAGGTGCCTTCGACGCGCACCAGATCGCCAATCGCGCCCTGGCGTAGCAATTCACGTGCTTTGCCGTAGGGTTTGCCAAAGCGTCGTTGATGATTAAAGGTGAGTTGAACGCCATTCTGCTGGGCGGCTTCGACCATACGCTTGGCCTCGCCAAAGGTGGGGGCCATGGGCTTTTCACAATGGATCGCCTTGACGCCCGCATTGGCGCAATCGATCACCATCTGCGCGTGTAAGTGGGGCCAGGTGCTGATGCTGACAATATCCAACGTCTCTTGCGCCAACATTGCGTGATAATCGGTATAGAGCCGTTCGCCGCCATGTTCGGCCTGAAATGCCTTGGCATTGTCCAGATTAATATCGGCCAGCGCCGTAATCGCGCAATCGGGTGATGCTTTGTAGCCAACGGCATGGGCGTGGGCCATACCAAAGCCGGTCGCCCCTTCACTGCGCAACGGGCGACCACAGCCAATAAAACCAACTTTATAGGGAGCCATGTCGAGTTCCTCCAAATTCGTGTGTAGTAAAGACTTCAGTCTTTGTTATTTAGGAGACAAAGACTGAAGTCTTTACTACCGATTAAACCTTGTTTAGCATTGGTGTGGACGGTTATAAGCCCAGTCTGCGCAAATAGTTGCGGCTGACAATCGCGCTTTCCAATGGCGTTGACAGTTGGGTCACATCGGTTTCCACAATGATCCAGCCGCTAAAGTTGGCCTCCTTCAGGATTTGGAAAACCGTGGGGAAATCGACTGCGCCTTGGCCTAGTTCGGTCCAAATGCCTTTGTCGGAAAAGGTGCTATAATCCCATTGGGCGGGCACCCCTTCTTCTAGCACGCTTTGATTAATATCCTTGACATGCATAGTTTTGATGCTGTCGGCATAGTCGCGGCAAAATTGCACCACATCCGCGCCCGCCCACGCCAAATGTCCTGTATCTGGCCCCATGAAGACGACATCCCGATCCACCAGCGCAAAGAGGCGGTCGATCTCTTGGCGCGTTTCAATCGTGCTGCCCACATGGTTGTGGAAGCAACTCTTCACCCCTTGCGCCAAGGTGATTTCGCCCACTTGGTTCAATACCTTGGCAAATTGAGCATACTCGGCATCGCTCATGGCATCTTCCGGCTTGACATTGCCCGACGTTTGGCGGCGATTCAGCCCGCGCTTGGTAACATACTTGTCGAAACCGCCCGCCGCCACATAAAGTTCGGTGCAACCGGCCGCGCTAGCAAATGCGGCATAGTCGCGCGCCCGTTGCAGAATCGTCGCTTCCTGGCTGGGATCTTCGTAGCTGGCCCCCAGATAGCCCGGCGCGGGTCGCAGCCCATATTTGGCAAATTGCACCAGCGTTTCGGCGGTGGTTTTATCTTTCTGAGGGCCAGCCGGTGCGCCCACATAGCCGGCTTGGGCAATCTCGGCCAACACTTGTTCCTCGGGCACGCCGCGCCAGGTGATCTGGCCGCAACCGATGAGCATTTCGTTTGTCATTCTCCGCTTCCTCAATTTGATTCAACGCTTGGGTTTTACTAGCAATCGGTCTTATGTATTTGGTTAGACCGGTAGGGTCTCCTCTCAATCCGCCACCTACCCTAGCAAGGGGAGCAGGTAGGGATGGGGATCTAAACCATACCCCTATTTTACCACAAAAGGTCCGCACAAAAAATAAGACCTGAGCAGGGCCATTCCCGTTCAGGTCTTCGCATCAGGTCTTTGCACTGGCTTGCAACGTGGCTGCTGTTGCTAGCCCTTAAGTGAGCCGGCTAGCAGCCCCCGCATGAACAGCTTGCCCAGCAGCAGATAGACCAAAATCGTCGGCATGGCGGCGATCAAGGCCGCGGCCATCTGCACATTCCATTCGACTGTCCAACTGCCCGCAATATTCACCACGGCCACATTGATCGGCGCCAGCCGTGGATTGCCCAATACCACCAAGCCGATCAAGTAATCGTTCCAGATCGAGGTAAATTGCCAGAGTAGCACTACGGCAAAGGCGGGCATCGAAATGGGCAGCAGAATATAGCGATAGATACCAAAGAAGCCACAGCCATCAATCTTGGCCGCGTCCAACAATTCATTGGGTATGCCGGTGTAGTAACTGCGAAAGAGCAGCGCTGTAATCGGAATGCCAAAGATGCAATGCACCATAATCAGCCCGATCACCTTGCCATACAGGCCAAACGCTTGCAACGTCAACACCAGCGGAATCAGAATCCCTTGATAGGGCAAAAACATGCCGACCAGGAAGAGAATGAACAGGGTGTCTGCCCCGCGAAAGCGCCATTTGGCAAAAATATAGCCATTGACCGAACCCATCAGCGATGAGATCAGCACGGCGGGTACGGTGATCACAATGCTGTTCCAAAAATTGGGGGCTACGGTGGTCCAGGCCTGGATAATGCCCTCAAAGTAAATGCCCTTGGGCAGTTCCCACATGCGCGTCACATTGACATCCGTATACGGCTTGAGGCTGGTAATCACCATCACATAGAAGGGCATCAGGTAAAACGCACAAAAAGCCGCCAACACCAAATAGATCGCGCCGCGCGTCCAAATTCGTTGTAAAGTCATAAGTCCCTCACTCTTTGGTCTCTCTTCTCTACCCGCTCTACCTGTCTAGCGTTCGACTTCATCGCGCATACTGCGCAAATAGGGGACGATGAGAAACGCCGAAAGCAGAATCATAAATGCGCCGATGGTAGCACCCAGCGAGTAGCGATAAGCGCCAAAGGTCGATTGATACATAAAGAAGGCCAGCGTATCGGTGGCAAAGGCCGGGCCACTGCCACTCATCGATGCCAGCACATCAAAGACGCGGATCGAGTTCATGCCGGTCAGCACAATGGCCGTAAAGGTGACCGGCATCAGCAATGGAATGATAATGTAGCGATAGGTGGCATAGGTGCCAGCCCCGTCAATTGAGGCGGCTTCGCGCAACTCTTGGGGAATGCCGCGCAGCCCGGCCAGATAGAGCGCCATGACATAACCAGTGAATTGCCAGGAGGTGGCAATCGTCACCGCCCACATGCCATAATCCGGGTGTGAGATCCAGACGGGTTGGAAATTCTCCAAGCCGATCTTGGCAAAGAGCAGATTGATCCCCGTCGTGGGCTGCATGAGCCAGCGCCAAGCCACACCGGTGACAATGCCGGAAACGGCAAAGGGCAGGATAACGATGGTACGAAAGAGTATTTCGCCCCGAATCTTCTGATCGAGCAGCGAGGCAATGATAAAGCCAAAGATAATACATTGGCTCATAAAGCCGATGGCGTAGTAGACCAGATTGCGTAAATCGGCATAGAATCGATTGTCACTAAACAGGCGGCTCCAATTACGCAAGCCAACAAAGGTGTAATCGATAATCTGGCTGTTCCACTTCACTGTCGAGATGTAGAATGTCCACCCAATTGCCGTATAAATGAAAATCGCCACAGCCAGAATAGACGGCAGCAAAACGAAGAAGGCGATCACCATATCCCCGTTCATGCGCCTGCGGCGTTTGGTTATTGGTCCACCAGCTGCCCGCGCCCGTTCACCCGCTGCCACCATAGATTTCGTAGCCAAAATTTGTCCTCCTCCGAGAGACGGAACCGTGGTCGTAGAGACGCAAAATCTTGCGTCTCTACGACTTGCCCTACGCCCCAAACTCGGCATCACCTGCAGCTTGCACCAGCATAGCCTGGGCCGCGGCGACATCGCGATTGGTGGCCAGGTTGTTGATGGCGATCGCATAGTCGAGGACAAAGCTTTGCTTGACGGCAGCCCCATGTTGGATGCTGGGCAACAGCGTGTTGCTCTTGAAATCTTCCATGGCCGATAGCAGATATTCGTCATATTTGCTCAGATCAGGATCGGTGCGCGCTGGGATCGAGCCTTTGATCGGGTTGAAAGCATCTTGCCCCTCGCGCGAGCCACAGACGCGCAGGAAATTCACGGCATTGTCGCGGTCGGGCGCATTCTTGGGCAAACCAAACGAATCGGACAGTACCATAAACATGCCGGCTGTATCGGGCGCGGGTGCCCAGCGGTAATCGCTGAAGGCTTTAGAGAGTAGCACACCGTGTGTCCAGTCCCCCATGATCATCATGGCGGGGCCATCATCGGCAACAAAGCGGTCGTTGATGTCACCCCAACTGGTGCTGAGATAATCTTGGTTGGCGTAGTCATAGGCTTGATTCAAAATCTCTAGCGATCTTGTCACCCGTTCATCTTCCCAACTGGTGGTGCCATCAAACAACCCCAAATAGCCAGCCTGATCCAGCTGAGTGATCAGGATATTTTCAAAGACATGACCACTGAAGTTGGGTTCATTTTCGGCCACGGCTAGCGCAGGAATGTCCGCTGCCTTGAGGGCTTCGGCGGCTTCGAAGAATTCATCCCAGGTAGTGGGCACGGCGGCAACACCGGCAGCTTCGAGCTTGCTGGGGCGATACCACAGAACGTTGGAACGATGAATATTGACCGGCACCGAGTAGGGCTTGCCATCATAGGAGGCAATGGCGATCAGATCTTTCGGGAAGACATCATTCAAGCCCTCTTCCTCGTAGAGGAAACTCAGATCCTCCATGCGCCCAGGCACCACATGGCTGTCGATCAACTCGCGCCCCAAGTGTACTTGGAACGAATCCGGCGGTTGACCACCTTGCATGCGCGTCTCTAGCAGGGCCTTCATGTTGCCACCCTGGCCCGCGCCACCGGTAAGCGCGGCGTTGACAATTTCCACATC
>Ga0105047_10014714_pt1 | contig 12389 bp, 8 predicted proteins | sample MAT04_FD_78384 | JGI IMG/M metagenome (GOLD analysis project Ga0105047, IMG submission 78384) | Freshwater microbial communities from Lake Fryxell liftoff mats and glacier meltwater in Antarctica - MAT-04 (megahit assembly) | ecosystem: Environmental > Aquatic > Freshwater > Ice > Liftoff... | reverse complement strand
TCGGGGTAGAGCGTGCAGAAGGCGTCGTAGGCTTCGCGGCAACGCGGGTCGAGACCGGGCAGCGCGAACGTGTCGATCTCCTTGCGGCTGCCCGATGCGACCGCGGTCGCGAGCGTCCAGAGGCCGAGGTTCGAGCGGACGGCGAGGTGATCGTCGAGCGCGTCGAGGGTCATGCCGAAGTTGAAGTCGGGGCGGAGGCGCTCGCTCAAGAGTGCCAGCAAGGGCGTCGAAGGACGCGCCAACACGCGTCGATCGGCGATCCACATGACCGCGGCCGCTCTCGGCAGACCACGGCGCGCTGCCGCGAGACGCGGGGTTTCGCCGAGCGCGAGCGGAGAGGCGGCGAACCGATCGAGGGTCGTGACGGACGCTGCGATCTCGAGCACGCCCTTGCGAACCCGCCAGGCGAGGCTGACATCCGGAGTCGTCGCTTCAGGCGGCGCCGTCGGAGGCTCGGGGTCTGGTGAAAGCGGAGCGGTATCGGCGGAGTGCGGCACCTCGAGGTGCAGGACCGCGCCTTGATGCAGCACCTCGCCGTGCGCGAAGCCGTCGCCGAAGCGCTCGGGCAGGCTCGTTGCGAGGCGCTCGGCCAAGGCGTCGGGCACGTTCGAACGCACCAGCACCAGCGGTGTCATGAACGCGTCGGGCGACTCGGAAGGCAATCCGACAAGCGCAATCTCGCCACCGCCGGCCGGCAGATCAGCGGCCGCCGCGATGAGGTTGCTCGTGAGCGCGCCCGCCTCGGCGGACGGGTCGAAGTCGCGTTGCAGGCGGAACACCAGACCGCGCATGACCTCGACCAGGGCCGAGAGGTCGTCGCCGGTCGCGGACAGGACGAACAGAGCGTCGGCCGGAGCGATCGCCGCGAGCTTGTGCTCGCCCTTGCGCAGGCCCTTGGTGAGTGTGGCGGCGAGGTCGCGGTCGGTGATCTCGGCGCGCAGCGAGAGGATGTCGTTGGCGTCTTCGGTGCGCGCTTCGACCGTCAGTAGATCGAGGTACTCGATGAGGCCGCCGGGCGGCGGTTCCTTCTCGGTCGCGAAGAGGCGCCAGGCCGAGCTCGCGTCGACCGCGAGCCGCAGATCGCCACTATCGGACGAGCGCAACGCGAAGCCATCACGCCGATAGAGCGCGTCCGCCCGACCCTCGACACGCGCTTCGAGCAGCTCTTCGAGGCCGACCGGTGAGCCCCACGACAGGATTAGCCACGGCTCCATGTCGACCACGCGCGGTGGCTCGATGTCTGCGCCGACCAAGCCCTGCCAAGGGCGACGCCGGAGCTTGTCGACGCGGAAGCCGACTCGCCGATCGACCGTCTCGAGCAGTGGCGCCAGGCGCGCGAGCACGCGCTTGCGCTGGGTCGCGTCGCGCAGCTCGACGAAGACGAGCAGCGAGTCACCTTCGGCGGTCGGCACCAGCGCGAGCTCGACGCTGTCCATGTTGCGCATGATCTCGCGCACCGACTCGAGCGGCAGGCCGGCTATCTCACCGGTGCGCTCGCCCGCGAGATAGCCGTCACGCAGGACCTGCGACTGCAGCTTCGCGCGGTCCTGCCAGATCGGCATCGCGAGCGTGCGCGTCATCGCCGCCCATGGAGAAGGCGAGGCAGCGTAGGCGCGCGTCGACGCTGGCAAGAGGCGCGTGAGATCGTCTGCCGCGCCCGCCCAGAGCGCGAGATAGACGAGGCCGAGCGTCGCCATGGTCGCGATGATCGCCAACGCCATCGCGGTCATCAGGCGCCGTTCGGCGCTCCTGTCGGACCTCGGCTCGGGGCGTGCTGGCACCGCGTCAGCGTATCAGGTCGCGGTCGGAACGGGCCAGGGCGAGTCGTGCAGTGATGCCGCGCGTTCGCTCAGCGGAGGCTTCGTGCTGCCCAGCGCGTCGATCCAATCTTCGCGCGACGCCCGCCGCACGGTGTCCGCGAAGAGGCCGATCGCCCGCCCGAGCTGCGCGCGGAAGACGGACGGATCCGACGTCGCCGCGACTGTCGACAGCGACTGCGCCGCGTCGCGCTTCGACAGCTTGTGGCCATCCCCGTCGAGCAACAACGGATGATGGTGGAAGCGTGGGGTCGGCGTGACCAGCGCCGCGCGTGCATTGCGCGCCGAGCGCCCCGACTTCGACGGATTCGCCGCCAGGTGCGCGAGCGCCTGGTGCAGGAGGATCTGCCGCGCCGTCGACCCGATGAGATCGACGCCGCGCACGACGTCGGTTACCCCCATCGCGCGGTCGTCGGCGACCACCGCGAGCTGATAGGTCGGCTGCCCGGGACGGCCGAGCAGGACGTCGCCCGAGGTGGTGCGCACGTCCTCGCTCTGTGGTCCACGCAGGCCGTCCAGCCAGCTCACGACGGGCTCGAGACCGATGCGCGCGCGCAGCGACTCGAGGTCGAGGCGGTAGCCGCCACGGTCGTTCGGCAGCTCGTGCTCCTCGGCGCGGCAGGTGCCGGGGTAGGGCAGCTCGTTGGCTTCGTCGGCTAGCGGCGCGGACTGAGCCGAGCGGATGTCGGCGCGGCTACATACGCAGGCGTATGTGAGGCGTGACTCTTCCAGGCGGCGCAAGAGCTCGTCGTAGCTCTCGATGCGCTCGGACTGGCGATACGACTCGCAGGGTCCGCCGACATCGGGGCCTTCGTCCCAGTCGAGGCCGAGCCAGGCGAGGTCGCGAAAGATCGCTTCCTCGTATTCTGGCTTGCAGCGGGCACGGTCGATGTCTTCGATGCGCAGGATGAAACGACCCCGCGCCGCGCGCGCCATCGACCAGCCGAAGAGCGCAGCGAGGGCGTTGCCGACGTGCAGCTCGCGCGAAGGGGTAGGGGCAAAACGGAAGCGTGGCTCGATACTCATGGTAGCGGTTGGTCGATCTCGATGAAGTGAATGCCAGGCACCGGGAGGGTGCGCACGAGGCGGATGTCGCCGGTTGTCGGGTCCGTATCCAGGGTGCCCAGGTCGGCGTAGAAGAAGCTCGCAATGCCTTGATTCGACTGATCGATCTCTGCGATTCGATAGTCGGCTGAGGGGAACGTCGGGAGCGCGAAAGAAGGGATGGTCAAGGTGTAGGTGATGCTGCCCACGCCGGTCTCGGCGGCGGGATGGGCGATGAGGATCGAGACGTGGCCGTCGTCGAGCGTCGCCATGACCGCCAGGCCGTCACCCGCGTCGGTCGTCGCGAGCACGCGTTGCTCGCCTTCGATCTGGCGCATCGGGGCGCGCATCACGAAGGCTGCGGTCGCAACTCCGGCACGGTCGAAGTAAGGTGTCGAGATCAAGTCGCTGTCGCCGAGCGTCGCGGTCGCCGATGGCTGGTAGCTGCTCGCCACCGACCACGGGCCCTGGCCGGAGAAGAGCCAGCGCACGGGCGAGTCCTGCAGGCGGATGCGGGTCGCCATCTCGCTGGCGCCGAGGTGGGCGCGACCGAGCTTTGAGTCGGCAGCGAAAGGCAGGTCGAGCGGCGCGGGCAGCAGGGTCGTGATCGCGAGCTCGCTGTCGAGGCCGACCGCCTCGAGGTGATCGGCCAGCGCCGTGACGAGCGTCGCGACCGTCGCTGGATCACCGGTCACGCGCAAGCTCAGCACGTCGAGCGGCACGGCCTCCGTGACGACGGCATTGATGAAGCGTACGAGCGCGCCGGACGCGAAGCTCGTCGCGGTCAGCGTCAGCTCGGGCGAGACGATGGCGACCGTCGGTGCGACCACGTCGATGCGCCGCGCTGCGGCGGCGAAGAGGGCGAACGCGCTGGCTTCGTCCGCTTCGTCGTCGGGCATGTGGAAGAGCTGCACGCCCACGATCGGATAAGCATGTGCGCCGGGATTCCAGAGCGTGTCGCCGTTCAGGTGCCGCACAGTGCTGGCCGCGGCCTCGGCCCAGGTCGCCGGTTCGGCGAGTGCCGTTGCGAAGGCATCGGCGTCGCCACATCCATCGGCGGCGGTCGAGAAGTCGAGCGCCAATAAGAGGCCTTCGCCGCGGATGCCTTCGACGCTCGCCGCGTGACGCTCGAGCTCGGCGAAGTCGAAGCTCTCGGGCTGGGGCTCGCCGCCTTGGTAGATGCCGTCGAGCGTGAGTTCGCATGTCTCGGGACCGATGCGCACGATGTCGACGTGCACACCGTCTGGATCGTCGCTGCCGCCGGGCCGATCCCAGTACGTGAGCGTCAGGTCGGGCAGCTCGGGATGGCGCGCGAGCGGTGCCCCGTCGATCCCCTGAAGTGGTCGTGCGAGGCCGGCCGCACCAGGCATGCGGGTGAAGATGTCGACGGTTATCTGGCGGTGATGGAGCGTGTTCCAGTCGTCGGGCAGCGTCACCGCGTCGTCGACGCAGGCGCTGAAAGCGCAAGCGACAGCGAGCCAGCCGCAGGCGTTGGCAGCAACGCCGAATGACCCGGCGCGGCTCACGGCGCCTTGCCCAGGACGACCAGCGCTGGCATCGGACGCGGTGTCGGCGGCGTCTGCACGTCGGCCCACCACATGTACTTCACCGGGTGCAGGTCCTCGAGGTGGACCTCGACCCCCTGGAGCACCGGCGCGCGGAAGTAGCTGCGCGTGTACCAATAGATCGGCATCACCGGCCGCGCCGCCATCAGCTCTTCCTCGGCCTTCGCGGTCGACGCCAGCGCTTCTTCGCGGGTGCTCGCCCCGCAGCGCGCCGCCTCGAAGCGCTTGTCGAACTCCGGGCTCTTGTAGCCCATGTCGTTGCGCGGGCTGGTCGACTGGAAGTTCTCGAGGAACGACAGCGGCACGTCGGTGCCGCACGCCCCGAGGCGCGCCATCTGGAAGTCGCCGGCGCGCGTCTTCTGGAGGAGGCTCTTCCATTCCATGTTGGTGACCTCGACCTTCACGCCGAGGTTCTCTTTGAGCTGGCGCCCGACGAACTCCGCGACCAGGCGATGGGTCTCCATCGTGTTGTAGACCAGCCGCACCGGCTCCATGCCACGCCCGCCCGGAAAGCCCGCCTCGGCTAGCAGCGTGCGCGCGAGCTGCGGGTCGAACGACTCGCCCTCGGGCCCAGGATAGCCCTGCGTCTCGTCGAACGAGGGCGGTACCAGGCCATCCGCCGGGATCTGCATGCCCTGCGTGACGTGGGTCACCAGGCGCGCCTTGTCGACCGCGAGGTCGAACGCGCGCCGCACGCGCACGTCGGTGAAGGGCGGTTTGTCGACCCGGAACATGTAGTAGTACACGCACAACCAGGGGTCGATCAGCATGTCGGCGCGCTTGTCTTTCACGTTCGCAGCGACCACCGCGGGCGATACGTTGTTGCGCGACCACTGCACCTGACCCGACTCATAGAGTGAGGTCCCGACCTGCTCGGTCTCGGCGTGATAGGCGATGATCTTCGGGATGCGGACGTTGTCCTTGTCCCAGTAGAGCTCCGACTTCTCCATCACGAGGCGGTCGCGCTCGTAGAGCTCGGTCAGCTTGTACGGGCCGTTGGTGACGATGTTGCCGGGCCGATCCCACTTGCGGTCAGCCGCTTCGATCGCTTCGCGCGGCACCGGCATGTAGGCGCCACCCGCGAGATAGGCGGGCCAGAACGGGAACGCACAGGTCAGCGTGACCTCCAGCGTGTGGGGGCCCAGCGCCTTTACGCCGACCTTCGAACGGTCCTTCTCCTTGCCGTCGGCGAACGCGCCGGCACCTTCGATGTAGCGCAGCGAGTCGGTGTCGTCCGAGGCGGTCGCCGGGTCGAGCTTGCGCAGCCATGAATAGACGAAGTCGTCCGCGACGACTGTGCGGCCGTTGGACCAGCGCGCTTCGTCGCGCAGCTCGAACGTGTAGACGCGGCCGTCCGCGCTCACCGTCCAGCTCTTCGCGACGCCCATCTCGTAAGGGCCACCCGAGTGGCGCGCCGGGCTGACGAGGCCTTCGAAGAGGTTGGTCGCGACGACCATGCCCTCGGTCTCGCTGATGCGATTGGGGTCGAGGAACTCGAAGCCGCCGACGGTCATGCCGAGCGTGCCGTCCTTGGGCGAGCCACGTCCGCAAGCGGTCTGGCTGGCGGCATCGGCGGCACACGGCCAGGAGCCTTGCCCCCACACGCGCTCGGCGAGGTGGGCGCCGTCGACCTCGCCTGCGGCCGGGTTGGTCGCGGGGTTGACGACCTCGGGCGTGACATCGGGTGTCACCGCGACCCACACAGCGGGCGGCGGCGCGGCGGTGAACGGCGCACGTTCACCCCAGCCGCTGTCTTTGCATCCAGCGAGGGACACGCCGACGAGCACGATGGCCACTGTCAGTGGGCTGGCGTTCCGCTTCACGCGCCGCACCTTAGCAGCGGCTCAAGGTTTGCGAAAGGCGGGTTGGAACGGCGCGAACGCCTCGGCCTCTTCGAGGGTGATGTCCTGGGGCGCAAACTTCGCCATGAACCTGAGCACGTGCGACACGCGGCGAATCCACCAGACGTCGAGGGTCTGGCGCAGGAATTGGTTGTAGCCCGCCCTGGGATAGGGCTTGAGGCCCATGATGAAAGCCGACTCGAGCGCGTCGAGGTCGTTTGGGCGCTTGGCGAAGTAGATGCGCGCCGCCTCCTTGATGCCGTAGATGTTGGGGCCGTACTCGATGCAGTTGATGTAGGTCGTGAGGATCTCGTCCTTGCTCAGGATCCGCTCCATCTGCCAGGCGATGATCGCCTCTTCGAGCTTGCGCGCGAGGTTCTTGTCGCGCGTGAGGTAGAGGTTCTTTACGAGCTGCTGGGTGATGGTGCTGCCGCCATAGATGAAGCGGCCGTGCTCGAGGTCGATCTTCAGTGCACGCTCGACCAGGTCCCACCGCACTCCCTTGTGCTCCTCCCAGCGGCGGTCTTCGGTGACCCAGGCGGCGGTCTTGACGATCGAGGGGATGCGCTCGGACGGGATCCACTCGGGGGTGCCGCGTCCGACCGAGATGTCCTCGCGCAGGCCGAGCTTGGGCTCACGCGGGTGGTGGATGAACGGACCGCGCAGTGCCGCGATGTCGATGTTGGGCCCGAGCGACAGGACTTGGCAGTCGTCCGAGTCGCTCAGCACCTCGAGGTCGAGGCCGCGTGGGTTGTCCAGGTCGAGGGTCAACGAGGCCTTGAACGAGAGCTGCCCCTTGAGCGCGAGCGTCGGCAGGTTCGGGATAAGCCCCTTCGGGATCGACGCGGCCGCAGCACCACAGTCCTGCTTCGGCATCTCGAGCCGCGCGACGAAGCTCGGCAAGTGGCGCTTCTTCCGGGTCAGGTCGAGCGTCGCCGACATGCGGGCCTGGCCCACCTGGATGTCCGGCAACGACAACAGCAGCCGATGCGCGACGCGGTCGATCGAGGCGTCGAAGGCGATCGTCGCCTCGAGGTCGCGGATCTCGCGGTCGGCGATGCGCCAGTACTCGAACGAGAAGCTCGCGAGGCGCAGCGTGCCTTCGACGTGATGTGGGGCGTTGTCGCTCTTGGGGCGCTGGTAGCGGATCTGCAGGTCGACCTCGGCGTCTTCCTGCACCGAAAAGCCGCTCACGAAGCGCGCGAGCTGATGCGCCAGTGAGCGGCCCGAGATGGTGCCCTCGAGTGAGTCGATGCGCAGCCTGCCAGCCGGAGCAGAACCTGCGCTCTTCGTTGGGTTGTTCGCGTTGTTGGGCGCGGCCACGGCCTCGGAACCGATGACGACGCGCAGGTCGGCGCGACCGGCTTCTTTGCCATCGCGCAACACCGCCGCGCGCAGCTCGAGGGCCGTTCCGTCCGCCTGTTTGGCGGCCGAGAAGCCTACCCCCTGAAGCGACAAGAGCGACTTGCCGCCGCTGTCGATGACCGTCAGCGAGCCGTCGTTGATCTTTGGAGCAAGCGCCGCAACGCGGTCGAGGAGCTGCGGCAAGCGGGCTTCGAGGTCTGCCGGGATGAGGTTGTTCGCGCCGACGTCGTCGCCGTTGTCCGACCCGAGCAGCGCACCAAGCCAGTCGCGACCCGGCGCCAGGGCCGGCACGACCGTCTCCGGCGGCGGCAGATCATCGTCGTTGCCGAGAAACGGCGGCAGCTCGTCTTCGAGCGGCGGTGCAGGCTCTTCGGGCTTCTTCCTGCCCGCATCACCTGGAGCTTTCGGCGCGTCCTTCGCAGGTGGCGGCTCTGGCGCCTCGACCGCGGCCGGGATCACCAGGGTCGCGGCTGGTCGCTCGAGTCGCAGCGAGGTTACCGCATCGAGCAGCGTGCCGCGCGCGAGGTGGCCGAAGACATCCTCGAGCCCGACCTCGAGCACGCCGACCTTGCCCGACAGCTCACGCCCGTCGCGCTTGGCCGCACCTTCGACATCGGTCAGCGCGACGTGCGTCGGAACCAGGCCGCCGGGTCCTGCGGACCCCGAGCTCGCCACGCTCAGCTTCACCGAGGCACTGGCGATGCTGGTGCGGTCTTGGCCGCGGCGCGCCGATATGCCTTGTAAATCGATTTCTTCGATGAGGTTCAAGGCGGGCATCAAGCCATCACCACCACCGCGCAAGCTGACCGCCTGGAGCTGGAGGAGCTTGTCGCCCTGGCGCACGCCGATGCCACTGGCCATGAAGGGCTTGCCGGCTTCGTGGCTTGCCCCATTGAGCGCGATCCAGGTCGGGCCGTAGGGCGTCTCGAGCCCGAGCTCGATGCCTTCGGCGGCGCTGAAGACGACCTTGTTCGCGGCCAGGTCGACATCGATAGATACCGCGCTGCGATGGCTGCCCGAGACGAATGTGCCGCTCGCCTTGCCACTCAACTGGCGCAGGGCGTCGCGCACGAGCGAAGCGTCGACCCCTTCGAGCCGCACGGGCTCGCTGGCGATCACCCCGAAGGGCGTCGTCTGGCGCGCTTCGATCGATACGGTGACGCCGCGCAGTGACAGCGAAAGTGGTTCGGTCGAGCCGGTCGCTACATCGGTCGTGGTCGGCGCTGTGCGCTTGATGTCGAGCGGGCCGTCGTTCCAGCGCACCAGCAGCGTGCCGCCGACCAGCTCGATGTGGCCAGGACGGCGCTTGCCCAGCGCCGCGCCGACCAGGCTGACGTCGGTCTCGATGCTGTCGAGGTGCGCGATGGCCATGCCGTCGGGGCCGCGGACCTCGACGTCGCGCAGCCCGATGCCGCCGACCAGCGGTACGTCGATGTCGTGGATCTCGATCGTCAGGCCGAAGCCCGCGGCCATCTCTTCGGCCTTCGACAGGATCGCGCCACGCGCGACGTAGACCGCGACGCTGGCGCCGAGGACCGCCAGAGCAGCGAGCGCGGCGAGGGTCAGGAGCGCAATCTTGAGGCGTCGGCGCGCGGACGATGGAGATGATGATGCAGGCATGTGCTTGTCGGGCGAGGGTCGGACGCGGCCTGCCAGCTGATTGGAGGGCCGCGCATGATACCCAACGGTCGAGAAAGCGCTTCCATTTTATCGAGGCCCCGAAGGCATGACAGAACGTTTCTGACTCTCCACTCGACCCGCAAACCCTGGTAGGCTCCGCCGCTCGCCGATCGCTGGCCGGCCCGCGCGACGAGAACGCGACCAGTTCGACCCAGGGAGAGAGGCATGCAGCGGAATTTCCAGGCAATCGCGATCGCTCTCGGCCTGACCTTGCTCGCGTTCGGTGCTGACGAGGCCCGTGCCCAGTGCTCGATCGGCGAATACCTCGGCGCGTGCACCAGCAACATCGGGTACGCGGGCTGCTGTCCGACCAGCAACAGCATTCAATGGTGCGAGGAGGACATCCTGTGCGGCATCAATTGTTCCGGCAACACCGGGCACGAGGGGTGCTGTACGACGTCCGCGTTCGCCGGCTGCGAGAGCGCCGACGTCGAGGCCTGCGTGTGCGCCGTCGATGACTGGTGCTGCGACTCGTTCTTCGGCTCGTGGGACGAGTACTGCGTCGACATCGCGACCACTCAATGCGGCGCCTGCGATGCCGGCGGCGCGCCACCCGTCTACTGCGGCTGGCTCGATGGCGAGGGCTTCTACGACTGCCGCGAGAACCCGTCGGGCGATCCGACCGGCGTGAGCCCGATGGCATGCGGTGGAACGACCTGCCAGCGATCGTGTGGCGGCAAGGTGTGCGGGTCGGATGGATGCGGCGGCAGCTGCGGCACGTGCAGCGGCAACGCCACCTGCAACGCGTCCGGTCAGTGTGTGACCGCCTGTGTACCGCAGTGCAGCGGCAAAGAATGCGGCTCCGACGGCTGCGGCGCGAGCTGCGGTCAGTGCACCTCGGTGCAGAGCTGTGTCGCGGGTCAGTGCGAAGACCCGGCCTGCGTGCCGCAGTGCACTGGCAAGGAGTGCGGCTCCAATGGTTGTGGTGGCAACTGCGGTGTGTGCCCTGGCGCCGAGACCTGCAGCGGCGCCGGTCAGTGCGAGCCGTCGGCATGCCTGCCCGAGTGCGGCACGCGCAGCTGTGGTGACGACGGCTGCGGCGGGAGCTGCGGTGCCTGTACCATCGGCTCGAGCTGCCAGGCCGGTGAGTGTGTGGCCGCCTGCGCGCCGAGCTGCGCCGGCAAGTCCTGCGGCGACGACGGCTGCGGCGGGAGCTGCGGTACCTGTGGCGCTGCCGAGCAGTGCCAGGACGGCGCTTGTGCTTCGGCGTGCAGCTGTGAGGGGCGCGCCTGCGGTGACGATGCTGCGGCCGAGTGTGTGGCTACTGCATCGCCGGATCGACCTGCGATAGTTCGACCCATCAGTGCGAGAAGACGAGCGGACCGGCCGATGCGAACGGGGGCGACGCGGCTGGCGACACCAGCGCGCCGACCGAGGTGATAGGCTCCCAGAACTGCCCCGTCGGCCAGGTCTGGAGCGCCTACGCGCAGGCCTGTGTGGTCGACTTGAACGGCAATGCCGCCAACGGCCGTTCGAGCAGTGGCTGCGCGACGGGCTCGGGCAGCGGCTTGGGACTCTTCGGGATCATCGCGCTCGGCCTCGTCGTGCGCCGTCGCCGCGTCACAGCACGCTGAAGTCGTAGGCCGCGTGGGCCCACGCGGTGATTGCGAAGCCGCGCCAGATGAAGAGGCTCGCGAAGACGAGGCCCGCGACCAGGCGATAGAGGAAGACGAACACTTCGAACGGCTCGCCGGCCAGGTGGTGCGCGCCGGAGAAGACGAGGCTCGAGACGACGACCGCGCCGATGACGGCCGCGTTCTTTGGGATCCCAATCGCTTTGGACAAGAGCAGCGTCACGAGCGGGATGAGCAGCGCGCGAAAGACCAGCTCCTCGTGCAGGCCCGCACCCGCCGACAGCACGGCGCGATCGACCAGCGGTCCCGACACGACGATCGCCAAGAGGCGCGCCTCGCCCATCAGGAACAAGACGATGGTCCCGAGCCCGAGGCCCCACGCGCACGCTTCGCCGATCGCCGGCCAGGCCCAGCGCAGGTGCTGGCGAAAGGGCCGCTCGGCCCGGAACAAAGCATAGAAGACGAGCGCCACCGCGATCCCGATTTGCAACCCGACATAAGTCGCGGTCGGCACGCTCGACACGAGTCGGGTAGAGACGAAGTCCACTCCCGAGCGCGCTCGCTCGGAGGCAGTCAGGAGACCGAGACCGTAGATCAGCACCAGCGGCACGACCGCGAGCGCGGTCGTCGCGAGCTCGCGCGTGCGTGCGAGGTAGGCTTCGAGCCAATCGGCGAGGCGGGTCGTCACCGGCGCATCGTCGTCGCATCGCGCGGTCGCGCAAGTTTACCGGATCAACGCCTCCGCCGCTTGACGCGCGCCGGGCACGCGACCGAAGGTCACGCCATGGAAAACACCAACGACAACTGGGCCACGCTCGGCCAGTGGACGGACGTCGCGGCGGGCCTGCGCCTCTTCATCGGATACATGATCACGCTGATCGCCTTCACGACGATCGTGCTCGTCGCGACCATCGCGGTGGCGATGTCGGGCAAGAGCTCGGCAATGTCCTCCGTCGGTACGATCGCCAAGATCGCGTCGGTCATCGGGATCGGCATCGCCATCTTCGGGCTCATCGCGCTCGAGCGCTACTCGCGTATCGCGCCCGAGACAGGCGCCCGCGGCACCGCCAAGACGGCCCTCTATCTCGGGATCGCAGGCCTCGTGATCTCGCTCATCAGCATCGTCCAGGTGATGACCGTGAAGGACATCACGACGCTCTCGGCGTTCAACGTCTGGGACCTGATAGTCCGCCTCCTCAGCGTCGTGCAGTTCTTCTGCTTCCTCGCCTCGATGCGCACCTGCGCCAGCTTCATCGGGCACATGGAACTCTACGACCACGCCGGCAAGACGATGACCATCCTCGGAATCACCATCGCGCTTGCCGTCGTCAGTCAGATGCTCGCCGCCAGCGGAGCTGGTCCGATCATGCTGCTGTTCGCCCTTGGCATGCTCGGCATCGGCATCTGGTGCGTCGTCTACATCTTCATGCTGCTCTCGCGCCTGGCGCGCGCGGTCAGCCGCGACGCGCACCTGCCGGCGACCTTCAGCTAGACCGACTCCAT
>Ga0105047_10014711_pt1 | contig 12391 bp, 11 predicted proteins | sample MAT04_FD_78384 | JGI IMG/M metagenome (GOLD analysis project Ga0105047, IMG submission 78384) | Freshwater microbial communities from Lake Fryxell liftoff mats and glacier meltwater in Antarctica - MAT-04 (megahit assembly) | ecosystem: Environmental > Aquatic > Freshwater > Ice > Liftoff... | reverse complement strand
GGTCGTCCGGATCGTCAGCCGACGCCGGGTCGTACAGGTCGTCCGGATCGTCAGCCGACGCGACGGCCGTTGGCCTCGTCAATGTCATCCGAGTCGAGGTCCTCCGGGTCATCGGCCAACGAAGCGATCACCAGCTCCAACGGTCCAATCGGCTCGGTGGCTGGCGCGGACTTCACGGCCCGGGGATGGTCACTGATCTCCTTGACGTCCACCAGCAGCTTTGGGCTCGCGGCCATTGTCTCGATCTTGCGACCGGTCGGCAGCAAACGACCCTCGAGCGAACCCGTGGCCGAGTTGAACGCTCCCACCGCGGACTCGAGGTGCTTTCCGATCTTCGCGTACTCGCCCACGAACTTTCCGAGGCGCTCGTGAAGCTCCCGGCCGAGCTCGAAGATCTGCTGGGCGTTCTCGGACAGCGCGTGCTCGCGAACCGTCAACCTCACCAGGGACACCAAGCCAATGAGCGTTGACGGCGTGACGAAGACGATGCCCGCTCGACGGGCCTCGTCCACCAAGGCCGGGCGATGGGAGATGGCAGCTTCGAGGAATGATTCCTTGGGGATGAACATCGCCACGAACTCCACCGAGCCGGTCACCTTGTCGGCGTACTCACGTTTCGCCAACGCTTGTACATGCGTCAACACGACCTTCGCGTGATCCTCGAACAGCCCCTTGGCGACGGCCGGATCCTCGCACTCGAGCGCATCGAGAAAGCGCTGGAGCGGAACCTTGGCATCGATGACCACGTTGCGGTGACCCGGAAGATGAACGATAACGTCCGGGCGGCTCAGGTCCTCGCCAAATGCCGCCGACTGTTCGACAAAATCGATGCCCGACCGCAACCCGGCGGACTCGAGAGCAGTTCGTAGTTGCACCTCACCCCAGGCACCGCGCGTGCGGTTGTCGGACAAGGCGCGCGTCAGCTTGGTGGTCTCCTGGCGTCCCAATTCGGTCATGGTCTGCAACGCCGACATGGTCTGCGCCATGTACGCCGATTCCTTCGAACGCTCGATTGCCACCAGGTCGACTCGATCACGAATCTGGCCGAGGCTCTCGGCGACCATCGTGCCTTGTTCCTTCCAGACGACCTCGGCCGACTTCTCGAGCTCGGCGTACTTCTGCTCGGCTTGCTTGACCATGCGTTCGCCGGCCTGGTCGAGCGATGTGGCGAGCTTCGCTTCCAACGCCTCGAACAGGTGCGCTTCGGTCCGTGACGCGGCCGACACTTCCTGGAGTTCGGCCTGCAGCGCCAGCAATGCGGCGTTGTGTTCGCGCTCGAGGCTTCGTACCTCGTCGTGGTGACTTCGCTCGAGTCGCCCGATCTCTCCGAGGATCTCGGCCTGCCCCTCTGCGGCCGCGGCGGACACCCGTGCGAGCTCACCACCCACGAGGCGTTCGCGTTCGTGGGCTTGGGACAGACCAGCGGAGTGCGCAGCGGCAGCTCGCCCAAGGCCGCCGAACCAGCCAGCCAACGCAGCGGCTGCGCCGACCACCAACACCACTGCAATCATGAGCACAACGTTCATGGGCCCAACCCTAAGAAGGGGGTGTGACAGTAAAGCGGATGCTCCTGGCACACTGGAAGTGGCGGTGATGCCGCCGAAACAGCCTCCCGAACCACGATCCGGCGACGGATATCGTACGATTCCTGAGAAACAGCCACGATTTAGGTTGAAATGATGGCTTCCAGCAACGAAAATCGTCAGATGGTTCCGTCCATCGACAACATCGACGAGGAGATCATACGCGAGCTCCAACTCGACGGCCGGCGCCCGTATACCCAGCTGGCCAAGGCGGTCGGACTCTCCGAGGCTGCCGTTCGCCAGCGGGTCCAACGATTGTTGGACTCCGGCATCATGCAGGTCGTCGCCGTCACGGACCCCATCTCCTTGGGGCTCCGGCGCCAAGCGATGGTCGGCATCAAGGCGGAAGGCGATCTCCGGATCATCGCTGACCGTCTCGCCGAATTCGACGAGGTCGTCTATGTGGTTCTCACCGCTGGGCCCGTCGACCTGTTAGCAGAAGTCGTCGTTTCCGGCGACGAGGCGCTCTTGCACCTACTCAACGACAAGATCCGAAAAATACCTGGTGTGCAGAGCACCGAGACTTCGATCTATCTCTCCCTCCGCAAACAGACCTACCAATGGGGCACACGATGAGCCACGAACCACTGTCCACCGCACGACTCGAAGAACTCGGGGCCCGGCATCTCTGGATGCACTTCACCCGCATGGGTGCGTACGCCGACGGCGAACACCTCCCGATCATCGATCATGGCGAGGGCTGCTACCTCTGGGACCACTCAGGCAAGAAGTACCTCGACGCCTTGTCGGGCCTCTTCGTCGTCCAAGTGGGCCACGGTCGCCAAGACCTCGCCGACGCGGGCGCCACGCAAGGCGGCAAACTCTCCTACTTCCCCATCTGGAGCTACGCCCACCCACCAGCCATCGAACTTGCGGCTCGCCTGGCGGATCTGGCTCCCGGCGATCTCAACCGAGTGTTCTTCACCGTGTCGGGCGGCGAGGCGGTCGAGTCGGCATGGAAGCTTGCCCGCCAGTATTTCAAGATGACCGGCAAGCCCGGCAAGTACAAGGTGATCTCGCGTCAGACCGCGTATCACGGCACCACCCTCGGGGCCCTGGCCATCACGTCGGTGAACGCCATGCGCGCACCGTTCGAGCCGCTGCCGGCCGGAGCTCGCAAAGTGCCGAACACCAACACCTATCGCCCGTGGATCGAAGGATTCAGCGAGGAAGAGTTCGCGCGGCACACCGCCGATCAGATCGCCCTCGCCATCGAAATGGAAGGCCCCGACACCGTCGCCGCCGTCTTCTTGGAGCCGGTACAGAACGCCGGCGGTTGCCTGACCCCCGGGCCTGGGTACTTCCAACGGGTCCGCGAGATCTGCGACCAGTACGACGTGCTGCTCATCAGCGACGAGGTCATCTGCGCCTATGGCCGCCTCGGCACCATGTTCGGCTGCGAGCGCTACGACTACATCCCCGACATCATCACCTCGGCCAAGGGACTCACGTCGGGGTACTCGCCGCTCGGCGCCATGTTGGTGAGCGATCGGATCTTCGAGCCGTTCGCCTCGGGCAAGGCTGCGTTCGCCCATGGCATCACGTTCGGCGGCCATCCGGTCAGCTGCGCTGTTGCTCTGGCCAACCTCGACATCTTCGAAAAGGAGAACATCCTCGGCAACGTTCGTGAACATGAGGACGAGTTCGAAACGATGCTGAAGTCGATCGCGGATGACATCCCCATCGTGGGCGACGTTCGTGGCGACGGCTACTTCTGGGCCATGGAACTGGTCAAGGACAAAGAGACGAAAGCCGAGTTCGATCGCGATGAATGCGAGGACCTCATCCGTGGTTTCCTGACGCCACGACTGTTCGAGGAGGGCTTGATCTGCCGTGCCGATGATCGTGGCGATCCCGTCCTGCAGTTCTCGCCGCCATTGATCGCGGGCCCCGAGGAGTTCGCCGAGCTCGATCGCATTCTTCGCGTCGTGCTGACCGAGGCATCGGATCGGGTGGAGCGATGAGCACCGTTGGGGTCCCCTCCGAGGTCAAGAACAACGAGTACCGGGTGGCCATCACCCCCGATGGCGTCGCCGAACTCTCCCACCGCGGCGTTGCGGTCCTCGTCGAATCGGGTGCCGGAACGGGCGCCGAAATCACCGACGACGAGTACGTCGCAGCCGGCGCCGAGATGGTCGCCGACGCGGCCGAGGTGTGGAAGCGGGCAGACATCGTCTGCAAGGTCAAGGAACCACAGCCATCCGAAGCGGAGCATTTCCGTCCGGGGCTCACGCTGTTCACCTACCTGCACCTCGCCGCCTATCCCGAGGTCGCGACGGCGTTGCTCGACTCCGGTGTCACTGGCGTTGCCTACGAAACCGTGCAGACCACCGACGGTGCGTTGCCGTTGTTGGCGCCGATGTCCGAAGTGGCGGGGCGCATGGCGACACAGATCGGCGCCCACTACCTGCAACGCGAGAACGGCGGCCGAGGTGTCCTGCTCGGCGGCGCGCCCGGGGTTCGCCCCGGACGGGTCGTGGTGCTGGGCGCCGGCAACGTCGGCTGGAACTCGGCATGGATTGCTGCCGGCATGGAAGCTGAAGTCTTGTTGTTCGACAAGAACCTCGACCGATTGCGATGGGTCGACCAGATCCACCAGGGTCGCATCATGACGTTGGCATCGACCCGCGGCGCGATCGCCCGCGCGGTCGCCGAGGCCGATCTGGTGATCGGCGCGGTGTTGGTGGCCGGCGGTCGTGCGCCGACGGTCATGACCGAGGACATGGTCGAAGCGATGAAACCTCGCTCGGTCATCGTCGACGTCGCCGTCGATCAGGGCGGTTGCATTTCGACCACCCGTGAGACCACGCACGCCGACCCGATCTACACGGTGCATGACGTCATCCACTACGCCGTGGGCAACATCCCCGGCGCAGTGCCGAACACGTCAACGTTCGCCCTCACCAACGCCACGCTGCCGTATCTGGTGGAGTTGGCGACGGCGCCGACGCCGCTCGACGCGTGTCGTTCCAACCCCGCGCTCGGCTTGGGCGTCAACACCCACGACGGCGCGGTGACCCACGCCGCCGTGGCTGAAGCGCTCGGCAAGGAACTCGTCGCCTTCTGACGATCAAACGTTGATGTTGACGTCGATCGTGAGCGCCGGGCTTCCGTCGCACGACAGCGACATCAACAGCTTGAGCTTCTGGATCGGCGCGTAGTTGTTGGACACCGGCCCGGTCACCAACTGGGTGATCTGAGCGCTTCCGGAGACCGTTCCGTAGCACCCCTGAATGGCGGTCAGCGGATCACCGACGAACCGCGCATATGAGGCGCTGCCGTGCGAGGCAGTCGTCGTTGCCGTCAGGTTGTCGTATGTGCCGACAACGAGGTTCTGGTTGGCGGGCGCCTGGATGGTGAACGATGTCCGTAGTGCAGTGCCGATGCCGGCCGCCACTGCGAGGCCGCCGCCCTGCGTCGGAGACAGGAAGGCGTTCGTCAGCTGGGCGTCGAAAGCTGGCGACGGACTCAGCACGTAGTTACCGGCCGGGGCGGTGCCAAACGCGGCCGGAGCAACGACGGAAATGTACGTCGACCCGGAGGTACCGCCCGTGCCCGGCGTGCAACCAGCCGACATCGCGATCAGTGCCACCGCCGCGACGAGCGCGCGACGACGGATAAGACTTCGGAGCATGATTCCCACCTTGTGAAACGTCGAGTTGGAGTCTCGAGTTGTGATCACTCTCCGCCCGATCGTCGCGAGGGTCAACGGGGACAACTCCCCAAGCGAACGGTCGGTCGCGAGCTCTGTCAGTCGGCCGCGAGGGCGGGCCACAGATCTGGCCAGCCGATGAGTTCCTCGAGTTGATGGCCCAGCCGGATCAACAGATCTTCACGCCACGGACCGGCAACGAACTGCACGCCGATCGGCAAACCGGAATCGGTGATGTGCAGCGGCAACGAGATCGCTGGCAGACCCGTCAGGTTGAACGGCGCCGTGAACACACCCATCGGGAAGCAATTCATCAGCGGGATGATCGGATCCTCGGGGTAGCCCTCCCAACACGCGCCGACTCTCGGAGGCTCGACAGCGATGGTCGGCGTGACGAGCACGTCCCAGTCGGTCCCCCAACGCCCGACCCAGCCTCGCGTCAGATCCTGCAGCGAGATCAAGGCATCGACATACTCGATCGACGACAACGCGTTGCCCTGCTCGCGCAGCGCCTTGTTCAGCGGTTCGAGGCGTTCGGGATCGACTGGGGCACCCGACGATCCCGTTCCCCAGACCTTGAAGAAACCGTCGATGAAGGCGCCCGGATCTGGCCACACATCCTCGTTCCGTTCGACGTGATGACCGAGCTTCGATAGCGCGGCAACCGCAACCTCGATCGACGCCGCAACACCCGGCTCGATGTCGGTCGGTAGCGGTGCCTGCAGCGCGACCGCGATGCGCAACCGGCCTGGATCTTCTCCGATCTCGGAGAGATACGGCCGGCTCGGCGGGGGCGCGTTGTTGAACGCCCCCGGATCGAACGCCGCCATGATGTCGAGCGCCGCCGCAGTGTCGGCCACTGTTCGGGTGAGAGCGCCTTGGGTGGCGCCGCCAGTGAGGATCTCGGTGCGCATCGTGATGCGGTTGCGGGACGACTTCAAGCCGACGAGGTTGTTGACCGACGCTGGTGATCGGATGGAACCGGCGCCGTCGGACGCGTGGCCGATCGGCGCCATTCCCGATGCCACCGCAGCACCCGACCCGCCCGACGATCCGGCCGGAGTACGGGTCGTGTCCCACGGGTTGCGCGTGATGCCGAGCCGCTCGCTTTCGGTGAAGCTGATGGTGCCGAGTTCGGGTGCGGTCGTTTTGCCCATGAAGATCAGCCCCGCCGCTCGGAGGCGGCCGACCGGAAGATCGTCGGCGGCGACGGGGTCGGGGGACGAACCCCAACTGCCATGAGTGGTCGGCCATCCCGCGGCATCGTGCAGATCCTTGATCGGGATCGGTACTCCGAACAGCGGTGACCGTTCAGCGTCGGGGTGCTTGGCGAGCTCGTCGGCGGCGGCAGAAGCGTCGGCTCGGGCGCGGTCGTCATCACGAAGGCAGAAGGCGTTGAGGGCCGGGTTGATGGCGTCGGTTTGCGCCAAGTAGTGATCGAGCACTTCGACCGGGGAGATGTCCTTGCGAGCAATGGCGGCGCCGACATCGAGGGCAGAACGAAAGCGAGTCATGGGTGGAAGGTAGCCGTTGACGCCGGCGTTCGGCATGGTGGGCGGTGTCGTCTGCGAATCGGCCGCCATCAGCGTGCGGGTCAGCCACCGTCAGCATGCGGGTCGGCGAATCCAGAGCACGGCACCCGCGTAGTGTGGCCGCATGGGTGAGCTCAATCCGGCGCAGCAGAACGTGCTCGATCGGTTGGGCAAGAAGGCTGCACCCGGCGAGGAGTTCCCCGCCGAACTCGGCCCATCGTTGCGCCACGAGTTGTCGCAATCGTTCGGCCCCATCGCGGTCCGTCTGACCGACCCCCTCTTCCTGAACAAACACGTCATCGGGATGGCGATGGGCTGCGAGAAACGCTTCCTGGCCGAGCGTGCCACGAAGTTCGCGTGGTCACCGCCCACGGCCCGCGGCACCATCGCGCACAAGGCCATCGAGTTGTCCGTGCATCGGCTCGATGAGTTGGCGCCACCCGACCTCGTCGACGAGGCAATGGCATCAATCGGCCGGAACGACACCGGCCTCGGCGACTGGCTGCAGACCTGCGGAGACACGGTGCGTGCCGAGGTTCGTTCGGAAGCGGTCGCACGGGTCGCGGCGTTCGTGGAGCTGTGGCCGGCCCTTCCCAACAAATGGCGTCCCGTGCTCGAATCGTCGTCATCGGCGGAGTTCTGCGCCAGCATGATCATCCTCCGGGGCAAGACCGATCTCACCATCGGGACGCCCGCCGGACGCACCGCCGGGAAAGTCATCGTCGACATGAAGACCGGTCGCTACTCCCCCGACCATGTGTCAGATCTGCGCTACTACGCGCTGTTGGAAACCATGAAGATCGGCGTACCGCCGCGGATGTTGGCCACCAGCTACCTCGACTCCGGAGAACTGCATACCGAGGCTGTCACCGAGGACATGTTGTGGAGCCAAGTGCACCGCGTCATCGACGCCGCCGGCCGCATCGCCACGCTGTTGGCAGAAGAACGCGACCCGGTCATCCAGCCAGGCCCGCCGTGTTGGTGGTGTCCGGTCCAGGCGACGTGCGAGCCGGGCATCGCCTGGATCGCCGAGAAGAACGAATAGGGCCACTGCCTCGGAATAGGACGGTGGTGCACGCTCGGCGGCTCGGCGGCGTTCGACACCTCGTTCAGTCGGCGCTCATGGCGTCGAGCCGGCCCGACGCTCGCAATGCAGCCGTCACCACGATCAGCGCGACTCCTGCGCCGACGGCTGTCCATCGAAGTCCGAATGCTTCCGCTGCTCGACCCCAGACGAACGACCCGATGGGCAAGGCGCCCGTCAGACAGGCGATGTAGATGGCGATGCTCTTGCCCCGCATGTTTTCTCGAGACGACATCTGGATGGTGGTGTTGATGGCCGAGGCAATCGCCAGATACGACCCGCCGAACGCCACTACACCAATGACCGCAACACCGACCGCGGGCGCCACACCGACGACAATGGTCGCACTCCCGTAGATCAGCATCGCTCCGACGAGCAACTTCGAACGGGCGACGGTGGCGAAGCGAGTCAGCAGCAACGGCGCGGCGATCAGCGCTCCGATTCCGCCCGCACCGGCGAGGACGCCGATGCCGACCTTGCCGAGACCGAAGATCTCTTGGCCGAAGCCGGCCGGAAGGAAGCTGAAGAGCGGCGAACCCAACCCGGCGATCGCCAGAATCGCGAGGCAGCACGCTCGAATCCCCGGCGAACGCCAAACGTAGCGGGCACCATCGGCGAGGTCCGCCAGTGCCGATGGTCGGTTCGCCAGTCGTGCCGGGCGCTCACGTCCGACCGAGATGAAGGGCAACGCCAACAGCACCGAGGCGAACGACACGGCGTTCACCAAGAACACGATCGCCGGATCCCAGATGGTTGCCAGGGTGAAGCCGATCAGTGGGCCGAGCGCCCGGGCAGCATTGAACTGCGTCGAGTTCAAGATGACCGCGTTCGACAGTGCTTCACGCGGTACGAGCTGGCTCACGAAGCTCTGCCAGACCGGGATGTTCAGTCCCCCGGCAAGTCCCGAACAGAAGGCAAGCACCGTGATGTGGGTGACGGTTGCGGTTCCCGAGGCCACCTCGATGTAGAGCGCCACCGCAAAGATCGCTTGGGTCACTTGGGTCACAATCAGCAGTGTTCGTCGATGGAAGCGATCGGCGAGTGACCCACCGACGATGCCCATCACCATCACCGGCGCGTATTGCCAGAAACCGGTGGCGCCAACATCGGCGTTGCTGCCGGTCAGCCGGAAGATCACGAACGGTATTGCGGCGTTCTGCATCCACGAGCCGGTGTTGCTGACGAGTGCTGCAAACCAGAAGATGCGGAAGTCGCGGTGCCGAAAGGCCACGGTCGCTGCTGCGAATCCGCCTTCTGACATCGATGCACCGTACCCGTCCGCCTCGAGATCCCATACTGCGGGCCAAAAGCGACGCGCCACAGCACAATCGGCCCCCGGTACGCGATCGACACCGCGGCCCATCCCGAATCGCGGGTCGAAAGCGCGACGTTGCGAACCAATCGACCCGAGGTTTGAGACTCCCGCCTATCGGAGTTGGCGAACCGACCAATAGGATCGTCGCAATGGCACCCCGTCCACCGCGCCCGGATCTTCGAACTGCCGCCACGCCAGCGCGACCCGTCCAGGAACGCCCGAAGGCGGCGAAGCGGTCCGCGCCAAAATCGCCCCGACCCACCTCGAGCCGACCTGCGCCTCGGGCGAAACCCGCTGCGGAACGCCTTGGCGAGCAATGGGATCCGAGCGCAGCCGACGTCGAGGCGGCCATCTCGAAGGGCGCCGAGATCGTCCACATTCCCCGACGGGAGTCGGTGACACCCCAACCCGACATCCGGTTGTCCGACGTCGACGAGTGGGGCCGCTCAGAACGGATGCGCTCCCTGGCTCGAGCCCTCTACGACCCCGTCTACAAGAACTGGTTCCGAGTCGAATGGGACGGCCTCGACAAGATCCCCACCCACGGCGGCGCTCTGCTCGTCGCCAACCACGCCGCCGCCATTCCCTCCGATGCTCCGGTCATCATGCACGGCATCGAGAAGGAACTGGGCCGGCCCGTGTACGGATTGGCCGACTACTTCTTCCGCAAGGCACCCGTCGTTGGCACCATGTGGTCGCGCCTCGGCGGCGTCGCTGCGCACCCCGACAACGCCGAGCGACTTCTGCGAGACCAACAGCAACTCGTGCTGGTCTTCCCCGAAGGAACGAAGGGTCCGTCGAAGCTGTACCGGGAGCGCTATCAGCTGCGTCGCTTCGGGCGTGGCGGGTTCGTGGAGATCGCCATGCGAGCCGGCGTGCCCATCATCCCCATCGCCGTTGTCGGTGCCGAAGAATCCATGCCGATACTCGCTCGACTGCCATCGGCCGCCAAAGCCCTCGGCATCCCGTACCTGCCGCTGACCGCCAACATGATGGCGCTCGGGCCGCTCGGCGCGCTCGCCTACTTCCCGGCCAAGTTCAAGCTGAAGGTGTTGGACCCGGTGCACTTCGACGTGGAACCCGGCCGCGAGCGGTACAGCCGTAGCCGCATCATGGATGAGTCCGAGAACATCCGTGATCGAATCCAACGGGCGCTGTACGACATGCTGCGCGAACGTGAATCGGTATGGTTCGGATGAGGAGCAACCGATGAGTCGCCGCGTGCTGGTGACCGGTCTGGGCACGTTCTGGGGCGGGCGCGTCGCCCAAGCCCTCGAAGCCGACCCGACCATCGAGACGATTGTGGGGCTCGACACCACCGAGCCGACCGTCGAGTTGGAACGCACCGAATACGTACGGGTCGACGCCAACTACTCCATCCTCGCCCGAATCGTGAAGGCCACCCAGGTCGACACCATCATCCACACCTTCCTGGTCGTCGACCCGACACAAATGTCGACCCGCGCCATGCACGAGATCAACGTGATCGGCACGATGAACCTGTTCGCCGCGGCGTCGGCGGCGGGCAGCACCGTACGCAATGTCATCGTGAAATCAGCGACGCTCGTCTATGGATGCTCCCCAGAAGATCCAACGTGGTTCAACGAGGACATGACGGCATCACGTCCGCCGGTCACCTCCACCGAAGGCAGCTTGGATCAGGTCGAGGCCTACGTTCGCGACTTCGCCGAGGACAACCCGCACGTGAATGTGTCGTTGTTGCGGTTCGCCAACGTGATCGGCCAGGAGATCGTCACGCCGCTGACGCGGGCCCTGGATCTGCCGGCGGTGCCGTCGGTCTTCGGCTTCGATCCACGATTCCAGTTCGTGCACGAAGACGACGTGATCCGCTCGATTCTCTTCGTGTTGGAGAACAACCTGAGCGGCATCTACAACGTGGCTGGCGACGGACTTCTGCCGTGGACCGAGGTGGCGAGGCTGTGCGGCAAACGCACGTTCCCGTTCCCGCCATTCATGGGCAGCGCCATGTTGTGGCCGGCCCGGCGACTCGGGTTGGTCGATCTGCCCGAGGAGTACATGACGTTGCTCCGCTACGGCCGCGGCGTCGACAACCGTCGATTGAAAGAGGCCGGTTTCGAATACGAGTACACCTCGGCACAGGCGGTTCGAGCATTCGTCGAAGCGAGCCGACTCCGCAAGGCCGTTGGTGACTCGCAACCCGCCTACCGCTATGAGCGCGACGTGGAGCAATTCTTCCGGCACTCCCCCGCCGTGCAACGCGACCGCACCTGACCCGCCAACGTGGGCGGACCACCCGAGAGCTACCTCCGCCCGTCGCCCGTGAGGCACCGACCCAAGGAGCCAACCATGTCCCAGATCTCCGTGACTCGACACGAGCGTGTGGCCGTGCTCACCCTGACCGACCCGGATCGCCGCAACGCCCTCAACCTCGACATGAACGAGGAGATGATCGAAGCCATCGACCAGCTCGAAGCCGACAGTGGCATCGGCGCTCTGGTGGTGACCGGCGAGCCGCCCGCGTTCTGCGCAGGAGCGGACCTGACGCAGCTCGGCGAGTCGCAGTCCGAGGGACTGAAACGCATCTACGCAGGCTTCCTTCGGGTCGCGAACACCTCGCTCCCGACGATCGCCGCCGTCAACGGCGCGGCAGTCGGGGCGGGGATGAACCTGGCGTTGGCGTGTGATGTCCGCATGGCGTCGGATCGAGCCAAGTTCGATACGAGGTTCCTGGACCTCGGGATCCACCCGGGTGGCGGCCACACATGGATGATGCGCAACATCGTCGGTCCACAGACCGCCGCGGCGATGGTGTTGTTCGGCCAGGTACTCAACGGTCCAGAGGCTGCACGCCTGGGATTGGCGTGGGAAAGCGTGGCACCCGAGGCGTTGCTAGAACGATCGATCGAACTCGCGGCGCGGGCCGCAACGGGTCCCCGCGAGCTGGTGGCCGAGATCAAGCAGACCCTGAGCGACATGGACACGATCACCACCCACGCCGATGCCGTGGAACGCGAGCTTCACCCGCAGGTGAATTCCATCAACCAACCCGCGTTCCAGGAGCGTCTCGCCGCGCTGAAGGCCAAGATCACCAAGAGCTGACATGATTTGGTGACGCGCCCAACCCGAACCGTGGGTCAATTACGCGGTGTTGGGGCGGTTCTGACCCTCGGTTCGCGCCAGAACCGCTTCGGCGCACACGGCACGTCATGGAGCCGGGGCTGTTGCGGCGCCCGTGAGCGTCGG
>Ga0105047_10014710_pt1 | contig 12392 bp, 10 predicted proteins | sample MAT04_FD_78384 | JGI IMG/M metagenome (GOLD analysis project Ga0105047, IMG submission 78384) | Freshwater microbial communities from Lake Fryxell liftoff mats and glacier meltwater in Antarctica - MAT-04 (megahit assembly) | ecosystem: Environmental > Aquatic > Freshwater > Ice > Liftoff... | reverse complement strand
TCATGGGAACCCGGCGAAGGAGTCCCGTCCCCGGCGGGCATGGCCACCGCCGATATCGGCACATGGACTTTCCTGGTGGGGACCTGCGATGGCACGCAGCGGAGCCTCTATCGGAACGGTGCCTTGGTGGCCACCAATGCTGGTCCCCGCGGTGCGGTGCTGGTGGATGCGGATTGGGCCGTTGGCTCCCGCGGCACCGGCACGGAACGCTATTTCCAAGGCACCCTTGACGGATTGGGAGGGCCTGGGAAGTGGCTTTGACAGACCTTAGAACACTCACCTTTTGGTGAGTCAGGTTCATAGCCAAAAATCACCCTTGGGCCTCGGTCTTCATTCGTGTTTGTTCGTGTCCATTCGTGGTTGAATTGAATCATTACGGCTAAGGCTTACTGGGCACTTGCCGCCGTTACGGACCGCAGCGGCACATTGGCGGTCGTTGCGTTGCCCTGGCCGTCGTGCGCGTACATAAACAGCCTGAACTTGCCCGCCTTTGCGGGCAATTGCACTTCCGCGCTGCGACCAGCGTCGCGGGTGGACAGGACCGCACCCGAGAGCGGTTCGACGCCTGGCTCCCAGTCGCCGCCCACGCCCGGGTTATCCGCCACGTCGGGACGGAGTTCCCAGGTGATGCGCAGCGGATCACCGTCCGGGTCGCTGACGTCCACCGCACATGCGAGTCTGTCCCCGGCCTGGCACTCGCCCGGTTTCTCCGGCGCGCTGCCATCGGAACGGGTCACGCGCACTTTGCCCGGCCCAAGTGCGGGACAACGGTTGGTCGGCCAGCGCCCCGACCAGAGCAACGTCATCGTGTCGATGGCCGGGGTGCGGCTGCCGTCGGGCAGGAACATGCCATACCAGGTGTGCGTCTTCTCCTGCTTGTGCGCCCAGTAGAAAACGTAGCTGCCCAAGCAGGCGGGCTGGCTGGCGACGGCGTGTTCGTAGGCTCGACGGTAGAAGTCGGCCTTGGCGGTCGCGTCATCCTCGATGGGCACTTTCCAGGGTGTCTTGGCCACTTGCCAATGGCCGCGCGGTCCAAACTCAGTCACCACGTAAGGCCGTGTCCAGCCTTGCTTGGCGATGTCCGCCGGCAAGGTCAGCATCTGCGCATAGGAGTTGAGGCCCACGAGGTCGAGCGCCGGGCAATGCTCGTTCAACTCGTGCAACATGTCGGCATACTGACCGCCGATGACGACCATGACGGGATGGTTCGGATCTTCCCGTTTGATCATCTCGGCGAGGCGGTTGGCCTCGCTCCACACGGGCACGCGTTGCGCCGGTGTGGTGTGAATCTCCGGCTCGTTACCGAGATTCCAGAACAGCAGTGCGGGGTGGTTGCGATATTTGCGGACCGTCTCGCGCGCCCGGTTGAACTGCTGCTCGACTTTGTTGGTGTCCGCATAATCGAAGCCCTGGCGCGGATTGCCGAGCGGCAAACTGACCAGTGCCGTGAAGCCGCGGCGCGGCGCCTCGTCGAGCGCGCCCGCGTGGGTGCGGACCGAGTTCCCACCGGCCTGCTGGAGGACATCGAGCGATCCACCCGGACCGACCACCGCCCCCTTGACGAAGTACGGTTCACCGTTGCGCAACAACTGCCAGCCACCAGCCTGCTTGACGATACGCACGACAGACGACGTCTGGGAAACGGGCGTCGCGGCAGGGCCGGCCGGCGCTGGGCTCGCGCCAACGGCGCTGAGCGACAGGGCCACCAGCCACAGCCCGAATCTGATGTGGCTGACAATTCGCAATCGGCTGGTCATTGCAGTGCCTTTCTCCCCAGCGGCGGTTGGTGGACACGAATCGCTTGGATGCCTGTGGTTTCGCTGCCGGAGATTTCCAGCGTGTGCTTCGTGTTCGGCAGACCTTGCGCGAGCGTCACCATCGTCTCAACGGTCGCATTCGTCACACCGGGCGAAACGAACTCATCCACGAAGCGCGGCTCGACTTTCCACTTCACGGTGAATTGTTCCGGCATCGGCTTGATGCCCGCGAGGCTCATGGCGTAGGTCACGTTCCAGTCATTCGTCTCGATGACCACCCGGCCGGACTTTGAGACGAATTTCTGGTCGCTCCGGCCTTCGCCGTCCGCGCCGGTCTTCGAGCCGGTGAGCGAGAACGTAAACGGCTTCTCGTTCGCCGCGTCTTTGTGCGCTGCGAGCGTCCAGTCCTCGACCAGCAATGGTTTCTCCGAGCCAACGGGCGCGATGACCGGCCATTTCACGGGCCATTTGCCTTCCGGCTTCGTCACCGCGCGCGTGAAGCTGTAGAGTTCGGCAAATTCGGACGGCTTGCGCCCATCGATGCGCACGGCGGCCGGAGTGGCCGTGCCGGTTTTGCAAATGACCTCCACGCCGTTGCCGTCGAAGTCCAGCCGCAGTTTGCCGCCGACCCAGCTTACGTCCTTACCCACTTCGTAAGTCTTCACCCAATCCTCGGCGGGCGACGAGCCGAGCTTCGGATCGTAGCGCAGATACGACTTCACGCACTCGGCCATGAGCCATTCGCCGTGCGCGTTCAGATGCACGCTATCGCGCAAGAGCGCCTTCGGCTCCAGCTTGTTCTCCGTGAGATACGCCTTCCACAGCGCGCGCTGATCACACAACTCCGCGCCATACTGCTTCGCGAGCGAGGGCAGCCAGTTGTGGTTCATGAAGGCATCCCAGTGCTTGCCCGCGGGCGGCAGCTTCGCCGCGTCGGTCTCCTCGGAGAAGTCCGCCGGCTTGGTGACGTGGTCGTTCTGCATCAAGATTTCCGCCGTGGTTCGCTCGCGCGTGCGGCGAATGATGTCCCCGTATTTGTCATGCGCGCCATAGACGTGAAAAATGAGCAGGTCCGGCTGGAATGGATACAGATCGGTCTCCGCTGTTTTGGCGAGCATTTGCGACGCGAACCCGCCGAGCGCGCGATTCTCGATAACGAGGTTCGCGTGAGGAAAGCGCCGCCGGAGGTCGTCTTCGACCAACTTCGCCCATTTCTGCTCCGTGATGGACTGGCCGTAGAAGAGGATGCGCACTGTGTTCCGGTTCGTCGGGGTGCTCGTGGCCAGCAGCCGCATGGTGCGTTGAACATTCCGCCCCCACCCGCTTGCGTCGGGGAACGTCGCGGGCGGATACGAGGGAGGTTCCGTGGCGGCGAAGGCGGAGGCGAGCAGGGTGGCACACGCGGCCAGCGCGGCGGCCCAGCGGCGCAGGGAGTGGCGTCTTTGTATCATGAGCATAGAGCAGCTTCGGTTCATGTTCGTTACTTTGAACCGGGCCAATATGCCTGGTCGCATCGCCGCGTGTCACCAACGACGTCTTCAGGCACCGCCGCGCAACCGCAACCCTGCCCGCCACCGCTTGGACCAAGCTCCCGTGCAGGCGACTGCCAGCGATAACCGGCGCTCCACCGCACCTCTCGATTAGGCAACGCAGATCGGGCACCGGATGCGCCCTCGTTGAACCATGAAGGGAGGAACAGCGACCAGCGCGCAGCGTCCGAGGCGCATTTGTGTCGGGGTTAAGAATGCGGCGGCAGGACGCGCCAGTTGACGCCCTGTCCTGCACAGAGAAATTGGGCGCTGGCTTGGGCGTTTTGCTAAGCCGGGTTCTGGGTGTCATGGCGCTGGCCTAAGCCGGGTCTATGCAGTCGAGGTGGGCGGATTTCAACGCAGAGACGCCGAGAACGCGGAGCAACGCAGAGTTATGCCGGCCAATCCACATCCGCCATTGGGAGCACTTCCTTTGCCGGCCTCCGCGTCCCTCTGCGTCCTCGGCGTCTCTGCGTTTGATCGGCAGGCTAGTTTTCAATTGCATGGTTACGGCTAGGCCAAGCAGTTCACGGCTGCTGTAGTCATCGGGTTGGTGTGGCCGCTCGCCGCGGTCGAGCTGAATTTCAACTACGCCGCGGCGCTCCATGCTCCCTGCAGAACGACGGACAGCGGGTCAGGCACCCTGCCGCCCCGCTTGACCCGCACAGCCGCCAGACGCACACTAGCTGCGGTGCCGGTGGGTGGGACGTGCCGGCGACTGAGGCTTATGACAACCGTTGATTTCTTCCTGGTCTTGGCCCCCACGCTCGTGGCGGTGAGCTATTACCTGAGTCTGCGACGGGAACTGGGGCCGCCAGCGGACGAGCGGTCCTGGACCGGCACGGGGCTGGACGCGACCCGCGTCGCGCCGCGGATTCGGCGGGTGCGGGCGGATTACGTGACGGAGGCGCGAACTCATGCGGGCCACGCCTGCCATCGGCGGGTGGCACTGGCCGCGGCGCGGCAGGCCTTGGCCCAGCGCAGCTTCTTCCAGCACAGCCGCGTGGAGGTGCCGGACACAGTGCATGACCGGGCGCGGACTTGAGGCGTGCCCACGTCGCGGCGTTTGCTCCGCCAAGCGGCGGCGTCTTAAGGGCCGGGTCTGCCGACCACGATTTTCTTGGCCAACGCGCGCTACCAACGGTGCGCTCGGACCCCAGCCCAAGCCCAAGCTCGCACCTTGGGTGGCCCTGGGGATGGAACTGGAATTTTTTCCGGCGCAGTCGCCGAACCTCAACCTGATCGAGCAGGCTTGGAAGTGGGTCAAGCAGGAGTGCCTTAACGCGTGGTTTTACGCCGATTTCCCGCCGCTGAAAGCTGCGAACCACAACTGTCTCCCACACGGCCACCGCGAGCACCACGAGGAATCGGTTGCTTTGCTGAGCTGGAACCAGCAGTTCTCAGTTTGACCCCGACGGCCTAAAGGCGGGACTCCCAACCCCGCTCTCCGCTGCCGAAAGCCGTTTGGAGTCCCGGCTTTAGCCGGTGCTGGGCGCGGCCCAGGGCCAAAATGAGAACTGCGGAGCTGGAACTTCCACTGGTTTGATGACGTAACGCTATCAACCGCATGTAGTCTGACTTGCCCAAAACGCTCGCCTTCGTCACCCACCGGCGCCCCAAACTGTGATAACGGTTTCATGCCTCCGCGCTGAAGCGGCCTCCGCCGCTGCAATCGCGGCTTTACGGCGGATGGCGGGGTACGGTACTTCCTGCGCTAGTCGAACGCTCTATGAACACTTCCGCCTCCCCCATCGCCCCGCGCCGCGCGCGTCTGCTCACGGTCGCGACCGCCAGCTTTGGCCTGGCACTCCTCCCGAGTGCCCCGGCGCAAACTTGGTCCGTCACCTCGCCCAACGGCGCGGTGAAAATCTCCGTGCAGCTCGCCGACCTCGGCGGACAGAAGGACTTTCCCGCCGGCGCGCGACTGTATTACCGCGTCGAGCACGGGACGGCAGCCAACCGCGCCACAGTCCTCGGTGATGCGCCGCTGGGGCTGCAACTGCGCGGGCGGGATTTCGTGAATGGGTTGGCGTTGGTCCGGGCGGGCGAACCGCAGTTGCTCGAGGAACGCTACACCCTGACGCACGGCAAACGTCGCGAGTGCGCCAGCCGCGCCCAGCAAATCACCCTGGCCTTCCGCGGCGCCGTCGGCCGGCCGCTCGAACTCGATGTGCGCGCTGCCGACAACGGCGCGGCCTTCCGCTACCGCTTGCCGAGCGGCGACCCCACGCCGCTCACGCTCGAAGCCGAGCTCACCGGCTTCGCGCTGCCGGCGGACGCCAAACTCTGGGCGCATCCGGCGGACAAACCCACGGTGTACGCCCCCGGCTACGAGACTTATTACGAGAACGAAATCGCCGTCGGCACGCCCGCACCCACCGGCCTCGGCTGGTCCTACCCGCTGCTCTTCCGCACGGGTGACAGCCAGCATTGGGGGCTGATCACGGAGGCCAATCTCGGCGCGAATTTTTGCGGCACACGGCTGTCCAGCACGGCGTCGAACGGCGTCTATCGCGTCGCGCTGCCGGACCCGCAGGAGGGCCACGGTGCCGGCTCGATTTATCCGACTTCCACCTTGCCGTGGGAGATGCCGTGGCGCGTGATCCTGCTCGGCGGTTCGCCGGGGGACATCGTCGAGTCCACGCTGGTGACGGACTTGAGTGCGCCCTCGCGCGTGCCCGACGCAAGCTGGGTGAAGCCTGGCCGCGTGGCGTGGAGCTGGTGGTCGGACAACCCCAGCCCGCAGGACGGCGAGAAGCAGAAGAAGTTCGTGGACCTCGCCGTCGCGATGGGCTGGGAATACGTCTTGGTGGACGCCAACTGGGACATCATGGACAAGGGCAACATCCATGACGTGATCCGCTACGCGAAGGAGAAGGGCGTCGGGGTGCTGCTCTGGTACAACTCCGGCGGCCCGCATAACATCGTCACCGAGAAGCCGCGCGACAGCCTCTACTTCCCCGAGGTGCGCAAGTTCGAGTTCGAGTTGCTGCGCAAGTGGGGCGTGAAGGGCGTGAAGGTGGATTTCTTCCAGAGTGACAAGCAGGAGGTCATTGGGCTGTACCACGACCTCATGCGCGACTCGGCCGCCGCGCAGATCATGGTGAATTTTCACGGCTGCACCCTGCCCCGCGGTTGGACGCGCACGTATCCACACCTGATGTCCATGGAAGCCGTGCGCGGCGAGGAGTGCTACATCTTCGATCCGCAATTCCCCGCCCGCGCCCCGGTGCAAAACACCATCACACCCTTCGGCCGCAACGTCGTCGGCCCGATGGACTACACGCCGGTCGGCTTTTCGGACAACCGCTACCCGCACCTCACGACCTCCGCGCATGAACTCGCGCTGGCCGCTTTGTTCGAGTCCGGCTGGGTGCATTTCGCGGACCAGCCCGAGGCCTATCTTTCGCTCCCTGACGCCCCCAAGCAGTTCCTCAAAGAGGTGCCGACCGTGTGGGATGACACCCGCTTCGTGGCGGGGTACCCCGGCCAGTTTGTCGTGCTCGCCCGCCGCCACGGCGCAACTTGGTATGTGGTAGGCGTGAACGCTGGCAAGGCGGCCCGCGAGGAAACGCTGTCCTTCGGCCCGTGGCTGAACCTCCCCGCAGGCGAGCTCACGCTCATCGCAGACGGCGCCGACGCCCGCAGCTACGCCACGCAGACCAAGCGTTTCGCTGCCGGCGACCAGATCACGGTGAAAATGCTGCCCTACGGCGGCTTTGCGGCCACTCTCAAGCCCAGCCGGTAAGGGCGGGAGGCGCGAGAAGTCCCCGCGGCGAACCGGCGGCTTTGCACCCCAACCCTGCCCCGGATTGCCCGCCGGCCGCGCGACAGAGAGTCGGCGTGAAGGTTTGACTTGGTTTTTAGCCACTTTTAGATTGCGCGGCACATGCTCGCGGCTCTCCCGAGGGTGGCCATCGCCCCCGCCAACGACAGTTCAGAGACCTCCCCCTTCTGGCGACAGATGGTGGAGTCGTTGGAGCCGTTTCTGGAAGCCATCACCGACCGGCTGGCGGAACAGGTGGACCAATTTGAGCCGGAGCTGGCTCACAGCGCCCGCCACGCTCTCACCGCCGCCGGGAAACAACTTCGCCCCACCCTGCTCGGCCTGTGCGCCGAAGCCACCGGCGGTCTCCAGCCGGGCCACGTCACGGCGGCGGCCATCATCGAACTGGTCCACCTCGCCACGCTGGTGCATGACGACGTGCTCGACGAGGCCCAAATCCGGCGCGGTCGCCGCACGCTGGCCAGCGAGGTGGGTAACGAGCACGCGGTGCTGTTTGGGGATTGTTTGTTTGCCCACGCCTTGGAAATGGCCGCCAGCTACCCCACCACCGAGGTCTGCCGCGCCGTTGCTTCGGCCACCAAGACCGTGTGCACCGGCGAAATCCTGCAAAACGAGCAGCGGCTGCGCTTTGACCTGCCGCTGGCGGAATACTTCCGCGTGCTGGAGATGAAGACCGCTGAACTCTTCGCCCTCTCCTGTGATTTGGGAGCCTACCTCAACGACGCCCCGCCCACGGACCGCGCGGCGCTGCGGCAGTATGGCCTGGCCCTCGGCACGGCCTACCAGATTTACGATGACTGCCTGGATGTCTTCGGCACCGAAGCGGTGGCGGGCAAGTCCCTGGGCACCGACCTCGCCCACGGGAAACTGACGCTGCCGCTGCTGCTGTTCCGCGAAACCGCTTCGCCGGGCGAACAAGCCCTGATCCAGCAACTCCTGCGCGACTGGGAGCCGGATGCCTTCACCACGGTGCTGGAGTTGCTCCGCAAGCACGGCGCGCTCGCGCGGTCGCTGGCGGTTCTCCACGGTTACGTGCGTCAGGCGAACCACGCCGCCAGCCGGTTGGGTGGACGCCACCTGCGCCTGCGGCAGCTTGCGGACTTCCTGGCCCATCAAGCGGACGCCTTGGGACACTCAACGGTTGCCTGAGTCATGCCCCCCACTGACCCAGTCGGGGCGGAACCCTCACCGCCCGAAGCCGTCACCTTGCCGCTCGCCGAGCAGGAGGAAGACGCGCTGGTCGCGCAATCCCTGGCCGGCAAGCTGGAGGCCTACGACGAATTGATCCGCCGCTATCAGGGCCGGGTGTACACGACGATTTACAACATGACTGCCAACCACGAGGACGCCAACGACCTCGTGCAGGAGGCGTTTATCCGGGGCTTCCAAGCGCTGGGGTCGTTCAAGGGCGACTCCAGTTTTTACACCTGGGTCTATCGCATCGCCGTCAACAAGACCCTGAATTTCCTCAAGTCGCGCAAGAGCAAGACCATGATGAGCCTCAACGATCTCGACCTCAGCGCCGAGAACGATCCGGACCTGGTGGCGCTGATTTCGGAGCAGACCCCGCGGCGCGACGCGGCGTTGAAGGAGCTGCAGGAAAAATTGAACGAGGCGCTGCTCAAGCTGTCTGAAACCCACAGAATGGTGGTGGTGTTGCACGATGTTCAGGGTGTCCCGCACGAGGAAATCGCCCGGCTCATGGACTGCAATATCGGCACGGTGCGCTCGCGGTTGTTCTATGCGCGCCAGTTGCTCCAAAGCCATTTAGCGAACTACCTGAAGTGAGTATGGCCAACGAAATTGAAGAGTTCGATGCACTGCGGAAACTGCTCGCCCTGAAGCGACATGAAGTCCCTCCGCCCGGTTATTTTGACCGCCTCCCCCGCGAGATCCACGTCCGCCTCGCGGCTGCCCGCCAGCCGCAGGCCCGCCCGGAACGTCGCGCCAATCCTGGGCCGAACTGGCTGGCCAGGTTGCTCAGTTTGGCGGAAACCCAGCCCGTGTTTCTGGGCAGCTTGGGAGTCGCCGTCTGCGGCTTGGTGCTTAGCGGCATCGTCTATTCCCACCGGCGAGTGGAAACGGCCACTCCCATTTTGCCCGAACTGGTGAAGTCAGCCCCACCGATGCAGACCCTGGGCGACCTGCAGAACTTGCCGACGCACGAAGGCTCCAGCACCAATCCCGTTCTCCCCTACTCGCCCGCCGGGTTGCGCTTCGATGGCAGTTGGCTCAACGCAGCCCCCGCTTCCACCCCTCCGGTCGGGCGCTGATCCCCCGCCCGCAGACCCTGCCGGCGGCGGACGCTCCTCAAAGCACGCCCCGACAACCGGGCGCACCACAGGCGCAAACCATGCCGCCGCGGTGCGGGGTGACGCCGTAGTCCACCGTCAGTTCGGTTCCCGCCGGCAGGTCGTGCAGCGCATACACCTCCACCTTGCCGCGGGCGATGCGCAGGTAGCAGTTCGGCGCGCAGGAGTGGTTCAAGTGCTTCAACGCGTTTCCGTGGGTGCAGTCGAGGGCCGCACGCGGGGTGAGTTCCACCATGAAGATCTTGGCGCGGCGCTCTACCAGTCGCCACGCCTGCGGCAAGCGCACCCGCTGGCCCGTGAGCTCGCCCAGCTTCCTCCGTCCGGGCAACGCCAGCGCCGCAAATACCCCCTGCCCGTTGATCTTGCTGGGGCCGGCGCGCACCGGGAGTTTTGGCTGCCTGGGGACGGGCGGGGCTTTGCCGGGCGGCATGGGGTCAGCGCTGGAAAATCCTCGTCCCAACGACGCCCCGGCTCAGGACCGAGCCGTCCTGACACTCAGCCGGATCGCAGGGCCGCTGCGCCGGTTGGTCAGGCGTCCGTAACTACGGGCTCGCCGCCGCCGTTCAAGCGCGGACGACGAAAGCCGCCGCCGCCCATAAAGTTGCCAGGTGCCGGCGCCTAGCAGCGCCAGCCCCAGCCCGAACATCAAGATATTGGTCGTCAACATGGCCACGGAGAATTGGAGGCACGAGGGATAGCACACCGGGGCACACAGGCAAGCACAAGCCTGGGCCGCAATAACCCCTGCCAGACCCGGCTGCGGTTTGGGCGTCGGCCGGCGTGTTCACGCTCACTGGCGGGTGGCCGTGGGCACCTGGGGGAGAAGCTGGCCGGGCTGCGGACTCCGGATTTCGAACTCTTCCCTTGTCTCCCAAGCGGCGTCGCACTACTCAATGCGCCGCACTCATGCCGCCCATCACTTTGCCCTCACTCGCCCGCGGTCGCGGTCGTTTTCCCGGCTGGCTGCTGCTGGCCCTTGGTCTGTGGTTGGCGGGCAGCGCGGCGGCGGAGAGCGGCAGCCTGACCAACGACGGCGGGACGTTTCCGCCTCCGCTCTCCAGCTATGCCGATGGCGGGGGAAAAGGCCTGCTCGCGGTACTCAAGCAACGAGCCGAGCAGGAACCCTTCAACGTGGTGGCGTCGCTGCTATTCCTGGCCGCCATCGTGCATACGTTCCTCACCCACAAGTTCCGGCACCAGGCGCATGTGCTCGAAGCGCGGCATCAGGCGCGCATCCGCGAAACGGGGCGGACCGCGGCGGCGAAGGGCTACGCGGGGGCCAAGGACGACGTGAGCTTCGGCGCGGCGGTGTTCCATTTCCTGGGCGAAGTGGAGGCGGTATTCGGCCTCTGGGTGGTGCCGCTCTTGATCCTGATGACCGTGCTGCTGGGCCGGGCCACGACGCTTGATTACATGGACCATCGCGTGGGCTACTACGAACCGATCTTCGTGGTGATCATCATGGCGATGTCCGCCACCCGACCGGTTCTCGACCTCGCGGAAAACCTGATGCGGCGGGTGGCGGCCCTGGGTGGCGGCGGGCCGGGCGCGTGGTGGTTGAGCATCCTGACCCTGGGGCCGTTGCTGGGGTCGTTCATGACCGAACCGGCGGCGATGACTATCTCGGCCTCTCTGCTCGCGGCACAGTTTTATCGCCTCAAGCCGCGGGCGCGCTTCGCCTATGCGACGCTCGGCCTGCTCTTCGTGAACGTCTCCGTCGGCGGCACCCTGACGCATTTCGCGGCCCCGCCGGTGCTGATGGTGGCGGGCAAGTGGGGCTGGACCACGCCCTTCATGTTTCTCCATTTCGGCTGGCAGGCGGCGGTCGGCATCGTGGTGGCCAACGCGCTCTACTACCTCGCCTTCCGCGGCGATTTCGCGGCCCTGGCGGCCACGCTGGCCAAGGACGTGGCAGCCGAGGCCAGCAACCAGGAGGCCGTGCCGTTCTGGGTGACGGCCAGTCACGTGCTCTTCATGGGCTGGTCGGTGCTGCACGCCCACCATCCGGCGTTTCTGGTCGGCGGCTTCCTCTTCTTCATCGCGTTCCATCAGGCCACCGACCACTACCAGCACCGGTTGGAACTGCGGTCGCCGATTCTGGTGGGCTTTTTCCTGGGTGGTTTGGTCATTCATGGCGGCCTGCAAGGCTGGTGGCTCGAGCCGGTGCTGCGCAGTCTGAGCGAGTTTCCCCTGTTCGTCGGGGCGGCCGGCTTGACGGCTTTCAACGACAATGCCGCCATCACCTACCTCGCCACCTTGGTGCCGGACATGACCGCCGGCATGAAGCACGCGGTCGTGGCCGGCGCGGTCGTGGGCGGCGGCTTGACCGTCATCGCCAATGCGCCGAACCCGGCGGGGCAATCCATCCTGAACCGCCACTTCGAAGGCGGCATCGCGCCGCTGGGCCTGTTGCTGGGCGCGCTCCCGCCCACGCTGATGGTCGGCGCGGCCCTCTGGTTGCTGCGCTGAATTCATCCGCCCAAGCCGCGCGACCCGCCGGGGCCAGAAAACCAAAAGGGCTGGATCCCGCGAGCGGAATCCAGCCCCCCCTTGGCGTCCAAAGAGCAATCGGAAGCAAACTTCCGGCTCCGAAATCAATCCCCGCACGGCTTCGCGCGGAAGCCGGACCCGGCGGCGACCGGTCGGCGCGGCACACCTCCCCACCTCTCTCTACGGTTTTTTTCGGAAAACATTACCCGGAATCTGAAAATCTTTTTCCGGCTCAGGCGATAATCCCGTTTGCGGCCCACGCTTTTCCCTGCCCCCATCGACTGGGGAGAGCTTCCCCGGCCTGCGAAAAGCCGCGAAGTGTGCCCCTGAACCTGGTAGGGCGGCGCTGCCGCGCCGCCGGGAAGTTTGGGCTGAGCCGTATCCATGCGGTCGGCGCGCGGCTGTCTCAGCCGCAGCCGCGGGCGCAAGCCGATGCCCCAAGGGTTTTGTCACCACGTCCACCGACGCGTTCCCAATCACTTCTTGGTGTTCGCGGGCGCTCGACGAAGTTGCTGCC
>Ga0105047_10014709_pt1 | contig 12393 bp, 12 predicted proteins | sample MAT04_FD_78384 | JGI IMG/M metagenome (GOLD analysis project Ga0105047, IMG submission 78384) | Freshwater microbial communities from Lake Fryxell liftoff mats and glacier meltwater in Antarctica - MAT-04 (megahit assembly) | ecosystem: Environmental > Aquatic > Freshwater > Ice > Liftoff... | reverse complement strand
GTTGCGAAATTCCATGGTATAGTTGACTTCGTTGATCAAGAAGCCACGGTCGGGATCCTCAAAGACATCAATCGCCACCACACCACCGCCCACGGCTTTGGCCGCACGCAGACAAATATCATTCAATTCGGGCGTCACCACACAATTGCTCGATTTGCCACCGCGCGCCGTGTTCGTGATCCAGTGTGCCGAATCGCGATAGATGGCGCAGATCGTTTCGTTGCCCACCACAAAGGCGCGAATATCACGCTCGGGCTTGGCAATGTACTCTTGGATATAGAAGATGCTGTGGTGATAGCTGCCCAACACCTCTTTGTGCTCCAAAATCGCTTCGGCGGCGTCGCGATCGTTGATCTTGCTCAACAGCCGACCCCAGGAACCGACCGACGGTTTGAGCACGACGGGATAGCCCAATTCCTCGATTGCGCGCAGAGCGCTTTCGGGCGTATAGGCAATCAGCACGCGTGGCTGTGGCACATTGGCAGCAGTCAGCGCGCTGGTGGTTTGCAACTTGTTGCCACAAACATCGGCAACCTGGGCCGTATTCACGGTAGAGATGCCGCGGTCGTTCAAAATGCGCAGGCTGTACAGGGCGCGGCCATGGTTGATACAGCGCTCCACCACTACATCATAGTGGCTGTATTGCTCGGCAGCACCCTGCACCGCGGTAATATCAAAGATCATCTCCTGGTCGTCCAGTAGATCAAAATCAACGCCGCGTTGCTCCAACGCCGTAAAGAGCAATTTTTCCTCAGCACGCACACGACTATAAATTACACCAATTTTCATCTATTCACCTTTTACATTTATGTAGTTTTCACAGTGAGGCAAAGTTGTTCTTTGGCAACTGTTGATTTGCGAGCCAGCCTTTTCGCGAAATCTATTCGCCCCAATCTTCTTCCTCTTCGGGGGCCAGCGCGAGCTCGAGCGGGTCAATGTTGACCACTTCCAGATCGGCACCACAGTCTGAGCATTGGGTAATTTCATTTTGCATTACGCCGGTCAATTCGATTTCAGCAAAGCATTCTGGACATTCAGCGACACCAGAAACAGTTTTCAACGCCATGATTTTCTCCTTATGGAACTTGGTTATGAATGATTTTATTGCTCAAATTGGTGAATGACCGCCGCGGTGACTGCTGCGGTCGTCGCGTCGCCACCCAAGTCGCGCGACCACGGGCCGTGACGCAGCACAGTGTTGACGGCCTGTTCGATCCGCCGCGCCATGGCCGGTTCGCCGAGCGTTTCTAACAGAAGGGCCGCAGCTAAAATCGTAGCAATCGGGTTGGCAATGCCTTGGCCGGCAATATCCGGCGCGCTGCCATGGACTGGCTCGGCCACAATAAAGGTTTCGCCCACATTGGCGCTGGGGGCTAGACCAAGGCCACCCACCAACGCCGCCGCGGCATCACTCAAAATATCGCCATAGAGATTGGGCGCAACCACTACATCGTAGCGCTGCGGCGTGCGGATCATGTGGTAGACCATCGAGTCCACCAGTTGTTCCTCGACGGCGATATCAGGATAGTCGGCGGCAACGGCCAAGGCAGTTTCGCGGAAAAGGCCATCGGTCAGGCTCAACACATTGGCTTTATGCACAATTGTCACCAGCGGTTTGCGCTGGGGATTGCGTCTAAGCCGCAGGCGTGCTTGTTCAAACGCCGTGCGCGCAATACGGGCCGAAGCACGGCGCGTAATCACACGGTCGGCCACGGCGCTTTCGCCCTCTTCCAGCCAACGCTCCTGCTTGACATAGAGACATTCGGTATTTTCGCGCACAATCAGCATGTCCACATCTGGCTGGCTCCCGAGCACCGGCACAGAAAGGATCGGGCGCAGATTGGCGTAGAGATCAAAGTGCTTGCGCAAACCGATAATCGGGCTGCTGTAGCCCTCAACCCGTTGACTGGGTGAACTGACCGCACCAAAGAGCGCGCCATCGCAGGTGTGTAGGGCATCGACCGTCGCTGCAGGCAAGGCAGTGCCTTGTTGTTGAAAGGTTTCCCAGCCTGCGGCCAATGTCATAAACGTGATCGGCAAACCGGTCGCCAGCAATACCTGTTGCGCAGCGGGCACTGTTTCTTGACCAATACCATCGCCGGGGATCAGGGCAATCTGCAACGCATTTTGCGCCATCTTATGCTACCACTTTTCTACATAGGGACCGATACCGGCCCCATATTCTTGTAACCGGCGACGACAGGCAGGCGACAAATCATCTGGGAGCGCATCCATCGCAAAGAATTGACAGGCATCAATCTCCCAGCGGTCCGTTGCTTGGCTCATTTGGAAATTTTCGCAGACAAAAACCGCAATATGATCGCTCTTGCCTTCGTAAAAACTGCTATACATGCCGTGTAACTGCGGTGCTTCCCCCAGGATTACACCGGCTTCTTCGGTCGCCTCGCGGCTGGCAGCTGCGGGCAACGTTTCGCCTTTTTTTACCGCCCCGCCAGGAAAATACCAGTGGCGTTGGTAGGTATGGCGCACCAAGAGCACCTTGCCGTCCTGCGCCAAAATAATGCGCACGCCAACCACCAAAGGCCGCATAATCCACCAGTGCAAACTATAGATCCGGTAGATCAGCCGAAGCAAGCGGTTCATCTGCCCACAGGGTTCATCTGTTGCTTGACATACTCGATCAAGCCGCCCGCCTGTACAATGCCCATAACGCTGGGACTAAAGGGGGGAAAGGTGAAAACGCCGGCGTCACAAGTAATCGAATTATCGGCCAGACGAACCGTGATCGTTTCTCCCGGCTGAATTGCCTGGGCCGCCGCCGGACAGACAATCGCCAGCAAGCCACAGTTGAGTGCATTGCGATAGAAGATGCGGCTGAAACTTTCGGCGATTAACACCTGTACACCATTATAGACCAAACAGGTGGCCGCTTGCTCGCGGCTCGATCCACAGCCCCAATTGCGCCCCGCCACGACCACATCGCCTGGTTGCACTTGGGCAGCAAAGGTCGCATCCAAATCTTCCAGGGCATGGCGTGCGATCTCGCTACGTCCCGTCACGGTATAGGTGTATTTGCCAGGGAAAATCACATCGGTATTGACATTGTCGCCATACTTCCAGGCGCGTCCGCTGACTGCTTGCATGGTTGCTTCTCCTAGCCGACAACTTCACGTGGGTCGGCAATGACACCTTTGATGGCAGAGGCGGCGACAACGGCGGGGCTAGCCAAATAAATATCCGCATCGCGCGTGCCCATGCGTCCCTGAAAATTGCGATTGGCGCTCGAAATGGTCGTCTCTTTGGGCGCAGGAATACCCATATGATTGCCCATGCAAGGGCCACAACCCGGAATCCCGATCAAAGCGCCAGCTTCGCTCAGGGTCTGGATATAGCCCAGGCGCAACGCTTCATTGAGAATTTGGCTGGAAGCGGGGATCACCAACAGGCGCGTCCCCTTCGCCACTTGTTGGCCGCGCACAATCGCCGCCGCCGCCGCAATATCTTCCAGACGGCCATTGGTGCAGGTGCCGATAAATGCTTGTTGTACGCGCGTTCCCACCACCTGCGACAGTGGCTTGACATTGTCCATCGAATGCGGACAGGCGATATACGGTTCTAGATCGGCCGCCTGATAGCGATGGGTCGCTACATAGTCAGCACCGGCATCGGGGTACAAAGCGTTGGCCGCGAGTTGGGTCTTTAGCCTTTGGATTGCGGCTTGCAATTCCACCTCGCCACCCGCCACCTGTCCCGCGCGACCCGCCTCTTGCCACTCACGCTTCGCCTTGCGCGTCGCCAGATAATCAAACACTTTGGCATCGGGCGCAATGTAGGCCGTTTTAACGCCAAACTCGGCCATTTGGTTGGGCAGCACCATGCGCGATTCTAGCGAAAGCGCGTCGATCCCCGATCCGCTAAACTCCACGGACATGTACAAACCGCCATCTACGCCCAGATCGCCCATGATGCGCAGAGCAAAATCTTTTACGGTCACACCAGGGGGCAGATCACCTTCCAACACAATTTGCATAGATTCGGGCACACGCAGCCAAAGCTCACCGGTTGCCCAGAGGACAGCCACCTCGCTGCGCCCAATGCCCGCGCCAAAGGCACCCAGCCAACCAAAGTGACTCGTGTGCGAATCTGAACCGAGAATCAGTTGACCAGGCAGAACCAGCGCTTCTTCGCTCAATACTTGGTGACAGATACCACGTCCCACCTCGAAGAAGTGGGCAATGCCTTGCTCTGCCACAAACGCCCGAATCTCGGCATGATTCTGGGCATGCTTGGTCGTCGGTGCGGGCACAGCATGATCCAAGGTGATCGCCATGCGCTCTGGAATCAATACGCGTTCACGGCCAAACTCCAGCCAGATCTCACGAATCGCCGCGGTGTTGTCATGGCTCAACACGACATCTGGCCGCGCATCGACCACCTGGCCGGTTTCTACGGTGGACAATCCAGCGGCGCGGGCAAGCGCCTTTTGCGCAAACGTTTGCGGGGAATGGGATCGAGCGGCAGTGGTAGACATGGATACGTTTTCCCTAACTAGATCAATCCGTTTAATAATAAATAGGCAACTGCAGCGACCACAACGCGATCCTTAATTTCACCCGTGCGCACCGCCTCTTTGAGCCACGCCACAGTTACCCAATGCAACGTGACAAACTCGGCGGGATCGCGGCGTGGTCGCTCGGTCTCAATCAAATCCCACGCGGCGTAGATATGGCTGACCATCGGGCCAAAACCAGGGTTATCCCAGACGACACCCAGATAGCGCGCCGCAGCAGGTGATGTGGGCGTATAGCCTGTTTCTTCGACTAATTCACGCAGACCACCGGTGGCCAAATCTTCACCGGGGGCGGTTAAGCCACCGGGCAACTGCCAAATTACTTCCTGAACACCGTGCCGATATTCGCGCTCCAACAGGACGTCACCGGCAGCGTTAAAGCCAATCACACCCACACCGATGCCCGCCGGCTCCAGGCGCGTATAGGTGTATTCTTGGCCAGTTGGCAACTGCACTTGATCCAACGCCACGGCAATCCAACGATTGCGAAAGGCATTCTCGGTGCGCAGGGTTTGCCACGGTTGCGGATCCGGCGGCTGGCTCATCATAATGCCTCGGCCAATGCCGTAGGCTCTTCGCTAACCTGCAACAGTTCAGGCGTCACGCTTTGGCTATGGTAGCTGCGCAACAACACATCGACATCATCTAGATTCAACTGCTTTTGATCGGCCAATGTTTTAATTTCGGTGGTAATAATTTTGATCTCGTCATCACTCAGGTTCAGTTGCAGTTGTTCCGCACGCTGTTTGATGGCGTTCCACCCAGTCAGGCGATGGGCGACATGGATGTAGCGCGTCAGGCCAAAGTCGGCTGGATCCAGAATTTCATAGGTGCTGGGATTGTTGAGAATGGCCTTGGCATGAATGCCAGCCTTATGCGTAAAGGCCGTGTAGCCCGTAATGTAATTGTTGAACGGCACATCAACACTGACCAGACCAGCTACATAATTTTCCACTTCGCGCAGCAATGGCAGATTGTAACGGCTGCGGATCAGGTCGGTGTTATAGGTGTACATACGTGCGATCAAGCCACCTAGCGGCGTAATGCCATTGCGCTCACCGATGCCAAGCACCGAGGTATCGACGTGGGTCGCGCCAGCTTCTAGCGCACAGTAGGCATTAGCCACCGCACAACCCGTATCGTTATGCCCATGAAATTCAATATCACACGAGACAACACTGCGCAGCGTGCGCACCAAGTCATATACTTGGCGCGGATTGGCAACGCCCACCGTATCGGCAATGCCCACACGATTGACACCAATCTGATCGACGGCGCGATAAATTGTCAATAGATCGACCAAATCGCTACGGAAGCTATCTTCGCTGCTAAAGCGCACTTCCAGCCCCTGGCTTTTGACGAATTCAATCACCTCGATGGCCGAGTCGATGATATAGGGAATGTCTTTGCCATGCGAAAATTCACGCAAGTAACTACTGGTACCAAAGACCACATCAATGCCATCCACGCCCGTATCAACGGCCATTTTCGCATCATCCATGTGACAGCGAACGTGGGTGAGGATTTTTGCGCGCAGACCAAGCGTAGCAATGCGGGTACAATCCTGTTGGCTCTGGGGGCTGGCCGCGGGCGAGGTCAGTTCTAGGTATTCAACGCCCAGCGCATCGAGCAGGCGTGCGATCTCGACTTTCTGATCGCTTGTGAAAAATGCATTAGCAAATTGTTCACCCTCACGCAGGGTCGATTCAATAATTGAAAAATTGTCTAAGCTCATAATCGAACTCCCAAGATAATCTGCCTTGTCGCAACTGGTCTACGGCTCATGTACCAACAGAATAGAGATCGCGTGAATTGTGCTTGGTCCCATCCCCATTTCAGCACAAATGACCCGGATTTTGAACACAAAAAACCGACCTATCCGTCTGGATGGCCGGTTGCGAACAGTCCGAAGTCTAAGCAAGCACGGATGGCCAGACGATCAAGTCAGGATAACACGCTTGCTTTGCTTATCATTGGCTGGAAATCCAGCGCTAATCACGGGTAATCTTTGTAACATGGCTACCGTGTGTCTTAATGTATGGATATATATGGATGCTGTGTGTACTTTTCATGTAGGTAAAAATGCTACCGAATGCGAATCATATCAACTTGGCTATAACCTGTCAAATGCCTATGTTGATAAATTGCACTATCTTCTTGTCTACCTTATTGTCTATACAATTAACTAGACGGTCTTTACGTCTGGCAACAGCAGGTGATTTGCTAGCCCAGGGGCAGAATAAAACCAAATTCGCTGCCTTGGCCGATGGTGCTTTCCACACAGACTTCGCCACCCAGTTTTTCGATAATCCGCCGAACAATCGATAAGCCAAGTCCATGGCCTTCAACACCGGGCGATTTCAAGCGGAAGAAGGGTTGAAAAAGCACCCGTTGCTCTTCTAGCGTAATGCCATCGCCATTATCGCGCACCCAAAAGCGCGCTAGACCATTGGGCATGACAGTACCACCAATTTCTAAACGGGGTGGGCGTCCGCCATACTTCAAGCCGTTGGTAATGTAGTTGATCCAGACTTCTTCGATCCAGGGCGCATACCCCAGCACTTGGGGCCATGTATCAGCGTCCACCACGGTCACGCGTGCATTATATTGCGTAATCACAGTTTTCAAGCGCAATTCGACATCGCGCACCAGACGCGTCATATTGAGCGGCAGCAACAACAGATCATCGCGCGCCCGAACCTCGGCCAACAGCAGGAGATCGTCAATGATCTCCGTCATTTTGCGGCCATAACTCACGATTGTCCCGACATAATGGGTGCAATCGGCGTTCATCGAGCTTTTATTTAAGTCGAGCAGATCCGCAGCCAGAATAATGTGGGTTAACGGTGCCTTTAGATTGTGGGCAACGGTGTGGGCAAAAGCGTCCAAATCCTCATTGTGCACTTCCAACTCGCGGGCATATTGTTCTCTGGCCAATGCCGAACGTTTTTGTTCGGAAATATCGCGCAACAAGATCAAATTCGCATTTTGGCGATGCCAGTAAATGGACGAGGCGCGCATTTCCAGCGTATGCGACATGCCATCGGTTCCTTGCACTTCAATCTCGGTTGTAGCATTGACCATAAACGCATATCCAAGCGGTTGTTCCAGGCACGCTTTTTCATCGCGCTGTAACAGCCTGGCAAAGGCTGTGTTAAAAAATTGAATGATCCCGGCCTCGTCGATGATTGCAATGCCATCGGCAACATGCTCGACCAAACTACGCAACCCCTTTTCATTGGCTTGGAGTTCGTTCACATATTTGGATTCCAAACTGGCAAGCAAATCGCCCCGCTTCACGGCATGGCGCATAGTACGCACTAACAGGCCTATCGTAATTTCGTCTTTGATCAGGTAGTCTTGTGCCCCCAATTGAATCGCGGCCAAGGCAAGCGTATCATCATCATTGGCCGTTAATACGACAACAGGCAGGTTGGGCAACAACTGCTTTAGCCGCTGCAACCCGTGCAGATCTTGTGCATCGGGCAGGGACATGTCTAATAGAACTAAATCATAATGTTCAGCCTGCAACGTTGCCTCGGCCTCGGCCAAACTGCCCACATGGATCACAACGAGGCGCGGTATATGGTTTCCTTTGATTTGAACACGCTCTAATTGCAAATGTAACAAGCTAGCGTAGTCAGTATCATCTTCGACTAATAAGACCTTAAGCACTGGGTTATTCATGAAAAGGTATCCTGCTGTTCACCACAGCTAACTTGCCTGTTTTTAAAAGACCGGGTTAATTCACCACGGTTCAGTCTTTTAATTACAGCCACCACCCACGATTTTTGGGAGTCAATCTAGGCGGCGACTGTCCTATTATATCATAGCAACGTAATGTTTTACCAACATTTGCTTAATATAACGATAACAAATACACCTGATAAAGTGGGCCGAAAACACTAAATGTACACAGTAGAATTATGACAAAAAGCCGATAAGTTTTCACTCCACCATTTATATCCTTGACGGCTGGCTTACAATTCGCAGCGCGCATTACCCTTCTTTTGAATCACCAGGCAATGCATCCATTTCTTCGGTTTCATCTTCGGCAATCGAGGAAGAACTATAATTTTCTGCCTTTTTGCCCGCCAGCGTACTGGGCTGTTGTGCAGGTTGGCTCAACGGCGCTTGCAGCAGCGGTGGCATATCTGGGGTGCCCTGTGCGCGCACAAAGGATGTATAATCAAGCTTGGCCAGCGGCCAACGGCGTGTTACCGTGTTGTTGATCAGCAGATCATCCAACTGAAGCACAGGTTCACGGGCAGGCAGGAATTGAGTCTTGGCCTCATCTTGTTCCTGATTGGCCGGCAAGGTGGCCATCGTGTCGACGATGTTCTTTGCCTGCAAGCTCGCATGCAACGCCGCCACGGCCGCGCCGATCTGCTTAAAGGGAAGTGCGTTACGCACAGGCGGGTCCGCTGTTTCCCATACAGTTTTCAAGGCGGCGAAATTCCAACTGGCCGACAACACCCCTTCGCTGCGCGGGTTGCCCATTTCGACAAGCACACCCGTAAAGCGCGGCGTTAGTTCTTGCGGCGCAAAAATCGCCGATTTGCCGAGGAAGCGCTTTTCTTCCTCCTGGTTGGAGGGCGTGTGGCCCACCAGAAAGCTGGCAGCAGCAAACAATTGATTGTCTTGCATACGCGCCAAAATACCCGCGCGCAATTTATGATAAAGCAGCATATCGCGACAAGCACCTTGGGCAATCAAAATTTCTGCCCCTTTATAGGCCAATAAGCGCCCCACTTCGGGAAACAACACATCACTTCCCAGCATCAGCCCCAACGCACCAACGCTTGTCTGGATCACCGGCCAGTCGGAGCCAGGCTGGACAAAGGCTTGATCCTGGCCGTGCAACATGACTTTGGCCTGATAGCCGAGCAAGTCACCATTTTCGCCAAAGACGCCCGCAATATTGCGCAGCACCTGATCAGCCGGATCGGGCAGGTAGGTGCTAGGCGCGACCAAGGTAATGCCGAATTCGCGGGCCAGCCCACCAAACAAATCGCAATACTGTTGCCAGGCATCAACCCCATCTGACCAGTGCGCAACCTCGTCGAACAGATCGAGTTGCAAAACCGTGGCACCCCATTTTGCCATCCGGCCCATGGTCCGCTGCTGCCAGGAGAGCCGACGGCGCGTGCTCAAGTCGGCATATTTCAACATGGTAATGCGATGGTTGCGCAGTAACGGTGGTGCCAACATAATCCCGGCGAGTTCTGGGAAAATGACTAATTGAGCATGTTTGTGTTGAGCAATGCGCAGAAAGCGGTGTAGATCGATGCGATAGTCTTCGAGGGTAGCGTAAATGCGCAAACGTTGCTGTATACAGGCGACCACTACTTCTTCCACGGCAGTACGTTCCGCGGCGATTTCTTCCATGGTCATCCTCCCAAACTTTTATTCTAGAGTATTCTAGACGATATGTATTCAGAAATCGTTCAAAAAACATTTTCTATAGTTTATCATAAGTATTTTGAAGTGGTCGCAATTTGACTGTTTGTGCGATGGTTTGTTATACTAAGCGAAGTCAGTAATGACTACATAAATTACTATCGAATTGTTGTTAAGTGATTTAGATAATTTACTTTTTAATAATTGTAGTAATTTGGGCGCAGACATGCCCCCATCGTCTAGTGGACTAGGACTCAGCCCTTTCAAGGCTGTGACAGGGGTTCGAATCCCCTTGGGGGTACCACTGAGTAGGAAATGCAAGAGTAAGAAACGAAAGAGTAGTAAAACGAATGACTCCGCTGCGTGCGGGGTCATTCGTTTTCTGTGGACCGTTTAAGACTTCCATGACTCCAACCGAACGTCTCTATCGTACACCAGCGGTCATCCTCAGTCGGCGCGATTACGGTGAGGCAGACCGCATTCTCAAAGTGTTTACCCCTGGCCTGGGCAAGCAAGAATTCCTAGCCAAAGGCATCCGCAAAACCACAAGCCGCAAAGCTGGGCATGTCGAATTATTTACCCACAGCACACTCCTGGTTGCCAAAGCGCGCACCTGGGACATTGTCACCGAGGCAGCCAGCGTCGAGAGTTTTCGCTATCTGCGCAACGACCTGGATGCGATTGGCTATGCCAGTACGATCAGCGAGTTGATCGATTGCTTTACCGAAAACGAGGATGACAATCAACCGCTGTGGGATCTCTTTTTGCTAGCATTGCGCATGTTGGACGATTATGGTCAAGCGCCAGCCAATAAAGAACCACAATTGCTGCTCCACTGGTTCGAATTACAACTGCTGAGCCTGACCGGGTTTCAACCACAATTCTTCTACTGCTTAGGGTGCAATACTGCCATTACGCCCGTCACCAATTACCTGAGCCTAGAAGATGGTGGTGTTTTCTGCCCAACATGTGCAGCCAATCATGATAGCGTCGAACCGATTGATGCCGATGTCTTGAAAATACTGCGTCATCTACAACGTACCCCGTGGACAGAGATTCAATCGCTGCGTATGCGCCCGGCGATCCAACAGGCCGTCGATAGCATTCTCAATCGCTATTTACTGACCATTGTAGAGCGCCAGTTGAAAGCTGCCAATTTTCTGCGCAAATTGCGCGCCATCACCTCGCCAGCTCAAACCAATTAGCGACGATTCAACAAACCTTCGCGCGGACAAAGCATTGCGAGGGCAACGGCTTGTCCGGGTTTTATAGTGCGCCCAATGGAGAACACCCCATGCAGATACGTGAATATCAAGAATGGCTAGAGGCGTGGGACAAAGCGCGCACCTGGGATCAAGTGTTGGCTAGCCATACGTTGCTGCATGCCATGGAAGAACTGGGCGAAGTCAGCAAGTTGGTGCAAATCATTGAAGGCTATCGCGCACAAGATAAACTTACGGTAGATCAAGTACGCGATGAGTTGGCGCTTGAACTGAGTGACCTCCAGGTAATGCTCTTTAAAGTCGCTTACTTATGCGGTATCGATATGGAAACGGCCATGATCCGTGGCCAACACAAAGCCGATACGCGTTTCCCCGATCCTACGCTTGGTGTACAAGATCAACAAGAATATTGGCAGCGCTTTCGCCGCTATCTAGAGCAACGTGGCCTGAATGCCAATTCCTAATATTTGCTCCATCCGATCATGATCTGCTACACATCGCCTACTAACGTTATGATTTAACTGTTGTATCCCGCCAAGCTTACCTTTTCGAAAACCTTCAGCCTTATCTACTGTAAATTGACCCCATTCATCAGAACAAACGTGCTTTTTGCCTATTGACACCGCACACTTGTTCGTGTATACTTTGGGATACTTGGGAAACAAACGTTCTGTTTTTGGGATATTTTGGTTAATTTGGTATATCTGCGTATAGATAGGGTTAATTATGGTTACACTTTCAGCACGCCAGAAAAACATTCTTGAATTTATTGTTTCCTTCATTAGCGAGAAGGAATATCCACCGACAATTCGCGAAATTGGTGAAAAGGTCGGCATTTCTAGCACCTCAGTTGTCAATTACAATTTGGCTAAATTAGAAAACGAGAGCTTGATTTCGCGCGAGCGTGATGTGAGCCGCGGCCTTAGTGTCAATTGGCCCAAATTAATGACCCTGGGGTTTACACCGCAAGCCGCGAGCAAAACGGTTGCCAGCACATCGCGCAGCCATAGCGTAGCGCCGGTTATGCTGCAAATTCCGATCCTGGGGCATATTGCGGCTGGTCAGCCAATTCGCGTGGACGCCATTGATCCCGCCTATGCAGAAGATTTTGTGCAACTGGCCCAGGGTATGCTCAGTTCGCCCGAGAAGCTCTTTGCCTTGAAAGTACAAGGCGATTCGATGATTGACGCTAGTGTGTTGGATGGGGATATTGTCATTTTGAGCCATCAGGAAACGGCG
>Ga0105047_10014707_pt1 | contig 12393 bp, 8 predicted proteins | sample MAT04_FD_78384 | JGI IMG/M metagenome (GOLD analysis project Ga0105047, IMG submission 78384) | Freshwater microbial communities from Lake Fryxell liftoff mats and glacier meltwater in Antarctica - MAT-04 (megahit assembly) | ecosystem: Environmental > Aquatic > Freshwater > Ice > Liftoff... | reverse complement strand
CGGCCCGGCCGCCATACTTGCCGATGTTCGCGACGGTCCAGGCGAAAGCGTTGGCGACGTCCTCGATGTGGGCCGGGTGCTTCACCTGTGGGGAAAGTCGATAATTGACGACGACTGTACCAATGCCCGCCTTCGCAAAGGTGAGCCCCAGCGGCATGTAGAGCGCCTTGTTCCCGGATCGCCAGGTGCCGCCGTGCACGAAGATCAGCACGGGGAAATCCTTGACGCCCTTGGGCACGTACAGGTCAAGCTTGTGGCGGACGGGGTCCGCCTTGTCGTCACTGCGGTAGGCGATATCCGAGTGCGTCTCGACTTCAAATCGCGGGGTCTCCCTGACCGGTTCGGCGGCCGGGGCCCAGGCGGAAAGGCTGGAAACGAGAATCGCTGCCAAACTCGTTCGACCCATGACAAGATCCCTGAAAATCGGGCGGTCCTGAGAGGCCGCTTCATTCTACCTCACGAGCCAGGCCGCCGCGTCCGAAAAGCGATGTCCAGTGACGTTCGCTTTTCCTGGCGGGAACTCAGCCCACGTATTCCTCGTAGCCTTCCTCGTTGAAGCCGACGAGCAGCGTCCGGCCGACTCGGACCGTGGGGGCTCGCAAATTGCCCGTCGGGCCGATCAGGTGGGCGAGCAAATCGGAATCCTCGGGGCGAGCTTTCTTGAGATCGAAGATGGCGACCTTCTTCCCCTTCATCGCGACGAGTTTGTCGATGCCGTCCAGCAGCGCCAGGGCCTCTTTCGGTCCGAGCTTGGTCTTGTTGGCGTTCACGGTCTCCTTCACGCTCGAGCCCGCGTTGCCGAGGTAGCCATTGGCACGCTTGCAGGTCATGCAGGAAGGGCGGTTGTACATCCAGTCGATGGACTTCGACATTGTGAGTCTCGTGGGGAAAAGAGGCAAGGAGTCACCCCGGAGACCGCGCCAACCGGGGCTGGTCACCTGGTTCCGAGGCCTAACCGCAAGTATCAGACGGAGGCAACGACGGCATCGCCCATCTGCGTGGTCGTGGCCTTGCCGCCGAGGTCCGGCGTGAGCACCTTGCGATCGGCGAGCACCTTGGCCACGGCGTCCCTCGTCGCCTTGGAGGCAGCCTCCAGGCCGAGGTGGCCTAGCATCAGGCTCGCGGACAGGATGGCGGCCATCGGGTTTGCAATCCCCTTGCCCGCAATGTCCGGGGCACTCCCATGGACCGGCTCGAACATGCTGGGGAACTTCTTCGTCGGGTTGATGTTCGCGCTCGAGGCCAGCCCGATGCTGCCCGTGACGGCGGCACTCAGGTCCGTCAGGATGTCCCCGAAGAGATTGCTCGCGACGACCACATCGAACGATTCCGGCTTGCGGACGAAGTCCATCGCGCAGGCGTCCACCAGCAGGCTGGACGATTGCACGTCCGGGAATTCCTGGCGGATCGCGTTGAACGAGTCATCCCACAGCCCCATGCTCCAGACCTGGGCGTTCGACTTGGTGATGCTTGTGAGCTTCTTCCGCGGCCGTGTGCGGGCCATCTCGAAGGCGGCACGAATGATCCGGTCGCAGCCCTTGCGAGTGAAGATTGCCGTCTGCACGGCGATCTCGTTCTCGGTGGCGGGATAGAGATTGCCGCCAACCGGGGCGTATTCGCCTTCGGTGTTCTCGCGGAACACGAGCATGTCAATGACGCCGGGCGCCTTGCCGACCAGCGGGCAAGGAACGCCGTCGAACAGGTAAGCGGGGCGAAGGTTGACGTACTGGTCGAACTTCCGACGCATGGGCAGGAGAAGATCGTGCACCGTGATGCGATCAGGCACATCCGGGCTGCCAACGGCGCCGAAGAGGATGGCGTCGTGCTTGGCCAGCGTGTCCCAGCCGTCCGCGGGCAGCATGGAGCCGTGTTGCTTGTAGAAAGCCGTGCTCCAGGGGAGGTTGTTCCAGGCGACTTCGTCCTTGGAGAACTTTGTGATGGCGGCGTCGACGACGCGAACCGCCTGGTCGATGACTTCGGGTCCGATGCCGTCGCCGCCGAGTACCGCGATACGATGAACCGCCATTGCAGATGTCCTTGGGAGTGGGTATGCCGTCCGCAAAGTTTGCCTAACCCGGCAGGTGTGCTGTGTCCGGACCAGGCAGGCTCAAGAAACCGGCCAGGTGGAATGGACACGCCCGGCCTTTGGTGAAAAAATTACAACCGGGGGCTGCGAACGCCGCGTTCACCACGCTGGTTTAAGGCGCCCCCGGAATGGGTCAAGATGACGGTGACCTTCCCGCACTCCCGGATCGCCCCGTTCGCTCACACCGGTCTACCGGTGCGACGCGGACGGGTGCGCACCGGGTGGTCGGGTCTACTGATCGTGCTTCTCCTCGCGAACACCGGCTGTAAGAGCAAGGGCGGCGGCGGAGCCCTGACGAAGACCGACCCGCTCATCAGCGATCAACGCATCCCGCCCACAACGGTGCCGCTGCCGGAACCCAACGGCGGCCTTGGCAATCGGGATCGACGAACCGACCCGCTGCTGGGTTCGCCCACCGGCCGCGATCGCACGGGTTCGTCACGCAAGGATGATGTCGATCGCTGGAAGGGGCCCTTCGTCGCCTCGCAAGCCACCTCGCCCGCAGCCCTGGCGTCGAAGCTCCGCAACGACCACTCCGACCTGGCGATCGGCGACAAGCCGTCCTCCTCGACCCCCACAAACCCTGACCGCGGCGTGAAGCTGCAACCCGCGAGTGGCACGATCCCGGCGACGCCCATGAGCCTGCCGACGAACCTCGGCCTCATTCCGCAGGTGTTGCAGGACGATCTAAAAGCCCTGGGAATCCAGCGCGGCGACTACGAAATGGCGAAATCACCCGAGGGGGAATACGCCATCCGTGCTCGCGTCTCCAACGCCAACGGCACCACGACTCGCTACGAGGAAGTGGGCCCCTCGGCCGCCTCGGCCGTGCAACGACTCATCGATCAACTGAAGAGCGATCGCCCACGCTGAGCGTGCGACAGTTCGTCAGCGGAGTTGAAGCGCCGACTTGAGACAGTCTAGATCCGGAGCGAAGGTTAAATTCTTCGTGATCTCGGCAACAACAAGCGTCTCGAGCTTCCCGGCGCACGCGAATCCCGATCGGCACAACTCACTTCTTCTTCGGCAACTTCGGCCCTGAGTCCGGCTGAATCTTCGCGAGGGCGATGCGGGCGGCGTAGGCGGTGTTCTCGTCGCCGAGCTTCACGAGCCCCTTCAGCCGCGTTACCGTCATGGCCGCATCGGGCCCAATCGACGCCAGGGCGGCAATGGCGGCGTTCCGGGCTTCCACACTCGGCTCCATCAACATCTTGCCAAGGGCGGGCACCGCGACCTTCGCGGCTGGGCCATGGCGAACCAACTCCGTGGCCGCGGCCGTTCGCACCACCGGTGATGTGTCACGAAGCAACTTCGCCACCGTCGCGAGATCCTTCGCGTTCGCGTCGCCAAGCTTGGGCAGGCCTTCGATCGCGGCCGCTCGCACGCTGGGCAGCCGGTCCTTCAATCCGTCGCGGACGATTCGTTCAAGGGGCTCCTTCGTTCCGTTAATGCTCACGAGGGCAAAGCGAGCCCAGTAGCCTGAATCATCCTTGACGGCCGTGAGCGGCTCGAGTGCGGCCTTGGCATTCGCAGCGGGAGGCGTGGCGAGTGCCAGTGCCTTCACCGCCGCGCGACGCACGGCGTTCGGCTTGTTCTTCGCGAGCAATCCTGCCAGCGTTGCAGCGACCTCCGCGGGCATCGGATTCATCCGACCAGAGACACTCACGGCACCGGCTTGATAGTCCACGCTGGGATCTGTGAGCGCCGCCTTCAGGATCGCAAGCACCGGGGGCGAACTCCCAGCGATCGCGACGCTGGCGTTCAACGCGCCCCGTCGAAGCTCGGCGTTCTCTGCCTTGTTGTCAGCGATCTTGAGCAGCGAATCCAACGCTGGCGAGGCGCTCGGCCCCATCGTCGCCAGGGCCTTGAGGTAATGCAGACGCAACGGCACTCCATCGCCTTCCACCGCCGCCTTGCCAAGGGCCTCTGCCGCGGCTGCCCCCGCGGGGCCGAGCAGCACAGCCAATTCGAGGGCGCTCTGGCGTGTGAACGGCATCTCCGAGTCAGCCTTCGCCAGCGCCTTTGCCACCAGGGCGTTCCCGGCCTTGCCCATCAGGGGAATCGTGTCGATCGCATTGCTGATGACCAGATCGTCCGTGCTTTCGAGCCCGCGCGTGATGGCGGCTGTCGCTTCAGCTTCGCCCTTGCCGATCCGGCACAGAGCCACCGCGGCCGTGAAGACCACCTGGGCGTTCGAGCCCATGAGTGCGCTCTTCAACGAGGCTTCCGAGCCTTTCGCGGCAGGGCCGATCTGCCCGAGTGTCAGTGCGGTAAAGTACTGAACGGCTGGGTTCGCATTCTTGAGAAGCTCCACGAGCGCTGCCACCGAGGGCTCGCCCACTTGAGTGAGAAGGGCCCAGTAGGCTTGATCGTCGCCGTCGCTGGTCGAGTCAGGCTTGGGATAGATCTTCCGAATCGCCATCACGGCAGCGGGGACCACGGCGGCAGCTTTCGCTCCGAGCAGACTCACCGCTCGAACCGCCGCGGTGCGGATGGTGGGGTCCTTGTCGTTGAACACCTCCAACAATGCGGGAAGCGCAGCCTCGGGCACCCGTTCCAGATCCATGACCGCCTCCGCCGCAAGTCGACGAACATCCGGTTCGCTGTGCTGAAGCAACTTCACCATGCCGAGGCCGTCCGTGACGCCGAGTTTACCGAGGGCGTCAAAGGCGACGCCGCGGACTCGTTCGTTGCTGTCCGTGCAGAGCGTGAAGACATCCCCCGCGAGCGGCTTCCCGTGCTCGCCCAGCGACGCGATGGCCAGGATCGTGTGCTCGCGAACCGCGGGCAAAGGGTCGCTGAGCCCCTCGCGGAGAATCGGATAGCCCTGGCTTTTCAGGGCCGCGATGCCAGGGGCCTCCACCATCACCAGCGACTGTACGGACGCCTCGCGAACGCTGCTGTACTTCTCCGGGAGCCGGCGACCGAGGCCGGCATTCGTCTTGTCCTTCATCAATTCCACAAGCGCCGTCACCACCTCGGGGTCACTGTCCGCGAGCACGGCGACCTCCCATGCAGCATCCTCCGTGCGCTGGGTTTTCAACGATGCGATGGCCTTGTCGCGACTCGCCTTCGCGGAGGCAACAGGGTTCGCAGCGGGAGCCGTGGCTTGCTCCGGCGTGGGCTCTTTCTTCGAGCAGGCTGTGACGAGAAAGGATGTGGCGATGACCAGGCCGGTGCAGAATCGAAGCATGAGTCCACCCTGCGAAGAATTGAAGGGGCGGAGAGACGTTACGGGATCGATCGAGTGTAGCACAGCGTCCCGTGAAGCATTGGCGAAATCCGAGCAAAGGGTTGGCGAACCCGAAGCGTGAGAGGGACGGGGTGGCCCGCGCGGCAACCTTTCTGCCAGAGGCCACCCCGTCGCTGACGCTTCAGGTTCGCCGCCTGCCGGTCAGGTTCCCATGACGTGATAGCCGCAGTCGACAAAGAGAATGTGGCCGGTGACGGCGCTGGCCATGGGGCTGCAAAGGAACAGCACGGCACTCGCGACTTCCGTGGGTTCGATCGGCCGGCGAAGAGGGCTGTGCTCCGCGGCGTAGTCGATCGACTTCTCCATTTCCCCCGGACGGATGCTGCGAGCGGCCCGGCTCGCATATGGCCCGGCCGAGACCAGATTCACGCGGATGTTCTTGTCTCCCACGAACCAGGCGAGTTGCTTGGCGTCGTGCTGCAGTGCCGTCTTGCAGGTGCTCATGCCTCCGCCGTAGTAAGGAATGACGCGGTCGCCGCCGATGTACGTGAGCCCGACCACGGCGCCGCCACCCGGTCGTCCTTCCATGTAAGGAGCGGCGGCACGCGTCATGCTCACCAGAGAATACGCACTGATGCCCATCGCCTCGTGATACGCCTTGCGGCTCGTGTCAATCAGCGGCTTCGTGATCTCACGGCTGAAGGCCACCGAGTGAATCAAGATGTCGATGCCGCCGAACTCCTTGCCCACGGCGTCCACGGTGCCCTGTATGGAGTATTCCGTGAACTTCGCGTAGCGGCGATCGTTCTTCACTTCCTCTGGCACGTCAGCCATCGTGTCGTAGCTCGCATCGCAGGGATACACCTTCTCGACCTTGAAATCGCTGCCGTCGGGCAGCAGGCGTGACTCCTTGTCCGCATCCCGCGTCAGGAAGCTATCGACGATGCCAACCATGCGGGGATGGCACGCCAGCACCACCTTCGCACCGGCGGCCTTCAGGGCCTTCGAGATGAACCAGGCGAAGCTTTCGTTGTCGCCGACGCCGAACACGAGGGCCACCTTGCCGGACAGGTCGATCGAGGTCATCGTCAGTCTCCTACGGGAAGCAAGTCACGCGGATCGTACCGCGGATGCAAGACAGGATGGGAAACCGGAGGGGATTTGAAAAGGGCAATCAGCCCCGAGTCAGGAAATCCGATGAGCCCGTTCCACGAGAAAACCCACCTGTCGTGCCAGGTGGGTTGCGATTCCTTGTCACAAGTGCCGTTTCAGGCTCACTTCCGCGGGCTCAGTTTCGCCAGGGCCGAGACAGCAGCTTCGCGGACGTTAGCATTTGTGTCATTCTTGCATTCCTGCAGGAAATCCAGGAACATGGTGTCGAAGTAGCACAGATCTCGCAGTTCGAGGATGCACTGGGCTCGAACGCTCGATTCCGGGTCGAGGCGAGCCGACTCGAAGAGAACCGCCTTCACTTCAAGCCGCGAGGCGTAGTGGCCGCCAGCCAGGCAGCGAACTGCCAACACTCGCTCGGAGGTGGAGTCGCTTTCACGCAGTATCTTCACCTGGGGCTTGATCTCGTCGAGAATCGTCACATCGTGACGTTGTTCCGTCTTCAAATACCCGACGGTGCGAATCCCTGGAGCATTCGCGGGCTTCGTCATCGACGAGGGACTCGGGATCGTCGGCAGCGCAGGAATCGCGACGGGCGGAACCGGAACCGTAATCGGCGGCGCGACCGGAACCAACGGCAGCGAGGGCCGGGAAGGCACCCCTGGGGGTGCAGGCAGCGAAGGTGATGTCACGCTCGGCGCCACCACGCTCGGCGCCACCACGCTCGGGGCCACCACGGTCGGCGCCACGACCGAGGGCGTCGTCACGCTCGGGTCCGCGACCCCTTGCGGCTTCACCGTGGGTGGTTCGGGCGTGAGATTGATTCGCGTCGTGCCGGTCGTCACCGCGGGTGCCGGGGCCTTTACCGGCGGCGTGGGAGCCGCCATTGCAACCGGCGGCGTGGGAGCAACCACCGTAGGGGCAGGCGACGGCGAACGCACCTGGTTCCACGGCGCGAGATCCCCCGTGCCAGGAGCGATCGGCATCTGCGACGGCACTCCAGGGATAATGCGGTTCGACGGCTGACCCACGGCCGGGTAGGGATTCGGAGTCGCCTGCGTGGCGGGCGCCGTCAACGTGCCGTAGGTCGGCTGCGGCGGAGCATACGTCGGCACGGGAGGCTGATACGCCTGCCCCTGCGGCGGAGCATACGTCGGCACGGGAGGCTGATACGCCTGCCCCTGCGGCGGAACCGACTGCGGTTGTTGAGGCTGTTGTGCCGGCTCGTCCTTCTTCTTGGAACTGAAGAGCCGGTTCAAAAAGCTCGGCTTCTTCTCTTTCTCCGGTTCCGCCGCCGGCGCCGGCGCGGGCGTCGATTCGCTCTTGTCTCGGCCGAAGAGCCGTTTGCGTGGCGAATCCGAGGCCGCGAACGCGGACGCCGGCGGAGCATCAATCTCACGAGGCTTCGCACGCGGAAGGTCGTCCTTCGCACCCGCGGGAACCACCTGGCTCACCCTGTCCACCACCCCGTTCGGCGCGTCGTCCACCATCGTGAACGTCTTGCCCAAGGCATCCTTCACTTCCGTGTGGATGCGGCCATCCGCCCGGCGCGTGGAGCGGATCACGGTCACCGTCTGATCCGGCCAGCCCTGCGACTTCAGCACGATCACGTCGTTGGGCTGATAGTTGGATGCAGCGGGCTTGTCCGCCGCGGAGAGGGAAGAACCCGCGCTCAGGCTCAAACCTGTCACCACCGCCAGTGCTGATCGCTTCCAGAGCCACCGTGACATGATGAACCTCCCTCACTGAACGCCGAGCTTCAGGCCCCACGTCAGGGCCGCCGCGTCTAAGGGTAGGATCGACGATTCGGATTCGACGGGATCAACGGGAACGACCAGCAATAGCGATTCGATGCGTGAAGATGGGCAATCCAGATGGGTTGTGACTGAAGTAGCGTGCGAGCGGAAGGCGGCTGCTCGCAGGAAGGGTTACCCTTCCGAACGGCCCATCAGGTAACCGCGAAGCTCGATGAAGATCTTCGAGCACTTCTGACGCCAGGATTGGTCGCCCAGCAGGCTCGGATGGCTGGGATGAAATAAGACATGCACGGTCAGCTTGTTGTCGAGCGCGGGGTCCAGCTTGTGCAAGTGGAGTTCCACATCGATGACGTTGGACGACTTCCGGCCGATGCCAAACCAGGAAAGGCTGTTGGACGCCACCCCACGCCCTCCGAGCCTTACCTTGATGAGGCCCGGGAGGCTTTCGAGGACTTCACCGCCGGCATCGTGGACGAAGCCACGGAGTTTCATGATCGCGATCCGCTCCGGCATCCAGGCTTCCATGTGGAACGGCAGAGACGCGCGATCTCGCTGGCTGGGTACGGTCTGCACGGCCGTCGGTGCGGAAGGCGACGCCACTGCCAGCCGGCCGCTGCCCTCGGCGGCGGGGCTGGACAACCCCGCCAACTGGCCGGACGAACCTGAGGTGAACGGCCGCTCCACAGCGGCACGGGCTTCGAGACGAGCCTGCGCCCGATCCAAAGCGGTCTCGAAACGCTCCGTCAGTTCCCGTGCACTCTGTGGCCGATCGGCGGGGTCCTTCGCGAGGCATTCGTGGACCAGTTCCTCCACCTCCTCGGGCACCCAGCCCCCGAGGCCCAGTTCGGCAAACGTCGGCGGCCTCTCGGTGGCGTGAGCCAGCAGGATATCCATGCTGGTGGGCCCGTTGAATGGCAGCTGGCCCATCAGCAGTTCGAACATCATGTCGCCGACGGAATAAATATCGCCGCGGTGGTCCATCTCTTCGCCACGAACCTGCTCAGGGCAGATATACCCCGGGGTGCCGACGGCGAAGTCGACGTTGGTGTCGGTCACCTTTCGCACCACCTCGCCTTCCATCAACTTGGCGAGACCGAAGTCCATGACCTTGATCCGCTCTCGAGGCGTGTCCGGATCGATCACCATCAGGTTCGCCGGCTTCAAGTCGCGGTGGATGATCCCCTGGCTATGGGCCGCCTGGAGCACCTCGCACAGTTCGCCGATGATGCGGCCGACCCTGGGTGCGCTCATCCGGCCATTCTTGGCCAGCATCGTCTCGAGGTTGTGGCCCTTCACGTACTCCATGACGATGCAAGGACCGTTCGGATCGTTGAGGTTCGCGTCATAAAGTGTGACAGCGCTGGGATGCTGGAAGCGAGCCATCAGGAGCGTTTCACGCTGGAAACGATCGCGGAACTTCTCATCCGAAGCGATGTGCTCGTGCATCACCTTGACTACGACATCCCGACCAAGGTCCGTCTGGCGTGCGAGGTACACTCGCCCCATGCCGCCCTCGCCCAGGAGTCGTTTGGCTTCGTATCGACCTAAGAATGTACGACCAATCATTGCGAGTCGCTCTCGAGGCCCCGAGAAATTAAAGGGGAGCCATCAGGGAAGATTAGATCGCAAAAACTCGTTATGCCAGTCAAGTGGTCTGGGCAACATTTAGGGGTCGCATGAAAAGTCCTGCGGAACCAATAATCCTTACGGTTAAAGTCCATAAGCAGGGCAGTCTTAAACCAGCTGAGAGCTCTTACACGACAACAGATAACATCTCATTAGAATGGTTGCTCGGAGCGGCCGTCGTCATTCGTCATTTCTTTGGACCCGGCGCGGCGTCTTTCTTCCAGTCCATCAGGATCACGCTGGGTGCGTCGGGCTTCGTGTCCGTGATGGTGAACTCGTTGGTCTTGAGCTTCTTCACGTTGGGGAAGCCCTCCAGGAACTCGTCGGGGCCGAGGAGGTCGTCGAAGTTGGGAACGCCGTAATGCATGGGCACGACGTAAAGGCGTGGCTTGAGTTGCTCAACGACAGTCCTGGCCTGCTCCCCGTTGATTGTGTAGATGCCGCCGACGGGGAGGATCAGCACGTCGATTTTGCCGAAGGCCTTCACTTGCTCCGCGTTGAGCGAATGGCCCAGATCGCCGAGGTGGGCGATGGTGAGGCCGTCGACCTCGACGATCCAGGCCGAGTTCTTGCCGCGTTGCATCCCACCCACGGCGTCGTGGTAAAGGCCGATCGTGCGGATGTGAATGCGATCGTCGTCGATCTTCTCGTTCACCTGCACCCATTCCGTCCGTGTGCCCGATGTGCCAATAGATTTCACCCCCTGGTAAACCTTGTAGCCTTTGTTGCTGAGCACTTCCGGTTGGTTGTGATCGTTGTGGGGATGGGTGATGAGCACGTAATCCGCTGCCACTTCGGGCCGGCCGAACGCCTCGATCGCGTGTGGATCGAAGACGATCTTGCGACCTCGAGCGGTTTCGAGTTGGAAGAACGACTGGCCGAACCAGCGAAGCGTCGGCGACTTCGCTTCCGGCGGCTGGGCCGAGACAGGGAGCAAGGCGAGCAAGGCAAGGACAGCGCAGAGAGCGAATTTCACGGTCACGACCTCGTGAAGGACGAAAGAGCCTCGGGAAGGGAGACGAACGAACGGCCGCAATCCCTCAGGCCCGCGGTTTGAGTTGTCATTGTGAATCTTTCCAGAACGTTGATCAAGTGTACAACGTGATGGGCACAGAATCGAGGTGACTCGCCCATGCGAAGCACGACATTCCTTTTCTGGAACATCAAAGGTCAGCGATTGGAGAATCGTATCGCTCGAATTGTTCGGGCTTTCGATGTGAATGTGGTGCTGTTGGCGGAGGCCGATCCGTCGATGAGCTTGCCAGGAGGCACTTTGATTGGTGGGGGAGCACCGAACCGGAGCATCCGGCGGGAGCCCCGACTTTACTCCTCGCTCTTGACAAGAAATGGATTGCCTGATTCCACGGACGGTTCCGATCACCTTCCGATACTCTTCCGTCTCGAGTGGCGACAAAAAGGGGAGTGCATGATGGCCAGAAGGCCCACGCCTCGCACATCAACTCGACGTGATCGCTCCAGCATTGAATGGCTTACGACGTGAAATCCTCACGCTTTACCATGATCGTGAGGAGCCTTACCCCGTGATCGTGGATGCGCTATGTTTTTATCCCGATTATGAAATCAATCCTCAGGATGTCCGTCGACCCACGATAGCGACATTTGAAGATTTGGTTGCAACGCTGACTGAGGCTTTCCGCTCAAAAGGGACTCGCTCCATCTTGCAATCCTTGATTTCGCGTAGCAACGAAGCCAGTCTTGATACTCGAAGAGAGTGATCGTGATTCACTCGTCGAACCCTGGTAGCGTGGGATTCTTGGGCAGGGTCGGCTTCGGTGCGGTTGGCGTTGAGGTCTTTGGTATGCGTGATGGCGGCAGGCCTGGGGGCGGGGTGCTGCCACCGGTGCCGGGTAGGGTTTGCACTGCCTTGATCGCGGCCTCGGGCTTCTCGAGGTCCACCAGCACTTCTTGCTCGTAAATCTGCTCGCCCATGTTTGCGGCCTTGTCCACCGCGCGGATGCGTACGAAGAACCGCCAGAGCTTCTCGTCCGGCACCACCCACGAATATCGGCCCGATTCCTTCGTCAGGTTGTTCTCGATCTGCAAGACGATCGGCTGCCACTGCACGGCGTTGCGGTCCAGGGCATACTCCAGGCTCACGGGGCGGGCCATCAGGTTGCGGTCCGTGGCGTCCCAGGTGAACTCCACTTTCGGGCCGCGAGCATCGCCGGGAAGCACTTCCACGCTCTTGATCTTCGCGTACGGCTTGGTGTTATCCACCTCGACCAGCACCATCGCGGGTGCATCCGGAACCGGGTCGGCAGCGCGTCGGCCGGCGCCGCTCTCCGGGATCACGATGAAGCCGTAAAGCCCTTCCTTCGTCACGCGGTAAGGCAGCGAGATGTTCGGGTCACTGTCTTCGGACTTCTTCATGATCGCGAACGGCGACCCGACGGCCTTGGTCCATTTCCGCTGATCTTCCGAGACGAACAGGTGAGCGGCCTTCACTCCGGAACGGCCCATGTGCTTGATCTGGGTTTCGACGTTGAAGTCGAGCGAGTTCACGTAGTAAATCTGGGCCTGCTGGCCGGCGAAGGCGTCCGGCCGCGTCTCGGTGTCACCCGGGGCTCGCGGCGGCCAGTCGGCGTTGGGTCGCATCAGCG
>Ga0105047_10014705_pt1 | contig 12394 bp, 12 predicted proteins | sample MAT04_FD_78384 | JGI IMG/M metagenome (GOLD analysis project Ga0105047, IMG submission 78384) | Freshwater microbial communities from Lake Fryxell liftoff mats and glacier meltwater in Antarctica - MAT-04 (megahit assembly) | ecosystem: Environmental > Aquatic > Freshwater > Ice > Liftoff... | reverse complement strand
TCAAGCAGATAGAAGCATTTCAGATGCTTTCCAATTCGCCTAATACTAAAACCATCGTGACCGACGGCAAAACGCCAATGGTGAATATGCTGAATGAAGGTAATTAATCAGGCAAAAGAAATGCAGAAGAAGTTTTCATACAATTTGGTTTGACAGCCGGATGCGGTAAGTGTGTCCGGCTGCTTTTTTTGCTATTTTATGAAGACGACATTCGCGAGAGCCCCACAATTGGGATTTTCAGGTTTCTGGAAAATTGGATGAAGATCACACCAGAAGGAGGCAGCGAAAATCGCTGCCGGGCGAATTATTCGATTTTTAAAACCTGATGATTTACACTTTTTAAAAATAAAAAATGCAAAATGCCTGTCGGCTTATTTTGTTCGCCTTTTTAGGCTTATTCGCCCCACATATCAATGCCCATACCACCACGGGCGACAATCCGGAGACGCTGGCATGGGTGCTAAAAACAGCGGATGTCCTGGAAAATCGGCTGAATGATGCGGTGGCGGATGCTGATGTGGCGGGGCTGCTTATCAAACTCATGGAATCTTACGAGGACTTTGAAGCCGTGGCCCTCACCGGCCTGTATTGCCATGAAGCACGTACAGCGGCAGAATTGGGACGTAACCACTGCAATTGGCTGACCAATTACGCGCGGGAAAAAGACCTCAACTCCCTGATCCTGCGGGCACAGGATGCGCGTACGCAAGCGGCCAAAATGCGTATGGCAGCGGCAACTTGCTTAAAAACAACCACGCAGTATGCGCAGGAAGTCGGCTTTACGTTGGCTGATGTGCTCTATTCCAACGCGGATGTCATTGAGCATGACCTCACGGATGGGCTGGCGGCACAGGATTTTCATATTCTTTCCCAAAAAGTGGAACACGCCGAGCGAATTTTCCACGACACGGAGGTGCTGGGTAGGCGACTGAACAATTGTGAGACGGTAAGTAAGGCTGCACGGGAAGGCATAGCCGCCTGTTCGGAGGTACTGAATTCCCAAAATTGGACTTTGGTCAACAAAAACATACAAAAAGCATTGGCCTGTGCTGCCAAAATAAAAGAACGGGCGGGCGAATGCCGGTTTTAAACAACCTAAACTTTGCTGCCAGTTCAATCAGTGTCTTACGCCACTTTCGCCACCGCTTCCGCCCCCTCCAGCTTCCGCTTTGCCTTTTTCTCCGCATAAGCCATCGCCGCTTCGCGCACCCAGGCTCCATCGTCGTAGGCTTGCACCCGCGTCCGCAGGCGTTCGCGGTTGCAGGGGCCATTGCCCTTCACCACTTCCCAGAATTCCTCCCAGTTGATCTCGCCAAAATCATAGTGCCCACGTTCCTCGTTCCAGCGCAGAGCGGGGTCGGGCAGCGTCATACCCAGTATTTTTACCTGTTCGGCAATCATATCCACGAAACGCTGGCGGAGTTCGTCGTTGCTGAATCGCTTGATCTTCCAGCGCATACTTTGCTCACTGTTGGGCGAAGCATCGTCGGAAGGGCCAAACATCATCACCGCCGGCCAGTACCAGCGATTGATGGATTCCTGCAGCATCTCCCGCTGTTCGGGTGAGCCTTTGGAGAGCGTCAGCAGGATTTCAAAACCCTGCCGCTGGTGAAAACTTTCTTCCTTACAAACACGCACCATCGCCCGCGCATACGGGCCATACGAGCAACGGCAAATAGGAATCTGGTTCAAAATCGCCGCGCCGTCCACCAGCCAGCCGATGGAACCCATGTCGGCCCAGGAGAGGGTAGGGTAGTTGAAAATCGAAGAATATTTGGCCTTGCCGCTGTGCAACTCCTGGATCATTTCGTCGCGCGAGATACCCAGCGTCTCGGCGGCGGCGTAGAGGTAAAGCCCGTGACCGCCTTCGTCCTGCACCTTGGCCAGCAGGATTTGTTTGCGACGCAGCGACGGTGCGCGGGTGATCCAATTGCCTTCGGGCAACATACCCACGATCTCGCTGTGGGCGTGCTGGCTGATCTGCCGGATGAGCGTTTTGCGATAACTATCTGGCATCCAGTCCTTTGGCTCGATGCGAATATCGGCATCTATTTTGGCCTGGAACTGGTCGGCCAGCGAGTGAGTGGCGGCGGTTGCTTTTTCTGGTGCGAGCATAGTATGTGGTGAGGGCGAAATAAAACTGGCTTTGCCGGGCAAATTTCCGGCTTTTTTAAACAAAACCACCGACTCTTTGTAAAACATTTCCCGGCCCATTTGGTTCAAGGCAACCATTTTTGAAAAATATTCACCTTTCAAACGCCACATTTAATGGCGAAGCAACGTTTGGTGAGCAATAATATTCATCATGCATCATTTTATCCCTCCTTCGCCTGAAAATGGTTTCGGCGGGTAAACATTCATCATTAAAGACTTATCTTTGCGCCCTATGAGAAAAATGCTTGGCTTGTTGCTGGTTTCCGGCCTGATGTTTCTGACCGCCTCCTGCAAGAGCGGTTACGAGAAGATCCGCACCAGTGGCGACGCGGATCTGCTATTGAAGACAGGGTTTGACTACTACGAAAAGGAGCAATACCAACGCGCCCAAACCCTTTTTGAGTTAGTTTTGACTAATATTCGCGGCAAATCGGAGGCCGAAAAGGTTAATTTTCAGTATGCCTACACCCATTACCACCTCAAACAGTACGTACTGGCCGCCTATTATTTCAAGAATTTTGCCAACACTTTCACCAATTCTCCTTACCGGGAGGAAGCGGCGTTCATGTCGGCCTATTCCAACTATCAGCAGTCGCCAACTTACCGCCTGGATCAGAGTGATTCGCAGAAATCCATCGAAGAATTTCAAATCTTTGTCAACCTGTTCCCCAAAAGCGGACGGGTCGAAGAATGCAACCGATTGATTGATGAACTGCGGCGTAAATTGGAAGAAAAGGCTTTTGCCGAAGGCGAACTATATTACAACCTGCGTCAATATCAATCAGCCGTTATTTCCTTTGATAATCTGCTGCGCGACTATCCGGAAAGCCCCGACACCGAGCGCGTACACTACTTGATCGCCAAAGGTAGTTTCCTGCTGAGCGAAAACAGTGTGGTGGACAAAAAGGAAGAACGTTACCTGAATGCCGTGCGCCACAGTGCCGATTTCCTGGAAAAATACCCGACTGGCACCTATTCCAGGGAAATAAGCCAGATTCAGAAAAGTGCCGAACAAGCCGCAAAATCGGTGAAAAAACGCCTGAAAACGGCAGGAGCCTGAGTTGGTTGATTGGTTGATTAGTTATTGGTTGATTCGTTTACAACCGCTCAGAAATCACTTAGCCAACCAGTCACCCAGTCAACTAATCAACTAATCAACTAATCAACCAGTCAACCAATCAACCAATCAACAAATCAACTAAAAATGAGCGATATTAAAAGTAAAGCCCAGGGCCTTGATGCCAATGTACAGCCCCGCGACGTGCTGGAACTGGTCAACAAAACCGGTAATATCTACGAAAGCCTGGTGATCGTCTCCAAACGCGCCCGCCAGATTTCCAGCGATTTGAAATGGGAAATTCAACGCAAACTCGAAGAGTTCGCCGTGAATACCGATACCATCGAAGAAGTGCAGGAAAACAAGGAGCAGATCGAAATTTCCAAATTTTACGAGCGTCTGCCCAATACGCCCATCATTGCCGCCCACGAATTCCTGATGGACGAGATTCAGTGGCGCTATGTGGAAGAAAAAGAATAGTTTTTGGAGATATGAGTTATAATTTATGAGTTATACCGCTTGCGACAACTCATAACTTATAACTCATAACTTATAACTTTTTTAAGTGAAAATCCTGCTCGGCATCAGCGGTTCCATCGCGGCATACAAAGCCGCCCACCTCACCCGCCTCTGGGTGAAGCAGGGAGCCGCCGTACAGGTATTGATGACCGAAGCGGCTACGACTTTTATCGCGCCGCTCACGCTTTCCACGCTTTCCAAACGCCCGGTTTTTAGTGATGTCCGCTCCGAAACGGGCTGGAACAACCACGTCGAACTGGGGCTTTGGGCCGATGCGCTGGTGGTGGCTCCGGCGACGGCCAACACACTGGCTGAAATGGCCAATGGGCTGTGCGACAATATTTTAACGGCGGTCTATCTTTCGGCACGCTGTCCGGTTTTTGTGGCTCCGGCGATGGATGTGGATATGTGGCATCATCCGGCGACGCAGGCCAACGTGCGGCGTTTGCAATCCCACGGGGTGCAAGTCATTCCGGTAGGAGCGGGCGAGTTGGCCAGTGGTTTGGTTGGCGAAGGGCGGCTGGCCGAACCCGAAGAAATTGTGGCTTTTGTGGCCCGGTATTTCCGGCAACAGCCCGATTTGACCGGCAAAAGAGCCTTGGTTACCGCCGGACCCACCCATGAGCCGCTCGATCCGGTGCGTTTTCTGGGCAACCATTCTACCGGCAAAATGGGCATGGCCATTGCCGAAGTCCTGGCCCGTCGTGGCGCCGAGGTGACGCTGGTGCTTGGTCCTACCGCTTTGGTTCCAAACGTTAGTGATTTACAGGTCATCCGCGTTGGTTCTGCCCAGGAAATGTATGCCGCCTGCGCGCCGCTGTTCCCGGACATGGATATTACGGTGCTGGCCGCAGCAGTCGCTGATTACCGGCCCGCTTTATTTTCGGAGCAAAAGATCAAGAAAAAAGACGACGATCTGCATTTGCCGTTGGCTAAAACAGTGGACATCGCCGCTACATTGGGTAGCCAGAAGAAACCGGGCCAAATCCTGGTGGGTTTTGCCCTCGAAACCAACAACGAGATCGAATATGCCCGCCAGAAAATGGAGCGTAAAAACCTGGATTTCATCGTTTTGAACTCTTTGCAAGATGCCGGTGCCGGTTTTGGCCACGACACCAATAAGATCACTATTTTACGCCGCAATGGCCTGCAAACCGCCTTTGAATTACAAACCAAAACGGAGGCCGCGCGAGATATTGTCGAAGAAATAGTGCGCTTGGCCAACCCAAAAATGGTCTAGCGCGTCTTTACCCGCCGTAGCCCATGACTGCCCTGGTTTTTTTCAGGCAAAGGAGGTGAGGCGAAAGAGGGATTCCCCCCTTTCCATCAATATAAATCGTTTTTGCCATGCTTAAGCAGATAATTCTCATCCTGTTGCTTCTCACTTCCACCTTTTCCCTGCAAGCCCAGGGCGAAATAGAAGCCACCGTCCGTATTAGTTCTCCTCAATTGCAGCAGGCCGACCGCAGGGTATTCGACCAGATGGAAGTGGCACTGCGTGAGTTTCTGAACAACACCAAATGGACGCAAGACCGCTTCGAAACGGATGAGCGGATCAAATGCAACTTCATTTTCACGATTTCCGAGGAATTAGGTAATAACAGCTACCGGACCGAATTGGCTATACAAGCCGTACGCCCGATCTATGGCAGCGACTTCAGAAGCCCACTGATTTCGCACCTGGACAAAGATTGTATTTTTAGCTACCAACAGGATCAGCCCATTGAATTCTTGCTCGACGCTGCCGACAACCAAAATCTGCCGACTATTCTGGCCTTTTATGTTTACATCATTTTGGGCATGGATTACGATTCTTTTTCGTCGTATGGTGGAGAACCTTACTACCTGACTGCCCAGCAAATTGTGACCAATGCCCAGGGCGGTGGCAACGCGGCGGCTGGCTGGCGTCCGGCCGATGGCGGCAAAAACCGGAACCGTTACTGGGTGATCGAAAACCTGCTTAACCCGCGTGTAAAACCTTATCGGTCAGCGATGTACACTTACTATCGCCAGGGGCTGGATAATTTTTCGACCAATGTTGACCAAGGCAAAGTAGCCGTTTTACAGGCCCTCGAAGAAGTGGACAAGGTCAATATTGCCTATTTTAATTCCATGATCGTCCAAATGTTCGCCAACGCCAAGAGGGATGAGCTGGTGGAAATGTGGAAAACCGGGGCCAAACCACAGAAAGACCGCGTGATCCAGATCATGAGCAAAATAGACCCTGCCAACGGCCAACGCTACCGCGAAATCGGCTTCTAGGCGTGGTTAATGGTTATCGGTGTACTGGTTGATTAGTACATAAGATTGTGCTGATCAAATGTCAAAATCAGGTTTGCTTATTATCGTTTTGCTTTATAAATTGCCCTTTTGTCGGGGGCTTCCGTAGTTTTGCCCAAACTTCGGAAGCCCTCGTTTGTTTATACCGTCCTTAGCATACCCAGTAACCAATAAACCGATAACCAGTACACCAATAACCAGTAACCACTTAAGTAGGCGGGCAAAATTAATCGAGGTTATTTTTGTCGTAACTGGATGATTATCATTGCCTACTTGCCTTTTGCAATTTTGCTTATTTACTTACTTCCGCACATGGAAATTGCCATCAGAATAACGTACCTTTTAATGAGCCTGTCCCTGCTCATCGTTTTGCACGAAATGGGCCACTTTTTTACTGCCCGCTGGTTCAAAACCCGCGTGGAGAAATTCTACCTTTTCTTCGACGCGCCACCGTTCAACAGTCTGTTTAAAATAAAACGGGGCGACACCGAATATGGTATTGGCTGGCTGCCCCTGGGCGGCTACGTGAAAATATCCGGTATGGTGGACGAAAGCATGGACAAAGAACAGATGAAAGAGCCGCCCAAACCCTGGGAATTTCGCTCCAAACCCGCCTGGCAGCGTCTGATCATTATGATTGGCGGCGTTACGGTCAATTTTCTGCTGGGCATCCTGATTTTTGGTCTGGTCAAAGTGGCCTGGGGCGAACCCTATGTATCCAATGCCGACCTGAAAAATGGCATCCAGATGGATTCCGTGCTGATTCGGGAAGGTTTCCGCAACGGCGACATTATTACCCAGATCGGCAACCGCCCGCTCGACCGGCTGGATGTCGGCGCGTTCGTGAAAGAAGTGGTGCTCAATGGCGTGACTACGGCCACGGTCCTCCGGGCTGGCCAAACGCAAAATATCCAGATGCCAGCCGATTTTGGCTCCGTATTGGCCAGTAGCGAGGTGCAGAAAAAACAACTCATGCAGCCGCGTCTGCCATTCCAGGTGGCCGAAGTGCAGGCAGGGAGCGCCGCCGAAAAGGCTAAAATCCAGAAAGGCGACCGTGTGGTGGGTATGAATGGCCAACCGATCACCTTTTTTGATGAATTTCAAGCCCTGGCGAACCAGAATAAAGGCAAAGCAGTAACACTGGCCGTGCTGCGCGGCACCGATACTTTGGCCGCACCGCTGACCCTTACCGAAGCAGGTACCATCGGTGTACGGCGCGAAGTGCTGGCTTTTCTGGAAATGAAACGCGAAAAAACCAGTCTGGCCGGTGCGCTTCCGGCGGGTTGGCAGACCGCTACCGAGTTTTTGGGCGACCAGATCAAGGCCTTCGGCCAGATGTTCAAAGGTAAAATAAAAGCCTCCGAAAACCTGGGTGGTTTTATCAGCATCGGCAAACTCTTCCCCTCCGAATGGGGCGATTGGGAGACTTTCTGGCGCATGACGGCCTCGCTGAGTATTATGCTGGCCTTTATCAATCTACTGCCTATTCCCGCCCTGGATGGCGGCTACGTCGTTTTCCTGTTGTGGGAAGTCGTCACCCGCCGCCGGGTCAGCGATGCGTTCATGGAGCGTGCCGTCACTTTTGGCTTTTTCCTGCTGCTCGCCCTCATGGTTTACACCAATGGGCTGGATATTTGGCGTAGCTGGTTTAAGTAGAAATTGGTTTATTAGTTGATTGGTTAATTGGTTGCAGCACCACGAATTATTGGTTTTAAAGAAAATCGAAATGTAATGGTCCCCAAATTTCTAAACCTTTCTAAACCCCTTCTAAACTTTTCTAAACCCCCTCTAAACCCTGATTTTCATGACCTACTTCGAGTTTTTCGGCTTGCCCGTCTCCTTTCAAGTGGATGCAACGGCCTCACAAAAACGGTTTTATCAAAACAGCCGCCAGTATCACCCGGACTTTCATACCCTGGCCGATCCCGCCAAACAGGAGGAAATGCTGGAACTGTCCACGGTGAATAACCAAGCCTGGAAAACCCTGTCCGATCCGGATCGGCGCATACGGTATGTGCTGGAAATCAAGGGCTTGCTGGGCGACGAAACCGCACAACCCGCCCTGCCGCAGGCCTTCCTGATGGAGATGATGGACATCAATGAGGGCCTCATGGAGCTGGAATTTGATTTCGATGCGGACCGCTATGCCACCACCTTGCAGGCCCTGGAAAGCCTGGAAAAAGACTTAGCCAGTGGCATCCAGCCCTTGCTCCACACCTGGACGGAGGCGGAGGGTACCGAGGAGCAGTTGCAGCAGGTGCGCGATTTTTTTCTTAAAAAAAGGTATTTGTTGCGCATTCGCGAAAATCTCTCTAAGTTTGCCCTCGCTTAGAGAAACAAGGAGGCAAAATGGAGCGCAGCGACATCCCGATTTTTTATCGGGAAGCAACCTTTAAGTAAATTAAGCATGCGTGTGGCGGGAGTGGCGGAATGGTAGACGCGTTGGTCTCAAACACCAATAACTTCACGGTTGTGCGGGTTCGAGTCCCGCCTCCCGCACCCAGGTAGATAATGATCACTAGCAAAATTTAATCCCTCGCAGTTCACCTGTGGGGGATTTTTTGTTTAAATTTACGGCGAGAGACGTCGCTTGTCTTTGAAAAAAAGGAAGCTATGTTTGGCGAAATCAGCAGTGAACAAGACCTCGTGCTACCCCTCGAATCCGTCCCTACGCCGCTTGGCGCAGTGACGATAAAAGCTTCACGTCGGTTCACGGAGCGAGCGTTTTATCGGTTTTGCGCTAAAAACCCCGAATTGCAGGCGGAGTTGGATCAGCATGGAAATCTTTTAATCATCCCTCCTGTCAACCCCGATTCTGGCGCGCATGAAGCGACTGCCCAAGGTTATCTCAAAAAGCCTACCTCTATCGTGAAGATGGTTCCGAGGAAATTATTACTTCTTTGGAGGGTGTTTTGTCGGGCGAAACGGTATGTCCAGGTCTGGCACTGGACTTACGCTTATTCAAAAGCAAAAAGTGAATTACCCGGTTGCCCAAAATATTTTTTCAAAAAACTTTCCACCGCATTTGGTAATACGAAAACAAAGCGCGTATCTTTGCGGCCCACTACAGCGCGGAGTGGAGCAGTTGGTAGCTCGTCGGGCTCATAACCCGAAGGTCGTAGGTTCAAGTCCTGCCTCCGCCACAACAAGGGTCTTTCGCAAGAAAGGCCCTTTTTTTATGCCTTATGCGTGGCCAACTCTTACCTTTATAGTCCTTAGCTGTTGAGAAGTAAGCTGTCTCCAAAGTATGACACATCAGACAAAAACTTTACAATTAGACTTGTTTCCGGAAGAGATGCCGCGCGAGCAGGATTACTCAGCGACTTTTGCTGATAATATGAGTTTGCCTGTACACAAATGGTATAGATACACGGCAGGTTTTTCGGCCTCCTGGGTCAATCAACTAATCAAGCAAGAGAAAAAAAATGGAAGGACGAGAATAATTGACCCTTTTGCCGGTTCAGGAACTGTTCTGCTGGAAAGTGAATTTGAAGGGGTTGAATCATACGGGCTAGAAGCCCATCCATATATATACAGAATTGCAAGGGCTAAACTTAATTGGAAATACCCGGCTGACAAGTTTAAAGAAGAAGCTCTTTCTTTTTTGAAAAAAGCAAAATCAATTACAATAACTAGAACCGAGTTTCCAAAGCTTTTAATGAGTTGCTATCCACGCGAAACCATTCAAAAATTGGAGGCCCTCAAGCAAACCTGGTTTGAGAAAGAACAGGAGGAAGAAATTAAAGGATTTAATTGGTTTATTATCACTTCCATTTTGCGTGTAACTTCACCTGTTGGAACAGCGCAATGGCAATACATTCAACCCACTAAAACAAAATTGAAAGTCGTTGATCCTTTTTTGGCTTTTGAAGCAAAAGTAAACGATATGTACCTGGATATGAAACGGGTTCAAGCTCGTTTTAAAGATGTAGTCGTTTCAGAAATATTGAACGAAGATGCACGAAATATACAATCTATTCCAGATGATTGGGGTAATTTAGTAATTACTTCACCTCCCTATGCAAACAACTATGATTATGCAGACGCAACACGGCTCGAAATGACTTTTTGGGGCGATATTAATGGTTGGGCTGATTTACAAGAAAACGTAAGGAAATATTTGGTAAGAGCTTGCACGCAGCACGTTTCAAAATTGGGAGATAGTGTAGATAGTATTTTATCCAACCCAAGATTAATATCTATTCATAGTGAATTATCAGAGGTATATGAAACCCTTAAAGTAGAACGCTTAAAGCATGGGGGAAAAAAAAATTACCATTTTATGATAGCTGCTTATTTTAACGATCTTGCAGATGTATTTCATTCATTGCGTAGGGTGACCAGCGAAAACTGCAAAATGTGTTTTGTGATTGGCGACTCCGCTCCTTATGGAATTTATGTACCAGTGGATAAATGGCTTGGAGAATTAGCAATTTCTGCTGGTTTTAGCGATTACTCTTTTGAAAAATTGCGAGATAGAAATATTAAATGGAAAAATCGCAAACATAACATTCCTTTACACGAAGGCAGACTCTGGATTAACGGCTAAATTATGGCAGAATCATTATCTCATAAGTTCGGACAAATAATTGGTGACCTGTTAGAGTTGGCCATTGAGCCGCACTTGCAAAAATTTGCTAAGCAGAACAAATTGTTTTTAGATAAAGAGGGAATTAGGCTAACGAGAAAAGGCAAAAAAATTTCATGGACGGATACCAGGGAAAATGTCCACGATTTGGACTTCGTTTTGGAAAGAGGGGGAACAAATGAAGTACTGGGAGTTCCAGTTGCCTTCATTGAGACAGCATGGAGAAGATATACTAAACATTCACGGAATAAAGCGCAGGAAATTCAAGGCGCAATTCTTCCACTTGCAGAAAAGTACAAGAACTCTTCTCCGTTTATTGGGGTCGTGCTGGCCGGTATATTTACAAAGGGTGCATTGGTGCAACTGCGGTCAACTGGCTTTTGTGTTCTTTATTTTTCCTATCCAACTGTTATAAAAGCATTTCGGAAATTTGGCATCAATGCTGAATTTGACGAGCAGACTCTGGAACAAGATTTCAGGGAGAAAATTGACAGTTGGAATAAATTACTTAATAAATCAGATGTTGCCAAAGAACTACTTCGGCTCAATAAAAAAGAAACAACTGAATTTTTCAATGCTCTTAGAGAATCAATTTCCCGCTTTATAGAACGAGTTATCATTCTTCCGCTTCATGGACAAGAATCCATCTCCAATTCGGTAGTAGAGGCAATTGACTTTCTCAAAGGATATTCCGAAGATAAGCCTGCCCTGACTTTAGTGAAATACGAGATAATTATCAAGTATAACACCGGCGACAGGATTGAAGCAAGTTTAAAAGACAGGAAAGATACCATAAAATTTTTAGAGGCTTACCAGTGAAAGACGAGAACAACGAACCGATGAAGGCAGCCTTTCGCTCTTGGCTCTCTTTCCACTGTTATCCACTCGAAGCCCCGGATGTCTTTCTGACCCGGGCGGTTCGCCCTTTTTTAAACCAGTATATCTGGCCGACCAAAGGCGCGCGGGCTTTTTTCATTCGTTTTGCCGATGAACGCGGGCCACATATCCGCTTGCGGCTGCATGGCGAAGCGACGTGGCTGGAAGCGACGCTGCGGCCAGCGTTGACTGGCTGGTTTGCCGGGCGTGGCGAATTAATCGAAATACCTTACGCACCCGAAGCAGCGCGTTTTGGTGGCGCGGCAGGTATGGCCCTGACGGAGGCGCACTTTCACCTGTCCACGCGGGTGACGCTCGACCGGCTGGCACAAGTACCGCGCACCTATGGCACTACGCTCTTCGATGCGCTGCGGATGCACCTGCTTATTGCCCTGGCGGCTGGGATGAAGCGCGAGAAAGCGGCCTGGTATTTCGGCCAATTATATCAACAGTGGTTGCCTGCTTTTTTCCGGCCCATAGATGGCCAGCCGCTGGATGAAACGGCACAAACGGCTGTACTGACCTATTTTCGGAACGGTCTGGAAAGCCAGCAAGCAGCATTGCGCCCGGCTTTTGACGAACTATGGACCGCCGCAAGTGTCGGCCAATTCGATACCAGCCAGCCGGAGTGGCAACGGTGGGTGCGCGGCAATGAACTGATTTTGAAAGAGTTGGGGGATAATCTGGACAAAGTATTGCCTAGCCTGATCCACCTCACCAACAATCGGCTGGGCGTGAATAACCAGGACGAAGTGTTTCTGTGCTATATGCTGGCCAACACGTTGTAACGCCGAAGTCTGTTCGGCGCATTTGCCGCTTTGTAACGCCGAAGTCTGTTCGGCGCATTTCCCGCTTTGTAACGCCGAAGTCTGTTCGGCGCATTTCCCGCTTTGTAACGCCGAAGTCTGTTCGGCGTATTT
>Ga0105047_10014703_pt1 | contig 12395 bp, 8 predicted proteins | sample MAT04_FD_78384 | JGI IMG/M metagenome (GOLD analysis project Ga0105047, IMG submission 78384) | Freshwater microbial communities from Lake Fryxell liftoff mats and glacier meltwater in Antarctica - MAT-04 (megahit assembly) | ecosystem: Environmental > Aquatic > Freshwater > Ice > Liftoff... | reverse complement strand
CGACATCGACATCGACATCGGCATCGACCTCCACGTCGACATCGGTCGCGGCGACGCCTCCGCCAACGACCGTTGCCGACGCCGGTGTCTTCCTCGGCGAGGAGGTGATCGGCACGTCGGTCGGTGGACGCCCGATCGTGGCCACTCATCGGGGTACCCCTGGAGGCATGGTGGTACTCGTCGTCGGCGTCATCCACGGCGACGAGAACGATGGGCTCGCCGTTCTTGGCCTGCTGGGTGCGATGCCGATGCCCTCGGGAATCGACTTGTGGCTGATGCCGGCGATGAATCCAGATGGACTCGCCAACGATGAACGTGGCAACGGCAACGGGGTCGACCTGAACCGAAACTTTCCACACGATTGGACACAGATCGGTGAGCCAGGCAATGGCCAGTACAGCGGTACCGGCCCGGCGAGCGAACCGGAGACGAAAGCATTCATTGCCTTCGCCGAGCGGATCAAGCCGACGCTGACGATCTGGTATCACCAAGACCTGCATCGCATCTCACCGTCGACCGGCCGCGATGCTCCGTTGCGTCAGCGTTACGCCGAACTCACGGGACTCGAACTGCTGTCGATCACTGGCGGCACCTACACCGGTGTCGCTGCGACGTGGGTGCGCCAGACGGTGCCCGAAGCGATGTCGTTCATTGTTGAGCTGGGCTCCTCGCTGTCAGCCGAGGAAGCGGCGATGCACGCCGACGCCGTGTTGGTGGTCGCACAACTGGCTGCGACCGTTTGAGCGTTTACGTCGCCGCGGTGCGGTCGCGTACGTAGCGGGTGAATAAGAAGCCCTCGTGCTCGAGCACGTGTGCCAGCTGCATGCGGTGCGCGATGGGCGGCGCGTGCGATATCAGCCGTGGTCCGTCACCGCCGACAACTTGTGGAGACAATGAAAGGTTCAGTTCGTCGATCAGATCGGCCGCAGTCAGCAGCCCGTTGAGTGACGGGCCACCTTCGGCCTGCACGAAGTTGGCGTCGAGCTGTGCGATCGCTGCCGGTAAGTCGATGTCGCCGCGGCCAGCGCGGATCGAGGGCACCGGGACCTCGACGGCGTCCTCGGGAAGCAGCAGCAGCGCGCGCCCCGACGCCCACAGCGGCAGGTCGAAGTCGAACTGCGCGGTTCGCGAGACGACGGCGATTTTCGGGCCGGGCGATTTGGGAGGGCCATAGCCGTCGCGGCGAACAGTCGAGGCTCCAACCAGGATCACATCGGCGAGCGAACGCAGCGTGAGCAGTACCTGTTGATCGGTGGGGTCCGAGAGTGCGCGTGAGTTGCCTTCCTCCGGTCCGCCAACAACTGTCGACCCGTCGAGCGACGAGACCATGCACAGGCCGATCCACGGGCGGTTGGCAGGGCGTGGCCGGGTAACGTCGTACGCCTCCAGCAGCGTGACCGGCTGCTGCGGCGCCGGAAACAGCCGTTGGGCCTGTGGATATGTGGATAACTGTTGCCTTGTCATGCGACGTTCGTTCTCCGTTCAGCCAGGGGAGTCTGCCATCCACCGGTGTACACACGGTCATCCACAGGGGATTCACATGGTTGTCCCTCTTCCTCCCCACAGGGACCTGGCCGTATTGTGCTGGCTGTCACTGGCAGCGGTGCGAGTGCGCGGATGGACATTGAGACCCGGTTTCGATGTCGGGCGACCGTCTCGCCGACCTTCGCTCTCGCACCGCAGCCATGCGCCACAGGCCCGAGACCGCCGAAGTGGTAGCCGGAGTTGAGAAAGGGTCGAGGACTTGGGCGCAGCGCCAGCAGCATCGGATGTGAACGAACAGTTGAGCTCGCCACGCCTGTTGTTGGCGTACATCAGCGAGCATCGGATCAAGGTTGACGACGGAACACAGCGCTCCCAAATCGTCGGTGGTGCTTTGATCGCGGCGTTTGTGCTCGCCACGGTGCTGTTGCTTGTCAGCCACCTCAGCTTCGGACCCGAAGACGTGTACTTGCCGGGTGGCCTCGACGGTGGAAGCGTGAGCGCCGTCCTCACGTTTGGTGTGCTGGTGCTGTCGGCCGCATTTCTGGCTGCCATCGCGTGGCACGCCGCGGATCCCGATCGGGCTACAACCGGCGTTCGCGTCGGTGGGTTGGACTTGATTCCAGCGGGCCTCGCTGTGCTCAACGCTGTAGTCGGCGTCTCATTGATCTCGACCGCCGCCACCATTCGTACAACAGGCAGCCTGTTCGCGGAACTTCCTTCACTTGTCCCGTTCGACGCCTCCACCGGCGACGTGGCACTGGTCCTTGGCATAGTCGTTTTACTCAGCTGTCTGATATTCCTGACAGTCAGTGTGTTCGCACCGCATCAGCGCGTGTTGATCATGATCTTGGCCGCGCTGCCTGCAACGTTGTGTGCAGTCGCCTTCGCATCCGCCAATCGCGACGGTCTCGTACTCAGTAATTGGGCGAACCGGACACTGTCGGCGCAATCTTCGGCCGCAACAGTTGGGTACATCGCCGCGCCCGCATCCGCGCGCATCGCAAATGCGCCGCTTCTCATCCTCGTTCTCGGAAGCACCGCCTTCTTGTTGCTGTTGGTTACTTTCGGTGTCGTCGAGTTCGTCGATGCGAAGGCGAAGGTCACGCAACTACTCGTCGGTGCGCGACGGATCCAAACATGGGTCGTAGCTGCGATGCTCGGGCTGGTGGCCGTCGTGTTTGTCGCCGGACGGAATGGCTGGCTGCCCGATGGGAAGAAGGCTGCTGGCGCCTTCAACGAAACTGCGCCGGAAGCGTGGATCGTGGCGGCGCTGATGGGTTTGGCCGGGCTGTTGACGATTCGCTCCGCCCATCGGCGGCCGCTCGAACGACGCAGAGTGCGGTCGGTTGTCGTCATCGCATGCGTGTCACTAGCCGCTGGCCAGTTTGTGCTCTTTGTTGCGAGCCTCATCATGCAACTCTCCAGCCCGATTGTGAATCCGGCCTCGGCCATTGGACGCTTCGTCTTCGATCGGGTTCCGGGGTGGTCTCTCTGGTTCGCGTCGTGGACCACTCTCTTGATCTCGATCGCAATGGGGTTGTGGGCAGCGTGGCGGATCGCGCGGCGCGAGCGCAGCGATCGGGTTGTGTTTGCCCTCGCGTTCGCGGTCGTTGTCTTCCCGCTACGGCTGAGCGGACTGCTCGCTGAGCACGACGCCGCTCATGGCGTTTGGGACTACCACAACGCGACGCCCGATCTCATCGCCTTGACAGCCATCGGGCTCATCGCCGTCACGCTGATCGCGCGGCGCCCGCTGTTCGACAACCGAACCGCGGCGGTCGTCGTCGCGGTCGCGTTCCTCGTCACTCTGCTCGATGCGGCGGTGCCGATTGAGTTCACCTTCGGCACGTTTCAACTCTTACTGGTTGCGCCGTTCCTCTATCGCTTCCTGCTCAACTCTGACGAGCTGCGCTCTAGCACGCATCGTGCTGCGATCACGATGGCAGGTATCGGTCTGCTGTTCCTCGCCAATAGCGCGGCAGTAGCGGTTGGCGGATTGACGAGTGAGCGATTCGAAGTCGGAGAGCTGTTCTCGTTCACTCAGCTAGCGGCTCCATTGGCCCTTCTCGTGCTCTGCCCAACGACTCTCCCGAGCGAATCAGCGGTTGCCAGTCAGCTGGCGGGGCCGACGAAGCCGTTGCAAGTGCGCGGCCGACGCTTTGTGATCGTCGGCGCCGCTATCGCGGCCGCGGCTCTGATCGTGGGTGTGACCGCCTTCGCCGTGGTCCGCCTGCCGGGCATGACCGAACGCGGACCGTTCCAAGTCGATGTCCGCGTTGTCCCTGCCGATCTGACTCCGTCCCAGGTTCGTTTCGATGTCGGCGGAGAGGTCGTACAGCTGACGAACGGAGCCGATACCGTGATCTTCGTCGTCCACATCAAGTCGAGTCAGCCTGCTGATGTGCAACCTTGTGCCGAGGGCAACCTGGGCGAAGGTTTGGGCGTGACCCTCACCGGCTCATTGCGAGCTGTCGACCCAGTCGCCGGGCTTCCTGCCGTGTCCGGCACGGTTGTCCTGAGCGACGGTTCCGAACTGACGATGACCTGTGCAAACCAGACCGTCGGCGACGTTGCCCGCACTTTTGTCGTGTTTGAGCCCACCCGCGAGCTGTCTACGACTGCCCGCGCAGTGGCGGAGGGCATCGTCTTTCGAAAGGAATAATTGGGCATTGACACAGTTGTAACTACAGTGCTGTAATCTGACTATCCCTTGTGGTGAGCAGCGCCACGGGGGCTCTGCCGCTACCACATGTTGTAGTTCGGGGTCGTAGTTGAGGGGTCGTAGTTGAGGGTCGTAGTTGAGGGTTACAAGTCGTTACCAACAAGTCGTTAACAAACAGGAGCACACCTCAATGTCACTGGCGCCGGATCGCCTCGCTATCGGGATTACTCGCCACTTCACCGCGCCCGGGGTTCACCCGTACGACGAGGTGCTGTGGGAGCGGCGCGATGCGCGCATCAGCAACTGGAAAGACGGCACCGTCGCGTTCGAGCAGTTGCAAGTCGAGTTCCCGACGACATGGTCGCTGAACGCGACGAACATCGTTGCGCAAAAGTACTTCCGCGGCACGTTGGGTTTGCCTGAGCGCGAGTGGTCGCTCCAGCAGGTCATTGATCGCGTCGCCGACACGATTACCACGTGGGGTGTCGAGGGCGGTTACTTCGCCGACGAGGCCGAGATCGAGTCGTTCCGCAACGAGCTGAAGTACATCCTCGTTACCCAGCGAGCTGCGTTCAACAGTCCGGTGTGGTTCAACATCGGTGTCAAGGGCGTGCCGCAGCAGGCGAGTGCCTGCTTCATCCTCGCTGTCGAAGACACGATGGATGGCATTCTCAACTGGTACCGCGAGGAAGGCACCATCTTCAAGGGTGGCTCTGGCTCGGGCATCAACCTGTCCAACATTCGTTCCAGCTACGAGCTGCTCAACGGTGGCGGCACAGCCAGCGGTCCGGTCAGCTTCATGCGCGGTGCCGATTCATCGGCCGGCACGATCAAGAGCGGCGGCAAGACTCGTCGTGCGGCCAAGATGGTCATCCTCAACGTCGATCACCCCGACATCGAGGAATTCATTTGGTGCAAGGTGAAAGAAGAGCGCAAGGCGCGCGTGTTGCGCGATGCCGGCTTCGATATGGACCTTGATGGCAGTGACAGCTTCAGCATCCAGTACCAGAACGCCAACAACTCAGTGCGCGTCAGCGACGACTTCATGCACGCGGTCGAGAACGACCTCGACTGGGTGTTTCGTGCGGTGACCGACGGTTCGCCGGTGCGCACGGTGCGCGCCCGCGATCTGTGGCGCGATATTGCACAGGCCGGTTGGGAATGCGCCGACCCCGGGCTGCAATTCGATACCACGATCAACAAGTGGCATACCGCGCACGCGACGGGCCGTATAAATGGCAGCAACCCGTGCAGTGAGTATGTTCACCTTGATAACTCGGCGTGCAACCTGGCCAGCATCAACCTGCTGCACTACCTTGACGAGGGCGGCGAGTTCGATGTCGACGGCTACATGCACACGATTGAAGTCATGTTCACCGCGCAAGAGATCTTGGTCGGTCGCGCCGATTACCCGACCGAGAAGATCGGCGACACCACCCGCAGATTCCGCCAACTCGGTCTTGGTTACGCAAACCTCGGTGCCACGCTGATGGCGCTGGGCTTGGCCTACGACAGCGAGGAAGGCCGTGCCTGGGCAGCAGCCCTCACATCACTGCTGACCGGCCATGCCTACGCAACAAGCGCGCGTACTGCAAGCCGTATGGGTCCGCACGCCGGTTTCGCCGACAACGAGCAGTACATGCTCAACGTGCTGCGCATGCACCGCGATGCTCACGCCGAAATGGCCAACCATTCCAACGTTCCCGCCGAACTCGTCACCGCCGGAATGCACGCGTGGGAAGCCGCAGTGCGCGACGGCGAAGAATTCGGTGTGCGCAACAGCCAGGCATCGGTGCTCGCGCCGACCGGCACCATCGGTTTGATGATGGACTGCGACACGACGGGTATCGAGCCCGACCTTGGCCTGATCAAGATGAAGAAGTTGGTCGGCGGCGGCACGATGCGCATCGTTAACCAGACAATTCCGCGAGCATTGCGCAAGCTGGGCTACACACCAGCGCAGATCGACGAGATCATCGCCTATATCGATGCTGAGAAGTCGATCCTGGGTGCACCGCACCTCGCTGCGGAACACGTCGCCGTGTTCGCCTGCAGCATGGGCGACAACACCATCCACTACGAGGGCCACGTCCGAATGATGGGCGCGGTGCAGCCGTTCATCTCCGGCGCGATCTCCAAGACCGTCAACATGCCCGAAGAGGCCACGGTGGAAGAGATCGAGCGCCTGCACATGCTCTCATGGAGGCTCGGTCTGAAAGCCGTCGCTATCTACCGCGATAACTGCAAGGTTGGGCAGCCGCTCAGCACGTCCAAGAAGGGCGATGCTGCACAGGGTTCCGGTGCTGGCGAGCGGGTGATCGAGCGCGTCGTCGAACGAATCGTCGAGCGAGTAATCGTCAACGAACCGATTCGCCAGAAGTTGGCACGCAGTCGCAGCGCCCGCACCTTCGAGTTCCGTGTGGCAGATTGCAAAGGGTTCGCCACCATTGGCGAGTACGCCAACGGTCAGCCCGGCGAGATCTTCCTCACCGTCTCGAAGCAGGGCAGCACGCTCAGCGGCATCATGGATGCGTTTGCGAAGAGCATCAGCTACGGCTTGCAGTACGGCGTGCCACTACGTGCATTCGTCGAGGCGTTCACCAACATGCGCTTCGATCCCGCAGGCATGACCGACGACCCAGACATTCGCTTTGCTTCGTCGATCATGGACTATCTGTTCCGTCGCCTCGCCCTCGAGTACCTGACCTACGACGAGCGTTCCGAGTTGGGCATCTTCTCCGTCGACGAGCGTCTGCAACCGACGCTGCCGGGCGTGGAGGAAAGTGTCTGGGAGACGCACAACGGTTCCGACATCATCCCGGAGGCAAAGAGCATTCCGGCGGTTGAGGATCTGTTGGCGCAGATGGAGCTCGGAATCGCCCCCGACGCGCCGAACAACGACATCACCAACCCGGCTGGTCGCGCCCGCCCAAGCGCGAGCAGGCCCGTGCGCCAAAGCGACGCGCCAATGTGCATGCAGTGCGGTGTGCAGATGGTTCGCGCGGGCAGCTGTCATGCTTGCCCCAGTTGCGGCAACACCAGCGGCTGCAGCTGACTGGTTGCTCACTAGCCCGACGACTAGCGAGTCAGGGCTGCCGAGGCCAGCGGTAGCGCTGCGGTGACGGCCGGCGTGGCAGCTCGACAGGTGCGATGCACGAGGTATGTGAGCCCGATGATGATGACCACGTCGCCGACGCTGAACACGTTGGAGAACGGCCAGCTAGCCGGAACTGCAAGGACATCGCCAAGCCACGGCACACGCGCTGAAGCCACGACACTCGAGTTGCCGAAGCTGTCGGTCGGTGGCGGAAAGCCAGCCGTGCGCCACGCCCACGCGGACGCGGGCATCGTGCCCCCGTTGGCGGCGATCGCAATCAGGTTCATCAAGCCGCCGGCAGCGATGACCAGCTCGCCCGGCAGGTGACGGTTACTCCAGACGAACACGCCAGCGAGTGCAAACGAAAACATGTGGATGGCTTGGCCAAGAGTCGACGGGAACTCGGGAATCAACGTGATCGGCAGCTGCAAGAGCATGCTGGCCCACACCGCCCACGAACGGCGGATGTGGATGTATGCCAACGGCGCCAGCGACGCGCCGGTCAGCGGTACCGAAAGAATCGCAAGGAGGGCTGCGACGACGATGATCACAGGGCGACTCCGTGTTCGAGTGCCGCCATCGAGTGGCGGATTTCGAGCCACTCGACGAGCTCGTCCAGCGGCGCTGGCCGACAGATGTAGAAACCCTGAGCGAGGTCACAACCAAGCTCGGCAAGCGTCAGCCACGACTCCTCGGTCTCGACGCCTTCGGCGACGATGTCGACGTCGAGTCCCTTAGCAAGGCCGACGATCGCGCGCACAAGGTGCTGCTGTCGCAGACTTTGGGTAAGGCCCTCCACAAAGCTGCGGTCGATCTTCAGTGTGTCGACCGGGAAGTCGCGCAGCATCGCGAACGACGAATAGCCCGTTCCGAAGTCATCGATGGCGATCCGAATGCCAGCCTCGCGCAGCCCGGTGATGGCGAACAGGCTGCGCTCCGGTTCGCGCGCGATGGCACTCTCGGTGATTTCCAACTCGAGTCGCTTCGGATCAATACCAGCCTGATCGAGGGCGCGAAAGACTCCAGATGGAAAGCGACGATCCTGCAGGTTGCGAGCCGAGACATTGATCGACAACCGGACATTGAACCTCTCGACTTCTCGGGCGTCCATCGTGGCCCGGTCCAACACAAACTGCGTGAGCGGACCGATCAGATCGGTGTGCTCTGCCAACGTGATGAAGTCAGCGGGCGGGATGTTGCCAAGCGTCGGGTGTTGCCAACGCAGCAGTGCCTCCATGCCGACGGGCGTGCCGTCGAGGAAGCGTGTGAGTGGCTGATAGTAAATTTGCAGCTGGTCAGTGGCCTGCGCGTGAGACAACTCGCCCAGCAACCCCAATCGTCCCCTCTCGGCGCGCGTACCGATCGTCCGATACATCTCGACCCCAGTGCGGTACCGCTTCGCGCGATACATCGCGATGTCGGCGGCTCCCAGGGCTTCCTCCGCCGTGCGGCCGTCGCGGGGGATCAGGGCCAGCCCCATGCTGACGCCTACAGAGAGCGGAAACCCAGCTACCTCGATGGGTCGCGTCAGTTCACCGCGCATTCGCTCAGCCGCAGCCATCATGTCGGCCTCCGACTCGATAACCGGGATTAGCACCGCGAACTCATCGCCGCCGAGCCGTGCGATCATTGATGCTTCGGGCGCGGAGCGAGTCAGCTTGTCGGCGATTCCGCGTAGAACCTGGTCACCGGTGTGGTGACCGAGCCGATCGTTGATTTCCTTGAAGCCGTCGAGGTCGAGCAGTAACACTGCGCCGGGGTTATCGGTATCGCGGTTCGAATCCAGGAAACCTGTCAGGTGGTGATCGAAGGTGCGCCGGTTGACGAGACCGGTAAGGCTGTCGTGGTTCGCTTCGTGGGCACGTTTCAACGCCTGCTGAGTGCTCTGGTAGATCAATAGCGCGGTGACTCCGAGCAGCGGCAGCATGAACAGGCTGAACGTGATGGCGACGACAAAGATCGGCGACAACGCCAGCAGCGCACCATCGGCCGAGATGCTGAGGAAGAAGCTGCGTCCCATCATCGAGCGCACGCTCGTCTGGTAGTGAAGCGCAAGGACGACGCACGTCAAAATGCCGTTGGCGGTGAAGACCAAGGCGCCTGCGAGCAGCATCGCAAGAGCGAATCCCGAAGAAGGTGTACCGGAGTCGGTGAGGGGTTTGGTTAGCCCGAAAAGCTGCAACACCAAGGCGCCACCTGCGAGTGAAGCGGTGATCTGGCCAGCGTTGAAGACGATCCGGCTCACCGACTTGCGGCCGCGCAGATCGACGAAAATTGTGCAGACCGCCATCGTCGCGATTGCAATGATCGGCGAACCCAGTAGAACGATGCTGAACGCGAACGCCCAGCCCGGACTTACCTCGCCACCATCTCCAAAGCGAAACCACACCACTCGGTTCTCGCCGATGAACAGCAACACCGAAAAGATGCAGACGTACGTCAACTTGCCGGGGGCAACGAAAGTCGTTTGCAGGCTCCACACGAGTGCGGTCAGGCCAACAGCGACGAGCGCGACCAGGGCGATGTAGGCATCGAGCCAGCTATTTCGGGGTGTCTGTGCTGGCGGCGTTCCGGCCATTGGGGCTGAACCTTTCGGACGAAGCATCAATAGTTGAGGGGCGCGGCCACGAGTGTGACCGAGCCCGTCAACTCACTTCCACTTGATCAGTACTTCCACTTAAATGGAGCTCCCACGGAAGCGATGAGCGCAACGAATGTTGCGACGGCCACTGCCGCGCGTACTGGAGCGTGCTTGATGTGCTTCATGTAACTCATCCCCACTTTCGAGGCGCCGCGATGCTGATGACCAGCAGCACGATTGGTGCCAGCCGGTAAACGGCTGTTTTGGCTTGTTGATTCATATCGGTTACTCCCCGCTAGAAGTTGAGTGCTCACACTTCGAAGATCGCCGTTGATTACCGCCGATCTCTGCTGTGCGTCATCGTTATAAGCCCCGATCGGCGCGTTGACCAGGGTTGTAGCGGCAAGCGTTTCGCAAGGTTTCGTCAACCTCGCAGCGGTGGTTGCCGTCACTTCTTGTCAAGCGGCCGTATGCCAGCCTTTGCAACCGCTGTTGCGCCGTCACGCTCCGTGCACGGGCGTCACAAAGTAGGCCATGCGCTGCGACAAGATTTCTCAAGTTCGCCTAGGGTCGAGCGCGTGAGCGACAAATCGATAGCTGGCTCGGTAGCTACTGAACGAATCGATCAGGTGCTCGTGATTCATCTCGACGACGGCAAGGCCAATGCGCTTTCGACCGAGACCATGGCGGCGATACACGCGGCACTGGATGTGGCCGAGGGTGACGATTCGATTCGCGCCGTCGTGTTGCACGGGCGTGTTGGGCGCTTCTCTGGTGGCTTCGACCTGGCGGTTATGCGTAGCGCTGACTTTCCCGCGATCGTGAGACTGGTCAGTGATGGCGGTGAACTCGTCACGCGCTTCTACGGCTGCTCGGTGCCGGTTATCGCTGCCTGCACCGGCCATGCGATCGCCGCTGGCGCGCTGATGCTGTTGGGCTGCGACCTACGAATCGGTGCCGACATCGACTGCAAGATCGGTTTGAACGAAGTGGCGATCGGAATGGTGCTGCCGAGCTGGGCGCTCACACTCGCCGACGTGCGCCTCAGTCGACGGCACTTGCAGTTAGCGGTCGTCAACGCGCAGCTCAGCAACGGACGCGAGGCGGTCGATGCTGGCTTCCTCGATCAGGTTGTGCCCGAAGCCGAGGTCTTGTCGACTGCGATGGCGGCCGCAGCCACGATGGCTGCGACGTTGCAGCCGGGGGCATATGCGGGCACGATCCGGGCGTTTCGCACTGCGACGCTCGATCGCATGACCGAGCAGTTCACAGCCGATCGCAAAGCCGTGTCAGCGAGCTGATATTTGGCGTGCTTGATGTTCGGAGCCACGGCCCTTGCGCGTATAGGGTCGCAGGGTCATGGCAACGCTCAGGTTCAGCTTCGGCACGATGGGTTCGGGCAAGAGCACGATGGCCCTTCAGATCCACCACAACCTTGCCAGCCGCGAGCTCTACGGGCTGCTGCTGACCACGCTCGATCGGGAGGGCGCGCAGGTGACCAGCCGTCTCGGTGTCGCTGCCGAAGCAATTGAGGTGGTGCCCGACCTCGACGTGTACAAGTTGGCGGTCGACAGCTGGCCGCTGCACTACCTCGTCTGCGATGAGGTGCAGTTCTACACGGCCGAGCAATGCGATCAGTTGGCTCGCGTCGTCGACGAGATGGGTGTCGATGTCTTTGCGTTTGGCCTCATCACCGACTTCCGTGGCGAGTTGTTCGAAGGCACCAAGCGCATGCTCGAGATTGCCGACGAGCGAGTGCCGATGCAGGTGGAAGCGCGGTGTTGGTGCGGTGCGCGGGCCACGCACAACGCTCGTGTCGTGAATGGAGCGATTGTCTACACCGGTGAAACGGTCGTTGTTGGCAATACCGGCGAGAGCGTCGAGCAACCGCTCTTCGGCGATATGGTCCGCTACGAACTGCTGTGCCGTGCGCATTACCGCGCCGGCGAACTCGGCGGCTAGATCTGCCGTAACGGGCCAACCGTCAAGGCAAGAAAGTGAACGAAAGCTCATGGCGTTGAACGCCTCCGGGCCACCGGCCTCCGTCAAGCAGGTTGCGTACCTGGCGTCGCTTCTCGAGAAGGCTGGTTACGCCAGTTTCCGTGAAGCCCGGCATCCGTTCGGACTCAGCCAGCGCCAGGCTGGCGGCAAGTTCACCGTGCAAGAGGCGTCGGGCCTGATCGATCAATTGCTCAACACCGACGTGTCGCCCGATACGCCCACCGCTGCTGGCGATTCGTTCGTGGCGCCTGATGCCGCCACCGACGCCGCCAACGAGAAGATACGAGCCACACAGGCCACGATGCTGCGCGGCGTCCCCGCTGATCTGCTGTCCGACGAACTGTTGCGTCGGGGTTGGTCGGTCCGGGAACCGTCGTAACACGCAATTCACACAACTCGTTAGCGCGTGGGGGATCGGGGCGCATACCCTGCCCGAAGATGCAGCTCTATGACCCACGATTCGAGCACGACGCGTGCGGCGTGTCGTTCGTCGCCAACGTCAAAGGAGTTGCCAGTCGGGCGATCGTCGAAATGAGCCTGACAGCACTCTGCAATATGGCCCATCGCGG
>Ga0105047_10014702_pt1 | contig 12396 bp, 10 predicted proteins | sample MAT04_FD_78384 | JGI IMG/M metagenome (GOLD analysis project Ga0105047, IMG submission 78384) | Freshwater microbial communities from Lake Fryxell liftoff mats and glacier meltwater in Antarctica - MAT-04 (megahit assembly) | ecosystem: Environmental > Aquatic > Freshwater > Ice > Liftoff... | reverse complement strand
GATCGGCGATCAACTGCAGGCAGCGCGAGCGCTCCTCCTGATCCACACCGAGGATGCTCAAGCCTCGTTCGACGGTCGGCAGGAGCGACGACGCGAGCTCGCGTGCCGGTCGTTCCTGCGGCGACACCCCGTGTACAGTGGGCCAGAGCAGCACGGCGTTCAGGCCGTCTCGGGCCGCGCGATAGAAGCTGGTTTCGGCGTATGCGAAGGGCAACCCGTGAATCAGCGCATCGATGTCGTCAGCCAGTCCGATGGTCAGGCCAAGCAAAAACGCGGCGTTGGCGAGCATGTCGGGGATCGTCGGGCCACCAGGCAGTGCACGGAACTCGATACGCAGGTGCCCGTCACCGCTGCAATCATAGATGGCGCGATTCCAGCGCCAGACCGTGCCCAGATGCAGGCGCAGCTCCGCGAGACGCGGTGTCGGATCATCCGGATGATCGACGTGCGTCTCGTCGCAGACGGGGAAGATCGGCGGATGCAGTCGTACGGCATCCGCGAAGAGTTCAGCCGCACCGCGGCGCACCCACCCGTGCCCGAAGGCGACGCGCGCCGGCCGGTGCCAGGCCAGCTCGTTCGTCGATCGTGCATCCACACTCTGCTTGAAGACCGCTATGCGCGTCTCGTCCCACAGCAGGTGATCGAGAAAGATCGGTGAGTTGCCGGAGATGGCAACCGCCACCACCGTGGCCAGCTGCGCCGCGTTGTACATGTCGGCGAAACGGGCTGCCGGGACACGAAGGTGAATCTGGAACGAGGTGTTGGCACCTTCCAGCATGACGCCGTCATACTCGAAGGAGAGTGGTTCCTCACCCTGAATCCGGATGTGCGCCGGACCGCGGCGCAGCGACGTCACCGCCCGCTCGAGGGCGCGGTATCGAGGAAGGTCCGTCATCGCGTCGTGTGTCAGATCGCTCGCCAAAACCGACGGCAGGATGCCGATCGGCACGACCCGGGCGCCCTCTGCGGCGGCGACGGGTTCGAGTCGCGCGAGCAACGAGGCGATTTCAGCGCCGAGCGCGGAGAACGGTTGACCTGCGGCTCGCACTGGCGAGAGGTTGAGCTCGAGGTTGAAGCGCGCGATCTCGACCGTGGCACGCGGGTCACCGAGCGCCTGGAGTACGGCGATGTTGCACGGACGCGGGCGCCAGTCGGTGCCGACGAGCGGCAGTTCGAGCTCGGCGCCGATCGTGGGCAGGCCGTCGCCGAAGTCTGGACGCGCACAGACGCGGCTCAGGTGTGCGACCTGTGCCGCCAGCCGTTCGGCAAAGCGTGCGTGGTCAGCGGCGGTGAAAGTGTCGCGAGTGATGGCGATCGACATCGTCTCTCCTGACCGGTCCACGTCTGCCGAGCAGGGAGAGTCCCGGTTCGGACTCTGTCCCGCGCGTTCCGTGGGAGCGGAGGTGCAAGTGGGGTCGAAGGAGTATGCAGTCAGATCCGAGGCAGCGACACCGGATCTCCCGGCGCTACCGCGTCTATCTTCGGTGCATGAACTATTGCACCTGCACTGCCACGCATGATGGGCGTCGCGTGGTCCTGACCGGCGGCCCCGGCGCCGGCAAATCGGTCGTGCTCGAGCTGGCCCGGCTCTTCTTCTGCGAACATGTGCGGCGCCTGCCCGAATCCGCCGGCATCGTGTTCGGTGGCCACTTCCCCCGCAACGGACGCCCCGACATCCGGCGGGCGAGTCAGCGGGCCATCTACCACGTCCAGGTGGAACTGGAGTCCACGACACTGGTGGAGAACCCCGCCATGGTGATCTGCGATCGCGGCACGCCCGACGGCTCCGCCTACTGGATGGGCGGTGGTACACTCTGGGATGCCGTCGGGACGACGCGCGATGCCGAACTGGCGCGCTATCACGGCGTCATTCATCTGCGGACGCCGACCGCCTCTGCCTACAACCACGACAACCCGTTGCGTATCGAATCGCACGACGAAGCGCGCGCGATCGATTCGCTCATCGCCGACGCGTGGGCGGGACATCCGCGCTACTTCGAAGTGCCGGCCAGCGACGACTTTCTCGGCAAGGCGGCTCATGCGCTGCGTCACCTGCGCGAGCTGATGCCCGAGTGCTGCCGGGGAGAGGTGCGCTCGCTCTCGTCGTTGTGATGGCTGTAGCGCCGTTGGGGGGCAGAACATGGACATGTATAATGGGCCGCACGACACGTTCGCGCGCGGTCGTCCAGCGAGAGTTGCTGCTGGTGATGCGACAAGTAATATTGTGACCAGAAGGCGATCGTGGGGCCTTCTTCACTGAGGTACTTGCTCAAGGAAGCTCGTGGACACGCGACTCGGATCGTACAGCTGCGTGCTGTCACTCGCACTGTTGTGCGTCGCTACACCAGCGGCGACACACGCTCAGCGTGACAGCGCTGGCATCGCAGTGATCGGGCGCATGAGCGCCGGGCTTCCGCTCGGCGTGTCAGCTTCCGTTGCAGCGGTCCGGGAGCACCGGCCGCGCAACTGGGGGCAAGCCGAGGGCCCGTTCGTCGGCGTGGAGTTGGGTGCGCTCGGCGCGGCGATGAGCGTCGGGCGCTTCACTGCGCTCGACGGCGGGGGAGATTTGATCCAGGCGAGCGTGTTGCAATGGTGGGGACGCGGCCAGAATACATACGTCGGTGGCGAGCGACGGTTCATGGCCTTCATCGCGAGCGTGGGCGTCGGTCTGTACGCGCGCGTGGTGGGGACGCGTGGTCCCGCGTGGCTCCCGGTGTTGACGTTCGGGATTGGCTATTGAGCGTACGGGGGTTGCGCCGATACCGTGGTACCGTGGACTGAGCGGCGCAGAGAACATCTGGTTCATCCGGGGGCCGCACAGTTCTTCCGGTTTCACAGTGCGCTCGAAGATTCAAGTCGAGGACATCCACAGCGGGAGTGTGAAGCCGAGGGAAGGGGCGGCGCAGGCAACCCGTCGGCTTCGTCAGCAGATCGATCATCAATGCCTGCGGTCGTACCTGATCGTCGGCAGCACCAGCGCTTCGTAGCCGATCGAGCTCGAGTACACGTTTCGCGCGCCAACAGTGACGGCGTCGTCTCCGTGCCGAGCGGAGCGCGGGATCAGGCGTCAACTGATGAAGGGCAACCCCTGATACCTGACGCGTCGAGGACGCTGGACATTGAGGCACTGCCTCAGGCGTGTCCATCTCGACGCACCGCGGCAGACAAACGCGGATCGATGAATTCGGCGAATCAGGGTTGCGGCGACGGTCTTGCTCGTTGGGCTTGCCGCCTGCCATCCAGAGCAGGTCGCGCTCGACACGCCAACGCGCAAGCTGCTGCTGGTCAGCGGTGACGCCCAGCGTGTCGTGCAGCACCAGCGCCTGAATGCGCTGATTGTCGTGAAGGTGGTCGACCGGGACGGCAACACGCTGCGAGGCGTGTCAGTGACGTTCCTCGCGGCGTCAGGGAGTTCGTGGATCACTCCCGGCACGATGCCGACCGACAGCCTGGGTATGGCTGCGTGGCAGGGGTAGGTGCACGCGGCGGGAGCGCAGACGATTCAGGCGCGAGTCGACGATGCACGACCGGCCGTCTTCACCATCGCCGTCTCGACCGCGGGAAGCGCATTTGATGGAGAGTACTGATTCGAGTTCGACGCGGCCGAGATGACTTCGGGACGATCCGACGGCTTCCGTATCACGGAACACGCGTCGAGGGCGTGGCCAACGACGTGCGTCGGTCGCGGATCGGAGACACCGGTGAATCCCTTCCAGGCGGGAGTTGCAGCGTTGTTGCGCGCGCAGCCATCCTACCGCCGAATACGTTCATCGCAGTCCTCCAGCCAACACGAATGGCCGCGCTCCCCCAATTTCTCCGTCGGGACCTGAGCATTGCTCCGTCGGGCTTCAACCGGTGGCGTGTGCCACTTTCCGCACTGGCGATTCATCTCTGCATCGGGCAGGTCTACGCCTTCAGCGTCTTTTCCCTCCCGCTCTCCAAGGCCGTTGGGCTCACTGTGCCCGCGGCCACTGATTGGAAAGTGAGCTCGATCGGCTGGGTCTTCAGCGCGGCGATCGTCTTCCTGGGCCTCTCTGCGGCGCTCTTCGGAGGCTGGGTGGAGCGGGTCGGGCCGCGGGCGACGATGTTCGTATCGACACTGTGCTTTTGCGGCGGCCTGGCACTCGCAGCGGTCGGTGTCGCCAACCATGCCTTCTGGCTTCTTCTGATCGGCTATGGCGTCGTTGGTGGCATCGGGCTTGGTCTCGGCTACATCGCCCCGGTCTCGACGCTGATCCGCTGGTTTCCCGATCGCCCTGGCATGGCGACAGGGCTCGCCATCATGGGGTTCGGCGGCGGCGCCATCATCGCGTCGCCGCTGTCCGTCTGGCTCATGGCGCATTTCCGGAGCGACGCCGGCAACGGCATCGCCGCGTCGTTGCTGACGCTCGCTGCGCTGTACCTGTGCGTGATGCTGCTCGGCGCATTCACGGTCCGCGTTCCAATGGCTGGCTGGCAGCCAGCAGGTAGCGTCACGCCGCGTGCGGAGCCGCTCGCCGATTCGACGGCGGGTGGCCTCGGTGTGACGGCGGCGGTGCGCACGCGCCAGTTCTGGTTGCTCTGGGTGATGCTGTGCGTGAATGTCACCGCAGGCATCGGTGTGCTCGGGCAGGCGTCAGCGATGATCCAGGAGATGTTTCCGGGTGTCGTCGACGTGAAACAGGCGGCCAGTTTCGTGGTGCTTCTGAGCCTGTCGAACCTCGTTGGCCGGTTCGCCTGGTCGTCGTTGTCGGATTACATCGGTCGCCAGGCGACGTACACTGTCTTTTTCGCTCTCGGCATACTCGTGTATGCGAGCGTGCCGTCGATCGGCCGCAGTGGAAACGTACCTGCATTCGTCGCGGCCTACGCCATCATCCTGTCGATGTATGGCGGTGGATTCGCGACCATCCCAGCCTATCTCCGCGACCTGTTCGGCTCATTTCAGGTCGGAGCCATTCATGGGCGTCTATTGACGGCGTGGGCGACGGCGGGCGTGCTGGGGCCGGTGCTCGTGAATTATCTGCGAGAATACCAGATCGGACGTGGCACGCCGAAGGCCGAGGCGTACAGTGTGACGATGTACGTGATGGCCTGCCTGCTCGCGGTCGGACTGCTCTGCACCCGCGCCGTTTCGCGCGTCGAGCGGGTTACGAATCGGGCCCGGTAGTCGAAGCCCGGAGAGGAACGGAAGTGCATCGCCAACAGGTATTCGACATCAGCTCAAATCAGCTGCATTGAAGCCAGAAACAGGCAGTGAAGAAATGTTCGCGCACGAACATGCGAGTTTCTCCCTCGTCGCCTCCACCGACGCCTGTGTGGTGAGTCCCGGGCGACAGCCGATTGCACGCCACGTGGTGGCGCGTCGTGCACATCCTCGCACTGGCCCCGCTCAGTGCGAGTCCAGCGGTGTGGCTGCCCTGGCATGCAGGCCCTCACTCAGCTCGGCAGCGCAGGCGAGCAGCGCGGTACCAGTGAACGGCTTGGAGATGATCCGGTCCGGGCTGTCGGCCGCCGAGAGATCCCGCAGCTTGTCGTCTGCGTAGCCTGTCATGAGCAGGACGCGGAGCTCGGGAATGCGTCGCCGTGCTTCCCGCATCAACTCGACGCCACTCATGCCGGGCATGACGACATCGGAGACCAGCAGTTCGGTGTCGCGTCCGTCGCCATCGAGCCACGCCAGTGCGTCTGCCGGGGTCGGCGCGTCGTGGACGGACAGGCCGGCATTGGACAGCGTTCGCACCACCAACCGACGGATGGCTGCATCATCCTCGCAGACGAGTACCCGTACGCCGGCTTGGCGTGGCGCATCGCGCGCGATCGGAGCGCGTTCCACCTCTGGTGGCGCAGCGGTGCACGGGAACCACATCGTGAACGTCGTACCAGCGCCTGGGATGCTCGTCACTCGCACTGCGCCACCCAATTTGCGCATCACGGCGTCCACCGTCGCCAGTCCGAGCCCGGTGCCTTTCGTGCCCTTCGTCGTGAAGAATGGCTCGAAAACGTCGTCCAGCAACTCGGGGGCAATGCCATTACCGCTGTCGCGCACTTCGAGCGTCGCATATTCACCCGGGCGGATGCCGAGCGTCGTGGCATCAGTGGGCGCCAGCGTGGCGGTGTCCGTCACGATCCACAACCGTCCACCATCCGGCATCGCATCGCGCGCATTGGTCGCGAGATTGAGCAGTATCTGTTCGAACTGACCGATATCCAGCGCGACATTGGCGTGCGTTCCGCGATGCTCGACGTCGATGATCGTGTGTTCCTCGACAATTCGACGAAGCAGGTCTGCGGATGCATCGACCTGTCCCGCGAGGGTCACCACCTTCGGCGCGATGACCTGCGCCCTCGAGAATGCCAGCAGCTGAGTCGTCAGGCGCGTGGTGCGCTCAATCGTCGCATCGATCTCATCGAGCGCCGCAGAGGCGCCGGTCAGTCCACGCACCTCCGGGCGGAGCAGATAGGTCTGGCCGAGCACGATGGTCATGAGGTTGTTGACATCGTGCGCAATGCCACCCGCGAGGCGACCGATGGCCTCGAGGCGTTCGGCGCGGACCCGCACCTGTTCTGACTGCTCGCGCTTCAGCAGATCGGTGGCCGTGGCGACCGCGCCCACCACCACACCGCCGGCGTTCCGCATCGGCTCGTAGCGCATCTCGAGCCGGGTCTTCAGGTCAGGTTCGAGGATGGCGACGTCCGACTCACCCTCCAGTGCGCTCCGCCAGCCAATCCTGCGTCGGTCCATCACGTCAGGTGGGCCGTGCACGGGGCCGAGTGGATCGAGGCCCAATTCAAGCGGTTGATGCGCCGAGTCGAGAAATATCTGGTTTGCGGCAGGGCTGAAGCCCACGATCCGGCGATCGCTGTCGACGGCGATGATTGCGGTATCGACGGTGTCGAGGAATGACTGGAAGCGCTCGGAGGAGGCGCGGAGGTCGCTCAACACCGCAGCGAGCAGCACCAGCGAAATGCCGAGAGCCCCGATATAGAGTTCGGCGGCTACGAATCGGGCATACCCCGGGGCACGGGCGGCGGCGAACGGTCCGGCGTCGGCAGCCGTGATCACCAGGAGCGTGACGAGCATCGTGACCGACGCCCACGCGGTGAAGCCGACGCCGTAGCGATACCCTGCCACCAGCAGCACCGGCACCGCGACGATGCTGATCGGCAGCGCGACGCCCGCAACGACAGGATTCAGGGTGACGGCGGTGATCGCCCCCACCAGCGCCAGCAACGCGAGTCCGCGCTCCGCCATCGCGCGCCACGTCGTCCGCCGGACGCGTTCGGCGATGTCGAGCCCGACCCAGAGCGCCGGGGCAAGTATCAGCGTCATGACGACTTCGGGCACATACCAGCGTACGAAGACAGTGCCCAGCGACTGCCCTGCGCCGCGCGACGTCCCGACGATGACCATCGCCGCAACCAGTGCGGCCACGGGTGTGATCAGCAGTCCGACGAGCGCGGTAAAGGTGATCAGCGGCGCGCTGCGTTCGAGATTCGGTCGCTCTCCGAGTATCCGGACGACGACGAGCGCGCCGCCCCAGTCTGCGAGAAGCCGCACGAACACGCCGAGTGTCACCGTCAGGTTCATGCCGTCCGTCGCGACATGGGCGCCCACGTTTGCGGCGAGCGTCGTCAACGCGACGCGCCAGCGCCACCCCTCCGGCGCACCAATGATGGCAATCAGTCCAACGGCGGCCGCTGGCCACAGTCCGCTATTGCCGTGCAGCACCTGCGCCCCGCGCAACGAGCCAACCTGTGCGAGGAAGTAAAGCGAACCTGATGCGAGCAGATACCACATCGTGTGGCTCGAGCGGACAGCGATCTTCGCCATCGGAGACAGGCAGCCGTGGGATTGAAGGCCGGACGCAGACTCCTGCGACCAACTGGAATGATATGTGAGGGGTGATCAGCCGGTACCCAGCGCTTCGGTCGCGATCTCTTCCGAAAAACGGCGGCTTCGCAGCGGGGCCGTCGGGAGTTCGGTTGGCGCGCGCCCCGCATCTCGCCTGTCCGGCCCGCCGGGTGCTTCGGCCGTGGGTAACCACCGGTGCGATCGTTTCGGTCGGTGCCGGTCGGGTCGTGCGTGCGCGTGTCTCGTGCCGACGACTGTCAGCAGGCGGAGAAGGTCTACCGCTCCATCGCGGATCTGCCGGCGGTGCCGGGGAACGAATTCCGCGTTCGCGACGCGATCGCGGCGCTGCTTCCGGCGTGCGCCAAGGAGGTCGCCACGTCGCTGCGGGGTCCATTCATCCCGCGCGTCCACAGCGTCGACACGTTCGTTTCGTCCGACACACCGCTCGAGCAGCCAACGTTTGCATATGCTCCCTCGGCAAGGGAGCCGTGCTCCGCGGGCTGGACGATGCATCGATCACGCCGCCAGCCGAGCGTGATCGCGTCCTGCGGACCGCGTCGGCGAACCGGAGTCCCGTGCAGATCGGTACCACGCATGGCGGCAGCGATGGTTCGGCTGTCGCGGCGTATGGCGCGCCGAACATCGGCTTGAGCTGGCCGGGGCCGTATTCACACGCGCCGGGAGAAGTGCTCGATCTGCGCGATGTGGACGCGCTGATCCGGTTGATTGCGGCGGTGGCGGTCGCACCGCAGTTCGGAGGCCGTCGCATCATCGCGCTGTGTTGATGGCACGTCGCGCACGGCAGACAGACGTAACCGACAGGAGTCGCGCCGACGCCATCTCCGCCAACCGCCGAATGGTCTGCCATTTCATTCACAGCCCATCACGGACAGACGCGGTTTCGGCAATGGCTTTCGACCGAGCTGAGTCCAGAGCGGTGCTGCACGCGGAGGGCAGCGTGGCACATTGGGTGTGCAATACCAACGCACCTATGAAGCAGAGGCTAACGGTATCTGGCCTGCTCTGGCTGGAATGGAGAAGATTCAGGGCGGTCGCACTGCAGCAGTGCCGAGTGTCATTCAACCTCACCCACGCATGCCAATGAAGGGTACGCTCCGTCTGGTGGAGTACGATCCGCTTTGGTCGACACAGTTCGCCGCAGAGCCGCACGGCTTCATGCGGCGCTCGTGGCGCACGTCGTCGCGGTCGAGCATGTCGGCAGTACGTCGGTGCCGGTTGCTGCTGTCGGAGTGGCCAACGCTGGTGCGCGTGGTCGCCATCGGCGATGAGTGGCGACTGCGAAATGACTGGATGCCGCATCCGGCGCGGGCGTTGAGGCGAAAGCCACTCGAGGAGCAGTGGCAGACCAAGGCCGTGTCCACCCTGACAGCTCGGTTGACACTCACGCTCGAACCCGTGACCACGAAGGTGCACCGGAATGCCGTTCGCATCACGCGCGACCACGTTTGCCCTGGTCCTCGGGCCAGCGAGCCTCGGGACCGCCGCCTCCGCCCGTCTGCCGCAGAGCGTCCCTCCGACCGTGCGAGTCGTCCCGCAGCTCGTGCTCCCCGATAGTGGATGGGTCACGTCTGGCGACGGGTCACATGTGCGCGTCACAGGCTTGCCAGCCGCCGCGAGCGCCACGCTACGTGCGCGGCGCACGGTGCTGGTCAGCCGGTGGGCGGACAGCGTGTATGTCAACGACACCGTCGTCGTCGAATCGTGGGCGCGCTACGCAACCACGAGCGCCGGAGGCGTGGATGTTGATCGCGCGGTGCCGATACAGGGTTCGTGGAGTGGCCGTGACCCGCTCGGGCTCTTCTGGTCCATGCGCCGTGTGCCGGCGAGTTCGCCTGCAGAACTGATGCGGGATCGCAACCGCGTCGAGCTCACGCTCAGCTACGGCGCTCGGCCGCCACTTCAGGGTATGCTGCGACTTCGCCCCAGTGGTCGGCCCCTGACATCGCGCGTGGTCGTCGAGCCAGGATTCGTCGGCGCCTTCGTCGCGCCACGCGACTCGAAGCGTGTACCGGTGATCATCGCATTGCATGGCAGCGAAGGAGGCGACACGCTGTCGAACGTGGAGCTCGCGACGCGGTTCGCGGCACGCGGCTATGCGGCGTTCGCCGTCTCCTACGTGGCGTATCCGTGGAACGGTGGATTGCCCGGCGTACCCACCGCATTCGACAGTATCGCCGTGGAGACGCTCGATCGAGCCCGCGCATGGCTCGGTACGCGCCCCGAAGCCGATACGAGCCGGACGGGCGTGTGGGGCGTGTCGAAGGGTGGTGAGTTCGCGATGGTAGTCGCCGCCCGCCGTCGCTGGCCTCGCGCCGTGATCGGCTGCGTGCCGAGTGATGTGATGTGGGCCGGCTATGGGCGCGACCCGGCACCGGGCGAAAAGCTCACTTCGTGGTCCGACGGCGGACAGCGGTTGCCCGCGATTCCCTACGATCACTATGAAGATGTATTCAAGGGACGCGCCACACCTCGTGAAGTGCACGACCGCAGTCGTGCCGCGCACCCCGCCGACGCCGAACGGGCGCGCATTCCGATTGAGGCATCGCCGGCAGCCATCCTGCTTCTTGGTGCCGATCGCGACGACGTGTGGGCGTCGGGTTCCATGGTGCGTTCGTTGACGACCAGTCTCCGTGCCGCGCGACCGCGGACGGGTGTCGAGTCGCGCGTGTATTCGGACGCGGGCCATGGTATCTGCGGACTTGGTACCAGTCCGGTCGCCACCTTCGGCGATACCGCGAACGGCGTTGCGATCGGATCCGCGAAGGCAGCGGCGGATGCGTGGATCCGGACGGTGCGATTTCTGACGCACGCGATGCCACCGACGCCGAAGGCTCCGGGTTCACGGTAAGATTCCGCTACAGGTAGCTGTGAAACACTGCGCCAACCGATCCTGTCTTCCAGGCGGCACCGGAGTACCCTGCTCACACCGCGGAACCGGAGAGTTCAATGCTTGGTCCTGCACGCACCGGAGTGCTCATCTATGCGAAGAACCTGGGGGCCGTCTCGTCCTTCTACGAGCAGGTGCTCGGTGCGAAGGAAGTGCATGCCGACGCCGACCACACGGTGCTTCAGTCTCCCGACACGCAATTGATCATCCACGCGATCCCGCGGCAGTACGCCGACGGTATCGACATCGAAGTGCCCCCGGTGGTGCGCGAATCGCAGGCGATCAAGCCGTTCTTCACCGTTGCCAGTCTTGCCGAGGCGGAGCGTCTGGCAGCGGAACTCGGCGGACGAGTCTGGGGCCCAGTCTGGCCCAGTCCGGGCATGCGAGTTCGGAACGTCTGCGACCCCGAAGGCAACATCGTCCATCTTCGCGAGCACGCGGGATGACCGCTGCGGTCGGCATTGAGACCGGGCCGGCGACCAGTGCCCTGCTGGATGGTACTGGCAGGGCCGTCAAATGTTCGTGGGGTGGCGCCGGAGAGCGGGTCCGACTGGTGCGAGGCCGATACGGATTTCTGCTCACCGTCACCGATGCGAAGGGCCTCAGCGCGTCCGACGAAGTCGTCGTCGATGTGCGGCAGCCGATGCTGCTGGGCTAGCCTGAGCCCGCACGTTACAGAGCCCTGCCCGGTCCGTGCGTTCGAGGCGGGCTGCGAGGCGCCTCGGACTCGTCCAGGGCGCCTCACTGATTGTCTTGTAATTCCCATCGGCCATCGCCTCGCCACTGCGGCCCGATCGGTGTCCGCCAAGGCGTGCACCGCGGAGCCACGGCCGCGGAATCACCGCATCCGTGCTATCGGGATTTGCCGGCCTCGCTCGCCGCGGCGATGGGCTCCAGGCGCCCCGTCTTCACGTCGTAGATGTAGCCGTGGATCGGAATATGCCCGGGTACGAGCGGGTGATTGCGAATCCGCGTCACGTCGTCCACCACACTCTGCGCGTTGTCAGCGATCGTCAGCCAGTCGATGTAGCGCCCCTCGGTGGAGCCCGGTCCGTCACCGGTATTGAACCACCCGTCCGCATTCACCGACGCAGTGCGCAGGCTCTCCGTCAGCAACCCGCGCATGATCTCGTCAGTGAAGAGTTCCATGCCGCAGTTGGTGTGATGGATCACGAACCACTCGTTCGTGCCGAGCAGCTTGTGCGAGATGACGAGCGAGCGAATGGCGTCATCGGAGGCGCGCCCGCCGGCGTTGCGGATCACATGTGCATCCCCTTCGGCGAGGCCAGCGTACTTCGCCGGATCCAGCCGCGCGTCCATGCACGTGAGGATCGCAAAGTGACGACCGGGTGGCAGCGGCAACTCGCCCTTCGATCCGAAGCTCTGCACATACGAGTCGTTGGCGCTCAGGACTTCCTTCAGAATCGTGCTCATGCGTGTAATCCTCCAGTGCCCTCGTGGGCATTCGATTTGAGCGCCGCGCGCAGTGCGCGGCTCAGGTCGTCAGTCAGGTCCCGCACGTCCTGAATGGCACTCGAGTGCCAAACAAGTTCCGTAGAATCGTGGTGATACGCCGCTCTACCTCGGACAACTGCTCGTTTCTCGTCGAGCAAGAAGGACGCGCGACATGCGGATGTGCCCCCAGGTGCTCTGG
>Ga0105047_10014700_pt1 | contig 12397 bp, 8 predicted proteins | sample MAT04_FD_78384 | JGI IMG/M metagenome (GOLD analysis project Ga0105047, IMG submission 78384) | Freshwater microbial communities from Lake Fryxell liftoff mats and glacier meltwater in Antarctica - MAT-04 (megahit assembly) | ecosystem: Environmental > Aquatic > Freshwater > Ice > Liftoff... | reverse complement strand
GGCTGTCTTGGCCATGGGGATTGGCGTGCTGGTGGCCGGCTCCAGTATCAGCGCGCTCGGAGACCCGCTGGGCGCCGCTGCATCTACTGTGACAAACGTCACGGGGGTTGCCGGTGAGAACTCGATCAATTTGCTCATTGCGTCGGTGGAAGCCACGCCGTGGGGAATAATTGCGATCGCAGCCGGCTCGTGCCTCGTCCTGACCGGAATTGTGATTCTCCTGACCAGTCGGCGTTGGCCGCGAGCCAGTCGTAAATACAGCACGGGCGGTTCGGGCGCCGCCGCTGCCGGGGAAGCGTCATCGGCCGCACAGATTGCTTCTCAGGACGATTCCGAGCACCCCACGCCCGAGGATGTCGCGTCACGCTCAGCGATCGATGATTGGGACTCGCTCAGTAAGGGTGATGACCCGACTCGTAGGTAGTGTCAGCCCCGACAGTGGCGCAGTGCGCCGCTCGCCTTATCGGTAGAATTGGGTCAGTCGCACGAAACGGAGCATCGAGGAATTATGAGCGCTGAGTCTGATCCCGGACATGGAAACTCGCCAGCTGCCTGGATCGCGGTAACCATCATTATTGCCGCTTTCGCGATCGGCACATTGGGCTATTGGTTCGATCTCGCTTGGTTGGTGTGGGCATCGGTCGGTCTCGCCGGGGTTGGTGCCTTGAGCGGCTACGTGATCGCCAAGGCTGGCTACGGTGTAGGTGGAGAAAAGTTGACTCCAAGGAGCCACATCTAACGTGCTAGACGAACTAGTTCTAGGGGCGCTTGCGGACGCCGCCATGCGCCGTGAGCGCCACCCGCTGCAACAAGTCGAGGCCGAGGCACTGGCCCAGACGCCCCCTCTTGACGCCCTCGCCGCCTTGTCGCCTCGAGAGAGCGTGCATATCATCGCGGAAGTGAAACGCTCCAGTCCCTCCAAGGGCACACTGGCGGCGATTGCGGATCCAGCTGCGCTTGCGCTTGACTACCAGAGCGGTGGGGCGAGTGCGGTGAGCGTGCTCACCGAGGGTCGAAGATTCGGTGGCTCACTTGAAGATCTTGTCGCCATTCGTCGTGCCGTGAGCATTCCCGTCCTGCGTAAGGACTTCATCGCTGAGCCGTACCAACTCTTCGAGGCACGGGCAGCGGGCGCAGACCTCGCGCTCTTGATTGTTGCCGCTCTCGACCACGCCATGCTCACCGAGTTGTTCATGCTCACGAACGAATTGGGAATGACAGCGTTGGTAGAAACGCATAGTGCGGACGAGGTTGACCGAGCGCTGGATCTCGGTGCCGACCTCATCGGTGTCAACGCCCGCGATCTCACCACCTTCGAGCTCGATCAAGACTTGTTCGGCTCTCTTGCCGACCGCATACCGAGCGGCGTCATTAGAGTTGCGGAATCAGCCGTGCTGTCCGCGGCGGATGTTGCGCACTACCGGCGTGCAGGCGCTGACGTCGTACTTGTTGGCGAGGCACTTGTCACGAGTGACCCGCTCGCGACCCTCAACGAATTTTTGGCAGTCTGATGGCGCTCCGCGACGAACTCGGTCCGTACTTCGGTGAGTATGGAGGCCGTTACGTTCCAGAGTCGCTGATCGCCGCCCTCGACGAACTCGACGCGGCATATACTGCCGCGAAGTCCGATCCGGCTTTTGCTGCAGAGCTGAGCGGGTTGCACGCCACGTACACTGGGCGACCCTCGATCATCACCGAAGTGCCGAGGTTCGCCGAGCATGCCGGCGGGGCTCGCGTGATCCTCAAGCGCGAAGACCTGAATCACACTGGTTCGCACAAGATCAACAACGTGCTCGGCCAGGCGCTCATCGCGCGACGGCTCGGAAAGAAGCGGCTTATCGCCGAGACCGGTGCTGGGCAGCACGGCGTGGCGAGTGCGACGGCGGCAGCTCTCTTTGGCATGGAATGCGTCGTCTATATGGGCGAAGTCGACACCGAACGTCAAGCGCTCAACGTCGCAAGAATGCGGCTGCTCGGTGCAGAAGTAGTTCCGGTCACAACTGGCTCACGCACGTTGAAGGATGCAATCAACGACGCGCTAAGAGACTGGGTCGCGAACGTCGACACCACCCACTATTTGCTCGGCACTGTTGCCGGCCCGCATCCGTTCCCGGTCATGGTTCGTGATTTCCACAAGATTATTGGGGAGGAAGCTCGACAACAGGTAGTCGAGTTGACTGGTCGGCTTCCCGACGCCATCACTGCCTGTGTCGGTGGCGGGAGCAACGCTATGGGAATTTTCCACGCCTTCCTCGATGACCCCGATGTCGCGCTCTACGGCTACGAGGCTGCTGGCGACGGGCACCTCACCGAGCGTCACGCCGCCACCATTACGCGCGGCCGCCCGGGCGTGCTCCACGGCGCTCGGAGCTACCTATTGCAAGATGCCGATGGCCAGACGGTCGAATCACACTCGATCTCGGCTGGCTTGGACTATCCGGGCGTCGGACCGGAGCATTCTTGGCTCAATGACATCGGACGGGTGCACTACTTGCCAATAACAGACGACGAAGCGATGCAAGCAATGCGGCTGCTGAGTCGCACTGAGGGGATCATTCCCGCGATCGAGACTGCACATGCGCTCGCCGGAACAATGAAGCTAGGGCGCGAGCTCGGACCTGATGCGTCGATTCTTGTGAATCTCAGTGGTCGTGGCGACAAAGACATGGAGACGGCCGGGAACTACTTCGAATTGTTCGACCGCACAGCGCAAGAGCAACTCGCTTCAGGACGAGCATGACGACAGTTGCGGAGATCCTCGCGCAGCGCAATGACTCCGCGTCTGGAGCGCTCATCGGGTACCTGCCCGCCGGCTACCCAACGCTGGATGCAAGCGTGGATGCAGCGGTTGCACTTGCCGAGAACGGCGTCGATATCATCGAACTCGGGCTGCCATACTCCGATCCGGTCATGGACGGCCCCGTCATTCAGAAAGCCACCCAGACGGCCCTTGCCGGCGGGTTCCGCCTTCAAGACGGTTTTGAGGCAGTTGCGGCGATCACGGCCCGCGTCGACGTGCCCGTGCTGATGATGACCTACTGGAATCCCGTGTTGCAGTTCGGAGTCGAACGATTTGCAGACGAACTCCTTGCAGCGGGAGGGGCTGGCCTCATCACTCCGGACTTGATCGCTGACGAAGCAGCACTGTGGCTCGCGGCATCCGACAGAACCGGTCTCGAGCGAGTGTTTCTTGCGGCACCGTCCTCTACGGATGTGCGCCTGGAACAGGCATCGAGGCGCAGTCGAGGCTTCGTCTACGCCGTCTCCACCATGGGTATAACGGGTGCTCGGCGTGATGTGGACTCTGCTGCTCGCGGCCTCGTCCGTCGGCTGCGGGAGTCCGGGTCGACACGTGCGTGCGTCGGACTTGGTATCTCAACTGCTGATCAAGTTCGCGAAGTACTCGAGTATGCCGATGGTGCGATTGTCGGCTCCGCGCTCGTGTCTGCACTCACCGACGGAGGCGTTGCGGCGGTCGGCCGCACGGCTGCCGCCCTGTCTGCCGGTACTAGGATGACCTAGTTCTCTCGCTGAAAGGTGTTCCCCGTGTCGCTCATGCTCACAGGCATCCCGAGCCCGCCAAGCGAATGGCAGTTTTTTAGTGTGTCCGCTTGGATTCAGTCGACCTTCGGGCTTGAACTGCCCTTTACGCTGCGCATCTACGTGTACGCGATGTGCATTCTCGTGGGGATCGTCGCGGCGACCATCCTCACTCATCGTCGTTTGACCCAACGCGGAGCCGAACCGTGGATTGTTATCGACGTCATCATCTGGGCTATCCCGCTCGGATTGGTCGGCTCGCGGTTATGGCACGTCTTTACCCACCCGGACGACTACTTTGGCCCGGGTAAAGAACTCATCAAGATTCTGTTCATCTGGGAAGGCGGAGTCGCACTCTTCGGTGGATTGTTAGGGGGCGCGATCGGGGCGTATATAGGTTGTCGAATCGTTGGATTGCGGCTCTGGAGCTTCGCGGATGCCCTCGCTCCTGGGATGCTCCTCGCTCAAGCATTTGGCCGCCTCGGGAACTACTTCAACCAGGAACTGTATGGACTACCGACGGCTTTGCCTTGGGGTCTCCAGATAGATGCTGATAATGCCGCGTTCCCGGTTGGACTTCCGCCGGGCACCCTCTTCCATCCAACGTTCCTCTACGAGATGATCTGGAACGTTGTCGGCATTGTGTTCCTCATCGCGATGGAACGGCGCTACCGGCTAGTCAGGCGTGCGGTCGGAGCGCTCAGTATTCCTTTCCCGGTGGGTGACCCGGTTCGCAGGTTGCAATGGGGCAAAGTCTGGGCGCTGTACATGATCTGGTATGGACTCGGCCGTGTCGTATTCGAATCCATTCGAATCGACCCGAGCGAAATCATCCTCGGCTTGCGAGTCAATGTCTGGGGCTCGCTCTTGGCGATCGCTCTCGGAGTGATCCTGTTTGCGCTCCAGTCTCGTAACCATACTGGACAAGAACCGAGTGTCTACCTGCCGGCCCGCGAATGGATTCCAGAGGGTGCGATAGACTCGGGGGAGACCTATTCAGACAGTGACGATCCAGGCGCTGAAGCCAAAACTGCCGTCACACCCTCGTCTTCCTAGGTTGTGAAAACGACTAATTCTGCCGCAGTAAACCTCGCCACAAGCGGAATGTTTGACCTGAGTCCTGATAACCGGGACTGATTCCCACGTGGGCCATTGACGTCCCGCTTCGCCCGTGCTCCAACGTGAGGTCCGTCTCGATGACCCTAAAACCACCCTTCGAACGCTTCAGCGCGCTGCCAGCAGCTGCTGGGCTTTACGACCCGCGAAACGAGCGCGACGCTTGCGGACTGGCAATGGTTGCGACGTTGCGCGGCACGGCAGGTCACGACATCATCACGACCGCGCTCACCGCGCTTCGCAACCTGGAGCACCGCGGCGCCGTCGGCTCAGACGCCGGCACAGGCGACGGCGCAGGAATCATCACGCAAGTTCCCGACGCGTTTCTGCGCGCGGTCGTCAACTTCGAACTTCCACCGATCGGGCGTTACGCCGTCGGGATGGCCTTCCTTCCGAAGGACGCCGCGGAACGAGAGCTCGTCAAGTCCGGCGTCGCCGCGCTTGCTCAAAGTGAAGAACTCACCGTTCTCGGTTGGCGCGAGGTCCCGGTGCGACCTGACGTGATCGGTTCACTGGCACGAGAGGCGATGCCTACCTTCGAGCAACTTTTTCTCGTGTCGACCCGCACAGACGAACGCGGTCCAGTCGGTGGATTGGCGCTCGAACGACAGGTGTTCCGGCTGCGCAAACGGGCCGAGCACGAACTGCACGCGTATTTCCCATCCCTGTCTGCACGCACGCTTGTCTATAAGGGCATGGTCACAACCCTGCAACTCGAACCCTTTTATCCCGATCTCTCGGATGAGCGCTTTGCTTCAAAACTTGCCCTCGTGCACTCGAGGTACTCGACGAACACCTTCCCGTCGTGGCCACTCGCCCAGCCCTTCCGCATGATTGCGCACAACGGGGAGATCAATACGATTCAGGGAAACCGCAACTGGATGCGCGCGCGCCAATCCCAGCTCGAGAGTGACGTGCTCGGCGACCTCAAACCACTGCTGCCAATTAACACTCCGGGCGCGAGCGACTCAGCCTCCTTTGACGAGGTCGTCGAACTGCTCAACCTTGCGGGACGGAGCCTGCCGCACGCAATGATGATGATGGTTCCAGAGGCTTACGAGAACCAACTGGATGTCGAGCCGACCCGTCGTGCCTTCTACGAGTACCACTCGATGCTGATGGAGCCGTGGGACGGACCGGCCGCGCTCGTCTTCACAGACGGGTCGCTCGTGGGTGCAACTCTCGACCGCAATGGTCTGCGGCCTGGTCGCTACCTCGTGACCGATGACGGGCTTGTTGTACTTGCAAGCGAGATTGGCGTCTTCGATGTCGATCCGAGCCGGGTTGTACGCAAGGGCCGCCTTCGGCCGGGAAAGATGTTTCTCGTCGATACCGCTGAAGGTCGAATTATTGAGGATGACGAAGTCAAGGCCGAGCTCGCTGCATCCAAGCCGTGGGCAGAATGGCTCGACGCGGGGCGAATCGCACTCAGGGACTTGCCTGAACGTGAACACATCGTGCACACTCCCGCATCGGTGAGTCGCCGACAGCGCACCTTTGGCTACACCGAAGAAGAACTGCGCATCCTCGTGATGCCAATGGCTCAGAATGCTGCTGAGCCCCTCGGCGCAATGGGATCGGACACCCCGATCGCCATTCTTTCCGACCGCCCGCGGTTGCTATTTGATTACTTCACCCAGCAGTTTGCGCAAGTCACGAATCCGCCCCTCGACTCTATTCGGGAAGAGATCGTGACCTCGATGAAGCTCGGACTCGGTCCTGAGCGCAATCTGCTCACCGCAACCCCGGAGCATGTGCGTCAGGTGACCCTTGACTTTCCAGTCATCGACAACGACGAACTCGCCAAGATACAACACATCGACTTGCGCGCTGGCAGCGCCCGCACGACGACCGTCAAGGGCCTATACCGGGTCGACAAGGGACCGAAGGCGATGGAGAAGCGCCTCGCCCAAATGTGTGTCGAAGCTGATGAGGCGATCGAACGCGGAACTGAGTTTCTCGTGCTCTCAGACCGAGACTCGAACAAGGATCTCGCACCGATTCCATCGCTCCTGATGCTCGCAGCGGTGCACCACCACTTGATTCGAGCGGAGACTCGAATGAAGGTTGGACTTATCGTTGAAGCTGGCGATGTGCGCGAGGTCCACCACGTCGCACTCCTGGTTTCGTACGGGGCATCCGCCATCAACCCGTATCTCGCGATGGAAACCGCAGAAGAACTCGTGCGCTCTGGAATGATCCAAGGCATTACTCCCGAGAAGGCTGTGCGCAACCTCATTAAGGCGCTCGGCAAGGGCGTTCTCAAGATCATGTCGAAGATGGGCATCTCGGTCGTCGGCTCGTATGCGGGCGCGCAGGCGTTCGAAGCAGTCGGCTTGAGTCAGGGCCTCGTCGACCAGTACTTCACCGGAACCTCGAGTCTGCTCGGTGGCGTCGGAATCGACATCATTGCCGCCGAGAATGCTGCGCGACACTCGGCCGCGTACCCGGAGGACGGCGCGGGGCACGTGCACGAACGACTCGCGATCGGCGGCGAGTATCAATGGCGTCGGGAGGGACCGCCGCATCTCTTCAACCCGGATACTGTGTTCCGTCTGCAGCATTCAACCCGGACCCGCAGATACGACATCTTCCGCGAATACACCAAGCTCGTCGACGATCAAGCTGAGCGGCTCATGACGCTCAGGGGGCTGTTCAAGATCAAGACAGGGTTGCGGCCAGCAGTGCCACTTGACGAAGTGGAGTCTATCGAGTCGATCATCCGGCGATTCAACACGGGCGCCATGAGCTACGGCTCGATCAGTCAAGAAGCGCACGAGACGCTCGCCATTGCCATGAACCAAATCGGCGGAAGGTCGAACACCGGGGAGGGGGGCGAAGACGTCGAGCGCCTACTCGACCCGGCTCGACGCAGTGCGATCAAGCAAGTGGCATCCGGTCGCTTTGGGGTCACGAGTATGTACTTGACTCACGCAACCGACATCCAAATCAAGATGGCGCAAGGCGCCAAGCCGGGGGAGGGTGGACAACTCCCGGCAAACAAGGTGTACCCGTGGATCGCGCGTACCAGACACGGAACCGCAGGAGTCGGCCTTATTTCGCCACCGCCTCACCATGACATCTACTCGATCGAAGATCTCAAGCAGTTGATCTTCGATCTGAAACGGGCCAACCCGGATGCCCGTATCCACGTCAAGCTCGTGAGCCAGTCCGGCATCGGTGCTGTTGCTGCCGGTGTAACGAAGGCGAAAGCAGACGTCGTACTCATTTCGGGTCACGACGGCGGCACCGGTGCAAGTCCGCTCAACTCGCTCAAGCATGCAGGAACGCCATGGGAGCTGGGGCTTGCTGAAACGCAGCAGACGCTGATGCTCAACGGCATGCGCAACAGAGTGGTGGTGCAAGTGGACGGCCAGATGAAGACCGGGCGTGACGTCATTATCGGGGCACTCTTGGGGGCCGAGGAGTTCGGTTTCGCGACCGCTCCGCTCGTCGTTTCAGGCTGCATTCTCATGAGGGTCTGCCACCTTGACACCTGCCCTGTTGGTGTTGCATCTCAGAACCCAGAATTGCGCGCGCGTTTTACCGGCAAGCCAGAGTTTGTGGTCAATTTCTTCGAGTTTCTCGCTCAGGAAGTGCGGGAATACCTCTCAGAACTCGGATTCCGAAGCCTCGAAGAAGCCATCGGTCAAGTCGAGCTCTTGGATGTTGATCGGGCAATGGAACACTGGAAGGCTGATGGCCTTGACCTGTCGCCGATTCTGGTTGGACCTCAGTTCTCAGAAACAGAGCCACGCACGAACCGGGTAGCTCAGGACCACGAACTTGAGAAGCACTTCGACCAGAAGCTCATTCAACTGAGTAGCGAGGCACTTGAGAACGGCACTCCCGTCACGATAGAGCTACCCATCCGTAATACGGAGCGCGCAGTCGGGACCATGCTCGGCCACGAAGTCACAATGCGCCACGGCGAAAACGGTCTGCCAAACGGCACCATCAACGTGAAGCTCACTGGCACTGCCGGACAGTCACTCGGGGCGTTCATGCCGTCGGGCATCACGCTTCGCCTGGAGGGCGACAGCAACGATTATGTCGGCAAGGGGTTGTGCGGCGGCGAGGTCATAATCCGGCCAAACCGAGCCAGCCTGTTCAGGGCAGAGCAGAACGTTATTGCTGGCAATGTCATCGGCTATGGCGCGACGCAGGGCAGCATGTTCATCCGAGGAATCGTTGGTGAGCGTTTCTTGGTGCGGAACTCCGGTGCGACCGCTGTTGTCGAGGGTGTCGGCGATCATGCACTCGAGTACATGACGGGAGGGCTCGCCGTAATCCTCGGCAATACCGGCCGTAATCTCGGTGCCGGTATGTCCGGTGGCACCGCCTACGTGTATGACCTCCGGACCGAGCGTGTCAATCCCGACGCCGTGGCCTCGGGCGAACTTGAGCTGTTGCGGTTGGGCGGCGCCGACGTCGAGATACTGCGCGACCTCCTGCAGCGGCACTTCGACGAGACCGAGTCTGCCGTCGCCGCAAGAATGCTCGAGGACATGACTGCAACGGCCGCGCGATTCACTAAAGTGATGCCACGCGACTATGCGGCCGTACTCGCTACTCGGCAAATGGCGATAGACGAGGGACTCGACCCCGACGGCGATGTTGTCTGGTCTCGCATTATGGAGGTCACCGGTGGCTGACCCGAGGGGCTTCCTCAAGGTGCAGGAACGCGAGACGCCGGTTCGGCGGCCGGTCAGCATCCGGCTCATGGACTGGAAAGAGGTCTACGAGCAGCAGGACCCAGCACAATTGCGCCGTCAGGCTGGGCGATGCATGGACTGCGGTATCGCGTTCTGTCATCACGGATGTCCGCTCGGCAACCTCATCCCAGAGTGGAACGACATGGTCAGGCGCGGAGATGGCGCCCAGGCGATCGAGAGGTTGCACGCGACGAACAACTTTCCAGAGTTCACCGGCAGGCTCTGTCCTGCACCGTGCGAAAGCTCGTGCGTGTTGGGCATCAACCAGCCGGCCGTGACGATCAAGCAGGTCGAAGTTTCGATCATTGACGAGGCGTTCGCCAACGGCTGGGTTACACCGCACCCGCCGGAGCGACTCACCGGAAAGACCGTAGCCGTTGTCGGATCGGGGCCAGCCGGGCTCGCGGCGGCGCAGCAACTGACGAGGGCAGGACACACTGTTGCCGTGTTCGAGCGAGACGACCGCATCGGCGGGCTTCTTCGCTATGGCATCCCAGATTTCAAAATGGAGAAAAAGCACATCGAGGGTCGGCTCGCCCAGATGCAGGCAGAGGGCACCCGTTTCCGAGCAGGCGTCGAGATCGGTGTGGATATTGCTTGGGACGACCTGAAGAGCCGGTATGACGCGGTCATCGTTGCGACCGGTGCAACGGTTCCGCGCGATTTGGCCATCCCGGGTCGTGACCTCATGGGCGTGCACTTTGCGATGGAGTACCTCGTGCAAGCCAACAAAGTGGGAGCCGGCGACGGTGTGGCCGAGCAGATTACGGCCGAAGGCAAGCACGTAGTTGTGCTCGGAGGCGGCGACACAGGAGCGGACTGCATCGGCACTGCACACCGCCAGCACGCGCTGTCGGTCACCAACCTTGCGATCGGAATCCAGCCCCCAACCGAGCGTGCCGAACACCAGCCTTGGCCAATGTCACCGACGCTCTTCGAGGTCACAAGTGCCCACGAGGAAGGTGGTGAACGCGTCTACCTCGCCTCGACCGTCGAATTCCTTGCCACTGAGGCCGGAGAAGTCCGCGCCATCCGAGTGGCTGAGACCGAGTATCTCGACGGGCGCCGTGTGCCGAAGTCTGGTACCGAGCGGGAGATACCCGCCGACCTAGTGCTGATCGCGCTCGGGTTTAACGGTCCAGAGGCGGAGACTCTTCGCGCGCAGCTCCCGGTGCCGTTTGACGATACCGGCACGATCGAACGCGATGGCCAGTACGAGACCAGTGAATCTGGTGTCTTTGTTGCCGGAGACGCCGGACGCGGCCAGTCGCTCATAGTATGGGCCATAGCAGAGGGCCGTGCTGCTGCGGCTGCCGTTGATCGTTACCTTGAGGGGCAGACACAGTTGCCGTCCCCGGTCAAGCCAACCGACCGCCCAATCGCGATCTAGGTTTCAGCGGTTCCAACCGCAACCACCACCACCACCACCACGCAGCACCCAGCATTGAAGGAAGTCATGAGACGAGCCAAGATCGTCGCGACCCTCGGCCCGGCAACGTCGAGCTATGAGAACATCCGAGCGATTATCGATGCAGGTGTCGATGTCGCCCGAATGAACCTCAGCCACGGCTCACACGCCGTGCACGAGGAGGTCTACGCAAACGTGCGCAAGGCAGCCGAAGACTCTGGGCGCGCGGTCGCCGTGATGGTCGACCTCCAGGGGCCGAAGATTCGACTTGGCAAGTTTGAGGCTGGACCGTACTTTCTCGCCGTTGGTGACGTCTTCAGGATTACGACGGACGATGTCATCGGTACGAAGGAACTTTCCGGTACGACGTTCAAGGGTTTGCCTGACGACGTCGCGCCGGGCGACTTCCTCCTTATCGACGACGGCAAAGTCAAGGTCGTCGTGACCAGCGTTGACGGCCCAGTCGTGACGACAGAGGTGGTCGTTGCCGGTGAGGTGTCCAACAATAAGGGAATCAACCTTCCAGGCGTCGCTGTGAATGTTCCGGCCCTGTCTGAGAAAGACGAAGATGATCTGCGTTGGGGCTTGCGGCTCGGAGCGGACTTCATCGCCCTTTCCTTCGTCCGCAACGAGCACGACATCGTTCGCGTGCACGAGATCATGGCCGAAGAAGGCCGCAAGATTCCGGTGATCGCGAAGATCGAGAAGCCCCAAGCCGTCGACCATCTCGAGGCCATCATCGACGCCTTCGACGCGATCATGGTCGCGCGGGGTGACCTCGGTGTCGAGTTACCGCTCGAGCGGGTACCGATCGTACAGAAGCGCACAGTTGAACTTGCGCGTCGAATGGCCAAGCCGGTCATTGTTGCGACCCAGATGCTCGAGTCGATGATCTCGAGTCCGGTGCCAACCCGCGCCGAGACCTCGGACGTTGCAAATGCGATCCTCGATGGCGCCGACGCTGTGATGTTGTCTGGCGAGACTAGTGTTGGCGACTATCCCGTCATCACGGTGCAAACAATGGCGCGCATCGTGGCCTCGACCGAGGAGCAGGGCCTTGAGCGCATCCCCCCGCTCGGCACCAAGCCGCGCACCCAGGGCGGCGCAATCACGCTTGCGGCGGCCGAAGTAGCCGACTTCGTAGACGCCAAGTACGTCTGCGTGTTCACCGAGTCCGGTGATTCGGCGCGCCGGATGTCACGGCTGCGATTCCGAGTGCCGATGAAAGCCTTCACGCCCGATCCGGCCATCCGGCGTCGCATGGCACTGATTTGGGGCATCGAGTCGTTCATCGTCGACCGCGTGAGTCACACCGATGCAATGTACCGCCAGGTCGACGATGTGCTTCTGCGCGAAGGCCTTGTACAGATAGGGGACAAGGTCGTCGTGATCTCCGGTTCGCCTCCAGGAATCCCTGGTGGAACGAACGACATGCGCGTGCACGTCATCGGTGACGCCATCAACGCTGCAGCCCCTGCTTGGGCTGCGAACTAACCACAGTTGTGCCGGATGCGGGACTTGAACCCGCACGCCCTTTCGGACAAAGCATTTTGAGTGCTCCGCGTCTGCCATTCCGCCAATCCGGCGCACAACAACGCTGAAAAGAATACCGTAGGGT
>Ga0105047_10014699_pt1 | contig 12398 bp, 8 predicted proteins | sample MAT04_FD_78384 | JGI IMG/M metagenome (GOLD analysis project Ga0105047, IMG submission 78384) | Freshwater microbial communities from Lake Fryxell liftoff mats and glacier meltwater in Antarctica - MAT-04 (megahit assembly) | ecosystem: Environmental > Aquatic > Freshwater > Ice > Liftoff... | reverse complement strand
GCGAGATTCGTCTTCCAAACCATGTGCGCAAACGTCACCAGGCAAATCGCCGCAATGGCAATCGTGCTTGAAGGCGTTGTAGCAACCACCAGACTCACCGGCATCACCATAGCCGCTGGCAGCATCACTGCCTTGCGAGCCGCCAGCACATTCCAGCCACGAGCGATCAGCACGCCGCTCATCCAGCCGCCAAACATCGCCCCAAGATCTGCGCTTAAATACGGCATCCAAGCCACCAGAGCCATCTCCTGTAGCGTAAAGCCGCGCGCATCCACCAGATACTTCGGCAACCAGAAAAGATAAAACCACCACACCGGGTCGCTCAAGAATCGAGATCCAAACAACCCCCAGCTCTGCGGCAATTTCAAATACTCACGCCAAGCCCCAGGCTTTGCCGGCGCAACCACCACCGCCTCCAGTGGGCGATACAGCATCAACCACGGCACTATCCACAACACACCCAACACGCCACAAATCACAAACGCCCCACGCCAGCTCATCTGCAAATACAGCCAAGTCACTAGAAACGGCGCAATCATCGCCCCCACACTCGACCCCGCATTCAGCAAACCATTAGCCAGCGCCCGCTCTTCCTTGTGAAAGCACTCGCTGATCGCCCTGAATCCGGCCATGAAATTCCCGGGCTCGCCCAACCCAAGCAAAAACCGAAAAGCCCCAAGACTAAACGCACTGGTAGCAAACCCATGCAGCGCATTCGCCACACTCCACCAGCCCATAAAAACAGCAAGGCTAACCCGGGCCCCCCAGCGATCCACCAGAAAGCCACTCCCGATATACATCCCCGTATAAGCCAACTGGAAAACGTTCAGGATATTGGCATAGCCCGTAGGCGACAACCCAAGCTCCTTGGTGATCACCGGCGCAAGTACGCTCAAGCACTGGCGATCGATGTAATTGATGATCACCGACAGAAACAGCAGCGCGGCAATCCACCAACGGCGTTCCATCTAGATTCTCTCGCGCAAATTCTTCAGCTCCGCCAGACTCACCGCATCGAGCGACGAAGTCGGATGACGAACGGTAGCCGAGGCAATCACACCCCGCGCCACCAGATTATGCTTCATGGCGCTAACGCCCATCCCCGGCTGCAACTCAAACCGCAACAGGGGCAGAATCCGCGTAAACACAGCCCATGCCGTGTCCTTGTCGCCTCGCTCAAGCGCATCCCAAATTTCAACCAATGGGCGAATACAATCACTCCCCGGCATCGTACCCCGGGCCCCGCGATCATATTCTTCGATAAAGAACTGAGCGTTCAACCCGCCAAACACCACCAGCGAATCTCCAGCCGCAGCAACCGTCTGCGTAATCTTCGGCGCTGTCGGCGGCGCCTCCACCTTGGCCAGCTTCACTTGCTCAATCTCGCGAGCCATTCTTGCCAACAAAGGCGGCGCCATCGTCACCTGCGTCAGCAGAGGCGCATCCTGCACCATGATCGGAATCCCAGCACCCTTGCTGATCTCCCCAAAGTAATGCATCAAACCCTCACCGTCGGTCTTCAGAAAGAACGGCGGCAGTACCATCAGCGCATCGGCACCCAGTCCAGCCAGCTGTTTCGACAACTCAACCGCACTGCGAGTTCCAGTAGCCCCACTCGAAGCCACCAGAGGCACACGCCCCCCAACATGCTTCGAAATCGCCTGCATCAACTCAACGCGTTCGCTTGCCTCCAGCGCATAACCTTCGCTCGCATTGCCAAAAAGCCCAAGCCCATGAGCCCCCTGCTCCAGCAGAAAATCGACAAGCCGCAATTGGCTCGCAACATCAAGAGAACCATCTTCATGAAAGGTTGTAACTAGGATCGGATAAACGCCAGACATCATAAGACCCAAAAGGATATCACGTGTATCCAGAAGCACTTGGCAGGCATCGTATGCTGTAGATGAGTGTGACCCGCCGCAACTTTGCCCTGACTTTGGCCGCAGCCGCCACAGCACCGGCTCAATTCACCCCAATCCGGCGCTACCTCGACGCTTCCACCGAAGCGGAAGTCCTCGCATTGTCCGACCCCTCAAACGCAAGCTTCCTGCCCCACCACTACAACCGTTCCGTCTCTTCCCGCAACGGCTTCATCGTCTACTCAACCGAAACGACAAACGGCATTCAGGCCCTCCGGCTCGACGTCAAAGGTGGGGCAACCCGAGTCGTCACCACCGCCGCTGCGATGAACCCCAAATCTCTCGCCCTCTCCCCAGACGACAAAAACCTCTACTTCGCCGACGCTGCTCAACTCGTCGTCGCCTCAATGAGTGGCGGCAAGCCCCGCGAACTCTACAAAGCTTCCTCACCCGACGTCTTCCACAAAGGAATCTCCCTCTCCGAAGACGGTGCCAACATCGCCATTGTCGACAACAACAGGCTAATGCTCGTCCCGACTAGCTCAGCTCTCAAATCAGCCACGCGCGTAGTCACAGAAATCCCCAACGGCTGCGAGCAGGCTGCCATCTCAAAGTCCGGCCAGATCTTCTTCCGCACTCCAGACAAATCGATCCACCTCGCCCCAACTACCCCAGGCTCTAAATCTAAACGCCTCCCGATCGAAGGCACCCTCGGGCCGGCAGTCTGGAATCCCGACGGCCGCAGCATCCTCTACCTCAAGCTCAACATGGGTGTCGGAATCCCCAATTCCCTCTTCGAATATTCCCTCGACACCGACAAAGAAAGCTTGGTCGGCAAGACCAGTCAATTCGTTCACTTCAACCGCAACGCCGATTCCAGCGTCTTCGTCGGTGCCTCCGGCTCCAAGGCCCAGCCCTTTATTCTGATCATGCTCCGCATCACCCGCCGCGAGCTCGCCCTCTGCGAACACAAATCCTCAGACCCCTCAACCGTCGCCCCCATCTTCTCCCCCAACTCCCAACGCGTCTACTTCCAGTCCGACCGTCTCGGCAAGCCAGCCATCTTCTCGGTACCCATCGAAAGACTTGTCGAAAAAACTGAGCAGGAAGACGCCCCAGGCAAGAAAACCTGATTCAGGTTATCGCCGCGAAATCGCCTCTGCCGCCGTCCTCCAGCTAAAGTCCTTGCGCCCCAAATTCAACAACTGCCGCGCCTTGGCCGCTTCCTTGCGCTCTTCCTTCATCTGGTACATCCGGCGATCGGCCTCAGCCAGCAGCGTCTCCGCATCACGCCCATCCTCAGGCGCATGTACCGCCCCAATGCTGATCCCGATAATCTCCTCACCAATAATCTGACGTGCCGTATCGGTGATCATTGACCCAATCCGCCCCGTTCGCGCCACCAAATCCTCACGCTTCAGCCCGGGCAACACCAGCACAAACTCATCGCCGCCCATCCGCGCAACATAGTCGTACTCGCGGCAATTCAGCTTCAGTGTCTGCGCCACAGCCTTCAGCAACCGGTTCCCTTCAAGATGTCCAAACCGGTCGTTGACAGCCTTGAATCCATCCAGGTCCGTAACCAGCACTGTCACCGATTCCCCGTTCCGGCTCCTGCGGGCAAGCTCCGTATCCAGGTGAACAAAGAGGCTACGCGCATTCGGCAGTTCAGTCAAAAAGTCGGTAGTAGCTGTGCTTTCCGCTGCCTCTAGCCGTAACAAGTGGTCGATCGTCATACCAACCTTCGAAGCGATCGCCAGCATCACTCGTAAATTGTCGCGAGAGAAACCATCCTTTTCAGATCGATACAGCGCAAGCACGCCCACCACATTCTGCTTACCCTCAAGAGGAACGGCAAGCGCGCTACGCAAAGTACTAAACTTCGCCGGGTCATTCAAATACCCAGGCTCCACACTCGGGTTCCCGTTCACAATCGGCTTGTTGTTATCCGCTACCCATCCGCTTAAGCCCTGTCCCATAGGAATCTCGAGCGAAGAGAACAAATGGAAATTCTCACCGCACACATATTCCGGCACCAGCTTGTCTCCACGGCGAATGTAAACCGCCATCGAGTCGTAAGACACCATTCGTTTCACACGCAAGGACAAAATACTCAGCATCTCGTCCAGCGTCAGCGACCGGCCAATATCCTGCGAAATCTCGAACAATTGCTGCACTTCTTCGCGCGCAGCGGCAATCTGATGTATGAAGTCCCCGGGATTACCATTCGCAATCGCCTGAATCGACTTCTTCGTCTGCTCAAACCCTGTTGCCGGCGCAAGCCCCGCCTCAATCTTCACCCTCTTCGATAACTTCGCCTGCGGCTTCACACTCCGAATCGCCGCCTTGGCCATTTCTTCCAATTCCACATACCGCTTCTTCAACACTTCCACCACGCGCGGATCGAAACTGATTCCACTCTCCCGTTCCACCACCCCCATCGCCTCATTCAACGGCAACGCTCTCCGGTATTGCCGGTCGCTAGCCAACGCATCCAGACAATCCACCGCGCTCAATATCCGAGCGCCCAACGGAATATCCAACCCCTTGGTTCCATAGGGATAACCACTGCCATCCCATTTCTCGTGGTGCGCCAAAACAATCGGCGAAACGGCGTAAGGAAACTGCACCCGCTCCAAAATCTCCGCGCCCACCACCGGGTGGATCTTCATCCTGTCGAACTCTTCAGGAGTCAATTTCCCGGGCTTCGAGATGATATGCTCGGGCACTGCCAGCTTTCCGATATCATGCAGAATCGCCGCCGCACGCAGCGCCTCAAGCTCTTCATTCTCCATCCCTAAATCACGCCCAACCTCAAGTGCATACACCTGCACTCGCTGCAAATGCTCATGCGTCGTCTCATCCTTCGATTCAATTGCCAGAGCCAGCGCCTCAATCGTCCGCAAATGCAAATCCGCCATTTGCTCGGAATGCTGCATCTCCTTGTCGATTCGCGCCAGGTGCATCGAATACACCTTGTACAGCAGATAGAAGAAGAATAGGGCCAGCATCGAATAGCCCCAGTCCAGAAACGCATTCACGAAGCTGAACAACCCGGCCGCCGCTGTCCCCACCAGGTAAAAATTGAAGCTCCAGATATACCGTTCCCGCCAGATCCGCCTCAAGCTCTTGTGCTCAGTCAACGAAATCACTGCCGCTACCGGAAACGTATTGAACAGATAAAAGACGGTCGCCGCACAAATCAGTCGAATCGGGGTACTCGCCAGATCCAGATTCAAATTCGGATGAAAGTAGACCATGTGCGCAATCCATGTGGCCGTGGATATACTGGCAACATTGAAGAAAGTCAGAAACTTCCGGCTCGGCCCGCTCATCGCCTGCAAACATTGAACGGCTGTGGTCGCACAAGCGATCATCAACGTCTCCGGTAACGTTAACTCCATGATCCCGATCAATACAAACAGAATGTTGATCGGCATTGCTCCGCCATTGCCATTGGTCGCGCCAACCCTCAATCCGGCCGCAAACAACGCAACCAGCAGGAAGCACGAAAATCGGATCAAATCTGTCGATTCCCAGCGGATCAAACTTGCCACGGCCACAGCGGACCCGATCAAGCAAATTATCATTACGTAGATTCGAGCAGGCAGACTCAGTGAATTCATATTAAAAGGGAGGAGAGCTGGAACGAGACTCGCCTTTATTACTGAGTTAAATCGGCAATACCGCCTACAACCTTTAGTACTAGACCGAACTCTATGCTTTCCCTCAGCAAAATTACAGATTCCTCCAGATTTGGATTCGCCCTGAGATTTACTAAGGTCTTTCCCACGTGCAAATCAGGTCTAGTGCTCATGCGAGTTTGACAGGACTGACCGTAACATCTAGTAGCGGTATTTAAGCAGTTCTATGGTGGAAAAATATCAATTTTTGGGTGTCGATGCGATTCTGGCTTCCCCTCGCATGCGGGATTTGCTCCAGCAGGTCCGCAAAGCTGCGCAATCCGGGGCCTCCGTTCTCTTGATGGGTGAGTCTGGCAGCGGCAAAGAGATTATCGCTCGTGCCATCCACCACTTCTCACCACGCAAACTAAAACCATTCGTCGACCTCTCCTGCGCCGCCTTGCCAGAAGACCTCGTCGAATCCGAGCTCTTCGGCCACGAACGTGGTGCTTTCTCCGGCGCTTATGCCGCCAAGCCAGGCCTCCTCGAACTTGCCCACGACGGCAGCCTCTTTCTCGACGAAATCGGCGCCCTCGACCCACGCCTCCAGTCCAAACTCCTTCGCGTACTCGACACAGGCTCTTTTTATCGCCTCGGCGCAATCAAACAAACCCACGCCGATATCCGCATCGTCGCCGCCACCGACTCACCGCTGCACGAATCCATCCGCGCCAGCGCTTTCCGCGACGATCTCTTCTACCGAATCGGCCAGGTCACCCTCACTGTTCCGCCTCTGCGTGAAAGACCCGAAGACATCGAAGTGCTGGCCAGCCACTTCCTCGCACAGCAGAATCCCGAACTCCGCTTCGCCTCAGACGCCATGATGGCCCTCTACGCCTACCTCTGGCCCGGCAATGTCCGGGAACTCCGCAACACCGTTCTGCGCTCTGCCCTTATGGCAAAAGGTCCCCTCCTCCATGCCGACGACATCGTATTCTCGATACGTTCCATCGCCACGGTCGAGAACCAGCCTAAAGACTTCGGCATCGCCGGCCTCGAACAAACCATGATCCGCCGCGCCCTCGCAGATTCCGGTGGCCACCGTCAACGTGCCGCAGACTCCCTCGGCATCTCCCGCAACACCTTGGCTCGCAAAATCCGCAGCTACGGTCTCACCGCCGCCGTCACAACGCAGGTCCAGCGGAGGCTCGCTTGATCTCAGTCAACAAACAAGTCCCGAAGGTCAAATGGGAAGACCGCCGCGCTGAGGCCCGCCTCAGGGCAAACGGTACAGTCTCTCTTAAACTCAGCGAAGACTTCCAGGTAGCCTTCGAAGCTCGCTTGATGGACATCTCGGCATCAGGCTTCCGCGTCCGCCACGCCAACTCAGAACTCCGCTCCGGCCAGGAATGCGACTTCACCCTCCCAGGCACCTGTGGTCGTGCCAAAGTCGTCTGGAATCGAACAACACCCGAGTTCATCGAAACCGGCTTCTTCATCCTCCTGCACAAAACAACGTAGCTAAGTCGCACGACCGCTTCTCCTTTTCTTGTGGCCAGGAGCAACGCAATTGGATTTTGTCCGCCGCCTCGCTCTGTTTCAAGTAAACTAACAGGGGAGAAAGCACCCACGGATGCAAGCCTATCGATCGGAGCCCCACCTTGGGCGGCCCTTCCGCACTCAATCAGAGGTTCTGGCCACCAACGAACTGCTTCGCGCCTACCGCCTGATGTATCTCAGTCGTCGCATTGACGACCGCGAGATCCTTCTCAAACGCCAGAATAAGATCTACTTCCAGGTCTCTGCCGCTGGCCACGAAGCAATCCAGGTCGCCGCCGGTATGGCCTGCGAACCCGGTTTCGACTGGTTCCATCTCTACTATCGCGATCGCGCTCTGGCTCTCACCCTCGGCATCACCCAGGAACAAATGTTTCTCCAAGCCGTCGGTGCCGCTGCCGACACCATGAGCGGTGGACGCCAGATGCCCAGCCACTGGTCCTCGACAGACCTCCACATCATCAGCGGCAGTTCCCCCACTGGCTCCCAATACCTCCAAGCCATCGGTTGCGCCCATGCCACCCGCTATCTCAAAACCAACCCCAAAGAAGTCACCCTTGTCTCCAGCGGCGAAGGGGCCACCAGCGAAGGCGAATTCTGGGAGGCCATCAACCTCGCCTGCCTCCACCGCTATCCGGTCATCTTCCTGATCCAGGACAACGGCTACGCCATCAGCGTCCCTGTCGAGCATCAAACCCCCGGCGGCAGCATCTCAAAGCTCCTCAGTGGCTTTCCTGGCCTCCTGCGCCTCGAAACAGACGGCCTCGACTTCCGTGCCAGCTTCAAAACCATGGCCGAAGCCGTCGCCCATTGCCGTGAAGGCTTGGGGCCCGTCCTCGTTCACGCCAAAGTCATCCGCCCCTACTCGCATTCCCTCAGCGATGACGAGCGTTTCTACAAGTCAACGGCCGAACGAGCCCGCGAAGCCGAACTCGACCCCATCGAACGCCTCTTCCGTGAACTCGTCGAAGAAGGCCTCGTCAGCGAAGCAGACCTCAAAGGCCTCATGGCCGAGTGCGACCTCGAAGTCCAGCAAGCCGCAGACCTCGCCCTCCAGCACCCCCCACCACCCACCGATTCGATCTACCGGAATCTCTATTCACCAAAGGTCGACATCACCGGCGACGCCTTCCTGAGCGAACCGGAATTCCGCGGCGAACCTTGCACGATGGTCGATACCATCAACCACACCCTCGCCGAAGAAATGCGCCGCGACGATCGCATCCTCCTCTTCGGTCAAGACGTAGCCGACTGCAGCCGTGAAGACGTCCTCCCCGATGTCAAAGGCAAAGGCGGTGTCTTTAAAACCACCTGGGGCCTCCAGCGCGAATTCGGCTCAAACCGTGTCTTCAACACCCCCATTGCCGAAGCCGGCATCGTCGGCCGCGCCATCGGCCTCAGTCTCCGCGGCCTCAAGCCGGTCGGCGAAATCCAGTTCTTCGATTACATTTGGCCCGCCATGATGCAGCTCCGTGACGAGTTGGCCACCATGCGCTGGCGCAGTAACGGCGCTTGGTCCTGCCCGGCCGTCATCCGTGTCCCCATCGGCGGATACCTCACCGGCGGCGCTATCTATCACAGCCAGTGCGGCGAATCCATCTTCACGCACATCCCCGGCATCCGCGTTGTTTTCCCCTCAAACGCATTAGATGCGTGCGGATTATTGCGTACCGCACTCCGTGGCGATGATCCTGTGCTATTTCTGGAACATAAGAAACTTTATCGGGAGCCCTATAACCGTAGTCCGCACCCCGGTGAAAATTTCACAATCCCGTTTGGGAAAGCCAATACGGTAAGGTCTGGCCAGCATTTGACGATCCTCTGTTACGGGGCGCTGGTCAAAAAATCGCTCGATGCAGCGCAGTTGCTTGAAAAACGGAATCCAGGCAAATCAATCGAAGTCATTGATCTTCGTAGCCTCTCACCGTATGATTGGACTGCAATTGCTGAAAGCGTGCGGCGTACAAGCCGTGTGTTGATTGCCCATGAAGATGTCTTGAGTTGGGGCTTTGGCTCGGAAATCGCAGCAAGGATCGCAGACGAACTGTTCTCTGATCTCGATGCCCCCGTTGCCAGAGTTGCCGCAAAAGATACCTGGGTTGCTTATCACCCCTCGCTGGAGAATGTCATTCTCCCGCAGGTTGAGGACTTGGTTCGCGAAGGCGAAAGGCTGTTGGCTTACTGAGGTCCGGCAAATTTGCCATACTAGGAAAGAAGGAACGAAATATGCCGAATCTAGGACCGATGGAACTTGTGTTGATTCTTGGAGTTGCTCTGCTGCTTTTTGGCGGACGCAAGCTGCCCGAATTGGCCAAAGGTATGGGAGAAGGAATCAAGAACTTCAAGAACGCCTTGAAGGAAGAGACCACCCCGACTCCGCCCCCGGCAGACCCCACCCCCCCGCCAAAAGCGTAAGGGTCAGTTCAATTTAAGATTTGTCATGAAGGAGTTCGGGGCATGCCTCGAACTCCTTTATGCTTTCTGGATTCGCCAGTGCATTCAGATTCTTCGACGCTCGTCCATGAATCGCATCCCTCACAGCAGCCTCTGAAATCTTCCCACTCACCGTCCGCGGTATCGCACCCACCGATAAAATCTTCTTCGGCACATGGTGCGGGCTAGCCTTCACACGCAAGGTCTGCCTGATCCTCTCCACAAGCCCCTCAGTCAACAACTCTCCTGCCCGCAACTTCACAAACAGAACAATTCGCTCATCCCCCTGCCACTCCTGCCCCACCGCCACGGCTTCCTCCACCTCATCAATCGTTTCCACCTGCCGGTAAATCTCTGCGGTCCCAATCCGGATCCCCCCCGGATTTAGTGTCGTATCAGACCGCCCGTAGATCGTAAACCCTCCCGTGGCACTCGATTGCATCGCCCAGTCGCCGTGATGCCACACCCCCTGGAAACGCCCAAAATACGCATCGTGATACTTCTCTCCCGTAGCATCGTTCCAAAATCCCAGCGGCATCGACGGAAACCGGTTCACACACACCAGATCCCCGGCCTCATCCCAAACTCTTTGCCCCTCGGCATTCCAGATCTGCACATCCATCCCCAGCCCAGCAACTTGAATCTCTCCACGCGTCACCTCCCCTAGCGGATTCCCCAAAACAAAACACGAAATGATATCGGTCCCACCAGAGATCGAAGCCAGATGTACCCCCGGCTTCACATCCCTCCACACAAAATCAAAACTCCCCGGCAACAACGGCGACCCCGTCGACAAGACCTGCCGCAAGCTCTCCAGCTTGTGATGCTCCACCGGCCGGTACCCCTGCTTCTCAAGCAATGCAAGATACTTCGCGCTAGTCCCAAAATGCGCCACGCCATCCTTCTCCGCCATCCGCCACAACACCCCCGCATCCGGGTACAGCGGCGACCCGTCATAAAGCACCAGACAAGCCCCCGACACCAGCCCTACAGCCAGCCAGTTCCACATCATCCAGCCGCAGGTCGTGTAATAAAACAGCCTTTCCCCACGCTGTAAATCCACATGCAACATCTGCTCTTTAACAATCTGCACCAGCGTCCCGCCCGCCGAATGCACAATACACTTCGGCAACCCGGTCGTCCCGCTCGAAAACATAATAAACAGCGGATGCGTCCCAGGCAACCGCTCAAACGAAAGCTTCACCTCCCCCTCAATCGCAAGATCTTCCACCAGCAACATAGCCTCAACACTAGGCATCGCCGCAACCACCTCAGCCATCCGCTCCCCAAGCAAAAACGTTTTCCCGCCAAACTGATACTCGCCAGTTGCAAACAGCAAGCGAGGCCCCAGTTGCGCGAACCGGTCAATAATCCCCTGCGCTCCAAAGTCCGGCGAGCAGGAAGACCAAACCGCCCCGACAGACGCTACCGCCAGCATCATCGCGATCGTCTCCGGCCGATTCGGCAACACCGCCGCAACACGATCCCCCGCCACAATCCCACGCCCACGCAACAACTGCGCATATACGCCCACTGCCCGCTTCAAATCCTCCCCCGTCCACGTCAAATCAAGCCCGCTCTCGTCCCTGTAAAGCAACGCTGCTTCATGCGAACAATGCCGCAACATTAGCTCGGCAAAGTTGAAAGCCGCGTCCTCTCCAGGCAAATCGGCAAATCGTCGAAACTCACACCAGAACTCCGCAGGCGACTCCACCGACCACCGATGCAACGAAGCAAAATCCGAATGCCCCGTCAGTGTTAAAAAATTAGCAAGATGCAAACGCTACGCCTTCCCCAGCAATTCTGGAATTTCACTCGCAGCCAACGGCCGCGACAGATAGTACCCCTGCACTAAACCAAATCCCATCTCCCGCAACAAACACAGTTGCTCCTCGTTCTCAACACCTTCCACCACAATCTCTATACCCAAACCCTGCGTTAGAGAATGCAGTGCCTTCAGGATCACTCTTGATTTCTCCTCCCTCACGCAGTTCTTCACAAACGACTCCGAGATCTTGATCCCATCCACCGGAAAATGCGAAAGATACTTGAACGAAGAATATCCCTCACCAAAGTCATCCAGCCAAATCTTTACACCGGCATCGCGCAACCGTCCCAACCCGGCTGCTGTCCCATGATCGGAGTCCACAAACACACTCTCGGTAATCTCGAAAATAATATTCGAAGCTTGAATCGCTGGCTGCTTCAGCAGCTTGTGAAACTGCTTCTCCATCACAAAAGAAGGAAAGTGCCTGCCTGAAATGTTGATGCTCACTGGCACTTGGCGAATCTTCGGCTGCATCGATTGCCAGTATTCAAGCTGTCGCTCCAGCCGCTCGAGACCCTGCATATCCAGCCGCAGCACCAACCCGGAATCTTCTGCCAAAGAAATAAATGAAGCGGGCGAAATCACTCCCAGCCGCGGATGCCGCCACCTCACCAGTGCCTCCAGCAACTCTACTTTTCCAGTCTCTGGGTGAAACACGGGCTGAAACTCAAAGAAAAACTCATCTAAGTCCAGTGCGCTACTCAAATCAAACTCGAGTGAAGACTGCTCCATCGACTTCCACCCCCGGGACATCGTCGACACCACCAAACCCTCCCGGCGCTGCTTTGCCAACTGCAAAGCTGCATCGGCGTTCCTCAACAACATGTCTACCGTACAATCCATTCCTCGCGGACAAGCAAGTCCCGCCCGCGCGGACACACTGATTTGATTTGTTCCTAAAGTGAAGGGCTCTGCCAGCGCAGCCAGAATGCTCCGCACCAGTTCCTCTACCTTCCCTGTATCTCCCGCACTTCGCACCAGCAGCGCAAATCGATCCGAACCAAAACCCGCCACTCGATCTTCTGTCGGCAGCACAGTCGCAATCCGCCGCTGCACTTCCTCAAGCAACCGGTCCCCCTCGCTGTATCCAAACGAATC
>Ga0105047_10014694_pt1 | contig 12400 bp, 7 predicted proteins | sample MAT04_FD_78384 | JGI IMG/M metagenome (GOLD analysis project Ga0105047, IMG submission 78384) | Freshwater microbial communities from Lake Fryxell liftoff mats and glacier meltwater in Antarctica - MAT-04 (megahit assembly) | ecosystem: Environmental > Aquatic > Freshwater > Ice > Liftoff... | reverse complement strand
GCCGAGGATTCAGCGGGGCGGGCGATCCGGCGCATCCCGCCGTATCGGGCTTTAGCTGCGACAACTTTGAGCAACGGGTGCGGGTGTTTCAGAGCAGCGAGCACGCGAAAACGAGTGCTCTACGGCAAAGTCGCCGCTCGTTGACGTGCTGTCAAACTGCAGTCACTTCGGGCACATGCGTTGAGTGCATTGAAGGCGTGGGCGGGACAGGGCAGAGCCGGCGCATCTGTTCGAGAAGGGGTTTGATGCCGATTGGTTTGTTCAGGTAGGCATCGACGCCCAGAAATTCGGCGAAGGCACGCTGCTGGTCGCTGATGTTGGCGGTCAGCATGATGAATGGCGTATTGAGATGTTCGAGCTGCTTGATCCGTTCCAGGACGATGAAGCCGCTCATCTTCGGCATCATCATGTCGCAGACGATCAGGTCGGGGCGATCAGCGATGGCGCGCTGGAGTCCCGCATGCCCGTCAGCCGCGGTAATCACGCGATAACCCTGGTCCTCCAGAATCATCTTCATGTCGCCGCGAATGTCAGCATCATCGTCGATCAATAGAATGGTCGGAACGGCGACCACAGTCAACGCTCCCGTCCTGTGATTCATTGGCTTGAGATTCCTTTCTCTGCAAGGGGTCCTATGGGGAGCATAGCAGCACAAACCGCCAGAAACAAATAAGGCGACCCAAAAAGAGTTTCTTGCCCAGCCGAAATAGCCGTTACAACCGGAACATCGTCCCCAAAGCAGCGAAATTGTAAGTTCATGCCGCGCAACACGATCAAACGCAAATCACCGCCAAAGCCAATCCTGTCACCCAGCGCGCAGGGCTATCGCATGCCCGCCGAATGGGAGCTGCACGCAGGTACGTGGATCGCCTGGCCCCATCGCCGCAGCGATTGGCCGGGCAAGCTGCCGCCGATTCCCTGGGTCTATGGGGAGTTTGTGCGCTGGCTGCATCACAACGAAGTAGTGAACATTCTGGTGAACGATTTGAAGGCGGAGCATCAGGCGAGCCAGGTGCTGCAGCGGGCCGGCGTCAATTTGAAGCAGATCCGCTTCCACCGTTGGCGGACCGACCGCGTCTGGACCCGGGATTCAGGCCCCATCTTCCTGCTCGGGCCGGACGACAAGAAAGGTGTGCTGGATTGGCACTTCAACGCGTGGGCCAAGTACCCGGACTGGAAGAACGACGACAAGCTGCCTTCACTTGTGGCCGACAGGCTGGGCCTGGTCAGTTGGCAGCCGATGAGCAATGGCCGTCGGTTGGTGCTGGAAGGCGGCAGTATTGATGTGAACGGGCAGGGGTTGCTGCTGACCACCGAAGAATGCCTGCTGAGTGATGTGCAGGCCCGTAATCCCGGTTTGAGCCGGGGAGACTTGGAACAGGCGTTCAGCGATTACCTCGGCGTGCGTAAGACACTGTGGCTAAATTGCGGCGTCGTCGGTGACGATACCCATGGCCATATTGACGACCTGGCCCGCTTCGTGGGCGTCCGTACCATCGTGGCGGTGCGGGAAACCAAGTCTTCTGACGACAACTATGAACTGCTTGAAGAAAACTGGGAACGCCTGCAGGGGATGACCGATTTCGACGGCCGATCGCTTGAAATCGTACCGCTGCCGATGCCTGCTCCGCTGTACTTCGACGGGCAACGGCTGCCGGCCAGTTACGCCAACTTCTACATTGCCAACAAACTGGTGCTGGTGCCGACCTTCAATGATCCGCATGACCGGATCGCGCTGGGTACTCTGTCCGACCTGTTCCCGGGCCGGACTGTCGTCGGCATCCACGCGGTGGACCTCGTCTGGGGGCTCGGGACACTGCACTGCATGACGCAACAGGAACCGGAACACCCGGGGCCGGATGAATAAGGCGACGCCGCAAGCGGCTTGCCGGGATTTGCTGAATTCCGCAGTTTGTCACATCGACCCCCAGGATCACCCTTCAAATCCTAAAATTCGATCAAGTCGGCCAAGTTTCACATGGAAAAGCTGGAGCGATTCTGCGGGTCGTGCCGATAACTCCCATACTGACGGCTGTCGGGGCGCAAACTCTACGGGGTATCGCGTCGCGTTGCCACGGCACGGGGACGTGAGCCCCCGCTCCACCTGGTCTTTGCCCTGGAAAGGTTCGTTGCCATGGTCTACCACCAGACACACGGCCAACTCGAACACGGACGATCCATGACGATAAGCACACGCTGGCAGCTTCGTTGGGCGGCCCGCATCGGGCTTTTGCTGTTCGCCGTTGCGGGCATGACCGCGGCGATCGATACCGCGGAGGCCCAACCGCAGTTCGACCCGTTGATGAACGATGCACCGCCGTTGCCGCTGCCTCTGCCGCGGGCGACGCCCGTCGATCAGCAGCCGGTTGCGTTCCAGGAAGTGCCGAATCCGCTTCCCAAGGCGTTGCCGCCAGCGGTCGAAAAGATGCCGAAGGCGAACCCGGAATTGCCGCCACCGAAGGTCAACAACTTCGGGCCCGACAAGGTCCGCATGCCGCGGATGGGGCAGGGGCCGCTGGGCAGCACTCCGCAGGCCTCGCCGGATGACCTCAAGAAATTCAACCAGTTCATCCAGGAAGTGATCGACCCGCAGCATACGCTGGACTTGATCCAGGCCCGTACGCGCATCATCCTGCTGAAGAAGGCCCCGACACAAATCCAGGTGGCTGACGAGGGAATCGTCACCTACAACCTGCTCGACCAGAAGCAGATGATCATTGTCGGCCGGCAGGTCGGCAGCACCGTGCTCACCATGTGGTTCAAGGACGACGATGGCAAGGAAATCATCCTCAGCTACCTGGTCCGGGTTCTGCCCGATCCGGAACTGAAGTTGCGGCTCGAAGCGATCTACAACCAGCTTGAAGCCGAGATCAACAAGAAGTTTCCCGACAGCCACATCAAGCTCGACCTGATCGGCGACAAAGTGGCCGTCAGCGGGCAGGCGAAGGACGTAGCCGAGGCGACGCACATCCTGCGTATCATCCGGGGAAACATCCAGGGGGACACGGCCCGACTGCCCATCAGCAACATCAACCTGAACGTCAACGCGGCCGACTTGCTGAACGGCAACGGCACACCGGGACTCGAGAGCTTTCTGGCGGCCGGCGGACCGAATATCATCAACCTGATCCGCATCCCCGGCGAACAGCAGGTGATGCTGAAGGTGGTCGTCGCTGAAGTGAACCGCACGGCCGCCCGGTCGATCGGCATCAACTTCAACTTCATCAACAACCAGGGTGTGAACGTCTTCGGCCAGCAGACCGGCGGCATCACCGTCGGCGGCAGCGTGCTGCAGCAGAACCAGAATCAGCAGGGCGGCGTGATCGCCAACTTGCCCATCATCCTCGATCAAGGGCAGATCCCGATCGCGATCAGCGCCTTGAAGGCGTTGAACTATGCCCGCTCACTGGCCGAGCCGAACCTGGTCGCGATGAACGGGCAGACCGCCTCGTTCCAATCGGGCGGGTCGTTCCCGGTGCCGGTGATCGGCGGCTTCGGCGGACAGAACGGGGCTAACCCGACGCTGACAGGCGTGCAGTACATCCCGTTCGGCGTGCTGCTGAACTTCACGCCGATCATCACCGATCGCGACCGCATCCGCCTGAATGTGCAGGCCAACGTGAGCACCCGCGATAACAATACGGGTTCGCAGATTGGCGGGGCCCAGGTGCCGGGCCTGAACAGCCGCAACTTCACCACCACGGTCGAAATGCGTGAAGGGCAGACTCTCGCAGTAGCCGGGCTGATCCAGACGAATATCGCTGCTCAGACGTCACGGGTGCCCTTCCTGGGCGACGTCCCGTTCCTCAACCGCTTCATGGGCTACGATCGCGTGCAGAGCGGCGAGCAGGAACTCGTGATTCTGATCACTCCGGAACTGGTGCATCCGCTTGAGAAGAAGGAAGTGACCAAGGTGCCCGGAGCCGACCTGTTCGAGCCCAGCGACCTGGAGTTCTTCCTGTACGGCAAGATTGAAAGCCGCCGTACCTACGACTACCGCAGCCAGGCGATGACGGACATCCACCGGATGGCCCGCTACCACCAGGCCGAGCAGATCTATCTGTTCGGGCCGGTCGGTCATACCGATGACCCGAACTACCCGTTCAGCCCGTACGACCAATACCCCACGCGGTTCAATCCGCCGGCCAACTTCCCCTGAGCGGAAGCCGAGTCGATTGACAGTCACAACCGTAGGACCGCTCGAACACTAGCGATCAGGGAAGGATCGATGCGATGAGCAAGAGAAAAACCATCCGCACGTTCGCGCTGTGGACTTCGCTGGCCGGGTTGGGGGCAAGCGGCATCATCGGCTGCTACTCGACCGGACCGCGGCACAGCCCGCATGCCGACGTGCCCAAGGGGTCGATGCCCTCGGCACCGGGCTCGTTCGTCAACGAGTTTGTCTTCCGCCAGTGCGCCAAGGCCGAGGCGGACGACTTTGTCTTCTACCGCTACGAGTGGCAGGACGGCAAAGCAGAACTCGGGCCCTACGGACGCAAGCATCTGGCTGCCGCGTCTCGTCGCCTCGAAGCCGATGCCCCGTTCGGCATCATGATCGAAGCGACAGAAGATCCGAAGCTCGATCAGGATCGCTACCTGGCCATCGCGGATATCCTGGGCCAGCTTGGCATCAGCGAGCCGGCCACGCGTGTCCGCATCGGCCTGCCGGCGGCTGAAGGCCTCTTCGGCGAAGAAGCCGAGCCGGCCTTCGGGCAACTGCTCTCGGGCGCTTCGGGCCTGCCGGGCTTCGGCGGCTCCGGCCCGGGCAGTGGATCGTTCGGTGCCAACGGCAACGGCAGCTTCGGCGGCGGTGGCAACGGTGGATTCGGTTCGACTGGTCTTTACCGCTGAGCCGGTTAACGCTATCAACGCGACGGCACCCGAACCGGGTGCCGTCGTTTCGCAAAGGGGGGGACCATGCGAATCTTGCGCACCGGGGCGATCCTGGCCGGACTGGTCGGTACCGGGCTTTCGGTCGGCTGTCTCACGACGCCTAAGAGTGCAGTCGAAACCGTGCAATCGCAGTCGCCTCTCGAACATTTCGATGCGTCGAAGGAACTCGAACTGCCGACGCGCGAGAAGGCCAAGGCCAGTCTCGCCACCGCGCAGATGCTCGACAAGAACAACAAGTACAACGAAGCGGCCCAGCTGTACGAACAGGCTCGCAACCTCAGCGGCGAGTACAAGTTCGTCTGCCGCCGGCTTGCCGTCATCTACGATCGCATGGGCAACTTCCCGAAGGCGAACGAGGAATACGACAAGGCGATCGCGCTGTACCCGAAAGACGCCGATCTGCTCAACGATGCCGGCTACAGCCGCTACTGCCAGGGGAACTGGACACTGGCCAAGGATTACCTCGAGCATTCGATCGAGTTGAAGAAAAACTCGAAGAAGGCGTGGACCAACCTGGGTATGACGCTGGCCCAACTTGACCGGATCGATCAGGCTCTCGAAGCGTTCTCGCATGCGATCAGCGAGCCCGAGGCGCACTTCAACCTCGCGTTCGTCTACACGACGCAGGGCAAGCGTGCCGAGGCGATTGCCGAGTACAAGCTCGTTCTGCAGATGGCTCCGGACATGGACCGTGCCCGCCAGGCGATCGCCAAGCTCGAAGCCCCCGAGCCGAAGCGGACCGGGCCCGGAGTCGTGCAGGCCGGTCATCAGGCCGCCCGCAACCCGGTCGACGAGTTCGCCACCGGCCGGGAACAAAAATGATCAACACATTCTGATCTGTTGAATTAATTGAACGGGCCGGGGGCATCAGCGACGGGAAGGATAGCTTCCGGCCGTTGACGTCCCCGGCCCCATTTTGCGACCCGTGCGAAACATCTCATTCCGGGTGTGAAAAATTCGGCCGCAATTCAACGAATTACACTTCAGCCTCAAAGCTTCCCTTCTGGCATCAAAAGTCTTGCCGATTTCATCTCCGAAGCGGTCTGGCATTTCGGCCGGATCACAATTGAAAAGCTAGATATGTGTGTCGCCGATGATGTGAACGAAACACCGCAACGGACCAGCAGGGTGAACTGAATTCGCCCGATGCCTGATCCGAAGCAGCCGCGGTCAGTTTCGCCAGTCGCTAAAGAGTTCGCGAGTGAAAACCGGTCGGATGCGTCGTGCCCGCGACCATCCCCGCCCCCGGTCTGCCCGCTCCGGACCCGAGTTACATCGAGTTTCCCGACGCAAGCGTTTTGCGTCATCAGTCAACGTGTGTGCGTGATTGGGACACATGGCGTGGAAGGTCCGCGCCTGCCGGTACGCGTACGCAGTTTCAAGATTTGCATTCTTCAACAGGAGTCCACACCATGACCATGATCAACAGCCTGATGACCCGTTTCTGGGCCGACGACTGCGGGGCCGTACTGACAACCGAGTACCTGCTGCTGGGCAGCATCATGACGTTGGGAGCGGCCACTGGCCTCAACGCGATGAAGGACGCGACGGTGAAGGAATGCGAGAACTACGCCCAGTCGGTATCAACGCTGAGCCAGTCCTACACTGTCCCGTCGCAGAGCAGTTGCGGGGCGTCGAAGCCCGGCAGTTCCTACATCGATATTCAGCAAAGCGCCCGAGCCACTCCCTGAAGAGCGGCCCCCGGGAACAATCGCGCGGTCGTGCGGCAACTGCAGCCCGACCGCGTACTGGATCAGCCGGGGATCACCACACGGATTAAAGACCTTTGATACGACCGTCGACCTTGCGGATGAACTCTTTGCGTTCGTCGCTGTTCATTGGGCCTTTGCCTTCTTTCGCCAGTTGCAGCGACTTCTGGAACGCGTTGGCGGCCTTGTCTTTCTCCGCGAGGTTGGCGTACGATTCGCCAAGGTGCATCTGAATTTTCGGATTCGAAGGATACCGATTCGCCGCAGCTTCAAAAATCGCCTTCATCTCAACGGACAGATTCGGTTCGACTTTACTCTGGGCGGCCTTTTCGAACACCGTGCCGATCACATCCAGAAGGACCGGGTCCAAACGTTCGGTTGCAATCGGCTTGCCACTGAACTGGCCGACCATCAACCCCCGGATCATTTTTAATGCTTCGGCAGGTCGATCCAGATGCGCTGCCTGAATCCAGGCGAGGTTCGTTTTTGCCATGAGATTCTCTTTGTCATCGGCCAGCAGAGCACTGTAGGCATCGGCAGCTTCCTTCCAGTTTTTGCGTGCCATGGCAATCTGCGCCCAAAGCAATCGGGCACCGATGCTGCGAGGATCCTCCTTGATCGAACGATCGAGAAACACCTGGGAACCGTCGAGATCCCCGCCATCGAACCACGTCTGAGCCAAAATGAGATGCGCGGCCGCTTTCGCATTCTTGATCTTCGCATCGTTCTGCAATTGAAGATCGACGTCCTTCGTCATCGGGAGTTTCGATTGAAGTCGATTGACGGACTCGATCGCGAACACCTCGGAAGCCTGCCTGGCCAAATCCTTGCTGCCCGCGGCAAGCAATTGTCGGATCTGCTCTTGGATGGCGACGACATTTTCCGGACTGACCTTCAGGAACCGCTGCGTCCATTCCGCAGCTCTCGCCGTGTCGCCGGCAGCGTTCAGCGCGCGAATCAATGACGGGTAGGCAGCTGCTGTCTTCGGTTCCGCATCGATGATTGGTTCGAGCAGGGCGATCGCACGCGGATAATCCCCTCGCGCGATCGACAGTTCCGCATCGAGCAGTTTGTAGCCCAACGCTTGCGGCCGGATGTTTCGCAGCAATTGAACGTAATTTCGGGCTGCATCCAGGTAAGCAGGTTCGTTGACTTTCATTGCAAAGCCAACCATATTGGCAAGCAGTTCCTCATTCGGCTTGCTGGCTGCCGCAACCTGTTCCAGACTTCGGAATGCTTCATCCGGACGGTTGGCCATGGCCAGGAATTGCGCACGAAAGAGCATGCGACTGGCGGTATCCATGCCCCCCTTGCCGGCCAGCGCTTCCCAAGTCCGGATCGCGCCCCACATCGTCTTCGAGTTTTCCCACGAATCGGCGGGCGAACCGAACTCATCCTGCCTCAACTTCGCCAGAGCCGCGATCGAGTAATTCAACGGTTCGTTGGGCGAATCGGTCATGAATCGCTCAACCAACTGGAGCGCCTTGTCCGGATCGGAATCAGCCAGTCGCCGCAGCGATGCGACCAGCCCGTTGGCAGCGCGCTGGCTGACTCGCGTGAACTCCCGAGCTTCGCGGAACTTTTCGGCAGCCCCATCGAACTTTCCTTCGGCGAACAGGCGGTCTGCTTCGAGGATGCGAACGGCACCGTTGTTCTGGGTCTTTCCGATCGCTTCCTCGATCAATTGCTGTCGTTGAATCGGGTTGGCGGTCGCCTGGATAAGGAGCAGGTTGATCGAATCGTCCTTGGCCAAGTCCTGCAGCATGCGGACCCCTTCGTCGCGATTGCCGGAGGAAAGCTGGAGCACTGCAAGCATTCGCCGGGTGGCCTCATCGCGTTGGCCTGGAAAATTGTCGGGATTCTCGAGATACGCCAGGCCTTCGTCACCCCGATTGGTGCGCATCAGCCATTCGACCCAGAGACGCTTGGCGGCCGAATCCGTCGGATGATTCGTAATGAATTCCTTGATGAGGTTATCCGCAAGCGCACGGCGTTGGTTGAATGCGGTTTCGTCGTCGCGTTTCTTTCCATCGGGCAGCATGGCGACCGCTGCACGAAGACGGAGCAGGTCCGCACTGTGCGCGAAGGGTTCCTCGAGCGATTTGACCAACTCGCTGGCCCGGTCGAAGATGCCCTGCCGAAGGTAATAAGCGATCAATCGCGCATTTGCCTGCAAATAGCTTTCGCTTCCCGCAGTCAATTTGCGGATCGCCATCCTGGCGTTCTCCTCGTGCGATTGAATCGTTGCAATGGCCGCCTGATCCAAGGGGCGGCCCGAGTTTTCCGCTCGATATCGAGCCAATTTTTCGACGGCAGTATCGAGTTCGGCTTGAACGATCAACCCGGTCAAGTCTCGCGGATCGCGAAGGAACTCCATGACGAACGCGCGTTCGCCCGGATCCAAAGCTTCCATCTCCTTGTATGATCGCTCCAAGTCGCGGAGGTAACCCAGCGCCTGCGAAGGCTTGCCGAGTGACAGGTAAATCTTCGCCTGCAACGCCGCGACCTTCGCCCGGGACTCCTTCGCTTCCGGGTTGGTGGACAGCGTGCGCAGCATTTCCTCGGCCAGAATGAGTTTCCCCTGCCGCACCATGGCTGCTGCCTCGTGCATATCCACGACCGCATTGGATTTCGGGTCGTTGATCCGGCGAAGGGAGTTGAGATGAGAGGCGATCTGTTCCGCGGAATTGCTGCGGCCAGCCAGCGTTTGCAAGGCCACTGCATGAAGTTCAGTGCGTGCCGCGGTCGGTGTCTTGTTCTCGGCGGCGAGCCGCAATCCGTCATCGACCCAACTGAGCGCTCGCGTTTCGAGATCGTTCTTGACGGCGAGATTGTTTTTCTTGCCTTCGATGAACGCTTCGCTGTTGAGCAGATGCGCCATCTGGGCATAGCCTCTCGGAGTGCTCTTGTGAGCATTGGCTACCTGACGGGCTAACTTCTCAATCCCATCTCGGATCGCAGGCCATTCCACGGGAGTGTCCGAACCGAGATACCGGCGGGCCATCATCGCCGAACCGGTGCACGCCTCGAGCAATTGAGCAGAGTACGGTTCGCCGTACTTCGAACCGACCAGATTCTTCGCCAGTTCGATCAGCCCGCGCAGCGCCACGTACAAGTCCTCGGTCTGGCCGCCCATCGACGTTTTGGCGCGTTCCAGTCCCAGCTTGACGGCATCTTCATGAAGTCCGATCAGACCATCGACGTCCACCTTGCTGAGGGAAACGAAGGCCTCCTGGTTTTTCGCCCGATCGAGCGCCCCCATATTCGGTTCGAAATAGATCTTCCGCAGATCCTCGCGAAGTTGTTCTTCCGCTTTCCTGGCATTGACGCTGGACATCGGCGGCAGCTTTTTGGCCAACCACTGAACGATTTGTGAATCGAGATACAGCGTTCGCCAGAGGGGAAAATCCTTTGCTTCCCTAACGACCTGAAGGTGCTCCCTGGCCTTCTCCACCCGTTCGCGACTCCTGTCCTTTTCGGGAAGCGGAGTGAAACTCTTCGATTCCTGCGGCTGCAGATACTCGATTCGGGCCAGGAAATAGTTTGCCCGCACATTCTTCTGGTCGACTTCGAGCACGTTCTTCGCGAGTCGTTCGACCTGCCCCCAATCGGGGCGGTCCATCATCAGCTCCAGGCGCAATGCTTCCTGCTGCACGGCCGGATCCCGCTTCAGAACGAACGCAGCCTCGCGCAGGCTGCGAATCGCTTCGGTCTTCGTCGATTCATCGGGAATCTTCGTCAACGAGCGAAACATTTCGTGCGTAATCGAATCTTCGATATCGCTGAGCGGCTTCTGATCGAGTGCCGCATCGGTGAATGCAAGATCCCGCATTACGCGGGCACGCAGCCACAGCAATCGCGCCCGGCGTTCGTCGAAATCTTTCGATCGATCGACCCCGGTATTTGCTTTGGCCGACTTCTCCTTATCGAGCGTTTCCATCGCCTTGACGCTCAATTTCTCCGCTTCGTCCAGTGCGGATCGGGCGGCTACCAGATCTCCCGCCTCATAGGCCGTTTTGCCTCGCTCGTAGCTGTTCTCCACCATCACGGCCAAATTCAGTTCCTGCTGGGCGCTGGAGTACATTCGGTAACCGAAGTAACCCAACGCACCCAAACCAACCACGACGACGACGAGAAGCACCAAACGGTATGCGCGTGAATGACGCCGGAGCATGATGGACCCTCATGAGATGCCGACTGTTTGCCTTCCCTGATGTTTCAACTCAACGGCCGGGATATTCGGCCGAGCCTGTCTCCGTTCCAGGCCGTTCCAATCTTCAATCGGCGGGGCCGAAGGCGCTGCAAAGTTTATCGAACCGGAGTCCGTATCCCAATCGGCGCGATCATCGCATTCGAGCTATTTTACTGTCGGAGGAGCGTGACGGGCAAGCGCGTCGTCGCAATTACTGCCGAGGACGGAAGCAGTCTCTCCCGCATAATCGAATCAACCGCCGGCAGAAAATCATTCTCGATTGCCGCCAGTTCCGTCGGATCTGTCGAAAATGTGGACACCTGTACCGTTAAACTGGGGGCATGCTGCCCCAGTCCCTGGTGAATCGATTGCAATAATGTTCGATCACTCTGCTCGGGCAAGAAAGTGTAGTGCCAGTAGTAGACCGTCGTTCGACCGGCCAATCCAGTTCGAAACGCGAATCGCTGCACCCGTCGCGATCCATCGGCGGACACGGCTACGCGTTCCCGCGCTTCAAGATCTTCGGGAGCGCCTGTCACTTCCCGAATGCAGATTTCAGGATGGTGTTTCCGGTCATCCCCCACTTGGGAATGAACCGCATATAGTTGCACGGGCGAGCCGCTTCCCCGGAAGCGGTACTCGCGGAGCAAAATGTCATCGGCCGTGTACGGGAGTTGAGCCCGCAGTGATTCGACACCCGGCACATCCCTTCCTACCCAGTTTTCCGAAAGAATAGTGGGAATACCCGCCAGCGGTTCGTTAATCTGCGGGAACGACTCGACACCGACGGAACGCAGATGCAGCAGAAGAATCAATTGAACAATTAATGTGATGCCCAATGCCGCGATGCACTTCTTCAACGCGCGGACGTCGAATCTTCGAACGGCAGCCGCTGGTGCTGGTGCAGCAGCTGGTTCGGAGCCCGGAGCGCGAACCAACCGGGAAAGCACATAGTCAACGAGCAGGATCATGCCGAAACCCGCAGGCAGCGTGAACGCGGCCGGGGCGTGATGCATCCAACCGCTCATCCATTCCGTTCCGAACTGCGTGGCACCGAAGCACATCAGCAGCACGCGCAACACATTCGCGAGCACGGCGAACGGTACGGCAAGCAACACGAGCAGAATGCGCCACCATGCAGGACGATCGAGCATCAGCCCCAACAATACGGCGAACGCGAAGAAGCCGATCAGCTGCCGCAGGCCGCTGCACTGTTCCCCCACCTGCAAAGGCTGCGGGACACCCACAAGATGCAGCACCGTTCCTTTTCGGATCACGATAAGGAACGGTTCCAGGAGCTGCCCGCTCATCCGGCTGACAAAATCCTGCAACCACAGCGCAAGTGTCGAAGTCCAAAGAGCGGGAACGGGGAACATGAAGAAACTAAACAGAATCGGGGCAGTGAAGTAGCCGGCCCAAACTCGACCGCCGACCGCCACCGCCAGCCCGCGAAGGATCATCGCCAGCGCGGCGAACGTGATGAGAGGCCACGGTACCACGGTCGCGGCGAGCACGAGAACGGCACCCGGAATCAGCGACATCATCGCCATGCGTGCGTCGCCCGCCGAGGGCGGCCCTGCCCGGTGAAAAGCACGCATTCCAAGAT
>Ga0105047_10014692_pt1 | contig 12402 bp, 10 predicted proteins | sample MAT04_FD_78384 | JGI IMG/M metagenome (GOLD analysis project Ga0105047, IMG submission 78384) | Freshwater microbial communities from Lake Fryxell liftoff mats and glacier meltwater in Antarctica - MAT-04 (megahit assembly) | ecosystem: Environmental > Aquatic > Freshwater > Ice > Liftoff... | reverse complement strand
GGCGGCGCGCACCTCGACCGTCGAGATCGCCGCGGGCATCCTGCCCATCTACACCCGCACGCCCACCCTCATCGGTATGACCGCAGCGGGCATCGATCACGTGTCGAACGGTCGCTGCATCCTGGGCCTCGGTGCGTCCGGCCCCCAGGTGATCGAAGGCTTCCACGGCATCGCGTACAACGCTCCACTGGGACGCACCCGCGAGATCATCGAGATCTGTCGCAAGTTGTGGGCCCGCGAAGAGAAGCTCACCTACGACGGCAAGTACTACAAGCTGCCGTTGCCCGCCGACCAAGGCACCGGGCTGGGTAAGCCGCTCAAGCTCATCAACCACCCCAAGCGCAACCGCATCCCCATTCAGATCGCGTCGCTCGGCCCCAAGAACATCGAGCTCACCGCCGAGTTGGCCGAGGGCTGGTTGCCTATCTTCTACATGCCCGAGCGGGCCAAGCTCGCCTTCGGCGACGCCCTCGATGCCGGGTACGCCAAGCGCGATCCCGAACTCGGTCCCATGGATGTCGTGGCCGGCGGGCTGTTGGCCGTCGGTGACGACGTGAAGTCGGTGCTCGACTTCGCCCGCCCGTCGATGGCGCTCTACGTGGGCGGTATGGGGGCCAAGGGCCAGAACTTCTACAACGCGCTCATCCGCCGCTACGGCTACGAGGCCGAGGCTGAGAAGATCCAGGAGCTCTACCTCGCCGGGCACAAGGAGGAGGCGGCTGCGGCCATCCCCACCGAGCTGCTCGAGCTCACCAACCTGGTCGGGCCCGAGGGCTACGTGAAGGAACGCATCGCGGCCTACAAGGAGGCCGGCGTGACCGTGCTCAACGTCACCCCCTTCGCGGATGACCAGGTCGCACTCATCGAGAAGGTCAAGGGCTGGCTGGCCTGATAGGGGCCTAACCGGCCCGTGACCGGCCGTCAACCGGCCCGTGGCCGGCCCTCAACCGATCGTTTTATGAGAGAAATCTCGCCCTCCAGGGCGAGATTTCTCTCATAAAACGGGGATTCCCGGCGAGCATGGGGCCCTCAGCGCATGGCTTGGACGCGGTCGAGGATGGCCTCGGCCTCGCTGACGAATCGGGCCACCAATTCGGCGGCCGGAACCAGCTCATGGATGCCCCCGACGCCCTGCCCGGCGGGGAAGAACTCCTTGTTGGGGTCGACGCGGTCGTCGTCGAGGCCCAGGCCCAGGTGGTTGGCCCCGTCCTCCATCGAGCGCAGGAACTGCTGGGGGAACGGCTGCAGCTCGTCGGGGTGCTCCTCCCAGTACTGGGTGTAGTCGTTGCGGAGCACGCGGCAGGTCTTGCCGGTGAAGCCCCGGCTGATGGTGGTGTCGTCCTCGTGGGCGGCAAGGAGTAGATCCTTGTAGCCCGTCACGCCGTAGGCCTCGGGCGTGGCGATGAAGCGGGTGCCCACCCAGATGCCATCGGCGCCGAGCGACAGCGCGGCGGCGAGGCCCCGCCCATCGAAGATGCCGCCGGCCGCGACCACGGGCACCTTGTCGCCCACGGCGTCGACCACCTGGGGCACCAGTGCGAGCGTGGCGATCTGGCCGGTGTGCCCTCCGGCCTCGGTGCCCTGGGCCACCACGATGTCGCATCCGGCCTCGACGGCGGCCACCGCATGGCGGACCTTGCCACAGATGTTCACCACGATGATGTTGTTGTCGTGGCACTGCGCCACGACATCGCGCGGCACGCCCAGCCCCGCGGCGAACACCGTGGCGCCACCCTCGATGATGAGCTGCACCTGGGCGGCCATGTCGCCGGGCGCGGCCGTGAGCAGGTCGACGCCGAAGGGCTTGTCGGTGGCGGCCTTGGTGGCGGCGATCTCGGCGGCCATCCGCTCGTTACTCATGGTGGAGGCCCCGAGACAGCCGAACCCGCCACCGTTGGAGACTGCCGCGGCGACTTCGCTGTAGGAGACGCCGCCCATGCCGGCAAGCATCACGGGGTGTTCGATCTCGAGGATGTCGGTGAGTCGTGTGCGCATCGGCGCATCGTAGGCCCGCGTGACGTGGCGGCGCGGGCCGGTCGCTACCATTGTCCCTTCGTGGGAACGGGCGGTCGGGACGCCCGTCGCCCGGTGGAGGCGTAGTGGTAGACGTGGCAGGCGAAGAGGAACGGAGCATCGGTCGCAAAGCGGCCGGCGGCTTCGTCTGGGCCCTCATCGGCTTCATCGTCATGCAGATCGGGTCGTTCGCGACCTACAGCATCGCCTCAAAAATCCTGGGTACCGAAGGCATCGGCGTGGTGGGCGTCGCGCTGCTCATCGTCTTTTGGATCGACATCCTGCTCAGCGTTGGTATGGGCGCATCGCTCATCTTCGACCAGGAGAAGGGCCAGACCGAACGGGTGGCGATCGCCTTCACCGTCAACGTCACGGTGGGCAGTGTGCTCGCAGCGCTCATCTTCTTCGGTGCCCCGTTCATCAACGACGTGGTCAAGGCCGGCGACGCCAACATCTTTCGGGTGGTGGCGCTGCTCATCGTCGTGAAGTCGTTGGGCCAGGTTCCCGACGCCATGCTCAAGCGCGACCTCGACTTCAGGCGACGGGCCCGAGCCGACTTCACCCGCTCCGGGCTGCGCTTCGTCGTCTCGATCGCCCTCCTGAAGGCCGGATTGGGCCCGGTGGCCATGGTGATGGGCGTTGTCGTCGCCGAGATTGCGGCGACCACGCTCACCTGGTTCCTGGTGCGCTTCAAGCCGGTCCTGCGCTTCGACCGACTGATCGCCGCAGAGATGCTCCGTTTCGGTGCCGCCATGTTCGGAGCGCAGCTGGTGGGGATGCTGTGGCTGCAGGGCGACTATCTGGTGCTGATCAGCCGGTACGGGGCCAATTCCCCCGAGCTCGGCAACTACTACACCGCCTTCCGTCTGCCCGAGTTGGTGCTCGGCAGCGTCTACAACATGTTCTCGAGTGTGGCCTTCCCTGCCTATTCGGCGGCTCGCGAATCGGGCGACGACAAGCTGCGCGACGCGTCGCTGAAGTCGCTCAAGGTGCTCTGCCTGTTCGGATTCCCCGCCGGCATCGGCATGTCGCTCATCGCTCGTGATTTCATCACGTGGTTCTTCGGCGCCGACTTCGCGGACGCCATTGCGGTGCTCGAACTCCTGGGGGTTGCCGGAGCGTTCGTTGCCGTCGGATTCGCCTCGGGCGACCTGTTTGCGGCGGTGGGCAAGCCCCGGCTCGGCCTCTACTTCGGGCTGGTGTTCGTGCCGATCCTCATGGGGGGCTTCATTGCGGTCGTCGACCGGGGAATCGTCGCTATAGCCATCGTCCATGTGGCGGTGATCATTCCGTACTCGGCGTTCCGCATCGAGGTGGCCAACCGACTGCTGGGCACCACCTGGAAGCAGTCGCTGGCGGCACTCAGGCCCGCCGCGGCCGCCTCGGTCGGGATTCTCGCCCTGGCATTGCCGGTGCGGCTGTCACTCGATGCCGGATTCGTCTCGCTGCTCGCCATCATGTTCGCCGGGCTGCTGGGTGCCATCGCCGGTCTGGCGGTGGGGGACCGGGCGATGCTCGACGAGGTCCGTGCGGGAGCCGACAAGGCCATCGCCAAGATCCGCTGACCCGTCGGCGCCACATCCCGTACTCTCATCGCCATGGCATCCATCGAGGGTTTGAAGAAGAAGCTGAAGGAATACAAACCGAAGGTCGAATCGGCCTTCGTCGTGTACGTGACGCCGCGGCCGTCGCCCGTCGAGAAGCCCGATGACGAGTTCACCATCGTCGAGGTGAACACCCCCGACGACCCGCTGTTGGCGCGACTGTGCTCGAGCAAGCGGCAGCTCAAGATCGCCCAGGCCGCCATGGCCGAGGGGCGCTGGAACATCGTCGTGGCCCTCGACGCCGACCTCGAGCCGGCCGGTCGCATCTGGGAGACCTACGGCACCGAGTCGGCGCTCGCCAACGGCCTGCCCCGCATGCGGCTGGCCGCCGACGAGTCCTTGCTGTTCGATCTGTTCGTCGAGCGCAAGTACCGCCGTTCGGGCATCGCGTCGACCATGGCGCACTTCTTCTTCACCAAATACGATCCCAACGAGACCCACATGAAGTTCATCTACGGGTTCGTGACCTACGAAAACGTACCGTCGATCCTGTGGCACCACTCGGTGGGCTTCCAGATCGCCCAGACGATGAATTACCTGGCCATCGGCCCGTTCATCAAGTGGAAGATGCCGTTCAGCGAGATGCCCCGCTTCGGTCCGATGTCACGCAAGGGTCGTCACACCGATCCGTCCAAGGACACGTTCGGCCCACCGCTCTTTCCGTAGGGGCGGGTTTTGTGGCGTAGAACACGACAGAATTGTCGTTGTCTACGCCACAGAACGGGTGAGCGGGTCGGGCTCAGCGGTCGACGTAGGCGCCGACGCCGCTGAGGGCGCCGCGGTGCCACAGGCTCGGGCGAAGCGCCAGGCCGCGCTCGTAGTCCTCGAAGAGCCAGCGGATGAAGTTGCGCCGCGACCAGTCGTTGGACGCCGCCACCCCGAGGGCGATCGACGCGCCCTTGCGGTGGCGGATGGCGCGCACCAGCAGCGTCGACATGGTGTGGTCGGGCCCGAGCTCGGTGAGCAGCTCGTTGCCATACAGGTCACCGACGGCCTGGGGGGTTTCCCAGCCGGCATCAATGTGGCGCGCCGCCATCATGGCGGTCTGCAGGGCTTGGCCGATGCCCTCGCCGGTCATCACGTCGCAGACGCCCACAGCGTCGCCGACGAACAGCACGGGCCCGACCGACGCCGACAGCTCGCCGGTGCGACAGGGGATGGGCCAGGCGCGATGGGGCTCGATGGGTTCGACGTCGGGGCCCAGCAGATCGCGAACATGGGGACGGGACAAGATGTCGGTCCACAGCAGCTTCATGTCCGAGATGGCGTGGCTGCCGCCCCGCTCGATGCCGAAGCCGATGTTGGCCCGGTTGCCCGGCAACGGGAACGACCAGAAGTAGCCGGGCAGGAAGTCGGGCTCGAAGAACACCACGAGATCGCTGGCGGCCCGTCCGGTGACATTGCCGACGTACTGGCGAAAGGCGTGCCACTCGCCGCGGTAGCCCTCGACGTTGGCGCCGAGCAGCTTGCGTGAGGGGGACCACATGCCGTCGGCCGCGATGGCGAAGCGGGCCCGGATCTCGCCAACGCCCGCGGCGGTCACGCTGACACCACCAGGCGGGGAATGGGTGACGATCGATTCGAGCGTGGCGCCTTCGTGGATGACGACGCCCTCTTTGCGGGCCCGGTCGACGAGCGCGGCGTCGAGGTCGCGCCGGGTGGCGACGGCAGCGAAGAGCCCCTGGTCGCGGGGGAGCGAGAACTTCACCTCCTTGCCGTAGGGCGGGCGGATCCACACATCGGACACGCCCATCCACGAATCGACGTCGGATGGTTCGATGCCGAGGGCCTCGAGTCGCCGCAGCGCTCCGGTGGTGAGTCCGTCGCCGCAGATCTTGTCGCGGGGGAACGTGGCCTTGTCGATGATCTCGACCGAGCGCCCCGCCCGAGCAAGGGTGATGGCGGCTGCCGTCCCGGCCGGCCCGGCCCCGATGATGACGACGTCGACCTCTCTCACGAGGTGCACGCTACGGCGCGACGACCCGCAGTGGCGAACGCCGGGCACCAGCAACCGAGGTCACGAGGACCGACCCACGCTGAGGATCTCGTCGAATCCCTCGCGCAGCGAGGTCATCAGCACATCGGGATCGGGAACGGCCGCCGGGTCGGACGCGATACCGATGTTGAGGTCGTTCTGGTAGCTGAGCAGCGTGATGTTGAGCGCGGCCCCGGCCAACGGACCGAACGGGAACTGCGATTCCATCTTCGCCCCGCCGAGATAGACGGGAAACGGCGCGCCGGGAACGTTGGAGGTGGTGAAGTCGACGGTCTTGACCATCGACCCGAAGAGGGCGGTGACCGCCGTGGTGGGCAGCCGGTTGAGCAGGTTGGCCAGGGGCTCGACCAACTCGTTGGCCGGCTCCAGCCGGGCGCCGTCGACGTACGTGTGCACCTGGCGCATGGTGTCGACCGGATCGACGGCGTCGATGGGCAGCTCGAGGCGAGCCGGGACGAAGGCATTGCCGGCGACGTTGGCCATCTCGGTGGTGCGCACGCTGATGGGGATGGCCATGCGCAGCTCATCACAGTCGATGCCATGGGCGAGGTGATAGCGGTACAGGCCGCGGGCCACGCCACCGACGAAGGCATCGTTGAGCTTGCCGTCGGCAACGCGGGCGGCGGCCTTGGCCTCGTCGAGCGGGATTGTGAGCGTGTCGAAGCGCGAGGACAGCGAGCGGCCCGTCATGAGGGGGCTGAGTGGATGGCTGGCCGGCCGAAGCACCCGACCAACCGACGTGGCCATACCGGTACCCGTGGCGATGGCGTGGACCGGATCGGTGAGCGCTGCGCCCACCCCGCCGAGCACGCCGCCGGCGAGGCGGCGGGCCAGGCCCAGCTGGCGACGGGTTTGGTGGTCGAAGGCGTCGGCGAACCGCTCGGGCTGGGTCATCACGTGGATAACCGGCTCGGGCGGCATCTCGCGTTCGGGGGCGTCGGGGGTGAGATCGAGGAGCTCGAGCTGCAGCCGCATGCCGCCGATACCGTCGGTGATGGCGTGGTGCACCTTCATGATGAGCGCCGACTTCTTGCCGGGTAGACCTTCGACCACTACGGCGCGCCACAGCGGTCGGGCCCGGTCGAAGCCGGACATGGCGACGGGTTCGGCGATCGACATCAGGTCGCGCATGGACGCCTTGCCCGGTGCCTTGACCCACCACAGGTGGAAGTGCAGATCGAAGTGCGGGTCGGTCTCCCAGCGGGGCGGAGCCATGGACAAGGTGTTGGAACGCACCCGCTGACGGAGGCGGGGCACGACCCGGCTGAGTCGTTCGAAGCGGTGCAGGAGGATCTTGCGGTCGATGGCCCGATCGAACACGAACACCGCCGTGATGGTGGAACGAAGGGCCGGATCCTTCTCGATGTTCCACATCAACGCGTCGGCGTCGCTCATTCGGTCTTCGTACAGCATTGCGTCGTCCATCTTCCGCCCCCCGTTTGGTCTTGCGATCGTAGACCTAGTGCGACGGCGGATTGCAGCTGTAGTTGGCGGTGTACTTGTTCTCGTCGGTCCTGCCGTCGACGAAGAGTCGACTGCGGGTGACGGTGACGGTGCCGCAGCCCGACGTCTTGCTGATGGCCTTCTGGGTGCCGACGGCGAAACGCGTCGACCACATCTGTACCGTGATCGACGTATCGGTGTAGGTGGGCCAGATGACCACGCCGTAGGGCGTGTTGTTCTTGATCTTGAGATCGACCGAGGGGAACGCCAGCGTGGCCTCGCGGCCGAAGGGATAGCGGCTGATGTAGATGGAGTGGGCCTTGTGGTCGGGGATGTCGAGCCCGGCGAAGAAGGCGGCGTTGAAGGTGGTGGTCGCCCACTGGCTGACCCCCCCGCCGAAGTCGTCCTTGAACTCGCCCTGCTCGATGACCGGGGCGCTGAAGAAGCCCTTCTCCTGGGTGCGGCGACCGACGAAGTCGTTGGTCGAGAACGTCTCGCCGGGGGCGATGAGTACGCCGCGGGTGAGGTCGGACATGCGGTGGATGTTCTTGACTCGGGCCGCACAGCACGGGTGCTTGGTGGTGAACTCGCCGACGACCTCTTTGACTCCCAGACCCTTGGCCCACTCGACGCCCTCGGCGGCGGTCATGGTGCGGGTGCCGAGCGTGACCTCGTTGTCGCCGTCGAGCAATGCCGTCACGATGTCGGTCGCGGCATCGGCGTCACAGCAGATCTGGGCGTCGGTGCCGGCGACCGGGGTGGGCACCCCGGCGACGATGTCGAACTTCACGCCCGTGGGATTGAGCGGGCTCTCGAGTCGCTCGGAGAGGAGTTCGGCGACGTAGTCGGCATCGAGGCCCAGACTGGCCGAGTCTCCGTCGGTACGGAGGCGAAAGCCAGGGCGGATATCGGTGGCGGCCAGCTCGGTGGACATGTCGCCGTACTTGATGGTGATCGGATCGGCGACGACCTCATTGGCCCGGGCGACCACCCGCAGGACCGCCACGTCGTCGACCAGCGGGGCGATCTCGCGTTGTTCGGCGGTGAGCTTGATGGTTTCGCCGATCGTGGTGACGGCGCCGGGGGCCTGTTCGAGGATCTCGTCCACATCGATCGCCTTGCCCGGCTCGCCCTTGGTCATGCCGACCTCGTCGGGGCTCACGGTGATGGTGGGCTCGACGGGAGCAGTGCGGCGCTCGCCCTCCTTGTCGAGGAGCACTTCGGTGGCCTGATTGCGGTTGATGCGGAGCGTGACCGGAGCGATCCGTTCGTCGACGTAGGACCTGACCCACCGCACGGGGCCGAGCGGTCCGGGGTCGTCGCGCCCGATGTCGAGCGCAGCGGATCGGGTGGCCTCGGCATCGACGTTGATGCCCAACTCGCCGGCGGTGGTGCTGATGGTGAAGCCGGGGGCGGTGATCTCGACGGGGGTTTGGGCGAAAGAGTCGGTGAGCTCGTCGAAACTGGCGTCGAGCGCCGATCCGGACTCCCCGCCGATGTCCTCGCCGGCGAGCGTCACGTTGGCCGCGACCTGGACCCGTTCGTTGTCTGGCCCCATGGCTGCCCACAACGCCACGAGCGCGCCAAAAACGACCAAGGGCGCGGCGAGTACGACGATCAGCGTTACTTTCCAACGGGACACTGCTTCTAGGATGGCGCGTCCGGGGGCCGGGTTCGGGGCACCTGGGTGAAATTCATGGAAATCACCGGCGAAGCGTCATCGGTTCGTCACATGCAGGGGAGTAGCCAACCATGCCGATCAACCCCGAAGCCGTCGGAGCCACCTCCGACCCGTGGACGTCCTCGTGGACCTCGAAGGATTCGTTGCTCTACGCCCTCGGCGTTGGGTGCGGTATGGACGATCTGGCGTTCACCACCGAGAACTCGATGAACGTCACCCAGCGGGCCCTTCCCACCATGGTGGTCACCCTGGCCGATGTGAGCGCCATGTTTGCCAGGATCGGCCCGTTCAATCCGTTCCTGCTGGTGCACGGCGAGCAGCGGATCACGCTGCATCGCGAGGTTCCACCCGTCGGCACCATCACCAGCACCGCTGAGATCACGGCCATCTGGGACAAGGGCAAAGGCGCGGTGGTCGAAGTGACCGCCCGTTCGGTCGACGGGGCCGACGGGAAGCCGCTGTTCGACACGGTCATGTCGGCGTTTCTGCGCGGCGAGGGTGGCTGGGGTGGCGACCGCGGCCCCTCGGGGCCCCGCAATGCGGCTCCCGAACGTGAACCCGATCACGTGGTCGATGCTCAGACCTCGGTCGATCAGGCGCTGCTGTACCGCCTGTCGGGAGACCGGAACCCGCTGCACTCCGACCCGTCCTTCGCTGCTGTTGCGGGCTTCGACCGGCCGATCCTGCACGGACTGTGCACGTACGGCTTTACCGGTCGGGCGCTGCTGGCATCGGTGTGCGGCAACGACCCGGCCCGGCTGCACCACATGGAGGGCCGCTTCAGTTCGCCGGTCATGCCGGGGGAGCGGTTGAGCACCAGCGTTTGGCGCACCGCCGACGACGAGGCGGTGTTCAGCACTTCGGGCGGCGATGGGCGCGCCGTGATCGACTCGGGTCTGGTGCGGTTCTCCTGAGCTACACCCCGTTCGACGGGCGGCCGTTCCGGCTGCGGATGGGTCTGCGTCCGCTCGACCCCGACCACTGGCTCGAACCCGACGATCAGCGCGCCGCCGAGCTCGAGTTGAAGGCGGCGCTGGTTGCCGAACGGCCCGACGACGTGGTCGCGGTCCTCGACCGTCGCGAGGTCGTGGCCGCGTCCGCGGAGCTGTGGGAGATGGTGCGGGCGGCGACGGGTGGAGCGGTGGGTAGCTCGGCGGGGGCCACGACGGCCGACGTGCATCCGATCGTCCGCTGCGGGTTGGCGACCCAGGAGGACTGGGTGCTGCTGGTACCGCTCGACGGAGCGCTGGTGCTCGGCGCCGCCTGCGTGTGCTTCCCCACCCGCTGGGTGCTGCGCGACAAGATCGGGCTCGACACAGCGGCCATTCACGCCCCGGTGGCGTTCTACGACGAGCAGCTGGCCGCTCCGGTGGACTCGTTCGTCGACCGGCTCACCGTCGATCGGCCCGTGTGGCGCCTCAACTGGAACCTCATGGACCATCCGGCGCTCTTCCAACCCCGGCGCCCCGACGACGGCGAGCCCGGCGGCCTTGAGCCCGGCGGCCTTGAGCCCGGCGGCCTTGAGCCCGGTGGGGCCGAGCCGGCCCCGGTCGGTGAGCGGGTCTGGTTACGCATCGAACGCCAGACGCTTCGCCGCCTGCCGGTTACCGGCGCCGTTGCGTTCTCGATCCGGGTCCACCAGCGCCCGCTGTCGACCTTGGCGGACGACCCCGATGCGCTCTCGCGGCTGCGATCCGCCGTCGGAGAGCTGCCGGCTGAGACCTACGAGTACAAGGGCCTGCACCACCTCGGCGACGAGTTGGTCACCTGGCTCGATGAGCAACTGGCTGAACGGCCCGACAGCAGCCGCTCAGAACAGCCGTAGGACGTTCGACTCGATGCCGCGGAGCTCGTCGTAGTCGACCTCGACGCAGGCGATGTTTCGACTCGAGGCCAGCACCTTGGCCTGCGGCTTGATGACCTGTGCCACGAAAATGCCTTTCACGCCGCGCAGTGTGGGGTCGCGCTCGAGACGGTCGAGATAGCGGGTGAGCTGCTCGACCCCGTCGATGTCGCCCCGACGCTTCACTTCGATCGCGATTGCTACCCCGTCGCCGTCGCGGCACAGCAGGTCGACCGGTCCGATGTCGGTGGGGAACTCCCGGCGCACGAGCGTGAGCCCTGCGGCGATCGCATCGGTGTTGGCCGCAAGCAGCTCCTGCAGATGGGCTTCGACGCCGTCCTTCTGCAGACCCGGATCGACACCGAGGTCCCACGCATTGTCGTGGATGATCTCCTCCATGGTGATGGTGAGGGTCTCACCCTTGGGGTTGGTCACCGTCCACTCGGCGTCACCCTCGACCAGCCGGTTGGGTGCGTTCATCCAGTTGAGGGGCTTGTAGGCCCCACCGTCGGCATGGATGGCCACGCAACCATCCGCCTTCACCATGAGGAGGCGGGTAGCAAGGGGGAGGTGGGCGGTGAGTCGACCGGCATAGTCGACCGAACACCGGGCTATCACGAGACGCACGGACGGCGAGCTTAGAGGCTGTTCGCGGCGACCTCGGCGATGTTGGGCTGATCGAGGAGGGCCTGGGTCTGGTGCGAGCGCGGGGCCGTCACGAGACCGCACAAGGCGTCGATGAGGTCGCAGATCTGCAGCTCCCGCCAGTCCGAACCGGAGGGGGCGATGGCCGGATCGCTGTAGCTCTCGGCCAGCAGAGCATGAAACATCGTGACGTTCATCAAATGAGCGCGACGGAGGCGAAATACCTCGGGCATGTCCGGCACGTTCGAATAGAGATGTGGTGCAACTGCGACCATGGCCGGGGGCAGATTGGTGAATAGCCACAAACTTGCAGGGTGGTTTGGGCTGCTCGACAGCTGCGCCATGATCCGCAGGTACTCGATGCCGCCGTCGGGATCCTCGAGCTTGGCGTACAACGGACGCACCATGAGGTCCACAAGGCGGTACAACGGCCACGAGGCCAAATCGGTGACGCCCTCGAGCCGCTCACGGCGCACGATGTCAATGGAGTCGCGGTGCTTCTTCAAGAGGGCGAGCAGCAGGCCCTCGCGGCTGCCGAAGTGGTAGTGCAGTGCCGACTTATTGCGCTGTCCGGCGGCCCGGTTGATTTCGCTGAGCGAGATGCCATCGACGCCGTGTTCGGCGAAGAGTCGCTCGGCCGTCGAGATGAGTACCGCCTGGGTACGCAGACTGTCGGATCGTTGTGGAGGCATGCACGACTCGGGTTTCGATGGTCAGGGCATGCAACAAGTTAGGCGCGGGCGTTCTTCAATTGCTTGAGAACCTTGGCGCGATCCGTGGCATCGAGTGCGACCTTGCGCAGGCGAACGAAACTGGGCGTGACCTCGACGCATTCATCGGACTCGATGAACTCGAGCGCCTGCTCGAGTGACATGAGACGCGGCGGCACCAACGGGATGGTGTGGTCCGACGACGACGTGCGCATATTCGTGAGTTTCTTCTCACGACAGATGTTGACGTCCATGTCTTCTTGGCGGGAGTTCTCGCCCACGATCATGCCTTCATACACCTCGGTGCCCGGCGGGATGAACAGGGTGCAGCGCTCCTGAAGTGCGGTGATGGCATACGCGGTGGTGTTGCCACGACGGTCCGACACGATCGAGCCGCGCTCACGGGCCCGCATCTCGCCGGCCCAGGGCTCGTAGGCCTCGAACACGTGGTGCATGATGCCGGTGCC
>Ga0105047_10014691_pt1 | contig 12402 bp, 22 predicted proteins | sample MAT04_FD_78384 | JGI IMG/M metagenome (GOLD analysis project Ga0105047, IMG submission 78384) | Freshwater microbial communities from Lake Fryxell liftoff mats and glacier meltwater in Antarctica - MAT-04 (megahit assembly) | ecosystem: Environmental > Aquatic > Freshwater > Ice > Liftoff... | reverse complement strand
TGCCGCTCTCCGAGATCCCGCTCGGTGCGCACATCCACAACGTCGAGCTCCGCCCTGGAAAGGGTGGCCAGATGGTGCGCTCCGCCGGTGGCGTCGCGCAGCTGATGGCGAAGGAAGGCAAGTACGCCACGGTGCGTCTGCCCTCGAGCGAGATGCGTCGCGTGTTGATCACCTGCATGGCCACCGTCGGCCAGCTCGGCAACGATCAGCACGAGAACGTCGTCCTCGGTAAGGCCGGTCGCTCGCGATGGTTGGGCATCCGCCCCAGCGTTCGCGGCGCCTGCATGAACCCGGTCGATCACAACAACGGTGGTGGCGAAGGCCGCGCGAAGGGTGGAAAGCCGCCCCGCACGCCTTGGGGCAAGATGGCCCGCGGTCTCCGGACCCGCACCAACGAGCAAACGGATAAGTTCATCGTCACGCCGCGTCGCCGCGGTCCGCAGAGCGGTGGGAAGTAAGTCATGGCGCGCTCACTGAAGAAGGGTCCCTTCGTGGACGACCACCTCATGAAGAAGGTGGATGACCTCAACCGAGCTGGGAAGAAGACCGTCGTGAAGACGTGGTCTCGCCGCTCCATGATAACGCCGGAGTTCGTGGGCCACACGTTCGCCGTGCACAATGGACGCAAGTTCATCCCGGTCTACGTCACCGAGCACATGGTCGGTCACAAGCTGGGTGAGTTCTCGCCGACTCGCACCTTCCACGGCCACGCGGCCGAGAAGAAGGTCGCGAAGCCGGCCCTGAGAAAGTGAAGGAGACAGTCATGCACGCGTCATTGCAGTTCCTTCGCATCTCTCCCCGGAAGGTCCGCCTTGTTGCGGATCTCGTTCGCGGCAAGAACGTCGAGGAGGCTCTCAACATCCTCCAGTTCACCTCGAAGTCGAGCGCCAAGCCGCTCGCCAAGCTGGTGAAGTCGGCGGTCGCCAACGCGGACCAGAAGGGCGGCGTCAACGTCGACAAGCTCTTCCTGAAGACGATCTTCGTGGACGGCGGCCCGGTCATCAAGCGGTTCATGCCGCGCGCGATGGGCCGCGCCACTCCCGTTCGTCATCGGACGTCGCACGTCACCGTGACGCTGGATCAGAGGTCTTAAGCAAATGGGTCAGAAAACCAATCCGATCGGCTTCCGCCTCGGCGTCATTCGTACCTGGGACTCCAAGTGGTACGAAGAGAAGAACTACGCGAAGTGGCTCCACGAGGACCTCAAGCTGCGTGCCTGGGTCAAAGAGAAGCACTACTCGGCTGGCATCGCCAAGGTCGAGATCGAGCGCGCCGCCAACAAGGTGAAGGTCAATATCTACACCGCGCGCCCCGGCATCGTGATCGGCAAGAAGGGCGCGGGCATCGATCAGCTCAAGAAGGAGCTCCAGCGCCTCACCGAGAACGAAGTGTTCATCAACATCCAGGAGATCCGGAAGGCCGAGATCAACGCTCAGCTCGTGGCCGAGAACATCGCCACCCAGCTCGAGCGCCGCATCGCCTTCCGCCGCGCGATGAAGAAGAGCGTGACGATCGCGATGAAGTTCGGAGCCAAGGGCATCCGCGTCGCCACGTCGGGCCGCCTCGGCGGCGCCGAGATGTCGCGTTACGAGTGGTACCGCGAAGGTCGCGTTCCGCTTCACACGCTGCGCGCCGATGTCGAGTACGGGACCGCGACCGCGAAGACCAAGCAGGGCGCCATCGGCGTGAAGTGCTGGATCTTCAAGGGCGAGGTTCTCCCGGCTGGCGTCCAGGACGTCACCCGTCGCGACCGCCGCCCCCGCGAGGGCGAGCGCGAGGATCGGGATCGTCGTGACCGCGGTGACCGCGGTAACGACCGCCGCAGCATGAACCCGGGCCCGCCGGCTTAATTAGGAGTATTTCACGTGCTTCAGCCATCGAGGACCAAGCATCGCAAGGCCATGAAAGGCCGAATCCGCGGCAAGGCGCAGCGCGGATCCACCATTTCGTTCGGCAGCTACGGGCTCCAGTGCCTGGAGGCCGGCTACGTCACCTCGCGCCAGATCGAGGCCGCCCGTATCTGCATCTCCCGCCACATGAAGCGGCTCGGGAAGATGTGGATCCGGATGTTCCCGGACAAGCCGATCACGAAGAAGCCGCTCGAGACCCGCATGGGTCACGGAAAAGGTGCTCCCGAGTACTACGTTGCCGTAGTCAAACCGGGAAGAATTCTATATGAGCTGGACGGCGTCGATGAGGTGACCGCCCGGGAGGCCCTGCGCCTCGCCGGACACAAGTTGCCTGTGAAGACCAAGATCGTGGTCCGTAAGGAGGGATGACCGATGGCATCTGGAAATATCGCCAAGGTCGCTGATCTGCGCGGCCAAACGCTCGAGGAGCTGACCGAGTTCGTCACGAAGAAGAACGAGGAGCTGTTGAAGCTCAAGTTCCAGCACGCGACGGGTCAGCTCGAGAACACCGCGAAGAAGGGTCACGTGCGCCGAGAGCTGGCGCGCGCAAAGACCGTCATCGCGCAGAAGCAGACCGCAAAGTCGTAGTTAGTTCGGTTTTTTAGGTTCGCGAGACCATGCTCCTGAAGGGTTCTTTGGAACTCATCCGAGCATTGAAGTCGCGGGCGACAGTCGGAAGGACGGAGTCATGACGGACGAGAAGAAGGCCCCTGAGGCTGGATCGGTAGAGATCCGGCGGGCCAAGGAACGCGATGGTGTCGTCATCGCAGCCAACACCAAGGCCACGATCACCGTCGAGGTGACCCGGCGCGTGCAGCACGCTCAGTACGGTAAGTACCAGACGCGCCGCAAGACCTACGCGGTTCACGACCTCGTCGGCTGCCGAGTCGGCGATCAGGTGCGCATCCGCGAGACGCGTCCCCTGTCGAAGACCAAGCGCTGGCGCGTGATCCAGAAGATCAAGGCCGCGAAGGGGACCGAGGCATGATCCAGGCCCAAACCATCCTCGAGGTCGCCGACAACAGCGGCGCCAAGAAGCTGTTCTGCATCAAGGTCCTCGGCGGCTCCAAGCGCCGCTACGCAGGCCTCGGTGACATCATCGTCTGCTCGGTTCGCGAAGCGATCCCGAACGGCAAGGCCAAGAAGGGCGACGTCGTGAAGGCGGTCGTGGTTCGCACGAAGTATCCGCAGTCGCGCGCCGACGGCACGTACATCCGCTTCGACGAGAACTCCGCGGTGCTGGTCACCAAGGACTCCGATCCGGTCGGTACGCGCATCTTTGGACCGGTCGCTCGCGAGCTCCGCGCCAAGGGCTTCATGAAGATCGTCTCGCTCGCGCCGGAGGTCCTCTAGCCATGCAGAAGATCAAGCAAGGCGACACCGTTCAGGTGATCGCGGGCCGCGACAAGGGCAAACGCGGCAAGGTCATGGACGTGTTCCCCGAGGAGCAGCTGGTGAAGGTGGCGGGCATCGCCATCCAGAAGCGCCACCTCAAGGCGGGCGCGAACCAGAAGTATCCGAACGGCGGCATCATCGAGAAGGAGGCCAAGATCAGCCTCTCGAACGTGATGTTCTACTCGGAGAAGCTCGGTAAGCCGGTGCGCGTCGGCATCTCGGACACCGACGGCAAGAGGGTCCGCGTGGCGCGCGGCCAGCGAGGGGAGAACGTCGTCCTCGATTGAGGGATGACGGAACAAAACCATGGCTGAAAACGAATCCACAGATAAGTCGGTCAAGACCGAGCTCAGCGACGAGGCCAAGGCCAAGCAGGCCGCTCGCGCTGCCGCGAAGGCCAAGGGCGGCAAGGGCAAGGGCGGCGGAGGCTCGGCGAAGAAGGCCGATCTCGTCGACCGGCCGCGCATCAAGCCGCGTCTCCTCACCAAGTGGAAAGAGGAAGTGCGCCCGGCGCTGCGCAAGCAGTTCGAGCTCAAGAGCGTCTATCAGGTCCCGACGATCGAGAAGATCGTCGTGAACATGGGCCTCGGCGAGTCGATCACGAACAACAAGATCCTCGACCTCGCGGTCGAAGAGATCCAGGCGATCACGGGCCAGAAGGCGATGGTCACGAAGGCGAAGAAGTCGATCTCGAACTTCAAGCTCCGTGAAGGGATGCCGATCGGCGCGATGGTCACGCTGCGCCGCGATCGCATGTGGGAGTTCCTGGATCGCGTCATCTCGGTGGCTCTGCCCCGCGTGCGCGACTTCAAGGGCGTCTCCGACAAGGCGTTCGACGGTCGCGGGAACTACACGCTCGGCATCCGCGAGCAGATCATCTTTCCCGAGATCGACTACGACAAGATCGACAAGGTTCGCGGCATGAACATCAGCATCGTCACCACCGCTGGCGACGATGTGAAGGGCAAGGCGCTCCTCGAGGCGCTCGGTATGCCGATGTGGAAGCGCGGGGTACAACAGTAATGGCCAAGACATCACAAACCGTAGTTCGGAAGCTTCGCTTCAAGGTCCGCTACCACAGCCGCTGCTTGCAGTGCGGCCGTGCGCACGGCTTCCTGCGCAAGTTCCAACTGTGCCGTATCTGCTTCCGTAACGGAGCCCTCGCTGGTCACCTTGCTGGTGTTACCAAGGCGAGCTGGTAGAGGTCGCCATGTCGTCGGTCATCACTGATCCCGTGGGCGATATGCTCACCCGCATCCGAAACGGCATCAACGCGCGCCACATGCGCGTCGCGATGCCTCTCTCGAAGCTCAAGCTCCGCGTCGCGGAGTGCATGAAGTCGGAAGGCTTCATCGAGAGCTTCGACGTCCAGCGTGAGGGGGACCGTGGCACGCTCACGGTCCAGCTCAAGTACGACAACAACCGCGAGTGCGTGATCACGGGCTTGAAGCGCGTGTCTCGCCCCGGTCTTCGCCGCTACGTGCGCACGGAAGAGATTCCGGTCGTGCGAAATGGTCTCGGCGTCGCCATCATCTCGACCTCGGTCGGCGTGATGACCGATCGCGAGGCCCGTCGCCAGAACGTCGGCGGCGAGCTGCTCTGCACGGTCTGGTAGGAGCTATTTATGTCGCGAATCGGAAAGAAGCCGATCCCCTTGCCAGCCAAGGTGGCGGTGAAAATCAACGGTGATCAGATCGAGGTCAAGGGCCCTGCGGGCACCCTCGTTCGCGAGATCCACCCCGAAGTTACGGTTCGGGTCGAAGGCAACACCGTGGTGGTGGAGCGCAAGAACTCGGAGCGCGTCGCGCGCGCAGTTCACGGCCTCACCCGCACGCTGGTCGAGAACATGGTCGCTGGAACGCAGAAGCCGTTCGAGAAGACCCTGGAGATCACCGGCGTCGGTTACCGCGCAGAGCTCGTGGGCAAGGTCCTCAAGCTCCAGCTCGGTCTCTCCCACGAGGTCCTCCACCCGATTCCGGATACGGTCGTCTGCAAGGTGGACAAGCAAGTCACCGTGCTTCTGAGCTCGCCCAATAAAGAGCTGCTCGGACAGACCGCCGCCGAGATCCGGTCCTATCGCCCCGCCGAGCCGTACAAGGGCAAAGGCATCAAGTACCTGGGTGAGAAGATCCGCCGCAAGGAAGGCAAGACCGGAGCGGGCTGAGCCCACTCCGTAATGCCGAAGGGATAAAAAGCCATGGAGCGCAAGATCAAGAGCGAGCGAGAGCGGAAGCGACAGCGCCGCGCGTTTCGTATCCGCAAGAACATCGAGGGCACCCCGGAGCGTCCTCGGCTCGCGGTGTTCCGCAGCAGCAAGCACATGTACGCGCAGATCATCGACGATCTGCACGGCAAGACGATCACCACGGCCTCGACCCTCACGCCGGACGTGAAGGCCGCGCTGAAGGGGCTGAAGAAGTCCCAGCAGGCCGAGAAGGTCGGCATGAAGGTCGCGGAGCTCGCCAAGGGCTTGGGCGTCGCGTCGGTCGTGTTCGATCGCTCCGGTTATCCCTATCACGGTCGCGTCGCCGCGCTCGCCAAAGGCGCGCGCGACGGTGGCCTCCAGTTCTGAGCTCAGGAGATCAAGATGCCACGTCGTGAAATCATCAATCCGAAAGAGCTCGAGCTCGTCGACCGCGTCATTCACATCAATCGCGTCGCCAAGGTCGTGAAGGGCGGACGCCGGTTCTCCTTCTCGGCGCTCGTCGTCGTCGGCGATGGCCAAGGCCACGTCGGTGTTGGCCTCGGTAAGGCCAACGAGGTCCCGGAGGCGATCCGCAAGGGTCGCGATCAGGCGGAGAAGAACCTGTTCAAGGTTCCCGTCACCGGCGGCACGATCCCGCACGATGTCTTTGGACGTTTCGGCGCGGGCAAGGTGCTGATGCGCCCCGCGGCGCCTGGTACCGGTGTCATCGCCGGCGGCCCGGTCCGCGCGGTGCTCGAGTCTGCCGGCATCCGTAACGTGCTCACGAAGTCCCTCGGGACCTCGAACAAGCACAACGTGGTCAACGCCACCGTCGACGCGCTCAGGAACTTGTCCACCGTGAAGTCGCAGGCTGATCGCCGCGGCATCGCGGCCGACAAGGTCCTGACCACGGCGCAGGCGAAGTGAGGAACAAATGGCTAGCCTGATCAAGCTCACCCTGAAGCGCGGGCTCTCCGGGTGCACTCCCCAGCAGGAAGGGACCGTTCGCGGTCTCGGGCTGCGGTATCCGAACGCGACGAAGGTCCTCAAGGACACCGCGCCGATCCGCGGCATGATCATGAAGGTGCAGCACATGCTCGAGGTCGAGCGCTTCGATGGAGACGACAATCTCCGCGAGAGCGGTCGGATCAAGAAGCGCCGCGCCCAGGCCCAGGCCTGAGTAGGAGATTCCAATGAGTGGCGAGCTCAGCAGACTGAAGGCACCGAAGGGTGCCAACAAGAACGAGAAACGCAAGGGCAAGGGCATCGCGTCCGGCCAAGGCAAGACCGCGGGCCGCGGCACCAAGGGCCAAAAGGCGCGCAAGTCCGGTCATGTTCGCCCGGGCTTCGAAGGCGGCCAGATGCCGATCCAGCGCCGCTTGCCGAAGTTCGGGTTCAAGAACCCCTTCGCCAAGGACTTCGCCGAGATTCATCTCGACGATCTCGCGCTCTTCCCGGCCGATTCGCTGGTGACCGAGGTCGAGCTGCGCAAGCGCGGCTTGGTCAAGGGCGTCTACGACGGTGTGAAGATCCTCGCCACCGGCAAGCTGGCCCACAAGGTCAGCGTGAAGGTGAACCGCATCTCGAAGGCCGCTCAGGCGGCGATCGAGGCCGCGGGCGGCAAGGTGGAGCTCATCGCCGATCGCGAGAAGTGGGTCCGCACCGACTCGCGCGCTGCGAAGCGTGCCGCCGCCAAGCAGAAGGCGGCGGGCTGATCACTTCTCTCCGGAGGAATGAGGATCTCGATGGCTGCAGCATTCGGAAATATCGGGCGCATCCCAGAGCTGCGTAAGCGGATCCTGTTCACTCTGGGCATGATCGCGATCTACCGGCTCGGGATCTTCGTGACCACGCCCGGTGTCGACCGGCACTTGATGCAGAAGTTCATCGAGAGCCAGTCAGGCACGTTGTTCGGCATGTTCAACATGTTCGTAGGCCGGGCGCTCGAGCAAGCGTCAGTGTTCACGCTGGGGATCATGCCGTACATCTCGTCGAGCATCATCTTGCAGCTGCTTACCGTGGTGGTGCCCAAGCTGGAGCGTTTGCAGAAAGAGGGCGAGCAGGGTCGTCGAAAGATCACCCAGTACACCCGCTATCTGACGATCGTGATCTCGGTCGTGCAGGGATCGGTCATCGCGGCCAACCTCGAGTCGATGGCGCCGAATGGCCAGTCAGTCGTCGCGGAGCCGGGCCTTTCGTTCAAGGTCATCACCGTGCTCTCGCTGACCGCGGGTACTGCGTTCATCATGTGGCTCGGCGAGCAGATCACCGAGCGCGGCATCGGCAACGGCATGTCGCTCCTCATCTTTTCAGGCATCGTCTCCGGCCTGATCCCGGCGGTGGTGAACACCGCCCAGCTGGCCACGACGGACTCGCTGAAGCCGCTCGACGTCGTAATGATCTTGGTGGTCGCGCTGGCCGCCATCGCGATCGTGGTGTTCGTCGAGCGCGCCCAGCGGCGCATCCCGGTGCAGTATTCGAAGCGCGTCGTCGGACGAAAGCAGTACGGCGGTCAGTCGACCCACCTGCCGCTGCGCGTGAACACGTCGGGCGTGATCCCGCCGATCTTCGCGTCGTCGCTCCTGGTGCTGCCGGCCACGATCGCGCAGTACTTCCCGGACTCGCCGGTGATGGGGCAGGTGCAAGCTGCGCTCGCGCCGACGGAGTGGACGTACAACGTCATCTTCGTCGCGATGATCGTGTTCTTCGCGTTCTTCTACACCGCGGTCACCTTCAACCCGGTGGACGTCGCGGACAACCTGAAGAAGTTCGGCGGCTATATCCCCGGCGTGCGTCCGGGCAAGCAGACGGCCGAGTACATCGATCGGGTCCTCACGCGCATCACGACCGGCGGCGCGATCTACATCGCGGCCGTCTGCGTGCTGCCGAACATCCTGATCGCGAAGTTCTCGAACCTGCCGTTCTACTTCGGCGGCACCGCGCTGATGATCGTCGTCGGCGTCGCGCTCGACACGGTCAACCAGATCGAGTCGTACCTCATCACCCGCAACTACGAAGGCATCACCGGCGCGACCGGTGCGCGCATCCGTGGTCGCGCTCGGCCCCTGGCGTAGCCTGTCATGAGCAAGCCGCCGTACAAGCTGATCCTCATCGGAGCCCCGGGATCCGGCAAGGGGACGCAGGCCCAGCGTCTGCTCGAGATCTACGGCGCAAAGCAGATCTCGACCGGCGACATCCTTCGCCAGGCGGTGAAGGACGCGAGCCCGCTCGGCGAGAAGGCCAAGACCTTCATGAACGACGGCAAGCTCGTCCCGGACGAGCTGATCATCGATCTCATCAAGGAGACGCTCGGCAAGGGCAGCTTCCCGGGTGGCTGGGTGCTCGACGGCTTCCCGCGCACGGTCGGCCAGGCCAAGGCCCTCGACAGCACGCTCAGCGAGCTCGGCGAGAAGATCCAGCACGTGCTGGTGCTCGACGTCCCGCAGGAGCTGTTGCTCGAGCGGATCATCGGTCGTCGCTCGTGCCCGAAGTGCGGGAACGTCCACCACGTCAAATCCTCGCCGCCCAAGGTCGAGGGGGTCTGCGACCGCTGCAAGACCGCGCTGGTGCAGCGGCCAGACGACACCGAAGAGAAGGTGAAGGTTCGCCTCGAGGCCTTCGCAGCTCAGACCGCCGAGGTCATTCCGCACTATGAAACCAAGGGGATCGTGACGCGCCTGGATGGCACGCAGAGCCCCGATTCCGTGTTTTCGGCGCTCGAAAAAGCGCTGGGAGCTCGCGTATGACTTTTTTGTTTGGTGAGCCGGGGTGGGCCATGTTAGGCACCGACCCCTTGTCCCACCGTGAGGAGCAGGACCAATGAAGGTTCGAGCGTCAGTTAAAAAGATTTGCACGAAGTGCAAGGTCGTCCGCCGTAAGAACGTGGTTCGGGTCATCTGTCCCGAGAACCCCAACCACAAGCAGCGGCAGGGCTGAGAGAGAGCAGGTAAGACTGTGGCACGCATCTCCGGTGTCGACCTCCCACGCAACAAGCGGATGGATATCGCGCTGACCTATCTCTACGGAGTGGGTCGGAAGAACGCGGTCGAGATCCTCGACAGGGCAAAGGTCGCGCGCGACCTTCGCTCCGACGACCTGTCGGAAGACCAGGTCGCCGCGATCCGCGACATCATCGAGAAAGACTTCAAGGTCGAAGGCGATCTTCGCCGCGACGTCTCGATGAACATCAAGCGCTTGATGGATCTTGGCTGCTACCGCGGCCTGCGCCACCGCAAGGGCCTCCCGGTCCGCGGCCAGCGCACCAAGACCAACTCGCGTACGCGCAAGGGCCCCAAAAAGGGCGGGATCAAGAAGAAGTAAACGATGGCGAATCCCAAGACGGGCGGCAAAAAAGCCCCCAAAAAGAACATCCCGACCGGCGTCGTGCACATCAGCGCGACGTTCAACAACACGATGGTCACCATCACCGATCAGGCGGGGAACACCATCGCCTGGAAGTCGGCGGGCGCCATGGGCTTCAAGGGCTCACGCAAGTCGACCCCGTTCGCCGCGCAGGTCGCGGCCGACGAGGCGGCAAAGCAGGCGATGGATCACGGCATGCGGACCGCGGTCGCGCTGGTGCGTGGTCCCGGTGCCGGTCGCGAGGCCGCTCTGCGCGCGCTCGGCGCCGCGGGCATCAAGATCTCGCTGGTGAAGGACGTGACGCCGTTGCCGCACAACGGCTGTCGTCCGCCCAAGCGCCGCCGCGTTTGATTTCTCGAGCTCGATAGTGCGTCAGGGCCTCTCCACGAAGGAGAGGCCCACCAGAGCGCCGTGGTGTGGCCGGATTGACGCCCGGTTCACGTGGTGGCGCTCGGAAGGAAGAAAAGCATGGATCGCGAGGTCTACAGAAACTGGCGTGACCTGATCAAGCCGAAGGCTTTGGTCGTGGACAAGGAGTCGCTGACTCCCACGTACGGAAAATTCTTCGCCGAGCCGCTCGAGCGCGGCTTCGGTATCACGCTCGGCAATGCGCTTCGCCGCGTGCTGCTGTCGTCGCTCCAGGGCGCCGCGGTCACGTCGATCAAGGTCGAAGGCGCGCTCCACGAGTTCACCGCGCTCCCGGGTGTCACCGAGGACGTCGCGGACGTGATCCTCAACCTCAAGGACCTCCTCATCAAGATGAGGACGTACGACCAGAAGACGCTGCGCATCGACAAGAAGGGCCCCGCCATCATCCGCGGTGCCGACATCGAGACCGATAGCACCGTCGAGATCCTGAACAAGGACCTGATCGTCGCCACGGTCGGCGAGGACGGGCATCTCAAAATGGAGATGACCTGCAAGAAGGGCCGCGGTTACGTGCAGGCGGACGCGAACAAGGGCGGCAACATGCCGGTCGGCGCCATTCCGATCGACTCGATCTTCTCGCCCGTGAAGAAGGTCAACTACCACGTCACCAACGCGCGCGTCGGTCAGCAGACCGACTTCGACAAGCTGACGATCGAAGTGTGGACCGACGGATCGGTGTCGCCCGAGGACGCCGTCGCTTTCGCGGCGAAGATCATCAAGGACCAGCTGTCGATCTTCATCAACTTCGAGGACGAGGTCGAGCCGGAGATCACCGTTGCGCCGGAGCCCGAGGCTCCCTTCAACGAGAACCTCCTGCGCACGGTCGACGAGCTCGAGCTGTCGGTGCGCTCGGCGAACTGCCTCGCGAACGCGAACATCAAGTACATCGGCGATCTCGTTCAGAAGACCGAGAGCGAGATGCTGAAGACGAAGAACTTCGGCCGCAAGTCGCTGAAAGAGATCAAGGAGATCCTGGCGGAGATGGGGTTGAGCCTCGGAATGAAGCTCGACAACTGGCCCCCCAAGGATCTGAAGAAGTAGCCGATGGTCGTCGCCGAAGGCGACGCCCGAGGCAAAGCCGGCCCGCGCAGCGGGCCCGTGGTTAACCGGAGACATCGATGAGACATCGAAATTCAGGGCGCAAGCTCGGCCGTACGTCAGCGCACCGCAAGGCGCTGTACATGAACCTGTGCAACGCGCTCATCGAGCACGAGCGCATCACCACGACCGACGCCAAGGCCAAGGAGCTGCGACGCGCGGTCGAGAAGCTGGTGACGATCGCCAAGAACGGGATGGCCGGCGACGGCGTCACCGCGCGACGTCAGGCCTTCTCGATCCTGCGGAGCCGCACCAACCTCGATGCGTTGTTCGGCAAGCTCGCGCCGCGTTACCAGAACCGCCAGGGCGGTTACACGCGGATCATGAAGCTCGGCCCTCGTGCCGGTGACAACGCGCCGATGTCGATCATCGAGTTCGTCGACCGCGAGACGAAGACCGCGCCCGCCGCTTCCGAAGCCTGATCCTTCTCCTCTAGATCCTGAGCGCCCGCGCGCTCTTCGCGAACGAGGCCAGCATGTCCCGGGTACCCGGCGGTGTGCTGGCCAACTCCTCGTACAGCGACGCGTAGACGTCCACCATGTGACGGTCGTCGTGATACGCCTCGGCCCGCGCGCGGCCGGCGGCGCCCATCTCGGCCCGCAGCTCGGGGTCGTCGACCAGCCGTCCGATCGCCTGCGCCAGGCCGGTGATGTCGAGCGGCTCGACCAGAAAGCCGTTGTCGCCGTCGGTGATGAGCTCGGGCGTGCCCCCGACCCGCGTGCCGACCACCGGCAGGCTCGCGGCCATCGCCTCGATGATCGCGTTGGAGGCGCCCTCGAAGATCGAGCAGCTCACGAACACGTCGTACGCCGCGAGGACCTCCGCCGGAACGCTGACCATCCCGGGGAGCACGAGGTGCCAGCCGAGGCCCACGGCGCGGCCGAGCGCGGCGAGATCCGCCACGTCGAGCTGGACGGGCTGACCGGCCACCACCAGGTAGAGGTTCGAGCGATCGCGCGCCAGCCGGCCGACCGCCTCGACCAGATCAGTCAGCCGCTTCACCGGTCGCAAGACGCTGAGGCT
>Ga0105047_10014690_pt1 | contig 12402 bp, 11 predicted proteins | sample MAT04_FD_78384 | JGI IMG/M metagenome (GOLD analysis project Ga0105047, IMG submission 78384) | Freshwater microbial communities from Lake Fryxell liftoff mats and glacier meltwater in Antarctica - MAT-04 (megahit assembly) | ecosystem: Environmental > Aquatic > Freshwater > Ice > Liftoff... | reverse complement strand
GCCAAGGCGTTCGTGCGGGCGTTGGAAGTGGCTCGCTCGCTGTCGGCGGAGGAGCTGGCCGAACGTGCGAACGCCGACACGCTGACCGACCTGGAAGGCATCGGCGACAGCTCGGCGAAAGTGATTCGCCAGGCGCTCGCCGGTGGCGACGTTGCCTACCTCACGGACCTCGAGGCCACTACGCAGGTGCCCATCACTGCGGCGGGCGCCGTCTATCGCGACGCCCTGCTCGGTGACCTCCACCTGCACAGCCGCTGGAGCGACGGTGGTGCCACCATCGAAGCAATGGCTCGGACGGCCGTCTCGGTGGGCCACGAGTACATGGTGCTCACGGACCACTCGCCGCGCCTGACCATCGCCCACGGCCTCAGTGCCGAGCGGCTGGAGCAGCAGCTGGCCCACGTGGCCACGCTCAACCAGCAGCTGGCTCCGTTCTGCATCCTCACCGGTATCGAGGTCGACATCTTGGAGGACGGGACGCTCGACCACGGCGACGACGTGCTCTCGCAGCTCGACGTTGTCGTCGCCAGCGTGCACAGCAAACTACGCATGGGCGAGAGGGAGATGACCGAACGCATGGTGCGGGCGGTTGCCAATCCGAATGTCGACATCCTCGGCCACTGCACGGGCCGGCTGATCGGCAAGCGCGACCCCTCCACGTTCGATGCCGACTACGTCTTCGCCGCCTGCGCCCAGTTCCACACTGCGGTCGAGATCAACTGTCGGCCCGAGCGCCTCGACCCGCCGCGGCCGCTGCTGCAGATGGCGATCGAGTACGGCTGCTACTTCGCCATCAACAGCGATGCCCACGCCACCGGTCAGCTGGAATGGCAGCCCCACGGCTGCAACCGTGCCGCCGAAGTTGGCGTTCCGCTGGAGCGAGTACTGAACACCTGGCCCCTGGCGCAGCTGCTGGCCTGGGTCTCCGCGAACTCACGCGATACTGAAGGACAAGGCCCCGTTGGGGCGGTGGCATCGCCACGATAGGCTCGAAACCTATGTCGAAGAAGACCAAGAAGCGCAAGGCGCGCCTGCGCCGCAGCAAGGCAAACCACGGCAAGCGTCCCAACATGGGGCGTGGCTGACTCACCCGTAACCCCTGCGCCCGCCTCTCGGCGAGGTGTCGATGCCGACGTTTTTCACGACGTTGTCATTGAAGGCGTTGTCGTTGGAGATGTCACGGTGGCGGATCCGTATCGGTGGCTGGAGGACAACGAGTCCTCTGGGGTCACGTCCCCCGAAGTCGCTGCATGGGTAGCAACACACAATCAAAGAACTCGCGAGGCGCTCGATGCTCGGCCCACATGGGGCCGGTGGCACGAGCGCCTTTCCGCGCTCACGGCACTGCCCACGGTACTGTCGCTGCAAGTTGCCGGCGACAACTTGTTCCTGCTGGAGCGTGCTGCCGGTGCCGACCAGTATTCACTGGTCGTTCGCAGCGCGACCGACCCACTGGCGCCCACGCGCACTCTGCTCGACCCGGCGCAACTCGCAACCGACGCGGCGGTGGCAATCGACTGGTATCACCCTTCGGCCGACGGCCGCATGGTGGCGTACGGCCTCAGCGAGGGCGGCACCGAGAACAGCACGCTGCACGTGATGGACGTTGGCGCCGGCGAAGTTTCAGCCGAGCGAATTCCCGACACTCGCGCCGCCAGCGTCGCCTGGCTTCCCGACAACTCCGGCTTCTGGTACGCCGTGTACGAGGCCGGCTCCGAGTACCACCGCCACATCCGCTTCCACCGGCTCGGCGCCAGCCACACACTGGACACGGTGGTGTTCGACCGCCAGCCGACCCCCGAGTCGTGGCCCGATGTGTCCGTCAGCCGTGATGGCCGCTACGTCCTCGTGCACGTGATGGTGAAGTGGACACAGATCGACATTCACCTGCTCGATACCGTTACCGGTGTGTGGACGGCGGTCGTCGAGGGCGTCGATGCGCAGACGTCACTGCACGTCGAAGGCGATGCCTTGGTCGGCGTGACCACCCGCGATGCACCCAACGGGCGAGTGATTCGAGTGTCGCTGACGACCCCGACCGTGTGGGAGACCATCGTCGCCGCACGCCCCGATGTCGTGCTCGGCGGCTGCACCGTCTGCGGTGACGAACTACTGGTCGTCGCCAGTCGCATCGCCATCGACAGGGTCGAGCGATACGCATTGAACGGCACGCCGGCCGGTGATATCGATCTTGGCGCGGTCAGTGTGGCAGCACTCGACGCCGATCACGGCCGGGCGTTCATCGCGATCGGAACGTTCGGTGCTCCCGTCGCGGTACAACGGTTCACGGCCACCGACGGCCTGCAGCCGTGGTCCGCTGCGCCCGACCCTGCGGTGCTGCCCACCCTCACTGTGACGCAGGTGCACTACCCATCACTGGACGGCACGCTGATTCCGATGTTCGTCGCGCACCGCGCCGACGTCACCCCGTCGCCCGAGACGCCGCTGATCCTCACCGGGTACGGCGGCTTCGCAATCGCCGAATCTCCCGTGTGGATGCCCAACCTGGCGGCCTGGTGCGCGACGGGCGGGGTGTACTGCATCGCCGGTTTGCGTGGCGGGTACGAGTACGGCGAGGCGTGGCACCACGCCGGCCGCCGTGCCAACAAGCAGCGCGTGTTCGACGACTTCCACTCCGCAGCCGACTGGCTGGTCGCCGAGGCCTACACCTCCCGCACGCTCTTGGCCATTCATGGCGGCAGCAATGGCGGGCTTCTGATGGGCGTTGCGATCACCCAACGACCCGACCTGGCACCTGCCGTGTGGTGCGCCGTGCCGTTGCTGGACATGGTCCGCTTCCCGCAGTTCCTCATCGCACGCCTGTGGACCGATGAGTACGGTGACCCCGACGTGCCAGAGGAGTTCGGTTGGCTGCACGCCTATTCGCCGTACCACCACGTGCACGATGGCGCGGACTACCCGGCGGTGCTGTTCACGACTGCCGAAGGCGACACCCGTGTCGATCCGTGTCACGCGCGCAAGATGACCGCCGCGCTCATCGCGGCCAGCGCCAGTCAGAGCAAGCGCCCGATCCTTCTGGCCCAGGCCGGGCGCGCCGGGCACGGGGTCGGCAAGCCGGCTAGCATGCGGGTGATAGAAGGTGCCGACGTCTTGGCCTTCTTCTCGTGGCAGCTGGGCATCGAGCACCTCGTATGACCGCCGTCGGTGAACTGGTCATCGCCTCGAGCGTCCAGCCATGGGAGGCCCTTGGACTGCAGGTCAGCGAAGGCGTGGTCCGCATTGGTGGTATTGCTCTGAGGTTCGTGCCGGTCGGCGCCGACGAGCGCGAAGGCGTTGTCTCGTGGGGTCTGGTCGGCTCACCAACCGATGCGGTTGAGATAGACGGCCTGGCCACACATCACCTGGAGGAAGCCCCAGAGGGAGGTCGCAACCACGCCCTCGACATCGTGGGGTTCGACCATCTCGTGGTGATGACGTCGTCGCTCGAGCGAACGTGCGGTGCGATCGAAGCCGCGACCGGCGAGCCGTTGAAGCGAATCCGTGAGGCGGGTGCCATCCGCCAGGGTTTCCACCGCCTCGGTGAGCTGATCATCGAGGTGGTCGAGTCGCCGCAGGTCAGCGCACCTTCAGCCAGCTTCTGGGGGTTTGTGTGGAACCTGGCAGACCTGCACGAGACATGCGATCGGCTTGGCCGTGAGGTCATCTCGTTGCCCAAGTCGGCGGTGCAGCCAGGTCGCTTCATCGCCTCTATCCGCGCGTCGGCGGGTCTCGGTCTGCCCCTTGCACTGATGTCGCTGCCATTGCGGTCGTAGAATCAAGTCCGTATGTCGCGAAGTTACCGGACCCTCGCCCTTGCCCTCGTGGGCATGCTCGTCCTCGTCGGGTTGGCCAAGGCCGTCGGTCGCGACACCCAGGCGTCAGGCTCCTCGACCGGTGCGGGCGCCGAATCCGCGTCCAGCACGACCGTGGGCGAGGCGGCCGTCACCGATGTTGTTACAGATGTCGTCGACGGCGACCAGCCCACCACATCGACGGTCGCCCCGCCGGTCACTGCTGACTGCTCGATCACGACTGTGCTGAAGTCGGGAGCGTCGGGCGTCGAGGTTCAATGCCTTGAGTCGCAGTTGGTTGCGGCCGGTTACACCACCACCGTCGACGCCACCTTCGACGCAGCCACCGACACTGCCGTGAAGGCGTACCAGACCGCCAAGAGCCTGGAGGTCGACGGCATCGTTGGCCGCGTCACGGCGCAGGCAATGGGTATCTGGGCAGGTCCGCTGGGCCCGATGCCGGCAACGAACGACGACTGCCCCGACACGCCGCACGGCGCCATTGTCGACCGCGCCAACCAGCGCGGTGCCCTGTGCGCCGACGGCATCATCACCTACGAGTTCCCGATCACGACGGCGATGAGCCAGCCAGACCCTGGCACCTACCCGATCTACGCGAAGGATCTCAATGCGAGCAGCACGCTGACCGGGCAGTACAGCACGATGACGCACTTCGTGGCGTTCACTCGAGGCAAGTACCAGGGTGCTCGCATAGCGTTCCACAGCATGCCGAAGTACAGCAGTGGCGAATACATCCAGTCGCTGGACTCGGTTGGCACGCCGGCGATGCACGGTGAGTCGTCTGGTTGCATCCGTGTGCTGCCTGACGACGCGGTGAAGATCTGGGACTGGCTGTCGATCGACGACAAAGTCCGCGTCATCAGCTAGTCGCCGTCACTCATCGACATCGACGACGTCGCTGTCTGCAAGATCGCGGTTGAGGAAGGCCATGCCTTCGATGCACTCGTTGTTGAGCGGGCACCAGCGGCAGGCGAAGCCCGGCCGCTTCACTGGCGGGCGCCCCTCGATCTTGAGCTCGATGTGCTTCTCGATGCCGGCAAGTGCGCGCGTGAGCCCGGCCTGCAATGTGCCGTGAGTGACGTCTTCAACCTCGCTCTCCGCGTAGTCGAGGTAGTACGTGACCAGCTTGCGTGGTGGAACCGACTGGCGGAGGGTTTGCACCACCGCGTAGAAGCGCAGATCTTCACGGTGGTGGTGCGATCGGTTGCCGCTCTTGAAGTCGACGATGAGCAGCCGGCTCTCGCGACCGAACGGCTTGCCGATCTGAAGGTCGACCTTGCCCGACATTTCGATGGTGCCCGGAGGGCGCCACTTTGCTGCTGCCTCCAGCACGGGCTGCGCAGAGAGCGGGAGCGGAGGGAAGTCCTGCAGGAACTTGGTGGTGCGGTCGACCGCTCGACTGCGCAACTCGGCCCAGTCGGCGTCGGAGAGGCCGGCGACGAACGAGCCTCGAGTATCTGCCTGGTCGGCCAATCGAGCGAGTGCTTCGTCGACGATTTGCGCTGGTGCCACCTCACCCCGCCAGTTGAGCGCCAGTTCGATGGCCTTGTGGGCCACAAAGCCGGCGGCAGACGCCGGACGCCACTCGAAGTCGTCGGGCTGCATGTGCAGCACCTCGCAGCCATGCACCTTGGAGAGGAACGACTTGCTGACCCACAGCGTCTCACCGCCCAACCGGCCCGAGAACTCGGCAACCGCCTGGGTCGCCTCAGCGATCAGTTCTGTCACAAAGCCCTGATCGAATACGACGGGCTCGTCGCCGCGCCGCATGACCGCCAGAGTTTTCTCTTGCACGGGGGTCAGCGACGGCGCGAGAGGTTCTTCCACGTCTCGGACATTACCTGTGGGGTCTCACAGGGAACCGTGTCGCACCCATCTGGCACTATCGGGTCATGGCCATCAATCAGTCAGCGCTCGACTTTGCACACGCCGCCCGGCTTCTCGGGCGCGAGGCGCGTCGCCGCGGCCTGGTGGCACCCAGCTATCGCTGCCCGCCTCGAATTGTTGGTGTGCAGCGTTCGCTGCGCCGCCTTCCCAAGGGTGGCGCCACCGTGGCCGTGCAGTTGAAGGGTCGGCCGTGGCTCGCCGTTTTGGGTGACATGATCGAAGGCGTGGTCGTGGCCAACGGTCTGCTGCCACCGCATGCCGACAGGCTGCGCAACGAGCTCTGGCAGGCCGTTGGCGCACAACCCGTACAACCCGCCCAGGCGCCGCCGGCCCGGGCCACTGCTGCGTGACGGCTGCCTGACGTGGGCTACTGCGGTAAGTAAAAGTACAACACCACAGTCTTGCCCGCCGGTACTGACGCTTTGGCGCTGCTCAGGTCGTCCGTTTCGAATGCGGCTGGCCCCATCACGATCACCACGAGCAGGTCGCCTTCTGGTGTGAAGTAACCGGTTTCGATGGTGTCATCGATGCCGAGGTCTTGGTTGCCCGCCGTCTCAAGATCGATCTCGTTGAGCGTCGCCTCGAAGGCATCGGACGCTTCTTGCGCACTGAGCGAAGTGGTGCGGGCCTCCCCATAGCCCAGTGACTCGGTGAGACCAAGCGCTGCGCTGACCGCAGGAAGGGAGACGACGTCGCTGAACTCTTCGGGGAAGTCGAGGTTGCCCCACCATGCGGGTTCCTCGATGGGTGGATCGGGGTCGCATACGGTGCCGGCATCCGGCAGGGTGAGATCAGCGAGCAAGGCGGCCTCGATGTCGGTGATGCAAACGCTGGCCAGCAACTGGCCGTGGCCTTCGCCGGTGAAGGTGACCATGCGGGCGTTCGGCCCCAATTCGGCGGTCATTTCCTCCGCCCAACGAATGGGTGTGGCCGGGTCGTTCGTCCCGCCCACGACCACGATCGGGCCGGCGCCGGAGTACTCCAGCTCGACCAATTCAGCGCCGCCGGTGAGCTGCTCGCATTCGTCGCCATCGACTTCGGTGAGATCATCGATGGTGACATCGGCCCCGAAGCGCGGTGCTTGCTCCTTGATCTTCGCCAGCAGCGCCTCGGGGTTGTCGGGCGGGGGAGTGGAGATGCCGCTGGCGCAGAGGATGACACCGTGCGATTGGTAGAGGGTGGCGAACGTGCCGTCTTCGTTGCGGCCGTTGTAGTCGTCGGCGAGCGAGAAGATGCCTGCAGGGTCGCCTCCTTCAGCGGAGGCGAGCGCAGCAGCCAGCACAGGCCACTCGCTCTTCGAGTACAGCGCGGCAAGGGTGGCTCTGTCGAGCACGCTCTGGTTTCCCGCGCGACCATCGGTTGCGATTGGGGCTGTTGCGTCAAGCTGGAGACGAAGCGCGTCCCAGCGGGCACCGACATCTGGGGCGCTGAACGCGCACGCGGTATCGTCCTCGCACCAGGCTGCCCAGTCGTTGAAGGCGCCTTCGAAGCCGACCAGTTGGGTGAGGTACTGCTGCTCGACAGTGTCGCCGTTGGGTTCGTAGGCGCTGTCGAGCACCATCGCTCGCACACGGTCGGGGAAGAGGGTGGCATACACGCCGCCGAGGTAGGTGCCGTACGAAATGCCGAGAAAGCTCATCTGCTCGTCGCCCAGCCCGGCGCGAATGGAGTCCATATCGCGGGCCGTATTGGCAGTGGAGTAGAACTTCAGCGTGTCGCCGTAGTTGGCCTTGCAACCATCGATGAAACCTTGGTCGGCTTCGTCCAACAGTGCTTGCTCCTCGGGTGTGTCGGGTGTGTCGTCGAGGTACAGGTGTGCGTCTTGGAAGGCGTCGTCGACGCACTTGATGCCGCCGCTGCGGTCGACACCGCGTGGGTCGAAGCCGACGATGTCGAAGTGAGTGAGACCGAGTTCGCTTTGAATCACGCCGCCGCTGACGGCGATGGGCTCGAAGCCCGAGCCGCCGGGGCCACCAGGGTTGAACAGGACTGCGCCTTCGCGATCGTCCGTGGCGGGCACCCGCACCAAGGCGAGATCCAGCGTGTCACCGTCGGGGGTGTCGTAGTCCAACGGCACCGCCAGGGTCGCGCACTCGAGTACGGGCTCCTCGGCGAGTTTGTCCGTGCATGCGCCCCAGGCGATGGTGCCAGCCGAGACCGGGTCGGTAGACCGGACGTCGGTGGTGTCCGGCGAGGTGTCGCCGGTGGCCGTCGTCTCTGGCGTCGCCTCGGCAGTGACCGCCGTGCGGTCTTTGACAGCCACGCCGCCGCTGTTACTGCAGCTGGCGGCAAGGACCGCCACGGCCGCGCTGATGGTGACTAGTGCCCGACGGCTCGCTCGCATGTCGCCACGGTAGTGCCCGCCAGATCGACCGCAGCATCAGGCGCCTTCCCACGATGGGGAAGAGTCCTTGGTCAGCCGATGACGCTCTGTTAGTCACGGTGTGACTATTGTGCGAGTCATACGCAAACCATCTCGACTTCTCATCACTTCGGTCGCGCTCTTGGGCTTTCTCGGCGCTGCCTGCGGTTCGCACGATGCAGACACTGCTGCGAGTACCACGGGCGACGTGACGGTTTTTGCTGCTGCGTCATTGACGGCTGCGTTCACCGAAATTGGTGACGCGTTCGTGGTGGAGTACCCAGACGCGAAGGTGACATTCAACTTCGCCGCATCATCCGAACTGGTGGCGCAGATTGGTGAGGGTGCTCCAGCCGATGTGTTCGCATCCGCCGACAAGAGCAACATGACCAGGCTGACCGATGGCGGCAACAACGCGACCGAGCCAGAGATCTTCGCAACGAACGTGCTGGAGATCATGGTCGAGCCGGGCAACCCGAAGGGGATCACTGGCGTTGCCGATCTGGCCGACCAGAATCTGGTCGTGGTCGCCTGCGCTCCCGAAGTTCCGTGTGGCAAATACGCCGCACAGGTCTTTGAATCCGCCGGTGTGACGGTGACGCCGAAGTCGTTGGAACAGAACGTGAAGGCTGTGGTCGGCAAGGTGACCTTGGGCGAAGCCGATGCCGGCATCGTTTACAAGACCGATGTGACTGCCGCCGGCGACAAGGCTGCGGGCGTGGAGATTCCGGCCGCCACCAACGTGGTCGCCGAGTACCCGATTGCCGTCACGAAGGAAGCAGCGAACACGCAAGGCGCGCAGGCGTTCATCGATCTGGTCAACAGTGAGCAGGGGCAGAACATTCTAGCCTCGTACGGCTTCCTGGCGCCATGAGCCGAAGCCGGCGCCGGGGCACGCGCGTCAGTCTGCCCGCCCCTGTGCTGGCCCTGGCCGTCGTCGCTGTGGTGTTCTTCGCGCTGCCTCTCGTTGGCCTGCTCTGGAGGGCGCCATGGTCGAATGCCTGGGCCTACCTCACCGAGGAACACGCACTCATTGCCTTGCGGCTGTCGCTGATCTGCTCCCTGTGGGCCACGCTGCTGTCAGTTGTGTTCGGTGTGCCGCTGGCGTGGCTACTCGCTCGCGTCGAGTTCCCCGGCCGGGGTGTGGTGAGGGCGTTGTGCACGCTGTCGATGGTGCTGCCGCCGGTGGTCGGTGGTGTGGCGTTGTTCTTTGCGCTCGGCCGACGCGGCCTGGTTGGGCAGTACCTGGACCGCTGGTTCGACTTCCGCCTGCCGTTCACCACCGCGGGCGTGGTGGTCGCCCAGACGTTTGTCGCGATGCCCTTCTTGGTCATCACCGTTGAGGCGGCACTTCGGCAGCTCGACCAGCGCGTTGAAGATGCGTCGCGCACCCTCGGTGCGTCGCGCTGGTACACGTTCCGCCGGGTGACACTGCCAGCAATCCGTCCCGCGCTCGTTGCGGGTGCGGTGCTCGCGTGGGCTCGCGCGCTCGGAGAGTTCGGCGCGACCATTACGTTCGCGGGCAACTTCCCTGGCACCACACAGACGATGCCGTTGGCCGTGTACCTCGCGCTGGAGACCAACCCTGAGCAGGCGATCGTGCTTGCATTGCTGTTGATCGCCATCTCGTTTGCCGTCCTTGTGGGCCTGCGCGATCGCTGGTTCGGGCGCAGCGGTCGATCGTCCACCACGGTGCTCGGATGACGCTCTCGGCTTCGTTGGCGTTGCAATTGGGCTCACTCGACCTGCAGGCCGACCTTGAGGTCGAGCCGGGTGAGTTGCTGGCCCTGCTCGGTCCGAACGGTGCTGGCAAGAGCACGCTGCTGCGTTGTCTCGGCGGACTGGCGCCTATCGATGCTGGCCGCATCGTCCTCGATGATCTGGTGGTCGACGAACCCGCCTCCGACAGCTTCGTGGAACCCGAGAACCGACCGATCGGTTTCGTGTTTCAGAACTACTTGCTGTTCGAGAACATGACAGTGCTGGAGAACGTTGCCTACGGCCTCCGTTCGCGCAAGACGCCGAAGGCTGACGCCCGTCGCACTGCCCGCGAGTGGCTCGAGCGAGTTGGGCTTTCCGAGTACGCCGACCAGCGTCCGCGTTCGTTGTCCGGCGGCCAGACGCAACGAGCGGCACTCGCGCGTGCACTTGCTACCAATCCGCGACTGCTGTTGCTCGACGAGCCGCTGGCAGCACTCGACGCAGGCACGCGCAGCAGCGTGCGGCGCGACCTGCGCCGTCACTTGGAAACGTTCGAGGGCATGCGCATTCTCGTGACTCACGATCCTGTAGATGCCTATGCCCTCGCCGACAGAGTAGCGATTCTGGACGCAGGCCGCATCGTTCAAGTCGGCACGCTCGCGGAGGTGACTGCTCACCCTCGGTCGCGGTACGTGGCAGACCTCGTCGGCGTGAACCTGGTCAACGGTGTGGTCTTCGATGGTGTGCTCACCACCGAGGCCGGGGCGCAGGTCGTCATTGCCGATGCTCAGCCCGGCCCGTCGTTCGCAGTGATCCGCCCGCCGTCGATCTCGTTGGTGCGCGAACCAGTCGACGGTTCCAGCGCCCGCAACACGTGGGTCGGTACGATCGCGGAGGTCGACAGGCTCGGCGATCGCGTGCGTGTCGGCATCGAGGGCCAACTTCCGCTGACGGCCGAGATCACCGCCGCGGCCCTCGACGCGCTGCAGTTGCAGCCCGGCGACGAGATCCACGCGTCCGTGAAGGCCACCGACATCGAGGTCTACCCGGCGTGAACTCTGCCCAGGTGACACCGTGGTGAACTTGGCCCGCGCGAATGACCAGTTGCTGCTGGGCGAGTGGGCGTGCCTCGGCATTCTCTACCCGGCGCCGACGCACGGTTTTGCGATTGCCGCGCGGCTGAAGCCAGGCGGCGCCGTTGGTCGCGTGTGGTCGCTGTCGCGGGCGTTGACCTACCGCTCGCTCGACCAGTTGGCGGTGCGTGGCTATCTCCAACCCGTTGGCGAAGAGCCGGGTATCGCCGGCGGCAATCGCACGATTCTCGCCGCCACCCGCACGGGGCGCGCACAACTTCGTAGGTGGCTGGCCACACCGGTGATTCACCTGCGCGATCTGCGCAGCGAGCTACTCCTGAAGCTGATCATCGCCGACAGCTGCGAGATCGACGTCACCCACATGCTGGATGCCCAGCATGCCCACATCGCTGACATCGCGGACGCCATCACGCGTCACGTCGACGCGGACCCGAGTGATGTGGTGGGGCTGTGGCGCGCCGAGTCGGCGAACGCGGCACTGCGCTTTCTAGAGCGTGCGCCGCGAACGCATGGCTAGGGGTGTGACCTAGACGGCGCGGCCGAGGAACTTGAGGAACTCGGTCTGCAGGTCATCGCCTTCGGCCGCCTCTATCTTCGGCCCGAACAGGCCGGGCTGGCGGATCATGGCGTCCATCGGCTTCAAGCCGGAGTAGGCGCCTGCGACTGCTTGCGCGTCGATCTGCTCGTCGCCGCCAACGGCACGGGCGAGGTCCCAGGTGTGCACGAGAAGGTCAGTGGTGACGAAGCGGCCGATGACCTGCTCGGCGGGCATCGGGCCGAACGGACCGGTGATGTTCTTGCTCAGGTCGTTGCTGCTGACGGCCTCGAGCAGTGCCGACCGCGCCGAATTCCACGTGGCGACCGGCCGTGTCGTGTCCGGGGTGACGGGTTCCGTATCGGAGAGGCCGGCCGTGACACCGTTCATGTTGGTGGTGATGTGGCCGACGACATCGGCGGCAGTCCACCCTTCGCACGGTGCGGCGTTGCCCCAGCTATCGGCCGGTGCAGCCTGCACGCGGGCATCGAAATCGTTGACGAGTGCGGTAAGACGTTGGATGACTTCTTGGCTCATGCCCGCGAACGTACACCCAGTAGCGTGGGGGCACCTAGACCGATTGGGCCAGTTGCCCGGCGGCCCCAGCCCGGGTGGCGGAATTGGCAGACGCGGGGGGCTTAAACCCCCTCGAGGGAAACCTCATGCGGGTTCGAACCCCGCCCCGGGCACCACCACTGAGCAGGTGGAACGTTCGAAATCCGGGCTCTGTGTTTGTCGGAATATGAGGTGCCCGATCACGAAAAGATCACGAATGTGTTTTGTGAGGGGTTCTTATCGGTCTCGAAACTCCATAGAGGGTCATCACGGCAAGCAGAGAAGTGGCGCTTCGCAATCCGTTGTGCTAGCATTGCTGTCGACGCAAGCAGCTTGGAGGTGGTGGCGTGGCAACACTGACGATCAGAGGGATCGATGACGAACTACGCAATCGACTGAAGGTTCGTGCTGCGCAACATTCCCGATCCATGGAAGCCGAAGTGAGAGAGATCTTGG
>Ga0105047_10014686_pt1 | contig 12404 bp, 7 predicted proteins | sample MAT04_FD_78384 | JGI IMG/M metagenome (GOLD analysis project Ga0105047, IMG submission 78384) | Freshwater microbial communities from Lake Fryxell liftoff mats and glacier meltwater in Antarctica - MAT-04 (megahit assembly) | ecosystem: Environmental > Aquatic > Freshwater > Ice > Liftoff... | reverse complement strand
CGATCGAAGAGCGCATCGTCGAGCTGCACCGCGACAAGCGCAGCCTGGCCGACGGCATCCTCGAAGGCCAGGACCAGGGCAAGCCGATCGGCGCCGACGAGTTGGGGGCGCTGCTGCGCGAGGCGTAGGTGGCTTGATGCGCTTCAGGTTACAGCGCCTGTAGGAGGAACGCCATGTCGGCTTCACCGGCAGTCGAACTTACGCTCCCGGCCAGGAGCGGAAGTACGTGACGGAAAGCTTTCTGGCGGTCCACCTTCACCCTGACCCATCTCGCCTCATGCATCCCGACAAGGGCTCGACATGGTCAGCTTACCGCTGGGCGATGGCGTCAAAAAAACGCGGCGCCCAAGACTGTGCAGCATGACGGTCTCGGCGGTAGCAACGCTTGCAAACCATCGACCGGCAGCCCTACCTTGCGTTGGATGGCGCCACGGTCCACTACGGGTGCCACCGGCCTGCGCAGACCACGCTGTACCGCCGCGGGCAAGGGCGTGAGCGCCTTCGCGGGTTTGCGGATGGCCGCTTTCTTCATTGGGCGATCCTGGCTTTCAACGAGCGATTAAGCAACTCCTCGGCCTCTTTCTTTATGGCCAAGATGTCCGCGCAGATCGCCTCCAGCGAACCCATCAGAAGGGACGCCTAAGCACCTCGAACAACGACCTCGTTCGTACTGTCAATCCGGCGGATATCCCTTCTGCGATCGCCGCCTCAAGTCGCGGGTGCCGATTCGCCGGATCAGTGCTCCAAAGTGGATGCGCAATCAGCTCGACCACATTTCCCCGGCGCCCACCATGCAACCCAGCCAGCTTTGTCTGTTGCCAGCCAAGCGCGTCAAAGTAGGGGGTTGCCGCCAACGTGTCGAGTCCCCGCCAGTAGGACTCAGAGAAATCGACAGTAGCGTCGACATTCAGCGCCAATCGGGCCATGTCGAGACCAAGCCTCCAGTCGAGGATGTTGTGATAAGCGAGGTTGCTGAAGTCGCGCAAGCAGTCAGGGCACGATGTTCGGCAGAGTGTGGCGTGAGCCGGATTCCCGTGAGTGTCAACGGTCGCAACTAAAGGACCCAGAAAGGCGGGGTCATCATGACCGCATACGTACTCAAGTAGCGCACGCGTCTCGAGTTCCGTTCCCAGTCTTGAGCTGTAGCCAGCGCCGTTCTCTAGGCTGTCGGAGATGAAGACCTGGCCAGTAACCCCTCCGGAACTATCAGGCAACGTGCGCAGCCCAACTCTCAGTTCACGTTCATGAATATCGAGCCGCACGGCGGCAGCTCGACGGAGCATAAAGCCGAACGAATAAAGCGCTGCCCTACCGGCTACGTCGAGGGGCGTTGCCGTCACGCCCGCAGGCCACGACCAGACCCCGAGCAACATCACGTCGGTGGGCTTGATCGACGCAAGCGCACGCCTGTCGACAACACCGCCGTTCACAAACCTTGGGTTCGGGATGTCTACCTTTTCGAAGGCCTCTTGCGTTCCCCAAGTCTCTTCCTGCGCCAGACGCTGAAAGTCGAACAGCCTGCCGTTGTTGTCGTTGACGACGTAGATCGTGTCGGAGCCGCTCCAGACTTCGAAATTTGCGGATTGCACCATTGGGACGTTACGAACGCTCATCTTCGGTCGTGAGGCGCGGGCGGTCCACTCAAAGACGCCATCAAAATCGCGACTCGTCGCACCATAGGCGGTGCGGAACCCTCGTGGTTGCGACAGGGTGACCAACTCATAGTCTGGCTGTCCGGCATTGCATACCGAACAGATGGCGGGCGGTTGCGGCGATGCGTTCACGGCCTGGCACCGCTTGCACAGACCTACCGCGATAGGCGGGCCCAACGGGTTTTGAGCTTGAATCACCGCGTTGCCGCGTGGCTGGTAGTCAACTACGCCGACTGCGGTATGAACAAGACCATCCTTGACAGTCTCGGAGCCCGGAGCGAACTGACTGATGGCGAGGTCCAGTTCTCGGTCGACCACGTCCTCAGGCGGCCATTCATGCACACCTCTGGGCCGGTCATGGAAGAGATATCGAACGCGCGTGGGGAAGCCAAACATCGGCAGGATGCCTTTGTTCGCGAGACGCTCGCTGAGCGAAACCTGGGGCAGCTGTGGGTCGGTCGCCGCGTTGGTCACTCGTGCGGCCAATTCGGTCAACGCGTAGTCAAGGATCTCCTTGCGGCGCGCCTGCAACTCTGGCGTCGTATGGGCAAGCAGCACCTCGAGGATGTGCTCGATGGCGGCCCGGTTGCCTTGAATCCAGGTTGAGACCAACTGCTCTGTCGTTTGGACTCCCCCCGCGGGCATTGTCGGTACAGCAAGCCAATCGTTGGCGTTTCCGAATTCCCCGTGAACGCTGTCACCGCCGCTACCGTTGAAGAGCCCCAAAGATAGGAATGCTTGCCGCAACACCTCCTTGGCAAGCACCCGCTTGAGAATGTTTTCCTGCCGCATGTCAACGTAAGGCTGCGGCGGTACTTCTGTCGTAATTCGTTCAGGGCGCTGGAAATAGTAATCGTCGTGGCTGCGGCCGCGGCAAAGCGTCAAGGCTACGGACAGGCCGGCACCGCGCCGCCCTGCGCGACCGACCCGCTGTTGGTAGTTGAAGCGCATCGGCGGCATGTTTGCCATCATCACCGCCAGCAACGAGCCGATGTCGACACCGGCTTCCATGGTCGTTGTCACGCTCAAGAGGTCGATTTCGTCGGTAATCGAGACTTCCTGCGGGGGCGGAAGAACGATGTTCTGAAACAGGCGCTGCCGCCTGCGGCTGTCGTTCTTGCTGGTCTGTCCCGTCAGCTCTTCGCAGTTCAGCCGAAACAACGCCCCCGCTTCAGTTGCCAAGTAGCGGTAGTAGTCGTGGTCCTCTGGCGCTGCTGAGATTGGTTCAGCGTCACCCAACTGAGAGAAACAGTCCGTACAAACGCCGCCCGAGCGCTGCAGGTGGATGCGCCTGCATTGCTGGCACTCATAGCAGTGAGTTCCCGGGCGCTGGAGGCACAAGTTTTGAGTCTGGAGAATGAACTGAACAATGAGGCCGGCGCCTTGCAGGAAGTCCAAGACTTCAGTCTGAAGGGTCGCGGCGATCCGATTGTTCTCGCGAGCCACCGCATCTATGTATCGAGACAGATACCGGGGTACGTTGGTCTGTCCTATCGGGTCGTGTGTCGACATGCGGCGGCGAGCGCCAAGCAGCCGAATGACACCATCCGAAGTTTGCTGCACGAGGTCGTCCGGCGCTGGATGAAGGATTCGGTCCGTCGTGACATAGGCAAGTTTCAGCGACTCGAGGCTGCGGCGACCCGATGCGAAAACGACGTTCATCGTCTCGAGCTGGGATTGCTCATTGATGAGCGCAAGGTGCTGGGTCTGTTGTGCTTCTAGGTCCGCAGGTTGCTTGGCTTGAGGGACTGCACCGGGCGTTCCCCATTCATACAAATCTCGCCAACTGCCGCGTCGCGCGTCCGGGTCTGTCCACATGACGGCTTTTGTGAATCCGCCCGGGTTCATGCCGCGCAAGAGCAAGTGTGATGCCGCATCGCCGGCAATGGGAGTCAGCGGATACGGACCCTGCATCGCGCGGGCCAGGATTCGCTGCCCGAGCTGTCCGTAGGTCAGCGGTGGATATGACGCTGAAACTTGGGAGGCGGTCAGCGGATTTGTAGCCATCATGATCGCGGTGGCTTCGTTTGGGCGCCCAGCGATGAAAGCCCGCGCTGCAGCCGCCTGTTCCTGTGACACAGGTTGACCCGTTGCTTGCGCATGCAAGGACAGCGCGCCGGTGCCTTGTATATCGACTGCCTCTGAGAGCGCTTGCCTAACGGCATCTCGATAGTGCGAGAACCGCATTCCCGCAGACAGCTTTGCGGCGTCCTGGCGACTGTCGGAGAACACGACCAACTTGCGCGCTTGTCCTCTTCCCTCAGGCGCGATATCGCGAAGCAGGGTGTCGGACAGCACCTGCGCAATCTTCTGAAAGCCGGTGCGCAACGTGCGGATCGATGAGCCAATCTGCCGGTTAGGTGACCACCAGTACGCGTCGCACCGAGGGCACCGCGCGGGGTGAGCCTCCTTTGCGCTCGCCTGAGTCGGTGGAGTTGGGCCGTGCATCGCAGGAACGTGGTACAGGTAGCCGTCGTTCCCGCCCATCGCAACGCGTCCATCCACATTGCTCAGCGTAGCGGGCCGCCACTCCCGGCGCACACGTTGCTGATCCCACACCGGGTCGACCGGCGTTCCACCTTGCGCCGGCCAGAACACGGCATAGCTGAGGTGGTCGCGGTCCAAAGACGCCAGGTCCGGGGTTTGTTCCAAGTTCGGATGGTCGGCGCTGAGGTACCACTCATTCGGGTTTTCGCCCGCCTTGCGATACCCACCAAACATCACCTCGCCGCAAGCCTCGCAATAGAGAAGCTCGAGCACTCGCGACCCGCAGCCGCACGTAAGGGTCGGCGTGTAGTGAAGAGCACCTGTGGGTACCGGGTTCGTCCGCGGCGCCGGGACCTGGGTGCAGGCCGAGTTCGTGCAGGCCCACAAACCCTGAAGGTTCCGGAAAAAGAGATGCGCCCTCACGGGAAGCGGCGCAACACCGTCGGGCGCCTGCGCTGCAGCCAAGCCGGCCAGAAGACCCTCGACGACGTCTTCCGCCTCCTGGAGTGTTGCTGCGGGAAGCATCCTCTGAGCGATGTCGCTTGGAAAGCGCGGCTCCAGGTTCGAAGAGTGGGTGGGATCAGTCGCACACGCGAGTCTCAAGGCCCCGGCAGCATCGATGTGCGCAAGCGCAGATTCCAAAACCTCTCGCGGTTCGGCGCTGGCGGGCAATGCCGGGGCGCCAATAGCCGTATGAAAGTCCGCAGCCGCGGCCGGGGAAACGGTAGTCTGCCCATCCAATGCAGTTTTGAGCTGCAACAGGGGAGCAACGTTGACCTGCACGGCCGCGAAGGCGTTCAGGTTCAGCGGCCGCGCGGCACCACCCACGAGATCGAACCTACTCTGATCTCGTCCGAAGAAGGAGTGAAGGTATTGCCTCCCCGAGGCATCGTCGGATATGGACGCACTCGACGCGATGATGCGCAACTGGTCCGAATCGGGCGTGAGTCCGATTCGGTCAAGCAGGACCCGTATGAGGTAAGCGACCTCGGTGCCGGGCGTCCCGCGATAGGTGTGAAGTTCATCAACGACGAGGTGGAAGACGTTTGCCGGGTCGGCGTCCAGCCACTGACGCGTCTGATCAAAGATCGACGCCTCGATGCTGCGCATCAGCATGATGTTCAGCATTGAGTAGTTGGTGATCAGAATATCGGGCGCGTGGTCTTGCATGTCCTGCCGCGACCACATCTCCGAACCTTCCATCCGAGGGAAGAATGGTTCAGCCTGATGGCCAGCCACCTGCCGAGCCTCCTCGTGAAGGTCGTGTAGCTCTCTTCGCAATTTGTTGTTGTCGCCACGGCCGCCCGAAACGGGTGTCCTGCCCGTGTACCGCCCAAAATAAAGGTTGTTTCCACGGCGATTCAGGCGCAACCACTCCCTCGCTTCATTCGAGTCGAATGCAAGGCGCAGCCGCATCAATTGGTCTTCCACCAACGCGTTGAGCGGGTAGAGGATGAGAGCGCGTACCCCGGGTGGGCGGCGCTCATGTGCCCGTTGAGGAATGCGCGGCAACCATTGATTTGCTCGTCCGGGCATGCGGTGATTCCACCAGTCCCACAGCGGGTGCCTCTGGTTGGGGGCGTTCCAGGCCACCGACTCACGCACCAGGCTGGCAGCGATCGGGAACAAGAAACACTCGGTCTTGCCAGAGCCTGTCCCGGTCGTTACGACGACGTCTCGGCCGCCAACAACTGACCTTTCGAAAACCTCTCGCTGGTGAGCATAGACGTGTCGGGGCGTCTTGCCGGGTGGAGCGATCGGAAACAGGCCCCTTGAAACGAAGTCAACAAGGTCCGCAACTACGGCCGGTGACCAGGTTGACGAAAGGAGTGATTGGGCAACCTCACCAAAAGTCTGGCCCGAAGAGACGTACGCCGGTACTGGTTCGATAAGCGGCTGCCGATACAGGCGCCCGTCGACGTCCAGGAGTTGGCGGCGCTCAGCCAAAAGTTCCGGATAGCGAAGGTCGTAGGGACTGTCCAGGTACCTCAGGTAGGTGGCGCGCAAATTTCTGAATACTGCAATCGGGTTGGTCACTGTCTAACCTCCTGGCGCATCAACGAAGCGGCGGTCAAAGCGATCGGTGGAGCGACATCGTCGTAGTGCACCGCGCCTCTGCCATCGATGACCTCATACCGTGGCGGCCGGCCCGCGCAGAGTGCCAGCGCTCGTTCGATAAGGAGAGGTGGCCGGCATGTCGCGGGTAGGGTCAAGCGCTCGCGTTGTGGGTCGTACTTGATCACTTGGCGCCGCCGCCGCTTCATGGCCAAGAACTTGCCAACCTGCGGCGCGACGTTCATTGCCCGTCCTGCCGTACAGAAAAGGTGGTGCTTCTGATGCTGGTACTCAAAGCGAAATAGTTGGTGCGAGGCGGACGCAACGTCCGAGCGTTTGGATGCCACCCATCGCAGCCCATCGGTGCAGAACCGCTCGATCTCCCAGTCCGTTCCCAGGGGTACCGCAGCGGCCACACACAAGTGTTTGGCGTCGATGGGCGGAAGGCAAGCGAGGAGTGCCTCCGGCGCATTCTGTTGGACGATCAAGCCAGCCTGAGCTGCAGCGGCGCCGAGAGCGCCGGCGTCATGTGCGCGCAACAGGAGAACGTCTGGGCACGCTGATTGCGACTCGACATTGAGCGCGATAGAGCTTTCGCGCAGCCGTTCGACAAGGGCACTGGAACGAGCGCCAACAATAACGCCAACCCACTCATCGCGGCGACGCGTTGTCGCCAAGACGGGCGGTGCGACGCGCCACTTCATGCTCTGATCGAGCGCAAAAAACTCGGCATGGCCAAGGCGCTGCAGGTTGAATCTCAGCTGCTGGTGCAGGGGGAACTCTTGGTTCTCTTGCACTTGGCTGAAACCTGACCCTTGATCTTCTTGAGCGTGGAGCCGTTCGATAGCAGAGCGGAACTGCTGCCAGGAGCCACTTTGCCGGGCGGACATCCAGAGCAAGAGCAGATTCGCACTCATGGTCTACCCCTGGACAGGGCGCGGGCTCTGTCGCAATACGCCTTCCAAAAGTTCACGACAAGCTGCTCACGCGGATTGACCGCCAACCCCTTATGCGCTGCTGCGAGGATTGCCGCAGACCATGCGCGTTGAGCGTATTCATGCCGGCGATCAGGCGCCGGCCCGTGCTGTGCTCTTCCGGGCGCCGATTGGACAATTGCGTTGGGGCCAGGTCGCAAACAAATGACACGCGAAGTACGCTTGTCGCAGCGCAGCGCCGTCGCCGGGATTGCCCACACAGGCTCAAAGTTCGGGAAGCCGATGCAGAGCTTGCTCAGGGAGTCGCTGTGCGGTCTGCAAATTTCGATCTCGCCGGGTACCGCACCAATCAAGATGGCGTTGCTTGCAGGGACGACGATAGCGCGACCGGCGGCAGTCGTGGCCTTTGGCGCTTGAACCAGCGCTCCGCATATGGATGGGCGCTGACGCTCATCCACGCCGGCTTCTTCTCCGAGCGACCAGCTGTGAGTGGTCCAAGCTTGCCAATCCTCTCGCTCAGCTTCGATGGAGTACCTTCGCGTACCGACGAAGGCTGCAACGACGTGCTCGCCGACTGCGTCCCAGCCCTTCGCAACGAACGCACCCGTGGCGTCTGCGGTGGCCCCATGGCCGTCGATGAAGAGCGACGTCACCGACGCGTGGTCACCGCGCACGCGAATGTGAGGAGGGAAACCGGCTAGCCAACTATTGCCTTCGAGGCGGATGCCGCCTTCAAGTGACAGATGCGCCTCCGGCAATGGGCGCAGGCAGTCCAAGATGTCGCCATTTTGCGAGGCTTGCACAACAAGACGCGGTACGACATCTCGCAGAGCAATCCAGTTCTCCGGCGCGCCACTGTCGCTACCAAGAACGGCAGGCATCGGAGACCCCGTTTCCGCGATAGCTGCAAGCACCTCGTCTTGCCTCGCTGCAAGGCACAAGACGACATGCTTTTCGTTCAGGATCAGTCGCTGGGTGTTCAGATAGCCACTGAAGTGCGGTTGGGCGGACAGCACATAGACCTCGCGCCCGCCCAGGGCCCAGCTGAACCGCTGGCCACCATTAGCGACGGACTGCCAGGCAACGCCTTTGGTCAACAGGTCACCAAGACGAGGTGGGACCACTTCTTCGTAGAAGTCGTCCTGCATCTCGAACAGCCCCAGCGGACCGCCAGACCCCGAGACGACCATGTTCGGTGGCATTTCGTCACCTCGGCGCGGAAGCAACGACACACGGCAGTAGCCACCTTTGGCAAACTGCACACGAACATCGACAGCACATCCACGATCGCGAGAAATACCAGCGTCGCGGCGCGACAAAGGGCGGACACTTGCTGGGTCGCGCCCCAGTGGCCGGTACCGGCGCGATTGCTTTGCAGCGGGAATTGGAGGTTCGAAGTTGGTACTCGTTTCGGTCGCTGTATCCGATTCGTTGCCCTGTTCCACTTCTATGGACGCTGGCACTTCGACCGGAACCTGCACCTCGACAGTCACGGACGCGCGGCTCGAGACATGTGAAGGCCAAGCCACTTCTGCCGGCCCTTGGTCGGCGCGCGCCCCGCCCGTCACTAATAGCTCCGCTGTCAATCCACTGGTCGCATCCGGCTCGGCGTCAAGAGCAGTAGGTGTCGACTGGACCGCCGGCACAGGGTCTTTCAGACCGCCAACACTTGCTTCCAAAGTTCGAAACGAATCACAGTGCGATGCTGGGTCCACGCCGAAGCTGTCGCGTTTTCCTGTGACGACGTGACCCTCTCCGTTCTTCGACAGCACGAGTTCCGCGACCTCTTCGCCAAAGCCAGCTGCCGGCAACTCCTCCGCTAACGCCGGCAATTGCTCGGCACTTGCGGGGCAATGATCTGCGGAGCGGGGCGTCTCGCCAAGCGCACCAGGTGATACCACTTCGCCTGCGGGCTCGGCAGCGCGACGTACTTCGCCAGCGTCCGCCCGTGCGACAACGTGTTCATCCAAGGTCTCCAATACCGGCGGCCCAGGCGTGATCGGTACGGGCGCTTCGTGAGCGGGCTGGCTTTCAGTCTGAAAAGGCGCGTAGAGGTCCGGAGCCACGGGCTCATCCGGCGGCGCGGCGAGGAAAGTCAACCCGCCGCCTACAGCGGCAATGTTGTCCGTGGCGTACAAGGGTATCGGAGAGGCTGCAGGCTCCTCAAGAAGGCTGAGAGGGCGTTTCGCCGACGCTGTTTCACCTATCGCTGCGGGGTCCACCGCAACAACTTCGCTCGCCAACGCGCCATTGGCCGCTACTTCGACGGCGTTACTCGCGTCGTTAACGACAACGTCAGGCATTGCAACTGCCGGATTTGAAACTTCAGCCGCTGGCAAACCTTCGTTTGAAGGCATAGGTCCATGCATTTCGCTAGGCTGTGCGGGATCTTGTTGCTGGCATGGCGGCTTCAGTGCCGGAATCGCTGATTCCGCCACGGGCTCGATCCGCCTACCTGCAACACCTGGAGACAGAAGTTCTTCTCGCCGCTTGGCCAGCTCGGCACGGCGATCTGCCAAACGTGCAAGTGCAATCTGGCGTTCTCCTCTTGCAATGCGGCGCCGATCGGCCTCGTCGGTGACGCGTGCACGCTCCTGCGCTCGACTACGGACCACCTCGACAGCCTTCTCGCGGGCTCGCGTCTTGGCTGCTGCACGAGAGTGAAGAATCCAGGCTACGAAGCCTGCTGCGACAGCTACGGCTGCCAAGGCGACGAGCATTTGCACGCTGGCCGGCGTCACTCAGCGCCCCTCGGTGGGAGACAGGGTGCGCTGCGACGGCTTCGCGGCGCGTCTGGCGGCAAGCCCATGCGCTGACAGAAGTTGCATAGAGGGCAATCTGGGCAGTGAGGCACGCCCGGTGCGCAGGTCCTTTGGCCGTGAACGACGAGATTGACGTGCAGGGGTCTGCGGCGCAGTGCGTGTACCAGGCGCTGCAGCGAATCGTGAAGCTCACGGCGGCGATAAACCGCCGTCTCTGCGATTACACCGGTTCGCTTGCAAATTCGGAATATGTTTCCGTCAACGGGAAAGCTAGGCCGACCTAGCGAGTACAGCTTCACGCAGCGTGCACCCTTCCATGACAGGCCGGGCAGGCGCGTCAGGACACGCTCAGCTTCCGAGTCATCAAGTTCCTGCAATCCTGCAAGCGACAGCGATCCCAATTGTTCCTTAACCGCTAAAAGCAGCGATCGAATCCGTGACGCCTTCTGCTCTTGAAGGCCTCCTGCGCGAATCGCGGACGCTAAGCCGGGAAGTCCGGCGCGTTGGAGGCGCCGCCAGGTCGGGTAGGCGGCGCGCAGGTCTTTCCAGGTTGCCTGGAACCGAGGCAGGTCAGCCTGAAAGCTAAGGATGATGTAGCCAGCCTCATCAAGCGGGTCGGCTTGATTGTCCAGCTCCTGCTCCGGCGTACCGTAGAACGCCTCGAGGGCACGGTCAATGCGCGGCATCCGAGCTGCAGCACCCCGTTTCAGGGAATTCGGCAGCTCGGCATTTCTCACGACTTTTCGGCCTCAAGCGCCGAACCAAGCACATGCTTGACCAGCAGCGGTGGAACAGAGTTGCCGATCATCTCGTAGGCGCTACGCCGGCTCGTTAGCTGCTGCGGGAATGTCACCCGATCCGGAATGCCTTGCAGGCGCGCGTACTCACGCACTGACAGTGAACGGTCCTGCTCAAAGTGATAGACGCAGTCGTACCTTGTGGACAGCGCAGTCGAAGGGGCATCAGGGTGCAATCTCCTGTAGGCAGAGTCATATCGCCTCGCTAGCCCGTTCAAGTACCTGTCGGGAATGGACCTGGCACATCCGCCGGGCGGTACATGCTGGAGGCGCTTCAGCGTCTCGCTGGCAACCGCTGGAGTGCGCGTGTCGCTCAGCACTTTCGGGGCATTGAGCCTCGCCCAACGCTGATACGCGGTCTTCGGTTTGCTGGCGTATCGCAGCGCCGCCGTGACATCGCCTGGACCAAGTGCCGGAAGATCGGAAAGTGCCTGACTGGCCGTGGTGATGGCCATGGTGCGCGGGTCCAGCAGCATGTCGTGATACTCCTGCAAGTGCTCTGGGACAACGCCTGAGTGTCGGATGGCCGCGAACAGTGAAGCAAGATCGGGGGCGGGATCCGGCAAGCGCTCATCGCCAGAGCCTTCGCGGACGCCAAAAATGAGCACGCGCTTTCGGGCTTGCGGCGTGCCGCACGCTGCAGCGTCATATACACCGTATTCGACACGATAGCGAAGACGCGCCGCCGGCCTTTCGACGGCGAGGATGATTGCCTTGAAGGTCTTTCCCTCGCGATGCGAGAGGAGTGCAGGTACGTTCTCAATTAAGAACATGCGCGGTCGCAGCAGCGCGATGTATTCCGGCATGGCCCTGAGGACGCGGTTGTGACCGCTGCGCCCATCGTGAAAACCGTTTCGGAGTTGACTGAATCCCTTGCATGGGGGACCAGCAGCCAGCAGTTCCAGGTCGCCAAGCCCCTTTCGGCCCTCCTGGACTAGCCGGCGACCCGCTCCGGTCAACAGGTTGCATTCGCGGGCTGCGTCGTCCCCAAAGTTGTGGTTGTAAATCGAAACGGCGTCATTCCAAACGTCGTACGCCCGCTTGACCTCATACCCCAGCTCGCGCAGGCCAATACCCATGCCTCCCATGCCGCAGCAAAGCTCGATGGCCGTCCCACGACTCATGGCCAACGAGCCTTGGTTGACTGCTGCTGCGGGTTCCTGAGCCTTTCCAGACGTGAATTGCCGCAACGGGGCGGACTGCGCCCGAGCCGTGTCTCTCTGCGGCGAGCTGTGAAGACGAGCCTCAAGTTGCTTTTCGTTGGCTTCCATTGCGGGCGATTGTGCAGCGCTGCCTCGTACCTCGACGTTTCCCTGGCGCGCTAGAACGAAGGCGGGCGGTCATCGCAGCATCCGCGCGGCGTTGCAGAGATGGACGCTAGTATGGCGGCGCAGTTCGACGATGCGCCCGTGGGAGCATTGCAGACGGGACATGGCAGTTCTCCGGTTGAAGAGCTGCTCAGCGTCTCGCGCTTCACGCTGGCTGCGACCCCAACCGATGGCTGCCCAACGACCTCGAGGCCGCGCTTGCCGCGATGGAAGAACTGCCGCAGTTGCCCGCCGTGGCGGCCAGCGCCTGGCCGCGCGGCAAGCGCGTGCGCGTGATCACGCCGCCCGGCGCGATGAAGGTCAGCGTGGGCAGCGGCCTTCGACGTGGTGATTGCCAGTTACGCGCTGGCGCAGATCGACGCCGAGGCCTTTGCCGAACGCGAATGGG
>Ga0105047_10014685_pt1 | contig 12404 bp, 10 predicted proteins | sample MAT04_FD_78384 | JGI IMG/M metagenome (GOLD analysis project Ga0105047, IMG submission 78384) | Freshwater microbial communities from Lake Fryxell liftoff mats and glacier meltwater in Antarctica - MAT-04 (megahit assembly) | ecosystem: Environmental > Aquatic > Freshwater > Ice > Liftoff... | reverse complement strand
TCATCAACGCACCGGCCAAGAACAAGCGCAGCCACTGGATCGGCCCGGCCAACCAGTTCCCGGCCGCCGTCGAGAACTGGATCGCCGGCGCGAAGGAGCATCCGGGCAGCTGGTGGCCGGATTGGGCCGCCTGGCTCAAATCCCAGGCCGGCAAGCAGGTCGCCGCCCCGAAGTCCTATGGCCGTGGCACATTCAAGGCCATCGAGCCTGCACCGGGCCGTTATGTCAAGGCCAAGGCCTGACAGCAACCGTCATCATTCAAAGGAGAACAGCATGGAAGAGATCGTCATCGTCGCCGCAACCCGGACCGCCGTGGGCAAGTTTGGCGGAAGCCTGGCCAAGGTGCCGGCCACCGAGCTCGGCGCCATCGTCGTGGCCGAGGTGCTCAAGCGCAGCGGTCTGGCCGCCGATCAGGTCGGCGAGGTCATCATGGGCCAGGTGCTGGCCGCTGGCGCGGGCCAGAACCCGGCGCGTCAGGCCCTGATCAAGAGCGGGCTGAACCAGGCAACACCGGCATTGACCATCAACGCGGTCTGCGGCTCGGGCCTCAAGGCGGTGATGCTGGCCGCACAGGCCGTGGCCTGCGGCGACAGCGAGATCGTCATCGCCGGCGGCCAGGAGAACATGAGCGCCTCGCCACATGTGCTGCTCGGGTCGCGGGACGGACAACGCATGGGCGACTGGAAGATGATCGACTCGATGATCGTGGACGGCCTGTGGGACGTTTACAACCAGTACCACATGGGCATCACGGCCGAGAACGTCGCGAAGAAATACGGCATCTCGCGCGAGGCGCAGGACGCGCTGGCTCTGGCCAGCCAGCAGAAGGCGGCCGCGGCTCAGGAGGCGGGACGCTTCAAGGACGAAATCGTGTCGGTCAGCATTCCTCAGCGCAAGGGCGATCCGATCGTGTTCTCCGCCGACGAATACATCAACAAGAAGACCAGTGCCGACGCGCTGGCCGGCTTGCGGCCCGCGTTCGACAAGGCTGGTGGCGTGACGGCGGGCAATGCTTCGGGTCTCAACGATGGCGCAGCCGCGGTGATGGTCATGACGGCAAGGAAGGCCGCCTCGCTCGGCCTCAAGCCCCTGGGCCGCATCGCCAGCTTCGCCACCAGCGGCCTGGATCCGGCGTTGATGGGCATGGGCCCGGTGCCCGCCTCGACGAAGGCGCTCGAACGTGCGGGCTGGAAGGCCAAGGACCTGGACCTGCTGGAGATCAACGAGGCGTTCGCCGCCCAGGCCTGCGCCGTGCACCAGGAAATGGGCTGGGACACCAGCAAGGTCAATGTCAATGGCGGTGCCATTGCGATCGGTCACCCCATCGGCGCGTCCGGATGCCGCATACTGGTGACGCTGCTGCACGAAATGCACAAGCGCGATGCGAAGAAAGGCATCGCATCGCTTTGTATCGGAGGCGGCATGGGTGTTGCGCTGACCATCGAGCGTTGATCGGCACGTACCCGTAGACCCATTTCAACAAGAGGAGATCACCATGAGTCAAAAAGTAGCGTATGTCACCGGGGGCATGGGTGGAATCGGAACTGCCATCTGCCAGCGCCTGCACAAGGAAGGCTTCAAGGTCATCGCCGGTTGCGGACCGACCCGGGACCACGCCAAGTGGATCGCCGAGCAGGCCACGCAAGGCTACACCTTCCACGCGTCGGTGGGTAATGTTGGCGACTGGGATTCCACTGTCGCCGCGTTCGCCAAATCCAAGACGGAACATGGTGCCATCGATATCCTGGTGAACAACGCCGGCATCACCAAGGACCGCATGTTCCTGAAAATGACGCGAGAGGACTGGGATGCGGTGATCGAGACCAACCTGAACTCCATGTTCAACGTGACCAAACAGGTCGTCGCCGACATGGTGGAAAAGGGCTGGGGCCGCATCATCAACATCAGTTCGGTCAATGGCGAGAAAGGCCAGGCCGGCCAGACCAACTATTCGGCGGCCAAGGCGGGCATGCACGGCTTCACGATGGCACTGGCGCAGGAGATGGCCAGCAAGGGCGTGACCGTCAACACCGTCAGCCCGGGTTACATCGGCACCGACATGGTCAAGTCCATCCGCGAGGATGTGCTGGCCAAGATCGTCGCCACGATTCCCGTCAAGCGCCTGGGCGAACCGAGCGAGATTGCGTCCATCATCGCCTGGCTGGCGTCCGAGGAAGGCGGCTACTCCACCGGTGCCGACTTCTCGGTCAACGGCGGTCTGCACATGGGTTGATGCAGGACCTGCGTGGCTGGCGCGATGGCGCGCTGCTGCGACGGACAATTCAGCCCGCATGAGTGCGCCCAATCCGTTCACGGAATTCGTTGCCGGATTCGAGCAGTGCCTCGATCGGGGCAGAACACTCACCGCCGCGCAGGCCGAACCGGCGCTGCTGCCACCGGTGCCGGACAATGCGCCGGTGTGCCTGTTGTTTTCGCCCCATCCCGACGATGAGGCGATTGCCGGTGGGCTGCCGCTGCGCCTGCGCCGTGAGGGACCGTGGCGGGTCGTCAATGTCGCGGTGACGCTGGGCAGCAACCAGGCGCGGCGATCCGTGCGCTGGGCCGAATTGCGCCATTGCTGCGACCTTCTGGGTTTCGATCTGGTCAGCGCATCCGGCGAGCCGGCGTGCGGGCTCGAGCGCATCGATCCGGCGTCAGCGCTGGAGGAGCCGGCGCATTGGGCCGGTTGTGTCGAGCGGGTTGCCGCGCTGCTGCGGCATTACCGGCCGCAGGTTGTCATGTGTCCCCATGCGCTGGACGGTCACCCCGCGCACATCGGCACGCATGTACTGGTGATCGATGCGCTGGCTGTTGCTGGGCTCCAGCGCCCTTTGCACGTTTTGTGCAGCGAGTACTGGAGCACCCAGCCGCAGCCGGCTCTGATGGTCGAACTGGGTTGCCGTGAGGTCGCGGACCTGGTGGGCGCGTTGAGTCAGCATGTCGGCGAGGTGGCGCGCAATCCGTACCATCTGAGCCTGCCGGCATGGTTCATCGACGGAGTGCGGCGCGGTGCCGAACGGGTCCGTGCGGCCGCAAGCCCGGCGCCGGATTACCGTTTTGCTGCGTTGTACGGCTGGCAGCGCTGGGAACTGGGCGCGCTCTCGCCGATGGTGCCTCGTGCCTTGCCGCTCACAACGCCGGCCGGTCTGCTTTTTGCCTGAGTGCGGCTGCGTGTACCAGCACCAGTCGGTCGTTGCCGAAATACATGTCGTCACCGAGGAACATCGTGGGTGATCCGAAACCGCCGCGGCGTACGAGCTCCTCGGTGTTGGCCTTGAGCCGGTCCTTGATCGGTTGCGTCGCGATGGCCTGCAGCACGGTATCCACATCGATACCGCAGCGTTGGCAGACGGCCGCGATCACCGGGTCCTGCGAAATATCCTGGTCGCCGCCCCAGTAGGCCTCGAACGCGGCCCGGGCAAACTCCTGCATGCGCTGCGGTTGTGCCTGTTCCAGCAACCACACACAGGCGCGCATGACCTTGACGCTGTTGACCGGGAACACGGTCGGCGGCATCTTGATGGTCAGGCCAGCCATCAAGGCCCAGTCCTGGGTGTCCTTGCGCAGGTAGTTCAACTTGGCAGGCACCGGGTTGTCGCGCTGCGCATAGACGCTGGGGTTCACGCTGTTGAACACTCCGCCGACCAGGATAGGGCGCCATTGCAACGGTACTCCGATCTCCCGTGCCATCGGCTGGATGTTGTGGAAAGCCAGATAACTCCACGGGCTGGAGCAGTCGAAGAAAAATTCGATCATCATGGTGAGTCCTTGATGCACTGGCGCACGGTGTCATGGTGACATGGTTCGACTGTTCCGATGTTGACAGGCGGCATGCGCAAGGGACAGCGCGCATTCTTCCTGAAAGAATCAGACGCAGGTGTTTTACATTACATGCGTCGTGCCAGTAGTAAGCTCTTGCCCATGAACGCCATGTCCACGCTGCAGCAAGCCCCGCGCCAGGGCGGTCGATCATTTCGATGATCGATTCCGGCTACGCCTATGCACGGCTGGAGGAATTGCGCATCGGGCTGTACGTCGATCTCGAACTGGGCTGGATGTCGCATCCGTTCCCCAAAGGCAACTTCAAGATCACATCGACCCGGCAGATCGACACCTTGCGTGCTCTGGGGGTCGAGCGGGTGCGATACGTTCCCGCTCGAAGCGACCCTGCACCGTTGCCAGTATCCGAATCGCCGCCCGCTCCCGCAGCGAGCCTGTCCGACGAACGTCCCGGCCCGAGCGGGCCGTCCGCACCCGATGACATGCCGGACAGTCTCCGTATGCTGCGCCAGCAGCAAGCGGTGCAGATCGCCGCACAACGTGCCAGCCTGGACTCGTGCGACCAGCAGTTCGATGCGGCGATTCGCCAATACCGGCGGGTCCTCGAGCAGATACCGGATGAACCGGATGCCGCAGCCGGGCAGTGCCGTGAACTGGTGTCCACGCTGGTGGGTGACCTGTTGGGCCAGAGTGAGTCGTCGATACGCCTGTTGTCGGAGTCGACCGGAGACCGGGCCTGGATGCATCCGGTCAATGTAACGGTCCTTTCCTTGCTGCTGGGCAAGGCGCTGGGCATGCAGGCCGAACCTTTGTGCGAACTGGGCCTGGCCGCGCTGCTCCATGATGTCGGCAAGACCCAGCTGCCCGACCGGGTGCGGTTGTCCGACGCCAGTTTTGCGCCGGCGCAGTACCGGCAATACCAAAGCCATGTCGCACTGGGCGTTGCAATGGCGCAGCAGCTCGGGTTTTCCGCCGATGTGCAAGCCACCATTGCGCAGCACCATGAAATGCTCGATGGCAGCGGTTTCCCGCACCAGTTGCGCGGGAGCGCAATCAGCCAGGCTGGCAAGGTGCTGGCGCTGGTAAACCGGTACGAAAACATGTGCAATCCAGCACGGGTATCGGCTGCGGCCACGCCGCATGAGGCCTTGTCGCTGATCTTCTCGCAGATGAAGGATCGACACGATGTCGCCGTGCTCGGTAAGTTCATCCGGATGATGGGTATCTACCCGCCCGGGTCGGTGGTGCAGCTATCGGATAGCCGGTATGCGCTGGTGGTGTCGGTCAACTCGGCGCGGCCCCATAAGCCGCGCGTCATGGTGCATGATCGCGGCATCGACAAGGAGCAAGCCCTGATACTCGATCTGGAACACGCACCTGAAGCCGGTATCCGGCGAAGCCTGCGGCCCGACCTGCTGCCACGCGAGGCCATGGACTACCTCGCTCCGCGGCTGCGGATCTGCTACTTTTTCGAGCGGACCGTGGACCCCGTGCGCGCCGAGATCGTGCTGTGATACCGGTCGGCTATGGCGTCCTGATCGAAGCCCTGATCGAGGCCGTCTGGCTGGTGACTCCGGTCAGCCTGCGCATCGTGTCGGTCAACCAGGCCGCGGTTGACCTGGTCGGACTGGCCCGGGAGGATCTGCAGGGCCGTACCGCCGTCGAGCTGACCGCCACGCCGGAAGACCAGTATTTCTGGGAGGATGTGGCCGCCGGGCTCAGTCACACCATCCACTCGGAGACGCTGATGCGCACCGGCGACGGAATCGCGATTCCAGTCGATCGCCGGGTCAGCCGCATCTGGCTCGACGGCGCCACGCCGCTGTTCCTGGTCTGCCTGCAGGACCTGCGCCAGCAACGCCGCACAGAGGGCGAGCTCGAGAGCCGGGTCGCCGAGCTGCGCGCGACGCTGGAATCCACCGCCGACGGCATCATGGCCAGCGATTTCGATGGCCGGGTACGCAACTACAACCGGCGTTTTGCCGAAATGTGGGATCTGCCCGAGTCGTTGATCGTGCGGCGCAACGATCCGGCCCTGTTTGCGCACATGGCGGCGGCCATGGCGGACTCGCAGCTGTACCAGGATCGGCTGTCCGAGATTGCGGCGTCGCCGCTGATGGAGGCGCACGATGAACTGTTGTTGCGCTGTGGTCGCGTCATCGAGCGGCGTTCCCTGCCCCAGTTCCACCGGGGTCAACCCAGCGGCAGGGTATACGCGTTCCGCGACATCACCCAGCGCGTCGACAGCCAGGCTCAGTTGCGCCTTGCAGCCAAGGTATTCGAGTCCAGTCTGGACGCGATCTTCATCACCGGCGCCGATTTCCGCCTTCTGGCTGCCAACCCCAGCTGCGTGCGCCTGACCGGCGTGCAGCAGGCTGTCCTGATCGGCAGTTCCGCACGCGACTTCTTCCATGATCCGCATGACCAGGGCTTTTTCGTACGGGTGGCGCAACACCTGGATACCGATGGCTTCTGGGAGGGCGAAGTGCAGCGGCGGAGCGCTGGCCAGCAGGCGCAGACGGTGCAGGTGTGCTGGGTGTTGCTGCGCGACGACAACGGCCAGCCGGTGCACAGCATCTGCTTCTTCAAGGACCTGAGCGAGAAATATGCGGCCCAGCTGCGCATCGAGAATCTGGCTTATCGCGATGTATTGACCGGCCTGCCCAATCGCCTGCTGCTCACGCAAAGGGTCGACTTCGCGTTGCGCATGGCCGAGCGCAACGGGGGTCAGTTCGCGGTGTTCTTCCTGGACCTTGACCGTTTCAAGAATATCAACGACTCGATGGGGCATGCCTTTGGCGACCGGGTGCTGGTGGAGGTGGCCACGCGCATCAATGCCTGCCTGCGCGACGTCGACACCTTGTGCCGGCTCGGCGGCGATGAATTCGTCATCTTCCTGCAGGAGGCGGACGCGCCGGGCGCCGAGGCCTGCGCGCAACGCGTGTTGCGTGCGCTGGCAGATCCCTTCGTGCTCGACGGCATGAACTTCTCGGTCGGTTGCAGCATCGGCGTGGCCTTGTACCCGGATGACGGCAAGACGCTGGACGAACTGATCCAGTATGCCGACACGGCGATGTACCGGGTGAAGGAGCGAGGACGGGGCAGCTTCCGTTTCTACCAGCCGCAGATGAATGTCGACGTGTTGTCGCGCATCAAGATGGACCACGCCATGCGCCAGGGACTGCTGCAGGGTCGCTTTTGCCTGCACTACCAGCCTCAGATCGCGCTGGCAGGCGGCCGCATGATCGGCGCCGAAGCGCTGGCGCGCTGGAACGATGCCGAGTTCGGCGACGTGTCTCCATCGGTGTTCATCGTCCTGGCCGAGGAGACCGGTTTCATCACCACGATCGGCAAATGGGTGCTGGAGCAGGCGGTGCGGCAGGCGGCAGCATGGCAGCGTGCCGGAACTCCGATTCCGGTATCGGTCAATGTGTCGGCGTTTCAATTCCATCAGTCCGACTTCGTGTCCATGGTTGGTGCCACGTTGAGTGAAGCGGGGCTGTCGCCGACCTTGCTCGAGCTCGAGCTGACCGAGTCGATCCTGGTGCGCGATGCCGACGAGGCACTGGAGCGGCTGCATGCGCTGGCGCGGCTGGGTGTGACGCTGTCGATCGACGATTTCGGCACCGGTTACTCGAGCCTGGCCTATCTCAAGCGTTTCCCGATCACCCGGCTCAAGATCGACCGATCCTTCGTGACCGGACTGCCGCAGGACGACAGCGATCGCGCCATCGTCAGCGCGACCATCGGCGTGGCGCGGGCGCTCGGACTCGACGTGGTCGCCGAAGGCGTTGAAACCCAGGCTCAAATGGAGTGCCTGCGTGGGCTCGAGTGCGCGGCCTATCAGGGCTTCCTGTGTTCACCGGCCGTTCCGGTGGAGCAATTCGAGCGGCTGATGGACACATTGCTCGGAGACTAGGCGCTTGTAGCGACGCAGTAGTGCGGCTATCAGCCTACCCACGGCACAACAGGGTAGGCATGTCAGCATTGAGCCCCATCCGTCCGGACAGGACGCCTGTGCAGTCCCGGTAGCGCTAGCGGGGCCGACACGACGGCCGTTCGGAGGAACTGCTCGAAGAAATAAGGGTGCCTGCAGCGGCCACCGGGCCGCATCCTGAACCGGGGTTCAGGTGGGCGAGGTCAGCGAAGGCGTCGGGTTCATCTGACGCGAGATGATCACACCAGCCAGGCGATGTTCCAAGCCCGAGCTACGAGAGCATTGGTTCAAGGAATTAAAAGCCCGATGGACACTGCAGACGGTCGGATTGTAGTGGCTTGCACCGAGTCTCGACTGGAAAAAGCACACGCGACGCAGGCCTGACCTCAAATCAGCTGGCCGTCTTCTCCCAGTGCGCGATCGAGGCGGTCCAGCAGCGACGTGAGCATCATGTTGTCGTTGGCATCCGACTCGGATGATGCCTGCGCGGCCGACTCGGACGCCGGTGCCGGGATGGTGCCGGCCGCGACCGCGTTCTCGCCGAGGTCGAACGCCAGGTTCAACGCGGCCAGCACCGCGATCCGGTCGCGTGCACGCACCTTGCCGCCATCGCGGATCTTGCACATCGCGGTATCGACCCGCTCCACAGCCTCCAGCAAGCGCCCCTCGCCGCCGAGCGGGCATCCCAGCAGGTAGTTCTGGCCCATGATCTGCACTTCAAGCTGCTTCATGACGCATCTTTGGTGTGATTGCCAACGCCAGCTTCGGGCAACCGGTCCAGCAGGGCGTCAACCCGGGCCCGTGCCGCTCCCAGGCGCGATTTCAGCGAATCACGCTCGTTGGTGAGTGTCTCGACCTGGCTCGCGAGCAGTACGTTGGTGCGCTGCAATTCTGCGTGGCGCACCAGCAATCGCTCCACCCGCTCGGCGATCTGGTCGATTTTGGTCTGTTTCGACATACGCTGGCATTGTAGAGTTAGCCTGCCGCCGGTCGCATAGAATCGCCGGGTTGGTGCTCGCGGTGTGGTTCGCATGCCGCAGTTCAACGGGAAGCAGGAGGCCAAGCCGGCGACGGCAAGGTTAACCTGCGCTGCCCCCGCAACGGTAAGTGGACGGGTCTTCGCACCCCGCAGCCATCACAGCCACTGGACGCCCTTAACAGGCGTCTGGGAAGGCGATGGTCGTCGCTCCATCAGCCCGGATACCGGCCAACAAGGCGGTCGGCTGCCTGCAGCCGACCACGACGCCCATAGCTGTCGGGGACGACGGCCAGGGTTTTCAATCGAGTCCATCCATGATGTTCAGGTCCCGCTCCTTCGCGCGTTTTGGCGCGTTTTCGCTTGTTATCGCCTCGGCATTCCCTGTGTTTGCCCAATCGCCGTCAACCCCTGTACTGCCGGAGGTCGTGGTAACCGCCACGCGCAGCCCTCAGTTGCTCAGCGCCGCTTTGGCGCACACCACCGTCATCAATCGCGGAGACATCGTGCGCTCGCAGGCGACCGATGTGTTCACCTTGCTCGAGCGTGAGGCAGGCCTGCAACGCACTCAGAATGGAGGCCTGGGAGCCGTATCCAGCCTGTTCGTGCGCGGTTCGCCCACGCTCGATACCTTGATCCTGATCGACGGCATCGCACTCAACAAGCAGGACGCTTCCGGCGCTGCCAGCCTCGAACATCTGATGCTGGACAATATCGAGCGCGTCGAGGTCGTCCGTGGCAACGTCTCGGCCATCTATGGTTCGGGTGCGATCGGTGGCGTGATCCAGATCTTTACCCGCGGCGCCTCGCAGACGCCGTCGGCCGCCGTGTCGATGGAGTTCGGGCCACGGGCATCGCGCAAGGCGTCGGGCAGTGTGAATGCGACGGCAGGCGCAACATCCCTGGGGCTGGTGGTGTCCCGCACCGAGACTAACGGCTTCTCGGCCCTCAACACGGCGCAGCAACCCAATGCCAACCCGGACGCCGACGGGTACCGCAATACCAGTGTGAACCTGTCGCTGGTCCACCGGCTGTCGAAGGACCACAATGTCGGTCTGCGGGTCATGCGCTCGACGGGCGATCTGGAGTACGACAGTGCGTTCGGTGCCCCCGCCGACATTCAGACAGCCACGACGAAATTGGGTCAATCGACCTTGTTCACGGACAATACCTGGGGCCGTTGGCGCAGTCGCATTTCGCTGGGAGAGTTGTCGGACAAGAGCGAGAGCCGCGACGACGGCGTGTTCGGTTCGACGGATTCGTTTGTCACGCGAGTCACGATGCTGAACTGGGTCAATACCGTGAATCTGGGCACGGGTTGGTTGGCGACGGCAGGCCTCGAACTGCAACGCCAACGTGCGGTTGCCGCGACCACGTCGGCTTTTGGCAGTCCCTATGACGTGCGGCGCAACGCCCGATCGGCTTTTGCCGGCCTCGAAGGCCGCGCCGGACCTGGAGATATTCAGTTCAATGTGCGCCATGATTTGGTCGGGACGTTGCAGGAAAACACGGGTTATCTCGGATATGGCCTGCCCGTCACCGAGCATGTCAAATTGATTGCCAATTTGTCGACCGCTTTCAATGCACCGCCGCTGGGGTACCTGTTTGCGCCGGGTTTTGGCAATCCAGCGCTGCGAGCGGAGAAGGCGCGCAGCAAGGAGGTTGGCCTGCAATATGAACAGGCTGGGCATCTCGCGCGTGTGACCCTGTTCGACACCCGTGTCACGGATCAGCTTGTGTACGACAACACTACATTTGCATTTGCCAACATCGCCCGCACCCGGAACCAGGGCGCAGAGTTGTCCTATAAAGGCCGTATCGGCAATACCGACCTGCGGGCCAGTCTGACCGTTCAGGACCCGATCGACGAGCTCACTGGCCAGACTTTGCGGCGGCGAGCCCGCCAGATGGCATCGTTCGGATTGTCCCACCCTGTGGGACCATGGCGATTCGACGGAAACCTCCGCTACAGCGGTGAGCGCCCGGATGGGGTGAATACGAGGCTGGCGGCCTACTCGGTACTGGACATGTCGCTGTCGTACCAGTTGTCGCGGGAGTGGGTGCTCAAGGGACGTCTGGACAATGTGACCGACAAACGGTACCAGACCGCCAACCAATACAACCAGACTCCACGCAGCTTGTATGTGGGTGTGACCTGGACGCCTGTGTTGGGGTTGTAGACCACTTGTGATGCCGATGGCTGAAGCGATACACACCACCGATGGCCACGCGCTGGGCCCGCAGCGCATCGTGTGCCTGACCGAGGAGACCACCGAGTGGTTGTATCTCCTCGGACAGGAGCACCGCATCGTCGGCATCTCCGGATACACCGTGCGGCCGCGCCGGGCCCGCCAGGAAAAGCCGCGGATCAGCGCCTTCCTGACCGCCAAGATCGACAAGATCCTGGCGCTGGAACCCGACTGCGTGTTCGGTTTCTCCGACCTGCAGGCCGACATCGCGTCGGCCTTGATCCGGCACGGGGTGCAGGTGACGGTGTTCAACCAGCGCAGCGTGGAGTCGATTTTCTCGATGATGTACCAGGTCGCCGCGATGGTCGGACAAGCGCAGGGGGGGCTGCAGCAGATAGCCGCGATGCGCGCCGGGCTCGACTCGATGCGCGCTGCGGCTGCGGCAATGGCGCGCCGGCCCAGGGTGTATTTCGAGGAGTGGGACGAACCGGCGATCAGCGCGATCCGTTGGGTCTCGGAGCTGATGGGTACTGCCGGTGGTGACGACTGTTTTCCGGAGCTGGCCAGCCAGGCCATGGGGCGGGACCGCATCATCGCCGACCGCGACGAGATCGTGCGGCGCGACCCGGACATGATCATCGGCTCCTGGTGTGGCAAGAAGTTCCGTCCCGAGACCGTGGCGGCCCGGCCGGGTTGGGCGGGTGTACGCGCGGTGCGCGATCGACAGATCTTCGAGATCAAGTCCGCCGACATTTTGCAGCCCGGCCCGGCTGCGCTGACCGATGGCGCCGCACAACTGCACCGCCTCGTGATGGAGTGGGCGCAGCAACATGGTTGATACGATGCCGCGGTTGGACGTCATGGTCTGGCGGCGGCGCTGGAACCCGGCCCGGGCCATACGCGCGGTGCTGCTGCTGCTGCTGTGCCTCGTGTTCGCCGCAGCTGGCGCGGGTGCGCTCGAGATCACCGACGACCGTGGCGTGCGGGTGACGGTTGCCGTCGCACCGGCGCGGATCGTCACTGTCCTTCCCTCGCTGACCGAAATGGTGTGTCAGCTCGGCCACTGCCAGCGCCTGGTTGGCGTGGACCGCTACTCCAATTTCCCGGAATCGGTGCGCCAGTTGCCGCGCGTCGGTGGCGGTCTGGACCCCAGTGTGGAGGCGATCGTCGCGTTGCGGCCCGATCTGGTGCTGCTGGCCGCCTCCTCGCCGGTGGCCGCGCGCCTGGAGTCGCTGGGCCTGGTGGTACTGGCGTTCGAGCCCAAGCGGTACGCCGATGTGCGCCGGGTGCTGGACCAACTCGGCCGGGTGCTCGATGCCGGGCCGCAGGCGCAGCACGCGTGGAATGCGATCGAGTCCGGCGTGGCTGCCGCCGCGCAGTCCTTGCCACCGTCGGCGCGCGGCACACGCGTGTATTTCGAGGTCAATGCCGCACCGTACGCCGCGGGAGAGTCGTCGTTCATCGGCGAGACGCTGCAGCGCCTGGGCCTGCGCAATATCGTGCCGGCACAACTGGGGGCATT
>Ga0105047_10014683_pt1 | contig 12405 bp, 10 predicted proteins | sample MAT04_FD_78384 | JGI IMG/M metagenome (GOLD analysis project Ga0105047, IMG submission 78384) | Freshwater microbial communities from Lake Fryxell liftoff mats and glacier meltwater in Antarctica - MAT-04 (megahit assembly) | ecosystem: Environmental > Aquatic > Freshwater > Ice > Liftoff... | reverse complement strand
GGGCCGCCTTTTTCAGCTGCTCGGCGAAATCCGGGGCCTTGTGGTCGATGCAGGCGTCAAAGCCTTGGGTTGCCACGGCATAGGCGCATTTGTCGGGCCCGCCTGCGATGCCCACCACATGGCACCCCAGCAGGCGGGCGATCTGGCCGACGGTTGCCCCGACCGGACCGGTGGCTGCCGCAACGCACACCGTCTCGCCCGGTTTTGGCTGGCCAATCTGCGTAAGCCCCGCCCAAGCCGTGAAGCCGGGCATTCCCATGATACCCAATGCCCATGACGGATGATCCGGGTCAGGCCCCAGCGGTGTGACGCCCTTGCCGTCCGACAGGGCATAATCCTGCCAGCCATTATAGCTCAGAACCCAATCCCCCGTCGCAAAGCCCGCGACCTGCGAGGTGACGACCTGCGCAACGGTTCCACCCTCCATCACCGCGCCTACTGCGACGGGTGCGGCGTAAGATGGCGCATCGCTCATGCGACCGCGCATATAGGGGTCAAGCGACAGAAACTGGGTCCGCAACAGCATCTGTGCGGCGCCAGGCGTTGGCACAGGGCCGGTTTCCAGGTGTAGAGTGGCCAGCGTCGGCTCGCCCTTTGGCCGTTCGGCCAGAATGAACCTGCGGTTTTCGGTTGGGCTTTGGGGCATGATGACCTTTGTGGAGTGTGAATGGGATGGCATCGGGTGCGGCGGGTTCGTGACTGCCGCTGTGTGGTAATGCGGGGGATGCCGCACGGCCGCAAATCGGATTGGCCGCCCGCCAATGGCGGTCGCGCAAAGCCCCGATTGCCAAACGCGCCAGTGCCGGCAGCGAGGTGGCACCGCTGCGCTGCATGATCGCCGCACGATGATTTTCGACCGACCGTTGGCTGATGCGGATCGGCTGCGATGATCCTGCCGGGGCGCCCGGTCAACACAAGTGCCCGCACCTGACGCTGGCACTGGGGTCAGGCGCGGAGTGGTGAACAGCCGGTCCGGTCTGCTGGAACGGGGGCACCAAAGGGGCGGTCTGTGTGCCCTTGTCAGCCGGCACGGCCGGCCCCGAGCGCAGGCTGCCGTTCCGGATCCTCGCCTGTGCCAAGGTCAGTTTCAGGGTGGCGATCCGGACCTGCAATTTGGTATTCTGCTGCACCGGTGCCGCGGGGAATACCTGCCCTTGCGACACCCTGCGCTGCCCTGCGCAAGGGGCCATGTGCGCCGACGCAACCACTGGCAACACCGGGCTGGCCGGGATGAGCGACTGGCTGTTCGACATGGTTCGCATTTTCCATTTCGGGACCGGGCAAGATGCACGGCGCGCCTCAACCTTAGGTCGGTTCCGGGGGGCCGCCCTGTCGCAGATCAGCACAGGCCGGTTTCGCAGCGAGGTGTCGCAATCCCTTTGGTCAGATCGGCTGGCCGCAGGGATCGGCCCTCAGGGCAGGGCGGCAAAGTCGCTGCGGCGATGGCGGGTCACCAGATCCCGCAGGGCGGCGGGGGCCACAACCTCGACCGTGTCGCCCCATTGATACAGATGCCACGCCATTTCCAGATGGCCCGAGGCGGCAAACCGCACCGTCAGGCTGCCGTCCGGTTCCAGCGTCATCTGCTGGTCGGGGTGAAAGGTGAATTCCTGCGCCACGCGGGCGGCGATGGGGGCAAAGCGCCAGATCACCGCGCCATATTCCGGATCGGCATGATAGCTGCCAAAGGCGCGGGCGGTGTGCCGGGTCAGGTTGAAGGCGGGGTCGCGCTGGAAACTGGAGGCCTCGAGCCGGGCGGTGACGATCCGGTCCAACCGGTAGTGCTGCATCCGGCCATCCCCCCCGGCCACGCGTGCCACCAGATAGCGCCGGGCCCCAAGCAACAGGCCATGCGGTTCCAGCGTGCGGACCTGCGACGGGTCGCGGCCGCCGGCATAGGTGATGGTCAAACGGTGCGGACCCTTCAACGCCTCGGCCACCGCGCCCAGCAGGTCGGCGGACCCGCGGACCTTGGGGCCGGGACGCGAGGCAAAGCCGTACGCCTCCAGCATCGCCTCGGCATCCGCCTCGACGCGGCGGGCATGGCTGCCGGGCATGGCGGCCAAAAGACGGTCGCGCAGGGTTTGCAGGGCCCGCACCTCGTTCAGGGCGCCGTCGCGTTCGGCGCGCTGGATGGCCAGTTCCAGCGCCGACAATTCGCTGTCGCGCAGGCCCTGCGCCAGCATCAGGCGGGCATCGGCGGCATTCAGTTTCCAGTATTTGCGCCGGTCATCGGCGGTGTGGCAGGTCACGTTGGGAAAGGTATCCTCCAGCGCCCTGGTCATGCGCTGGGCGGTGCGGTGATCCACGCGAAACTCGGACTCGATGTCGGACAGGGACACCCCGGCATACCGCGCGGTCGCCAATTCGGCCAGACGCAACAGGTCGGCAGCTTTTTGAAAGGACATCGCGACTCCGTGACAGGAATTGTCGCCCTTATGGCAGAGAGTGAGGATGTTGACGAATCCTAAACCATTCCGGCGCCAGAACAGGAGACTGACATGCAGGTTGTGCGCAAGTTCGAGGCAGATGGGGCGGCGTTGCGGGTGTCGCTGAAACGCGGGCTGGCGCGGCAGGCGCTGGACCATGCGGCGCGGGATACTGCCAATCTGCCGGGGCTGTTTGCCCAGGTGGACGGCCTTGCCCCGAACGCCAAGGCGATCGAGCGGCTGGCGGTGCGGGTGGCACGGGCGCCGGGCGTGGTGCAGGTCAGCCGAACGACCGGGGGGGCAGGGCTGGTGATCGTGGCGCGCACCCTGCGTCATGTGGTCAACACCGTGGACGGCGCGGCGCTGTTTGACGAGGTTACGCTGGTTTATACCCGCATCCTGCTGCGGCCCGGCCGCAATGGCACCGTCCTGCGCCTGCACAGCGCCAGTTTTTGCCGCCATGCGTTGGAACGGCTGGTCGAACGCGGCCCTGTGGCCTTGAACCTGCCCCTGTTGCCCGTCATTGATGCCGAGGCGGTGCAGCTGTTGCGCCATCAGGTCGCGGGCCGCGTGATCGAGGACGCGGGCGACAATCTGATCCGTGCCGGGGTTCCGGGTGTCTGGGCTGGCGGGTTCGATCTGATGCTGCCAGAGCAGGATTGGGGGTTGATCCTGCAGGATGGGGCCAAACGGGTGCCGGTGTTTTCGGTGCGCACCTTTCTGGCGCCGGCACAGATGCGCCCGACGCTGTGGCTGAAGTGGAAAGACGACCCGACGATGCAGATGGCTGCCTGACCGGCTTATTGGAGTGACCCATGACCCAACGTTTCCTGCATTCGTCCGACCTGCATCTGGGCAAGGCCTTTGGCAATTTCCCCGAGGCGGTGCGCAACCGTCTGCGCGAGGCGCGGCATGGCAGCATCCCGCGACTGGCGGCGGCGGCGCGGGCGGGTGGGGCGAACCTGGTTCTGCTTGCGGGTGACACCTTTGACGCCGAAACGCCTGCGCCCGACACGTTGCGCCATGCCCTGCGCGCGATGGCCGAGGCACAGGACATCACCTGGGCGGTCATTCCCGGCAACCATGACAGCCTTGCCGCGTCCGAGTTGTGGCGGCGCATCGCGCTGGACTGTCCGCCAAACCTGCGGCCCCTGACCGACGCCACCCCCCATGAGGTGCGGCCGGGGCTGTGGCTGCTGCCGGCACCCTGCACCCAGCGCCGCCCGGGCCGTGACCTGACCGAGGCCATGTCGGCCCCCACCCCGGACGGGGCACGGCGCGTTGGTCTGGGCCACGGCGCCGTGACCGACTTTTCCGGTGAAGAGGGGGCTGTGGGCATCATTCCGCCCGACCGGGCGCGTCGGTCAGGCTTGGATTATCTGGCCTTGGGCGATTGGCACGGCTGCCTGCAGATCCAGCCCGCCACCTGGTACAGCGGCACCCCCGAGGCCGACAGTTTCAAGCATGAGGGCCGGGGGTCGGCCCTGCTGGTCGATCTGGAGGGCGCCGAACGGGTGACGCAGGTTGCGACGGGCGAGTTTGGCTGGCTGCGCCCGGAACTGGACCTGTTGCCGGGCGACGACCCTGCGGCGCGGCTGGCGGCGGCCTTGCCACCACGGACGGGGCGGCGCGATGTGGTGCTGCGGTTGGCGGCGCGGGGGCGGCTGGCGCTGTCCGACCTTGCGGCACTTCAGGCCGCACTGGCGGCGGTGTCGCCGGATTTTGGCTGGTTTGACCATGACCTGACCGCGCTGACCACCGAGGCGCTGGCCGCTGATCTGGACCTGATCGACCGGGGCGGCGCCCTGCGTCAGGCAGCCGAGGCGCTGCTGGTTCAGACCACCGATCCGGCCCTGAGCGGTGCCGCCCGCGGGGTTGCCGCTGCCGGGCTGTCGCGGCTTTACGCATTGGCGCAAGAGGTGCAGGCATGAAGATCCGGGCGATTGAACTGACCAACATCCGCCGTTTTGCCGGACAGACGGCGCGGATTGACGGGATTGGCGATGGTATCACCGTGCTGTCCGAACCCAACGAGTTTGGCAAATCGACCTTCTTTGACGCGATGCATGCCCTGTTCTTTGAACGTCATCGCAGCGCCAAGGCGGCGGTCAAGGCGTTGCAGCCCCATGCGGGCGGGGCGCCGCAGGTGCAGGTGACAATCGAATTGCCGACCGGCACCTTTCGGCTGCGCAAACAGTGGCTGTCGCGGCAGACGGCGCAGGTTCATGACGGCGCGGGTCGTCTGGTGGCGCAGGATGACGAGGCCGAGGCCTGGATTGACGGGATATTGGGGCAGGGGTTGGCGGGCCCGTCGGGCCTGTTGTGGGTGCGGCAGGGCGTGGTCGGGCTGGACCCCGAGGGCACGACGGCGGCCCAAAAGGGCGAGCGCGAACAGTCGCTGAACGCGCGGCGCGACCTGCTATCCTCGGTTGCGGGGGAAATCGAGTTGATGACGGGTGGGCGGCGGATGGATGCGGTGCTGGCGCGGGTCGGGCAGGACCTGTCGCGGCTGGCGACCAGCACCCTGAAGCCCAAGGTCGATGGCGAGTGGCGGCGTGCGGTGGATGAGGTGGCGAAACTGACCACCCTGCGCGACGATCTGGCCCAAAAGGCCCAGCGTCTGTCGGTTGAACTGGCGCACCGGGCCAAGGTCGGCACCGAATTGCGCCGCCTGACCGACCCCGCCGATGCCGAGGCGCGGCGTCTGGCGATCGAGGCGGCCCGCCGGGCGTCCGAGGCGGCACAGGCCCATGCGGTGCGGATTGCGGCAGCAGATCAGGCAGTGAAACTGGCCGAACTTACACTGGAGCGGGCCGAACGCGAGGTGGCCGGTCTGGCCCGTCTGGCCGAACGTGTGACGGCGGCGCAAAAGGCCCGCGCCGACAGCGACGCCTTGGCCGACAAGGCCGCCACGCTGGCCCGCGACCTGCAGCACAGCGATGCCGAGGCCGCCGCCGCGCTGGCCTTGGCCAAGGCAGCAGCGCAGGACCTGACCCAGCGCCGCGCCGCGGCCGAACGGGCCCGCGCCGCTGCCGCTGCACAACATCGCGCCGAGGGTCTGCGCAAGGGCCTGCTTCAGGCCGAACAGCACCGCACGGCGCTGGACCGCGCCAAGGCTGACCGCGCCCTGATCCGCATCACCGAACGCGCCGTGACCGAGGCGGAAGCGGCCCAGACCAGCCGCGACCGTCTGGCCGACCGCATCGCCGCACAATCCGTCACCGTCAATTTTGCCTATGACGGTGCCCAGCGTGCGCGGCGCGACGGTGACGAGGTGGCGACGGGACCGCAGCGCATTACCCGCGCCACCCGGTTTGACCTGCCGGGACTGGGCACCCTTTACGTGGATCCTGGGGCGCTGACAGGGGCGCCCGACGCCGATCTTGCCGCCCTTGATGCCGCGCTGGCCCAGAAACTGGCCGCCTGCGATGCGCCCGACCTGGCCGGGGTGCGCCAGATGCTGGCGCGCGCCCTGCGACTGGACGAAGACATCCGCACCGCGCAGGCGGTGTTGAAGGGGATTGCCCCCGATGGTCTGGACGCCCTGCATCAGGCCCTGGCCAAGGCCGAGGCCGAGGCGTCTGCCGCACCCGAGGGCGAGATCGAGGACGAGGCGGGTCTGGCCACCGCCCACACCGCCGCCGTCGCGGACGAGGCGGCGGCCCAGGCCCGCGTGGTGGAACGCCACGTCCGGGCTGTGGCCGCAGGCAACGCGCTGGCCGGTGCGCAGGCCGAACAGGCCGCCGCCACGCGTGCGCTGGAGGCAGCCCTGGCCGAGGCGGGTGACCCCCGGGCCCTGTCCAACCGGCAGGCCGCTCTCGAGGCGACCCTGCCCGCCGACCGGGCCCTGCGCGATGCAGCCCGGCGCGACCTGGCCGCTTTGCAGGCCAATGCGCCTGATCTGGCCACCACAAACGCGGCCCTGTCCCGCGCCCTCAGCGCCGACACCCAGGCCAACCGCGACCGCGTGCAATGTCAAGAACAGCTGGCCACGCTCAACGGGTCGATCGGTGCATTGGCCGATCAGGGCATCGAAGAAGCGCTGGATGATGTCACCGGACGGCTGGGCGTCGCCGAGGGCCGCGCCGCCCGATATGAGGCCGAGGTGCAGGCGCTGGACCATCTGCGCCACGCGCTGGAGGCGGCCCGCCGGTCCGCCCGCGACGCCTATTTCGGCCCCGTCCTGAAAGAGTTGGAGCCGCTGCTGGCCATTTTGTACCCCGGCGCCCGGTTGCAGATTGACGACCAAAGCCTGCTGCCCACCGCCCTGACCCGTGACGGACAAGAGGAATCGTTGGATATCCTGTCGGGCGGCACCCGCGAACAGGTGGCGATCCTGACCCGTCTGGCCTTTGCCCGGCTGTTTGCCCAAGGCGGGCGACCGGTTCCGGTCATTCTGGATGACGCGCTGGTGCACAGCGATGACGACCGGATCGAGGCGATGTTCACTGCCCTGCACCGCGTGGCGCTGGATCAGCAGATTCTGGTCCTGACCTGCCGCCAACGCGCCTTTGCCAGTCTGGGGGGCGAAAGGGCAAGGGTGACGGTGGATGTGGCGTGAATTCACGCCGGGGCAGACCCAACCCAAGGCCCCAACCTGCTGCGCGACGGCGATTTTCTGCCGACCCTGCCACAAAAGACCATCTTCTGGATCAGGAACCGTTTGGCCGAAACATGCAGCCTTCTCAAGGCCATGGGCCTGCCACCCATGAAATCAGGGCCGTCGCGACGCCCATCCTGGCCGAATCCGGCCAGACCCAGCCCGCAGACCTGATCCGCGCCGTCGCCCGCCCACTGGGCCACCAGCGGGTCGGGGCCGAATATGCCCGCAGAAATTTCCACCCAGATCGCCCGCAGCTGACCCCCGGCCCTGTCAAATTCACGATTTCCCCTCTGGACACCACCCCAAGCCTCGCCTAATACGTCGCCATCCGAGAGGCGTCGCCTTTCCAACGGTGCCCAGATAGCTCAGTCGGTAGAGCAGCGGATTGAAAATCCGCGTGTCGCTGGTTCGATTCCGGCTCTGGGCACCACTTACAACCTCTTGAACCGAAGCGATATTTTGGTTTGCAGCAACCCAATTAACGCCGATTTCCATTCGACGTTTGAATTTGGGGTCACGCCGGGGTCACAATCCGGCGGTGGTCAAAACTGGATCATATCGGTTGCCACATCGAAGACGTCTAATCTTAGCCTTCTCTGACGCAGTTCACCTGCCCAGATCGTGATTCCTTTCTTGGACGAGTATTTTCTGCACGACGATCCCAACTGGATGCACCAAACTCGGATTTGCATGTGCTTAACTTGGCCCGGGGTAAGTACCCCGGGCATTATCCACAAAACCCGGACACAGGGCGTTGCAGCGAATGTTGTCTGTGGCATAATCCAGCGCAATCCAGCGCAATCCTGCGCAATCCTGCGCAATCCAGCGCAATCCAGCGCAATCCAGCGCAATCTGGCGCGTCAGGGTGACGACGGCGTGTTTGGTGGTGCAATATGCGATCATGCCGGGATCATGCTGCACGCCCGAGTTGGACGCGGTAAGGATGATCGACCCTTTGCGCTGGAGCTGAATATGGGGCATCGCGGCGCGTGCGGCCACAGAATGCGCCCGCACGGTCAGCCGCCCGGCCACCGAAATGCCCGCGTGGGAATGCAGGGTGTCCAGCCGGCCGAGGCCCGCCACGAGGCTGATCGCCGCAGTTACGCCCGCATCATCGCCGGCGCGCCCGCAGTGCAAATCTCGGCTGCCGCCACGTCGGCGCGCGCCCGTCCGATCCCTGACCCGGTCGGACACGCCACCCGCCCGTCAAGCAGCATCGCCACCCTCCTTTTTCGGCCCACGCCGCAAGATCACCTGCGCGGTCACGAGAAGCAGCAGGGAGACGATCAGCACCATCGTGCCGATGGCATTGATCTCGGGGGTGACACCCCGACGGATCGAGGAGAAAACGTAGATCGGCAACGTGGTTTCCGACCCGGCAACAAAGAACGCAATGATGAAATCATCAAAGCTGAAGGTGAAGCTGAGGAGAAACCCCGCAAGGATACCGGGGAAGATCAGGGGCAGCGTGACTTGGCGGAAGGTGGCGAAGGGGGGCGCGTAAAGGTCGGCGGACGCCTCCATCAGACTGCGATCCATACCAGCAAGACGGGCGCGCAGGATGATGATGACCAGCGACATGGAAAACAGCGCGTGCGCCGCGATGAGTGAGCCATAGCCCATCGACAGTTGCGGCGCCTGACCTTCGGGCGCCAGCAGCGCCAGGAAGGGGTTGATCCACCCGAACAGCGTCACCAGCGCAATCAACGTGGCGATGCCGATCACGATGCCCGGCACCATGACCGCGACATAGATCAGCGCATCGGCCACCATGCGGACCCGGCCTGTCATCCCTTGCAGCGCCAGTGCGGCCATGGTGCCGAAAACGCTTGCGATCACCGCCGAGCACAGCGCGACGATGAAACTGGTCCACAGCGCCTCCATCACGAAGGGGTTGGACAGGGCCTTGCCGTACCATTGCACCGAAAAGCCGGTGAACTGGCTGGCATGGGTTCCCGCGTTGAAGCTGAAGATCGCGATGACCGCAATCGGCAGATACAGAAAGGCAAAGACGGCGGCGGCGTACAGGCGCATGGCTTTCCCCTACATCATCGCCACGTCATCGCGCTGACCACCCATGCGGCGCATCAGCCACATGTAAAGCGACACGGTGACGAGCATGATGACAACCAGAGTGACGGCGACCGCCGCACCAAAAGCCCAGTTGCGCGACTGCAAGAACAGATCGACCAGTGCGTTGCCGATGAAAAACACCTTGCCACCGCCCAACATGGCGGGGATCAGAAACTCGCCCATCAGCAGGATGAAGACCAGCATGCAGCCCGTCGCCACACCGGGCAGCGACAACGGCAGCGTGACTTGCAGAAAGCTGCGCAGGGGCGGCGCGCCCAGGTCGGCAGACGCCTCCAGCAGGCGTTTGTCCAGCCGTTCCAGGCTGACAAAGATCGGCAGCACCATCAGCGGCAGATAGCCGTAAACGATGCCCGTCAACACCGCGAACGGGGTGTTGATCAGCCGCACCTGCCCAAAGCCCAGCCACTCGATCACCGCAGGCAGGCCCTGACCGCCCAGAATGAAGATCCAAGCATAGCTGCGGATCAGGATCGAGGTCCAGAATGGCACGATGACCAGGATAAGCAGCAATGTACGCCACTTGGGGTCGGACCGCATCGCCAGAAAATACGCCAGCGGATAGGCGATCAACAGCGACAGCAGCGTGCCCAGCGGCGCCAGCATCAGCGTGTTCAGAAAGGCCGTCCCGCGGGCGGGCAGGTTTGCATATTGCGCAAAGGTAAAGGCGGGGACATAGCCGCCCGCAGGCGCCCGTTCCCCAAAGCTGAACACCAGAACGAAACACAGCGGCAGCACCAGCATGACCGCAAACCACACCCCTGCGGGCGCAAGAAGAAGCCAGGTTGAAAGCCGCCGCTGCATGTTTTTATGCCGACTTGAACCGTGCCATCAACTCGGCGCGGTTCGGGTCCGTCAAGGTGGCTGCCGCGCCAAATTCCAGCGCGTTCAGCAGGTCAGCCGCCGGATAAAGGATCGGGTCGTTCAGCACCTCGGGCGGCAAAAGGGCGTTCAGTCGGGCGTCGGGCACCGGATAGCCGTGGAACAGGGCCTCCTTGGCGTTGACCTCGGGCTTCAGCAGGAAGTTGATCAGCGCATAGGCCGCGTCGCGGTGCGGCGCGCCCTTGGGGATGGCGTAGAAGTCGGACCACAGCTCGCCCCCCTCGCGGCCAAGGACATAGACGATTTCCGGCATGTCGCGGTTCAACTGCTTGCCGTCACCAGTCCAGCAGATCGTCATCCAGGCGTCGCCCGACCGCATCGACGGCTGATAGTCCGAGCTGATGGCAAAGAGATGTGGTTTGGTGGCCAAAAGCAGCTCTTCCGCCTTGGCAAGTTCGGCAGGATCGACGGAATTGAACGAATAACCAAAGGCCTTCAGCGCCGCGCCAATGGTGGTCAGCTGATAGTCATGCACCATGGTACGGCCGCTGAAATCGGTCTGGGTGCGGTCAAAGAACTCTTTCCAGGTGGCGGGCGTGGTGCCGCCTGTGTGGTTGGTGTTCACCGCAAAGCCCGTGGTGCCCCAGTTTTTCGGCACCGCATAGATCTTGCCATCCACCGTGCCGGGACCGGCAAAGCGCTGGTCAAAGCTTGCCGCGTCATAGTTCGGCAACAGCGCCAGATCGAGCGGCTCGATCAGGTCCTGCTCGACATAGGTGGTGATGGTGTAGTTCGTCGGAACGAAGACATCCCAGCCACTGCCGCCCGCCTGCAGCTTGGCCAGCATTTCCTCGTTCGAACCGAAGACATTCACCTGCACCGCAGCCCCGGTTTCAGCGGCAAAGGCGTCAAAGTTGGCGACGTCGTGATAGTTGGGCCACGTCGCCAGCACCGCCCGGTCCCCAATGCCTTGGGCAAAGGCCGGGCGCGCCATCAGGCCGGGCATTGCCGCCCCAAGCACGGCGGTCGCGGCACCAAGGCCCGTCACCCCCAAAAAGTGCCGGCGCGTCACCGAGCCCTTTTGATAACGCCGCATCTCTTCCATGAACTTCTGACGCGAGATGTGGTCAATCTTGTCGGTCATTGCCTAGCTCCCTGTTGGTTTGTTCTTTCAGTCTTGTGGCAGGATCAGGCCCGCTTGCGGCGCCCATGAGATGAAGCCCGCATCGCCCGGGGCAAAGCTGCCCGCGCTTGCCTCGGCCTGCCGGGCGACGAGCACCAGAAGGTCGCCAAGGCTGGCGTGGCGGACAAGGTATTCGGTGTGTTCGCCCAGAAAGATGCGGTTGATGACCGTGACGGGTTCGGCCCCCGTGCGCACGCTGTGGGCAAGGTTGATCTGTTCGGGCCGGACGCTGAGTGCGACCTTGGCCCCCCGCACCAGCCCGCCCGAAACCCGGCCTGCAAAGCGCAGGCCCGAGGGGGATTCGATCTGGCCGTCGGTCGCGGAAAGGGCAGTCAGCGTGCCATCAATGAAATTGGACTTTCCCACAAAGTCAGCCACATATCGACTGACGGGCTGGTCATAAAGCGCATTGGGGGAACCCGATTGCACGATGCGCCCGCCGCGCATGATGCAGATGCGGTCCGACATCGACAGCGCCTCTTCCTGATCGTGGGTCACAAGGACAAAGGTGATGCCAAGCTGGCGCTGCAGGGTCTGCAACTCGATCTGCATTTCGCGGCGCAGCTTGCGGTCAAGCGCCGCCAAAGGCTCATCCAAAAGCAGGATCTTCGGCTCGTTCACGATGGCGCGCGCCAGCGCCACGCGCTGTTGCTGACCGCCCGACATTTCCCAGATCCGGCGCGGGCCAAACCCCGCCAGGCGCACCATGTCCAGGGCGCGGTCCACCTTGCGGGCCACATCGGCCCGGTCGGGGCGCGGGCGGCGTTGCATCAACCCATAGCCGATGTTCTCGGCCACGGTCATGTGGGGAAACAGCGCGTAATGCTGAAACACCATGTTCACCGGGCGGCGGTAGGCCGGCACATCGGTCACCCGTTCGCCGTCCAGATAAACCTCGCCCGAGGTGGGGGTTTCGAACCCCGCAAGCATGCGCAGGGCTGTGGTCTTGCCGCAACCTGACGGACCCAGAAACGACAGGAACTCACCTTTGCCAATGCCAAAGTTCAGCGCATCAGCCGCCAGCACCGTGCCATAGCGTTTGGTGGCCGCGCGAAACTCGGCAACCAGAGGGCGGTCTGCGGTATGATCTTTTGCGCCATTGTCCAACCGGCTTTGCATGGGGCCACGTCTATCCTATGAAACCAAGGAAAGCGTAGGAGAAGAGCGATTGGCTGTATATATCAAAAATAGGGTATCCCCGTCGTTGTGGCCGTCGTTGTGGCCGTCGTTGTGGTCGCCGAAATGAGCCCGTCGCATTGGGCGCTTGCGGCAGAGGT
>Ga0105047_10014682_pt1 | contig 12406 bp, 10 predicted proteins | sample MAT04_FD_78384 | JGI IMG/M metagenome (GOLD analysis project Ga0105047, IMG submission 78384) | Freshwater microbial communities from Lake Fryxell liftoff mats and glacier meltwater in Antarctica - MAT-04 (megahit assembly) | ecosystem: Environmental > Aquatic > Freshwater > Ice > Liftoff... | reverse complement strand
TATCTGTGCCGTTCGGTGCGATCCGCCCTTTCCGTGTTCCAGCGGTTGCCGTTGGGAGGCCTGCGTGTGCGGCACGATCGGTAACCGCTGGACCACGGAACTGACGGATTTCGCGGAACCGCACCGATACGCCGAAAGCCGATGGGCGACCGCTCGGCACAGATCCCGTCCCAAGTCGCGTCCAGGTGCCGAACGCCGACCACGGCGGACATCGAAAGCTCCGCAGAATGTGACACAACCCTGTCTCCAAGCGCGCCCGGCCCTATCGCCAATCGAATTTTGGCGCAAACATTCAGGTCTGCCGGCGCGCCGTTATCTGCGGTCGGTCCCACCGAATCACCTCAGGAGCATTTCGATGAAGCGTACGATGCAGGTCGCGCTGGCGACTGCCGCACTCGCCCTGGTGCCGCAATTCGTGCAGGCGCAGGACAACGAGAAGTCGATGGCCGTGAAGGGCGGCATCCAGATGAAGGGTTGGATGGGCAAGGTCGACGGCAAGGAAGCCAAAGCCGGACTGACCGTCGATAGCGCCAAGTTCGTGGCCATGGGCACGGGCATGCACGCCACAACCGGTCCCGCCATCACGTACTGGAACCCCGAGATGAAGGGCAAGGGCGACTACGTCGTGAAGGCCACGTTCTCCGAGCGGGAGTACATGGCGATCAACAGCCATCCGCACGCGTACGGCATTGTCATGGGCGGCAACGACATGGGCACCGACACCGAGTCGTACCTGTATTGCGCCGCGTACGGCAACGGGAACTTCATCGTGCGCGGCATGGGTCCGGCGCCGTTCCAGATGAACGGTCCCCGTGGCGGCATGAACGACGCCGTGCACAAAGCGGAAGCGAAGGGCAAACCGGTGACGCAAGAGATCGCGATGCAGGTGAAGGGCGACAAGGTGTCGTGCATGATCAACGGCACCGAAGTGGCGAGCTACAGCAAGGCTGAGCTGGTCGCGGCTGGCAAGCTCAAGAGCACCGATGGCGTGGTTGGCTTCCGCATGGGTCACAACACCGATGCGCATATTGCCGGCTTCTCGATCGGCAAGCCGTGAGTAACACCGACACGGCGGCGCGCCAGTTGGATCGGCTTCGCGTCGCCGTTGTCGGGGCTGGTGCCATCGGCGGCGTGCTCGGTGCCCGTCTGCAGCACGCTGGCCACGATGTCACGTTCATCGCGCGCGGTGCCACGTTGGCCGCATTACAGACACGCGGTCTTGTTCTTGAAAGCGTCGACGGCGATCTCACGTTGCCAGTGGTGCAGGTGACCGACGATCCGGACACCGTGGGCGTCGTCGATGTCGTGCTCGTGTGCGTGAAGGCCACGCAGATCGCGAGCCTCGCGTGGTCACTGCGGCCGCTGGTCGGACCCGCCACGGCCGTGATCCCCGTGCAGAATGGGGTGGAAGCCAGCGAACTCCTGGCCGCCGTGTTGGGAGACGGCAACGTGCTCGAGGGACTGGGCCGGGTGCTGGTCGAGCAGGTCGAACCCGGACATATCCGCCACACCGCCGTCACCCCCATCGTCGAGTTCGGCCGCCGTGCCGGGGCGCCTTTACAGTCGGCCGCTTATGCCCAGATTGCCCGATTCGCCGCCGCCCTCCGTGGAGCCGGGCTGGTCGCCGTGCTGCCCGACGACATGGGTGTCGCACTATGGGAGAAGTTCCTGTTTATCGAGCCCATCGGGGCCGTTGGCGCCGCCGCGCGCGTACCGTTCGGTATCGTACGATCGGTACCGGAATCGCGGGCGCTGATCGACGCTGCATTGTACGAAGTGCGAAACGTGGGTCAGGCCGTTGGTGTGGCGTGGCCAACCGACACGATCGACCGGGTTTGGGCGCGATACGATAGTCTGCCACCAGACGGTTCGACATCGCTGCAACGCGACCTCATGGCAGAACGACCATCAGAGTTCGAGGCCCAGATCGGTGCCGTCGTGCGCATCGGACGTGCGCATAGCGTGCCAACGCCAGTGCACGACGTTCTGTATGGGGTGCTCCTGCCTGCCGTGCAGCGCGCAATACACTGACCAACACGGAGTAAAGCCGACCACTGGTCGGTAGCTCGACACACGAATCTGAACCTTGTTGCGCGCGGTGATCGTCCATTGGACGGTGACCGCGCGTTCCACATTGCCGCCATGATATGCCGCCATTGTGGAAAGCTCCGGCACGGGCGTTGCAGCGTTCTTCAGCGACTTGGGTTACCCCGACGTAAGTTATTTAGAGGATATCCGGCCTCCCGTCCTGCCGGATGTTCGAACGAATCGACTGGGCGACGCCATCGCGCGTTGCGGTCCTCAGAGGTAGCCGGCATGAAGCTTTTGCTCGCGTTGTCTGGAATGATCACGTCGGTGACGATGGTGGCATCGTCGCCGCCGCTCATCGATCCGGTCACGACCACTCCCCCCCCCCCGCCATCGCGCAGTATCGTCGCGACAGCGGTGCGTTCCACGATTGGCACACTGCCGAACGGCCGCCTGCCCGCGACGCATCCGGTGTTGCATCCGATGCGCGCCACCAACACCACGGGTCGCGCGTTCACGCGTACATCCGCCGGCGCGCGCGGCATCACGATGGGTGCGCTCGATGATGTCGTGCAGCGTTATTGCGCCGGGTGTCATAACCCGACGCAGCGTCGTGGCAATCTCGATCTCAAGAGCTACTCGGTCACGTCGGCGACCGCCGAGCTGGCGACCTCGGAGAAGATGATCCGCAAGCTGCGCGCGCAGATGATGCCGCCACCGGGGTCGAAGCGTCCCACGGGCGACACCCTCGTGGCACTGGTCGAAACGCTCGAACGCGTGGTCGATGGGGCCGCGCCGGTCAATCCGGGCACGCGCACTTTCCAGCGGTTGAACCGTCCCGAGTACGAGCGCGTGATTCGCGATCTGCTCGGTCTCGAGGTGACCTCCGGCGATTGGCTCCCGCTCGACACCAAGAGCGCCAACTTCGACAACATCTCCGATGTGCAGTCGCTGTCGCCCACGCTGCTCGAGGGGTATCTGAACGCCGCCGCCGCCGTGAGCCGCATGGCGATCGGTGATCGCAAGGCGCCGGTCGGTCAGGCCACGTACAAAACGTCGCCCTTCGCGTCGCAGCATCCGTGGGATCACGTTGAGGGCACTCCGTTCGGAACGCGCGGCGGTCTGGTGCTGCTGCATACGTTCCCGGCCGATGGGGAATACGAGTTCCGGCTCAACATCGGTGGTGGCGTCGGTCGCCCGATGGAGGACATCGACATCTCCATCGATGGCGACCGCGTGGCGATGCTCGGCTACGATCGCGGCATCGCGCGCAACGGGGAATCGGCCGATGCGCCGCTCGGCGCCGACTACATCCGTAGCGAGCCGATCAAGGTGAAGGCAGGACAGCGCAAAGTGTCCGTTTCGTTCGCAAAGTCGGCGGAAGGTCCGTACGAAGATCTGATCAAGCCGCACGAATGGTCGCGTGCATCGAGCGGTACTGGCGCCGCCGGCACCACCGAGCCGCCGCCCCTCCTGGAAGTGTTCGTGGCCGGCCCGTATCGCGTGACGGGGCTCTCCGACTCGCCGAGCCGTAAGCGCATCTTTACCTGCGCGCCCGCGGCCGCCACCCAGCAGCGTCTTTGCGCCGAGCAGATCTTCACCCGTCTCGGCACGCGCGCCTATCGTCGCCCGCTCACCGCGAACGACAAGGCGAGCCTGATGAAGTTCTACGATCAGGGAGCCAGGACAGGCGGTGACAACGCGTTTGAAGAGGGCGTGCGGCTCGGGTTACAGGCGCTGCTCGCCAGCCCCTACTTCGTGTTCCGCTTCGAGAAGGAGCCCACGACCACGGCCGCGGGCACCGATTACAAGATCGACGATCTCGAACTCGCCACGCGACTGTCGTTCTTCCTGTGGAGCACGATCCCTGATGATCGGTTGCTGGCGGCGGCCCGCGCGAAGACGCTGCACACGCCGGCGGTGTTCCAGGCGCAGGTGAAGCGGATGCTGGCCGATCCGCGGGCCGACGCCTTGGCCACGCGCTTCGCCGCGCAGTGGCTGCGCCTGCAGGACCTCGAGAAGGTGCACCCCGATGCATTCCTGTTCCCCGACTTCGATCTCAAGTTGGCGCAGTCGATGCAGCGCGAGACCGAGCTGTTCTTCGAAGACGTCGTGCGCAACGACCGCAGCGTGCTCACGATGTTCAGCGCCGAGTCCACATTTGTGAACGAGCGCCTGGCGCGTCATTACGGCATCCCGAACGTGACGGGTGAAGGCTTCCGCAAAGTGGCGTACGCCGACGATCAGCGCCGCGGTGTGCTCGGTCACGGCAGCGTGCTGGTGCAGACGTCGCTCGGCAATCGGACCTCACCGGTGCTGCGTGGCAAGTGGGTGATGGAAGTGCTGCTTGGCACGCCACCACCACCGCCGCCGCCCAACATTCCCGACCTGGAACAGACGGTCGCAACGAAAGAAGGCAAGCAGCTCACGACCCGCGAGCGAATGGAGATGCACCGCGACAATCCGACCTGTCGTTCCTGCCACAACTTCATGGATCCGATCGGACTCGCGCTCGACAACTTCGACGTGACCGGAAAGCTGCGCTACCGCGAATTCGGCGCGCTGCTGGATACGCGTGGTCAGCTGTACGACGGCACCGCGCTGACCACGCCGATCGACCTCAGCAATGCACTGCTGAAGCGGCCGATGCCGTTGATGCGCAACTTCACCGAGAACCTGATGGCATACGCCTTGGGCCGTCGTGTCGAAGACTACGACCAGACCACGGTACGGACCATCACGCGTGACGCCGAACGCAACAAGTACAAGTTTTCATCGTTCGTGATGGGTGTGGTGAACAGCAAGGCCTTCCATAGCAAGCGCGCCGAGCCGGTGTCGGCTGATGCGTCTCATAACTGATCGAACTTCCAAGGAGATCGACCCATGTCGTTCATGACGCAGAAAGCCCTCCCTCGCCGCACCTTCCTTCGAAACATGAGTGCCGTCATCGCACTCCCGTATCTCGATGCGATGGAACCGGCCGGCCGTTTCCTCGCCAAGGTCGGCGGCGCCGGCGCGCCGCTGATTGGTCACAAGCGCCTCGTCACCATTGAATCGGTACACGGTGCCGCCGGATCGAACACGTGGGGCGCCTCGAAGTATCTGTGGGCGCCGAAGGGTGTGGGTCGTGACTTCACGCTGAACCCGGACGGTGCGCTCGCGCCGATGGAAGCGTGGAAGCACAAGATGTCGATCATCAGCAACACCGACGTGCGCATGGCCGAAGCATTCGACGCGCCGGAAATCGGCGGTGACCACTTCCGTTCCAGCGCGGTGTTTCTCACGCAGTCGCATCCCAAGCAGACACAGGGTTCCGATCTGTACGTGGGCACGTCGTTCGATCAGATCGTGGCGCGCAAGATCGGTCAGGATACGCCGATTCCGTCGATGCAGCTGTGCATCGAGAATCTCGATCAGGCGGGCGGCTGTTACTACAACTACGCCTGTGCGTACACGGATACGATCAGCTGGGCCTCGCCGACCGAGCCGCTGCCGATGATCCGTAACCCACGCGCGGCGTTCGACCTGCTGTTCGGTGCCGGATCGAGCAACGCCGACCGTTCGGCTCGTCGCAAGGACAACGGTAGCATTCTCGATTGGGTCGTCGGCGAGATGTCGTCGCTCAAGCGTGAACTCGGCGCCACCGATCGTCGTCGTGTAGATCAGTATCTCGAGAACGTCCGTGAGCTCGAGCGTCGCATCCAGAAGGTCGAAGCGAAGAACGCGAGCGGTGACGAGCGTCTGTTGCCGGAAGCGCCGGCCGGCGTGCCCGATTCGTTCGAAGAGCACGTGAAGCTGATGTTCGACATCCAGGTGCTGGCGTTCCAGTCGGACATGACGCGCGTGTTCTCGTTCAAGACCGGTCGTGATGCGTCGAGCCGCACGTTCCCGGAGTCGGGCACCAACAAAGGCTTTCACCCGTCGTCGCACCACGGCGGTCGCGAGTCGGCGATTCTCGAGTTCAATCAGATCAATCGCTATCACATGTCGATGCTGCCGTACTTCCTGCAGCGCCTGCAGGACACGAAGGAAGGCGACGGTACGATGCTCGACAACACCACGATCCTGTACGGCTCGCCGATGGCCGACGGTAACATCCACAACCATCGTCGCTGCCCGTTGCTGCTGATGGGTGGCGATGCCACGCTCGTGCCGGGCGGCACCCATCTGCGCGCACCCGACGGGACACCGATGGCCGACGTGATGCTCTCGCTGCTGCACAAGTACAACATCGACGTGCCGAGCTTCGGTGACAGTCTGTCGCCGTTCGCGCTCTACGCCTGAGACGAAACATGATCGATCGAAACGGAGTCCGGGTCGGTGTCGCCGGTGCGCTGGTGTGGTTGTCGGGCGTGCTGTCACCGATCGCGGCACAGGACACGAAGCCGGTCGTCCGCGTGGCCACCACGTTCAAGGCCGAGGTAAAGCCGGCTGTGCGTGTGGCCCCGGCCGTGGCCGAAGCGGCCATGAAGGGTGACATCGCCAAGGTGCGCGCGTTGCTGGCGCAGCAGAGCGATGTGAATGTGGCGCAGGGCGATGGCATGACGGCGTTGCATTGGGCGGCCGATCGTGGTGACGTCGCGATGACCGCGCTGCTGCTCCGCTCCGGCGCAAAGCTGGCGGGTACCACGAAGAACGGTGGCTATACGCCATTGCATGTGGCGGCGCGAGCCGGCCATGGCGCAGTGGTGCAGGCGCTGCTGGCCGCTGGTGCCGACGCGAACGTACTCACGTCGACGGGTGCGACGGCGATGCACCTCGCGGCCTCGGCCGGTGATGTGGCGTCGGTGAAGGCCTTGCTGGCGAAGAAGGCCGATCCGAACGCGCGCGAATCGGCGTGGGGACAAACGCCGCTGATGTTTGCGGCGGCTGAGAATCGCGGTGAGGCAGCGCGTGCGCTGCTGGCTGGCGGCGCCGATGCGTCGATCCGCTCGAAGATGGTGGATCTCACCGAAGAGTTGGCGCGACAGCAGGCGGCCGCGAAGAAGCGCAATGCAGTGCTCTTCTCGTATCTGCCGCAGAAGACGCGCGACTCGATCATCGATGCTTCCGCCAAGGCGGCGGAAAAGTTGATGGCCGATGCGGCCGCGGCTCGCAATCGTGCCGCGGCGACGGCAGGTATGGCGGCACCCGCCGCGGCGCCTGCAGCGGCTCCGGCAACGCCGGCACCTGTCGTCGCCGTCCCTGCCGTGGCGGCGGTCCCTGTGGCGGCGGTCCCTGTTACGAGTGCGCCGGCGGTCACTGCGGCACCGGCACCCAAGGCTGATCCGGCGCTGCGTGGATATAAGATCGGCGTGGCGGCTCCGCCCACCGCGGATCTCACGCCGGCGCAGATCCAGCAAGCGATCGAAGCGGGTCGGGCGTTCTCCGCCGGTGGTCCGGTGGCCAAGACGACCGAGTCCGCTGAGCTGTTCGAAGGACAGGTGTCCGGCTACGAAGCCACCGTTGGCGGGATGGGTGGCATGACCGCGCTGCATCACGCCGCGCGTCAGGGCAACATCGATGCAGCACTGGCCGTTCTCGACGGCGGCGCGCAGATCGATGAGGTTACGTCCAGCGACAGCACCACGGCGCTGTTGATGGCGGCGATCAACGGCCAATTCGATCTGGCGATGATACTCGTCAAGCGCGGCGCGAATGTGAAGATCGGTAGCAGTGCCGGCCTCACGCCGCTGTATGCCGCGCTGAACACGATGTGGGCGCCGCGGTCGCGCTATCCGCAGCCGCAGTCGGTGCAGACGCAGAAGGTCACGCATCTCGAGCTGATGGACGCGATGCTGAAGGCCGGCGCCGATCCCAACGTTCGCCTGAAAAAGAACCTCTGGTTCTTCGCGTACAACAACTGCGGCAACGCCAACTGCGGACTCGAAGCACTCGACGGCACGACGCCGTTTTGGCGCGCGGCCTACGCGGTCGACGTGGAGGCGATGAAGCTGCTGAAGGATCGCGGTGCTATCGACACGTTACCGTCGGTTCGGCCAGCTGCAGCCGCCCGCGCCAATCGGGCGCGAATTGCCGGTGGTGCCGGTGGAGCGGGTGGTCCGGGTGAACTGCCAGGGGCGTTCGTGGTGCCGCGTGACATCGATTCCGCCTCCAAGGCCGTGCCCCCTGGTATCGGTATTTATCCCGTTCACGCGGCCTCGGGCGTTGGATATGGCAACGGCTTCGCGGGCAACTCCCATCGTCATGCCGCCGACGGGTGGATGCCGGCTATGACGTATCTCGTGGAAGTACTGCATGCCGACGTGAATCAGCGTGACGTGAACGGTTATACGCCGTTGCATCACGCCGCGGCGCGCGGCGACAACGACATGATCAAGTATTTGGTGAGCAAGGGCGCCGATCCGAAAGCCGTGGCCCGCAACGGCATGACCACGGTGGATATGGCGAACGGTCCGGTGCAGCGTTTACGACCGTTCCCGGAAACGATCCAGTTGCTCGAGAAGCTGGGCGCGAAGAACAGTCATCGCTGCGTGGCCTGCTGATTGCGAAAGGCGTCGGTCAGGGCTTCTTCTCGCCGGCGAGGAGAAGCCCGATGTGGCTCTGCGCCTGCTGCAGCCCACCTTCACCGTCGCCCCAACCGATGCGGCCGTCGGCGTCGTTGTCCGATCCCGCGATGAACTGATCGCAGATGGAAACGAGCTGCGCCAACAGCGCGGCCGCCGCTGCGGCCGTCGTCGCGGCCTGAATCTGCCTGGCGAGGGCGATGGCCTGATCAGCACGCGTCATCGCGCTCCGCGCTGCCGTCGCGATATGCGTGGCGTGGGTCTTCACGTTCGCTGATGCCGTAGGTTCCTTGGCCGCCAGCTCCACGTGCTGCGCAATGCCACCGGCCGCGCGCTTCATGCCGAAGCCCTTGCCGGGGCCGCTCGGAGCCTGGGTGGGGTCGATCGCATGAATCACGTGCCCCGCGTGCGTCTGCATGGACTGCAGATTGTCCGGCGTGCGCGCGGCAAACGCGGCGTGCTGTGCCGCGATCTTCGCTTCGACCAGCGCCATCGGTAGGAAACCGGATTTGTCGGGCGTATCCATGAAGCTCGAGACCACGTGGCCCAGGTGCGTGCCCACGAGTCCCGGAGGCAGCGACGACGCAGCTACGGCGCCCGGTGCCAACGGTGCGGCAGCCATCACGCCCGGCAGCGGCGCGCCCGTGACCACCGAGAGGATGCTGTCGAACTGGCTGCGCAGTGTCGCATTGCTGCTCACCATAAAACGACGCTTCGAGAACACGGAGTCGGCCATCCCCTTCGTGGCGAGCGCTTCGGTGATCATCTCGCGCTTCTTGTGCTGCAGCTCGAGCTGCGCCTCTTTCGTCTTGTTCTTCTGCTGGGCCGCCTTGTTGTCGCTCGAATCGTGAATGGCGGAGACGATCAGATGCGCTTCCACCAACGCTCGCACTTCGGCGAGCGTAAGAGTAGGTGCCACCGCTGGGGCGCTCTGACCGGCGCTCTGTGCGGCGAGTGGCGCAGTGAAGGCTGCGGCCGAAACGAGGGCCGCTGAGAAGGTCAGCGCCAGAACGGAAGACGGGCGGACAGGGAGGGCCATGGCGTCCGGGAGGTGAGAGTCGATTGGAGCGCGTTGCTCACGCGCCTTGCGAAACTATACGCATTCCACCGGCACTCCGCTCTGGCGAAGTGACGATTTCGGCGGCATCGTCTCGTATCCACCCGTGTACGACCCCCGAGTTCTCCCACCGTTCATCCGTTCCGAGGCACCGCAATGACCCGAGGCATTTTCTCGCGCGCGCCACATCGCGTCGCGATCCTGGGCGCCGCGCTGGCCAGCGCCGTGGCGTCCGTGGCCCTCAGCAGCACGGCCAGCGCCCAGGGTGGCGCACCGCCCGCTGCCGCCCGTGATCCGCGCAACATGGGCGGCGGCAACTGTTCGGCCAATCCGTACAACTGTGTCGATGCGGTCAATCCACTCCGCGCACCGGACACCGTGTGGATGGAAGAGATGACGTGGATGGACGTACGCGATGCCATGAAGGCCGGCAAGACCACGGCGATCATCTCCACTGGTGGCATGGAGCCGAACGGTCCTTGGCTCGTGACTGGCAAGCACAACTATGTGTTACACACGAACTGTGACGCGATTGCGCGGAAGCTGGGCAATGCACTGTGCGCTCCGATCGTGAAGTTCGTACCCGAAGGCAACATCAGTCCGGCCAGCGGACACATGGTGTCTCCCGGCACGATCAGCATGCGTGAAGAAAAGTTCCGCATGCTGCTCACGGATCTCGTAGCCAGTCTCAAAGCGCACGGCTTCACCAGGATCATTCTGATCGGTGACAGCGGCGGCAATCAGGCAGGACAGCGCTGGGTGGCCGACTCCGTGACCAGGATCTGGCAGGGATCGCCGATCGTGGCGCACATCCAGGAGTACTACGACTACGCCAGCGTCGCGCAGCACATGAAGCAGTTCGGCATCAATCAGACGGTGGCTGAAGGGCTGCACGACGATGCGGAAATCTCGCTCAACATGTTCATCGATGATCCCAAGTCGATTCGCTACGACGAACGCGCCAAGGCGAAGCTGCTGACGATCAACGGGGTCTCCCTTGCCGACCGTAAGAAAGCGACGGAGTGGGCGAAGCAGATCGTGGAGTTCCGCACCAAGGTCACGACCGAAGCGATCGACAAGGCCACGGCCAACAAGGGTACGCTCCCGGCCCAGCCGCGTCGTACTGGCGGGAACTGAAACCGGCTATCTTACGCAGATGTCGACGACTCGCTTCATCCGTTGGGTCAATCGCCCGGTCGCGGTGCTTGCCATGCTCTCGCTGACCGGCCTCACGCTCGCTGCTTGCACTGGCGATCCCGCGCCGGTGCCAGCGCAGACGAACAGCGCGCCGATCGGTTCCGCGTTACCGCCGCTGCCTCAACTGGCGCCCGACCTGCGCCCGGTTGTGCCGCCCGACCTGGAGCTCGCGTTCGGCACGGATTCCGTGCGCGTGATGATTGCCGTGGAGCAGGGGGCGCGCGTGAATGCGCTGCTCCCTCCCGCGATCGAAGCAACCGACGGGCGTCGCTTCACGTTGCGCGCGCCCACCGTTACCGAAGACAGTGCCTACTTTGTGGAACGTGCGTCGATCACGGTGCCGAGAACGGCTCTCCCGATTCGCGGTACGTTGCGCACAAGCTTCTGTCGCAGTGATGAACGGCTCTGTCGCAGCGCGGCTCGCGAGGTCGTGATCGAGGATCGATAAAAGAGCCGGAACACGGCTTACTCCCGCAACTTTTCTCCCTCGCTCCTGGTCGTGTGCAGCGTGGCATCGTCATTGAGGCCAAGCCGCTCCTGCTCCGCTGGCGACGAGCCGGCGGGCGATTGCCCCATACTCATGCGCAGTCCGCGCCACTTGAGCTTCGCGCCGGCCCACCGGTGACCGGGCGCCTCATAACCGAATGCGCGCCACTGGCCAGGCTCAACCTTCCCCTTCGATGCTACGAAACGCGTGAACTCGTCGGTCCACGCGTCGAACGTAGTCATGAACGGCGTATCGCCTACCATGTGCTCTGCCTGATTGTCGGCGTAAGGCTTGTCCTTGCCGGTGGTGCAGTGCGCCCACAACGGATCGGGCACTTCGATGCCGCTGTACCGGCACTGCCAGACGAGTGGGGCGTACGAGTCCCGCTCGTTCGCGAACGGCTCGGCTGTCACGTCGAACCACTCCTTGTGGCGTAGCTTACGGGGACGGCCGTCGGCATCGAGTTCGTCGCCCCCCTCGTCACCGTAGCAGAAGAAGCCGGCGGTGCGCCCCTCGAGATGATTTACGGAGAGCTCGCTCCAATCAAGACTCCGCTCGAGTGCCATCGCCTGCTCCGGATTCTTGTGGTCGATCAAATCCTCGCGCGGGTTGCCGCCGTTCATGCACACGAGCCGGTCGAACATCGCCTTCAGGTTCGACGAGGGACCATACCAATTGATCGGACCGATGATTGCCCACGCATCGGCGAGATCGAGCCGACTGTACAGGTCCATGTCCCACATCAGATCCGGCTCCTTGTCGTTCGCCTTCGCGTAGCAGTTGCACGGCCACACGCACAGCGCCATCGACGTCGATACGCAGGCGTTGCAGCTCAGGATGTGCGCCCGCCCATAGACGTTACCGAGGTCTTCGTAGTCGACTTCCCATTCCGTCGGCATACGCTCCGCCATGCGGAGCATGAGCGCCCGAGCCTTCGAGTCCACACCAGGGCAATTGTACTGCCGGCGGTTGGAGCCGGCGATGAGCAGCACGCGGAACGGGCGTTCTGCGGTCGGTAGCAGTCCGTTGCGGTCGTCGGGTTTCATAGGGGTGCGATGTACGGGATATGCGAGCGGTAAGACGCATCGGGGCGTCGGCGCGTCGGTAGACTCACGGCACGCGCATTTATCG
>Ga0105047_10014681_pt1 | contig 12406 bp, 11 predicted proteins | sample MAT04_FD_78384 | JGI IMG/M metagenome (GOLD analysis project Ga0105047, IMG submission 78384) | Freshwater microbial communities from Lake Fryxell liftoff mats and glacier meltwater in Antarctica - MAT-04 (megahit assembly) | ecosystem: Environmental > Aquatic > Freshwater > Ice > Liftoff... | reverse complement strand
TGCTGATCTGGCTGGAGTGGGGGCCCAAGCAGCTCAATGCCGTGCTCTATGCGCCGCTGATTCTGCCGGCGCTGCCGCTGGTGGCAGCGCAATACGCGGTGCTTTTACACCTGCGGCTGGACGCCTCGCTGCTGGCGCTGGTGTGGAGCCATCTGCTGTGGGTGCTGCCCTATATGCTGCTGACGCTGGTGGGCGCCTACCGCGCGTTTGATGCGCGGCTGATGACCAGCGCCCGCGCACTCGGTTGCTCGCAGTTGCAAGCCTGTCTGCGCGTGAAGTGGCCGCTGCTGCTGCGCCCCCTGCTGTTGGCGTGGGCGGTGGGTTTTGCGGTGAGTGTGGCGCAATACCTGCCGACACTGTTTGCCGGTGGCGGGCGTTTTGCCACGGTGACGACCGAAGCCGTCGCCCTGAGCGCCGGTGGCAGCCGCCAGGTGCTGGCGGTGCAGGCGCTGCTGCAAGTGCTGCTGCCACTGGCGGCGTTTGCCTTAGCCTTTAGCTTGGTGCGACTGCGCAGCCGCAACCGGCAAGGGCTGCGCTGACATGCTTAGCATCAAGAATCTCACCCTGCGCTGCGGCAGCCAAACGCTGCTGGAGCACCTGAGCCTGGAGATTGGCCCCGGCGAGATCGTCACCCTCACCGGCCCCTCCGGCTGCGGCAAATCCACGCTGTTGAACTGGCTCTTGGGCCATCTGGACGCCGCTTTTCAGGCCAGCGGCTCGGCACAACTGAATGGGCGCTCGCTGGACGGCCTGGCGATTGAGGCGCGCGGTATTGGCATCCTGTTTCAGGACGACCTGCTGTTTGCGCACCTGAGCGTGGGGCAAAACCTGGCCTTCGCCCTGCCTGCTGCGGTGAAGGGTGCCCAGCGGCGACAACGCGTTGCGCAAACCCTGGCCGAGATCGGTTTGGAGGGTTTTGCAGAACGCGACCCGGCCACCCTCTCAGGCGGGCAGCGCGCCCGCGTGAGCCTGATGCGCGCGCTCTTGGCCCAGCCGCAGGCGCTGCTGCTGGACGAGCCGTTTTCCAGGCTGGATGCCGCCCTAAAGGTGCAATTTCGCAGCTTTGTGTTTGAGCAGATTGCACGCCTGCGCATTCCCACCCTGCTGGTCACCCACGACCTGGCCGACGTGCCGCCTGGTGGTCGTGTCTTTGACATCAGTACCTGGCAGCCACAGCATGTTTGACCGCGCCCTGAACGCCGCTCTGCAACGCCCGCTGAAAAGCATGGCCGGTGTGATGGTGCGCCGCGGCTGGCGCGCCGACCAGGTGACCTGGGTGGGCTTTGCGCTGGGTTTGCTGGCCGTACCACTGATTGCGCTGGGCCACGCCCCCTGGGCGCTGCTGGCCATGGCGCTAAACCGCCTGGCCGATGGGCTGGACGGCAGCATGGCACGCTTGACCCAGCCCACTGATCGCGGTGCGTTTCTGGACATTTCGCTAGACTTCTTGTTTTACGCCAGCATTCCGCTGGGCTTTGCGCTGGCCGACCCAGCCAACAACGCGCTCGCTGCTGCGGTGCTGATCTACAGCTTTATTGGCACGGCAGGCACCTTTCTGGCGTTTGCCGTGCTGGCCGCCAAACGCGGTCTGAGCAGCACCGCCTACCCAGGCAAAGGTTTTTATTACCTGGGGGGGTTGACCGAGAGTTTTGAAACCCTGCTGGTGTTCACGCTGATGTGCCTGTGGTCAGGTTGGTTTGTGACCTTGGCCTACGGGTTTGCGACCTTATGCGCGCTGACCACGGTGACACGCATTGCCGCGGGCATACGGGTGTTCAGGCCGAATCAGGACGCAACCACGCGGGCTGCAAAGTCAGCGGGCGAGCAAACTGGTGCGCTGCGCCCCGATCAAGGCCACGACAGCAACAGCACTTAGCCCCAGCAGCAGCCACAAGCCGTGGCTGTAACCCACCTCGGGCGACCACATCACCCCAAGGACCCAAGGTGCGGCTGCCCGTGACAGCGCCAATGGCACACCCAACGCACCATTCAAGGTGGCAACATGCCGCTGGCTGACGTAATGCGCGATGGCGGTACCTCGGACGATGGTCAGCATGCCGTTGCCCAGACCGTACAGCAGCACAAACACACCCACTGCAGCCACGTGCCAGCCCCCCAGCTGCGGGGCTAGCAGCAACACTAGCACGCCAGCCGGGATCAACAGTGGCACCAGCCGATTGACCTGATGCAAGTCCATACGCTGCTCAAAGAAATACAACAGCAGTCGCCCGATCACCTGACTCACGCCAATGGCGGCAGGTAAAGCAATCGCCCAGGCTTCAGCCAAACCGTTTTCACGCAGCAGGTTGATCAGGTGTGCGGGAATGGCCACAGTGACCGCCATCATCAGCGTGATAAACAGGCCAATCAACCAAAACGGCCGACTGCGCATGAGTTGGCGCACGCCGGGCGGATGATGTGCTGCAGGGGCCACGTTCAACAGTTTGGCATCTAAAGACGCTGGCGCACCACGCAAGACCACGAAGTGCAGTGGTGCACAGATCAAAAAGTGCAGCAATGAAAGCAGTGAAAGTGCGGGCCGCCAGCCCATTTGGTCCATCAACCAGGCGATCAACGGGATAAATACCGTGCTGGCCAGCCCGCCCAAAAAGGTCAGGGTGATGATGGCCCGGCGGAAATCATGCGGAAACCGCCGGGTCACCAGTGCAAACGCTGGTGAATACAACACCGCCGCCATCGCTGCGCCCAGAAGCATCCAGAGCGCATAGAGTTGCAGCAGCGAACTCACCCCGCTAAGCAGCGCCAGACACAGCCCGGTCAATACCGAGCCGGCGGTCATCACCGCGCGCTCATGGCCCCGGTCAATCCAGCGGCCCACCGGGTATGCCATCAGCCCCTCCGCCAGCAGCGCCAGGCTGAAGGCCAACGACACCTGCGCCCGGCTCAGGCCCAAATCGCGCTCCAGCGGTGCCATCAACAGCGCAAACAGATAGAAGACGCTGCCCCAGCTGATGAGCTGTGCCAGCGAAAGCCAACCGACCAGACGCGGGTTATAGGACTGCGTCTGCGGCATGGGCGGCGGCGGCGTGCTCAGGCTGACTTGAGTGCACGCCGGTATTGCATGGCCTCGGCCACATGCGTGACCTGGGTGGTGCGCGCGCCCGCCAGGTCAGCAATGGTGCGGGCAACCTTCAAGGCCCGGTGGGTGCTGCGCGCCGACCAGCCCAGACGGGTGGCGGCCACGTTCAGGAATTTGGCGGCGGCCTCGTCCAGCAGCACAAACTGGTCAATTTCCTGGCCCTGTAGCGCCTGATTCGGCTTGCCTTGGCGGGTGATGGCACGCTCTCGCGCTGCCACGCACCGCGCCTGAATGACCGCGCTGGGCTCGCCGGGCGGTGCTTGCATCAGCTCGGGGGCAGTGACGGCGGGCACTTCCACATGCAAATCAATCCGGTCTACCAGCGGGCCACTGAGCTTGCCCTGGTAACGCGCCACCTGGTCCGGCGTGCAACGGCAGGCTTTCTGGCTGGAGCCCAAATAGCCACACGGACACGGGTTCATCGCGCCAATCAGTTGGAACCGAGCCGGAAACTCACTGCGCCGCGCCGCCCGAGAGATGGTGATGGTGCCGGTCTCAAGCGGCTCGCGCAAAGCCTCCAGCGCGGCGCGGGGAAACTCTGGAAATTCGTCGAGAAACAGCACACCATGATGCGCCAGCGATATTTCACCAGGCCGCGGCGGCGAGCCACCACCCACCAAAGCCACCGCACTGGCGGTGTGGTGCGGATGGCAGGTGGGCCGGCGCGCCCAGGACGCCAGCGAAAAGCGCCCGCCCAAGCTTGCCACGGCAGCACTTTGCAACGCTTCATCCGTGGTCATGGGTGGCAGCAACCCCACAAAACGCTGCGCCAGCATGGACTTTCCCGAGCCTGGCGGGCCCATCAATAACACACTGTGACCGCCCGCCGCGGCAATTTCCAGCGCCCGCTTGGCCCCCAGCTGGCCTTTGACATCGGCAAAATCGGGGTAGCTGGTGGCATTGGCAAGTGGTGCAGAATCGATGCGAGCCCAACCGTCACCTGAGCTGGTAGCTATGGTTTCCGAAGTGACTGGCAAAAACTGCTGCACCACATCCAGCAGATGCCGGGCGCGGTACACCTGCGCGGTGGGCACCAAGGCGGCTTCTTCGGCGCTGTCTAGCGGTAACACCAGCTTCGTTACCACACCGCTGCCATGGAGCGCCAGGCTCATGGCCAGGGCACCGCGCACCGGGCGCAATTCACCCGACAGCGACAGCTCGCCTGCAAACTCCCAGCCTGCCAAGGCGCCTGCGTCAATCTGCCCGCTGGCCGCCAAAATACCCAGCGCAATCGGCAAATCAAACCGCCCAGAGTCCTTGGGCAAATCGGCCGGTGCCAGGTTCACCACGATTTTTTTGTTGTTGGGAAATTCCAACCCGGAGTTCTGGATGGCCGAGCGCACCCGCTCGCGCGCCTCTTTCACCTCCACGTCGGCCAAACCCACCAGCGTGAAGCTGGGCAGCCCATTGGCCAAATGCACTTCAACCGTGACGGCTGCCGCTTCCAGGCCCAACAGGGCTCGACTTTGCACCAAAGACAGACTCATGAGGCTCCCTTGCTAAAAAGGTGCGCTTGTCGCCCAGCACAACCCGGTTAAAACGCACCTTTTTGGTGCTAACTGTTTATTTATACAGATATCATAACCCAACTTTTGGCAAGGCTTTGCATGGGTTTTACCCAGCACGCATGGGCAGCTGGCACGAACTCTGCTTTACCTGCTTGTCAACCCACTTGTTGGAGAGGCCAATGACTCAGAACCCGCCGAGTGTGACCCACTCTTTCCAAGCCAAGGAGAATCTATGAAATTTGTCACCGCCATTGTTAAACCCTTCAAGCTCGATGAGGTGCGCGAAGCGCTCTCCGGCATCGGCGTGCAGGGCATCACCGTCACCGAAGTCAAAGGCTTCGGTCGTCAAAAAGGGCATACCGAACTGTATCGGGGTGCGGAATATGTGGTCGACTTTCTGCCCAAGGTCAAGGTTGAAGCCGCTGTGGCGGACGAAATGCTTGACCAGGTCATCGAGGCCATCGAAGGTGCCGCGCGTACCGGCAAGATTGGCGACGGCAAGATTTTTGTCACTCCCATTGAACAAGTGATCCGCATCCGCACCGGCGAGACCGGCAAGGAAGCGCTCTGACACCCATCTCCAACTTCATAAGAGATTCACAACATGAAAAAATTACTTGCATCCCTTGCGTTGGGCATGAGTCTATGGATGGGCGCCGGTGCCGTCATAGCTCAGGCACCGGCAGCCTCAGAGGCCGCACCCGCAACCACCGCAGCTGCCGAGGCGAAAGCACCTGCAGCTGAGGCCACAGCACCCGCAGTAGCCGCTACTGAAGCGCCTGTAGCTGCCATGGCCAGCGCAGCGCCTGCTGCAGCCGAGCCTGCTGCCGCAGCGGCTACTCCGGCACCCGTACCCAATAAGGGTGACACCGCCTGGATGATGGTCTCCACACTGCTGGTGATCCTGATGACGGTTCCTGGCCTGGCGCTGTTCTACGGTGGCTTGGTTCGCTCCAAGAACATGCTGTCAGTGCTGATGCAGGTCATGGTGACCTTCTCGATGATCGTGGTGCTGTGGTTTATCTACGGTTACAGCCTCGCGTTCACCGAGGGCAACGCCTTCTTTGGCGGTTTTGACCGACTCTTCATGGCGGGTATCTGGGACAACGTCGCAGGCACTTTTGCCAATGGCGCGACCTTCAGCAAAGGTGTGGTCATTCCTGAGATCATCTTTGCCGCATTCCAGGCCACTTTTGCCGGCATCACCGGTACGCTGATCGTCGGCGCCTTCGCCGAACGTATGAAGTTCTCTGCGGTGCTGGCCTTCATGGTCTTGTGGTTCACCTTCAGCTACGCCCCGATTGCCCACATGGTGTGGTTCTGGATGGGTCCTGACGCTTACACCGCCGCTGGTGTGGTTGACGAAATGAACAGCAAAGCCGGTTTCATCTGGCAATCTGGCGCGCTGGATTTTGCTGGCGGTACTGTGGTGCACATCAACGCCGCTGTGGCGGGCCTGATTGGCGCCTACATGGTTGGCAAGCGCATTGGCTACGGCAAGGAATCGATGGCGCCTCACAGCCTGACATTGACGATGGTGGGTGCTTCCCTACTGTGGGTGGGCTGGTTTGGCTTCAACGCTGGCTCCGCCCTGGAAGCCAATGGCTTCGCGGCACTGGCCTTCATCAACACCTTTGGCGCAACCGCTGCAGCCATCCTGGCCTGGTGCATCGGTGAAACGCTGATGAAGGGCAAGGCCTCCATGCTGGGTGCTGCGTCTGGTTGCGTGGCTGGCCTGGTTGCCATCACACCGGCCGCCGGTAACGTCGGTATCGGTGGCGCGCTGGTGATCGGCTTCCTGTCTGGCTTTGCCGGTCTGTGGGGTGTGAACGGCCTGAAGAAGCTGCTGGGTGCTGACGACTCGCTGGACGTGTTCGGTGTGCACGGTGTCTGCGGCATCATGGGTGCCATCCTGACCGGCGTCTTCAACAGCCCAGCCCTGGGCGGCCCCGGTTACGTGGCTGACTGGGTCACGGCCACCATGGTGACCACCGCTGACTACTCCATCGTTTCACAAGTCTGGGTTCAAACCAAGGCGGTGTTAATTACCGTGATCTGGTCCGGTGTGGTGTCATTCTTGGCCTACAAGATTGTTGACATGACCATCGGTCTGCGTGTCACAGAAGAGTCTGAACGCGAAGGTCTGGACATCACATCACACGGCGAAACTGCTTACGGCAGGTAATCATGACACCACTTGCAGGCCCGCGGGCCTGCAAATTGGCTTAGAAATTTGTTTCTTTGAGAGTTCGCCCACCAAGGCTTTGCGGCCCTGGTGGGTTTTTTTTGCATCACGCCAGCGTCGGCTAAAACGCTGCGCTATTTATAGCTACTTGCGCTTATCCAATAAGGGCTAGAGGCGATCTCTTCTTACAAAAAAGCTCAATTTTGGTGTTGTGACCCGATCCCGTAGCGTGTGGGCACAATGACAAACTTCCATCCTGACTGTTCAAGCCGCCATGAAAACCACCGACGCCCTTGCCGACACCCTGTGGCACACCGTAAGCCCGCACCGCTGCCAACTGGGCGAGTCGCCGTTTTGGCACCCGCAGGAGCAAATGCTGTACTGGGTCGACATTCTCGGCAAACAGGTGCTGCGCGCCAACATCTATATGGGCAGTGTGGAAACCTGGAACCTGCCCGCAGAGCCAGGCTGCATGGCACCGACTGAAGGTGGTGGGCTGGTGCTGGCGCTGCGCGATGGCATCTATCTGGCGCCGACGTGGGGCAGCGAGTTGCAGTTGCTGACCAAACTCGACTATGACCCTGCAAACATGCGCGCCAACGACGGCAAGTGCGACCGCTTTGGCCGCTTCTGGGTGGGCACCATCGATGAGACGCGCAGTGCCCACAACGCTGCCCTGTACTGTATCGACGCGCGTGGCAGGCACGACACCGGAGATGTCCAGGTGGCCTGCCAAATCAGCCCGGCATCGGGTATGACCACCGCCAACGGCCTGGCCTTTAGCCCCGATGACGCCACACTGTATTGGGCCGACACCCCTAGCCACACCGTCTGGGCGTGGGATTTTGACAGTACCACGGCCCGCATAACGAACCAGCACGCCTTTGTCCGCTTCACCCCAAAGCCCAGCGACTGGCAGCCCATGGCGCCAGACGCTGACACCAACGGCTACGGTGGCCGGCCCGACGGTGCGGCAGTGGACGTGCAAGGCAACTACTGGGTGGCCATGTACGAGGGCCAGCGCGTCAATCAATTTGCGCCCGATGGCCAGTTGCTGACCAGTATCGCCAGCCCCATGCTGTGCCCCACCATGGTCTGCTTTGGCGGCGAGGATCTGAAAACCCTGTATGTCACCAGCGCGCAGCACAAGGGCGGCGCAACAGGTCTGCCGGTGCAGCCGCTAGCCGGTGCAGTGGTGTCGATGCGGGTGCAGGTGCCGGGTTTGCCGGTCAATTTCTTTCGGGATCGCAATCCCCAAGGTGCCAGGTCCGGCCATCGTTGAGTTCTTCAGACCCTTTTTTCAAGGGCATCCCACGCGCATTTTCCAACCAGGCGTTGGCGTTCAGCAAAGGACGTCACAAGCCCGCTCGAATCTTTGCCGGATGCCCTCGCCTATGCCGATCACGCTTTTTTTCAGCTCGATGGTGCCGATGGCAATGCCGTTCACATACAGCACCAGATCAGGCCGGCGCTCCAGATTGACATGGAGCGTGACTTCTTCGGCGATGGCAAAGTCGTTTTTATGCGGCTCTTTCCAGTTGATCAGATGCACCGTTTCCGTGAACTCGCCCACTTCGACCTTGACCGGCACGCCGTAGCGCAGCAGCTTGTAAACCGCCTGGTTGTTGCCGTACAGCTGGCGACTGTGGTTGTCGGTTTCACGGCGCAAGACATCGATGGCGCGGTTGATCTGCGCCGGGGTGTAGCCACTGCCTGTCAAAAAATCCGTCAGCAGACCCGGCTCGATGTTGCTGTTGCCGGTGCGGTGGGTCCAGTCGCCCAGATAGCGGTAGCCCAGCTCATTTGTGAACAGTTTGATGACACGCTGTTGCGTGACGCGCTCGGGTGTGCCGATGTCGCTCATGGTGCTACTGCTGGTGGGTTCGAGACAGGGGGACGCGCCAGCGATGCTGAAATGAATCCTTCTTGTGACAACGCGTGAATCATCCCGCGGATCAGGTAATTGTTGTCAAAGCCGATGGTGTACTGTCGGGCGTTGGCTTCAATCGGCTGCAGCATCCGCCGCTCCACCAGCTTCTTGATTTGGTAGGTGCGCTGGGTTGCGTTCAAGTCGGGCATGGCACCACCCAGATCCCCTGATTTCACAACGCGCTTCTTTACCGCCAGCTGCAACACGCTTTCTTCCAGTGGTGTCAGTAAACCACGATGGCGAGCATAGGCAAGGGTCGGCATCAGAATCCTGGCGCTAAGGTATTCGTACTGCGTGAGTCGATCCACTTTTTGCAGTTCGGTCAGCACGCCTTGCAGCACGTACACGCACCATTGCTCCAGATTGGTGGGCGAGCCGACATCGGCACAGGCCAGCATTTCGTAGTACTTGTCACGGTCGTTACAAAACACCGCCGTGGGGTTCAGTATTCGGCCACCAGCCTTGACGTTAAAGCCGTACTTGATCATCAGTGCATAGGTCAGCAGTCGCACCACACGCCCGTTGCCATTGCCGAACGGGTGCACCCAGCCAAAGCGGTGGTGGGCTAACGCCACCTTGATCAAGTCGTATTTGGGTGGGTCCGACCGATTGATGAACGCAATCAACTCCTGCATGTAGCCGGGCACCTGCACGGGGTCAGGCGGCTGGTGGTTGGACTGGGCAATATGAACCTGTCCGCTGCGGTAAGCACCGGGTGTCTTGTCGCCTTCTCGCTCCAGATCACGCACGGCAATCGCGTGCAGTTCCCGCACAAAGTGTTCGGTGAACGGCAAGCCGGCCTCCATCGACGTTTCAATGTACGTCATGGCCTCTTCAATGTTGCCCACCTCGCGCAGTTGGTCGCCTTTGGTGGCGCTGCCTTCGAGGGAGCTTTCCACATAGTCGGCCAGCGTGGTGTGATTGCCCTCGATACGGGCCGAACCCAGGCTCTCCAGCATGTGAAAAATGTGCTTAAGTTGAAAGAACACCGGGGCGGGTGTGCTGCCCTGGAGTTGCAGCCGCCGCAGGTGCTCCAGATCGGTCAACACATCCACCAGTGGTGAGTCAAACGACGGGTTGAGCAGGGCAAGGTCAAAGTGATTAAATGCAGCCATGGGTTCCCGACATCTGGAATTGATGGTTTTAGATAACTTCATTTTGCATTTAAAACTTGTTTAAAAACAACGGTTAAAAAACAATTTGAAGATAAACTTCTGTAAATTCTGTCCATCATCTTTTGCAAATGGCCATTGCAGCATCTGCACAAACCACACCGCCCTCACTTTAAAAATCAGGTGCGGGCCAACTCACTGAGCGACCTGGCCCATACCGACATCGGTCTGTTTGGCATTCAGAATGCTTGCGCGGGGAAGAAATTGACAAAAACAACTGCCAGCCCCCGTGAAACGTGCGCAAGCAGCTATGAACTTCATAGTAAATGAATCCTGCCGCTCAACAACTTCTGCCCCATCCCTTACTCAACTTTCGGAAGTTTCCGGGAGGTGTGAACAACATTAACCAACTGACGGGCTTCCAGACGCGCATGAAGAACGGCTTTTGCCGTTTCGTTCGAGTAGCTCTTCATTTCTCCGCGATCCAGGGCATCGATGGTTTTTTGCAGCCGCTCACGCAGCCACTCGGTGTAACCTGCCTCGGAAGGTTGGTCGGCATCTTGCGGGTCGGCCGCGATGACCAAGGGCAGTGTGCGGGTCTTGTAGACCTGGGTCATGAACACCCGCATGGCTTCAGACGGGCTAATGCCCATTTCGCGCAGAACAGCAAATGCCCCGTCCTTGATGGTGGAGTTCATGCGGAACTGAATGGTTGCGTCGACATCTTGCGTGGTTGACATGGTGATGCCCTCAGAAAATTAATTTGTACTGCCAGTGTATTGACGAATTACGAGAAGTCATATTCTGTGGTCTTGGCAATATCCGTAAATTAAAGACAGGAATAGGCTTTAGCCCCCGTGGAACTTGCACCAGTAGCTATTGAATTCATAGTAAACGAATAAGCGTTCAATGGTGTTGATTCCGGCGACTGACATCCGCAGCATCCAGCCGATCCAGAATGCTCAATGCCTGGTCCACATCTCCCGTTGCCGCCATGGCCCGAAAGTGATTTTCTGTATCAATGATTTCAGCCGCGCAGCGGTGTCATCGGGCAGACGGCTGGTTAAGGTGCTCATTTCCATTCCTACAAACATTGCGCAGGTGTCAATACCCGAAGCTTGATGAAGAGCAGCACCAGCACTTAGTCTTTGTACTGGCTGGCATCCATGCCGCCGCGCAGTTCGTCGCAGCCAGACCAAAGGGAAGAATAAAGTTCGGATTTTTTGACGGCCATGGGAATCTTGTAATAGGTGTCGTGACTCCGGCTGAATGGCGGTCACTGTAACGGAAGGAGATGAAGCAAAACGGTGGGCAGGCCAGCGTCAAGCGTTTAACTTGTCGAGTTTGGCCACGAGGTCCTCTGCGCGAAGATGGGTATAGCGTTTGAGCATCTGCATGGATTTATGGCCACTGATGGCGGACACCTCTTGATCGCTCAGACCACCTTCAACGAAGCGGCTCACGGCTTCATGCCGGAGATCATGAAAACGGAAGTCGGCACACCCCGCTGCACGTTTGATGTCGAGCCACACTTTATTGAAGGCATACGGTCGACGTTTGCCGTCTTTGCCGGGTTCGCCAAAGAAAATCAACTCAGTGTCACTATGGCGTATCGGATGGTCCAGCGCTTGCTGAAACAGCGCTGTGGCCTTGACGTTCAACGGGACGGTGCGCGGCAGCGTGTTTTTCGTGTCAAGTAAGCGCACAACGCGTCGAGACATGTCGACCTGGCTGCGACGAAGCGTCGCAATTTCCGATGATCGCATGCCCGTTTCAACGGCAATCCGAACGATCCACCCAAGCATTGGGTTCGAGTGCTTGTCCACCGCCGCAAAAAGCTTGGTTTCTTCGCCCGAGTCCAAACGTCTATTCCGACCAGGTCCAGGCGCCGGTCGCCGCACATTCAACATCGGGTTGTAGCCAAGCCCTAAGCCCCACTCCTTTAACGCCACAGTGAATAGGTGGCCAAGCAAAGCTAACTCAAGTCGAACGGTGTTCGCCGCCCTGGGGATAGGCTCACCATCCTTGCCCTTCCGATCTTCGCCAGCAAGTCGTTTGTCCCGGTACTGGGCAACCAGCTCCGCAGTAACGGCTGCCAGTGAGTATTTGCCAAAGAACCGAATCAACGGCAGCGATCTCATCCGCTCCCCGATTTGAGTCAAGGGCCGTTTTGTTGGCGTGACTTCCAGCAAATACCGCTGCATTGCTTTCTCAAAGGTAAGCCGCTCAGATTGCGATCGCTGGACAAACAGTCCTCGAACCATCTCATCTTCAGTACGACGCGCCCAATCCTGCGCGTCTTTTTTTAGTCGAAAGGTCTTGATGATGGAAGGGAACTCGGTCTTGCGAATGACGGCTTTCCATGTTCCGGAAGGCGTCTTAACGATGGTGACCATAGGGTTCCGATACGGTGTAGATGTTCCGTCAATGTACCGGAATCGTACCGGACGTCAATTTTTGTACCGAAGCAAAAGAAAAAGGACTTAGCAAAATAATGCTAAGTCCTTTATTTAATTGACATTTAATTGGTGGGCCGTCACAGACTTGAACTGTGGACCAAAGGATTATGAG
>Ga0105047_10014678_pt1 | contig 12408 bp, 8 predicted proteins | sample MAT04_FD_78384 | JGI IMG/M metagenome (GOLD analysis project Ga0105047, IMG submission 78384) | Freshwater microbial communities from Lake Fryxell liftoff mats and glacier meltwater in Antarctica - MAT-04 (megahit assembly) | ecosystem: Environmental > Aquatic > Freshwater > Ice > Liftoff... | reverse complement strand
GGCCCCGGCTACTCGTCGTCGATGGGCGTCGGGTTCCGCGGCCCGGCAGGGACGTTCGGCGGCATGGGCGGCTGGGCCCCCGGCCAAATGCCACGCTTCCTGCCCAAGGGGGCTGGCTATTTCCTTCCGAAGAACGCCGATCTCGTCGTGCAGACGCACTATCACCGCGACGGCAAGGAAGAGAAGGATCGCCTGCAAATCGGCCTCTACTTCGCCAAGGAAAAGATCGACATGCCCTACCAGGCACTCGTCGTCAGCGGCTTCAGTCCCTTCCAATTCATCCCGGCCGGCAAGAGCGACTACAAGTCCAAGGGATCGGGCATCGTCAACGCCGATTGCACGATCCATTCAGTCATGCCGCACATGCATTTGCTGGGCAAGAACGTCAAGGTCACGTTGACCACCCCGGAAGGCTCGACCCGCACGCTCGTGAAGATAGACGATTGGGATTACAACTGGCAGGAAACCTACTGGTTTAAGGAACCGATCGACGTGAAGGCGGGCAGCCGGATCGAAATCGAGGCTCTCTTCGACAACAGTGAGAAGAACCCGAATAACCCACGTCACCCGCCCGGCCTCGTCTTCATCGGTGAGCAGACGACCAACGAGATGCTCTTCGGCTTCCTCGGCGCCACGACGACCGTAAAGGGCCAACGGCTCTTCGCGCGGCCGGCACTCTTGGCGGCGAAAGAGGAGAAGAAAGACGAAAAGAAGGATGAGAAGAAAGATGAGAAAAAGTAAGACAAAATTTGAAGAGTGCCGCTGATTTTTTGTAATGAGCCCTGGCATGAGGTGATGGATGAACGCTGAGCTGATCGTTTCCGACCCCAAAGTCATGATGGGGAAGCCGGTCGTTAGCGGCACTCGACTAACCGTTGAGTTTCTTCTTGAGGAACTAGCAGCGGGCACTCAGGTCGAACAGTTGTTGGCGGCTCATCCTCGGCTGACGCGCGAGGCAGTCTCCGCCGCTCTCGGGTTTGCCGCTCGGGCGCTCCGTGCTGATGTCATCTATCCATTGCCCCGGCAGTCAGCATGAACTTGCTGGCAGACGAGAGCGTCGATGGTTTTGTGGTCCGCCAGCTTCGCTCTGACGGGCACGCCGTGGAAGCTATTGGTGAAACCTCACCTAGCATTTCTGACGACGAAGTGCTGGAACGAGCCGCCAGTTCGGGTCGCGTTCTCATTACGGCGGATAAAGACTTCGGGGAACTTGTATACCGTCTGGGGCGCGCCCACGCAGGCGTCGTATTGCTAAGACTTGCCGGTCTTTCGTCTCAGGGTCGATGCGACCTTGTATCTGAAGTATTTCGAAATCGAGGGGCTGAATTGTCTGGTAGTTTTACCGTAGTCGACCCGCATATCGTACGCGTGCGCCGCCTTTCGGGTCCCTGATGTTCAATCGCTCAGGATTTTTGTCCATGGATCGAAACCGTTATACCCGCCGCGAACTCCTTACCCGTTCCGGCATGGGCTTCGGCGCCCTCGGCTTGGCTGGCGTCATGGGCGATGCCGGGGCGCTCACGGCTTCGCTCAATCCGCTCGAGCCGAAGAAGCCGCAGTTCGCGGGCAAGGCGCGCCGGGTCATCCACCTGTTCATGAACGGCGGGCCCTCGCACGTTGACACGTTCGATCCCAAGCCATCACTCATGAAGTACGCTGGCAAGGCGTTGCCGACGGCCAACCTGCGGACCGAACGCAAAACCGGGGCGGCGTTTCCTTCTCCCTTTAAGTTCCAGAAGTATGGCCAATCGGGGATCGAAGTCAGCGAGATCTTCGCCCACACCGCCAAACATATTGATGACATTTGCGTCATCCGCTCGATGCACGCCGACGTACCGAATCATGAGCCATCGTTGCTTCTGATGAACTGCGGCGAGGCCCGGCTGATCCGCCCCAGTTTCGGCTCCTGGCTCACCTACGGGCTCGGCAGCGAGAATCAGAATCTCCCTGGCTTTATCGCCATGTGTCCCGGCGGCTACCCGATCCAGGAATCGCAGAACTGGCAGGCCGGCTTCCTGCCCGGTGTTCATCAGGGCACCTACGTCGACACGCAGCACACCGACCTCGACAAACTCATCCAGTACATCCGCAATCGTTCGTCGAGCGATGCCGAGCAACGCCGACAACTCGATCTGCTCCGCCAATTCAACTTGAAACATCAGGAAGAACGGCCGAACGATCCGCAACTCGAATCGCGCATTCAATCGTTCGAACTCGCCTACCGAATGCAGGGCGAGGCGGCCGAAGCGTTCGATGTCAGCCGCGAACCGAAATGGGTGCTCGACGCTTACGGCCCCGGCACGCAAGCCCGGCAAATCCTCATCGCCCGCCGATTGATCGAACGCGGTGTCCGTTTCGTGCAAGTCTGGCACGGCCAAGGCCAACCGTGGGATAACCACGACGATCTGGAAGTGAACCACCGCAAACTGGCCGGCCAGTGCGACCGGGCCATTTCCGCTCTGCTGGGCGATCTCAAGCGGCTCGGCCTCTTCGAGGAAACGCTCGTCATCTGGGGCGGCGAGTTCGGCCGCACGCCCGTCGTTGAACTACCCACCGTCGGCCAGAACGCCGGCAAGATCAACGGCCGCGACCACAATCATCATGGCTTCAGCATGTGGCTGGCCGGCGGCGGTGTGAAGGGCGGCATGACCTATGGCGCGACTGACGAGTTCGGCTTCGCCGCGGTCGAGAAGAAGGTTCACGTTCACGATCTGCACGCCACCCTTTTAAAGTTGCTGGGCTTCGATCATGAGAAGTTCACCTACCGCTACGCCGGCCGCGACTTCCGCCTGACCGACGTCGAGGGCAAGGTGGTTGACGAGATCATCGCCTGAACAGGCAGCTTCGCGATTATCCGCCGTACTTCTCGAACCATGCGACCAGCCGTCGGAGGACGTCCTCCATGTGCTTGGGTTGGCGGATGCCATGCCCTTCGTTGGGGTAAATCACCATTTGCGTTGGCACTTCGCGGTCGGCGAGTGCCTGATAGAACGCCTTGCCCATTGGCAGCGGGCAGCGGCGGTCATCGCGTGCATGCAGGATGAGCGTCGGCGTCGTCACCTTGTCGGCATAGGTCAGCGGGCTATGTTTACGCATCTTTTCCGGCACCTGCCAGGGCTTGCCGTTGAACTCCCATTCCGTCCACGATTGAATGTCGCTCAAGCCCCACATCATGTTGAGGTCGGTCACCGCGTTCTGGGCGACGGCCGCGCGAAAGCGGTTGCTGTGCCCCACCAGCCAGGTCGTCATGTAGCCGCCGTAGCTTGTACCGTAGACGAACAGTCTCTTCGGATCGACGACCTCTTTCGCGATGAGATGATCGACGCCCGACATGATGTCGCGCATGTCGCCGCCGCCGAGATCGTCGCGGTCGGCATCAATGAACTTCTGGCCATAGCCCGCACTGCCGCGGAAGTTCGGTTGAAAGACAGCGTAGCCATGAGCGGCCAGAATTTCAGCCGTGAAGTTGAACGAGCGTGACGCCCGGCCATGCGGCCCGCCATGCGGGAAGACGACCAGCTTGTACGGCTTCCGCACCTTGGCTTCCGCGGGCGGCAGCGTCAGAAGGCCTTCAATGGTGTTATTGTCGCTCTTCCAGGTAACGACGCTCGTTTCACCCGGCGAGCACTCTTTAAGGTAGGCATGGCCTGCGGGTGTCAACTCCTGAATTCGTTTCTGAATCTTGTTCGACGGCTCAACGATTGTTCCCTTGCCCGATTGCGTGTCGATACGGACGACTTTGGCATCAACGCCGGTCTCCGCGTTGTAGATCAGGTGCTTGTCGTCCTCCCAGCAGTCGGTCGGCAGCGGGAACGCCGGAGGCGGCTGAGGCGCCTTGTCGGCCGTGGGGCCGTGATGATCGAAGACGATCGTCGTCTTCGGCTCGGCGGATTCGAGATCGATGATGGCAAGGTTGAAGACGTCGCGGTGTGAACCCTTGCGCGGAACGTTGAGGCACGCGAGCCGCTTGCCATCAGGCGAGAATCGGGGCGAGACATCAGGGCCGACGCCGGTCGTCAGTTGTCGGGACTTGTGGGTTTCGACATCGATCGTCCACACTTCGAAGTTGCGGTTGATGCTGAATCGCACCGCTTCGCGTTGGGTTGTACGATTGGCGTGCACGGCTATCGTCGTCCCGTCGGGCGACCACTGCGGATCGCCGTACCATACTTCATCTTTCGTCAGTCGCTCGATCCTGCTCGCCGCGAATTTCCCGGGCTTCTCGTCGAGATGGGCGACCCAGATCTGGGCGGCGCCGTAGCCGGTGTAGCCTTCGCCTTGATCGGGCCGAACGATCTGGACGTCGTTGTCGATCTCCTGCTTGGTGCGTGGATCGACGCCGTTATCGGCGACAAAAACGAGCCGCTTGCCGTCGGGCGAGAATGCCGTCCGACCATAAAAGTTATCGTGGAAGACTCGGCCGTACGGCTTCTTGGAAGGGGCGAGTGGGATGGCGGGGCCGCCTGCGCTCGGGATCAGCCAGATGTCGACGGCCGCATCGGATTCGAGCGGAACCGCCGGCGTTTGCGTCCAACCGTCCGGTCGTGGCCGTTTGGAGTGAAACACGATCCACTTACCGTCAGGCGAGAAGAGCGGTGCCCGGGCATCAGGTTGGTCGGGCTCCACGGCCTTCGCTTTGTCACTGCTGCCTTCGACCGTCCAAAGGGAGTAACGCGTCTCTTTTGTGGCCGGGTCGTTCCACTGGCGGGAGTAAGCCAACCGTTGTCCGTCCGTCGAGAGCACCGCCGCCGTGGGTGCGTCGAACCGATAAAGGTCGTCGATGGCGACGAGACGTTTCTGGGCCGAGCAGGGCGTCGTCAGGAACCCGGCACAAAGCAGGACAAGGCCAGCGTGCGTTCGCATCGGTTGAATCCATCAAGGTGAGTGGGCGACTCGCGGTTCAAAATCAAAGCTGCGTGATCGCCCCATAACTCTCCGGCCGGCGGTCGCGAAAGAATTGCCAGGTGTTGCGCACCTCGCGGATCAGGTCGAGGTCCATATCGACGACGATGATATCATCCGTATCACGCTTGGCGACGGCGAGCATTTTGCCGCGCGGGTCGCAGAAGTAGCTTTGGCCATAGAACTCGCCGATCTTCCAGGGCTCTTCCGTGCCCGGTCGATTGATGGCGCCGACGAAGTACTGGTTCGCCACGGCATGCGCGGGTTGTTCGAGCTTCCAGAGATATTCGGAGAGACGCGCCACCGCAGCCGAAGGATTGAAGACAACCTCCGCCCCGTTCAGGCCGAGGCAGCGAGCGCCTTCGGGGAAGTGGCGGTCGTAGCAGATGTAGACGCCGACCTTGGCGAACTTCGTCGTGAAGACGGGATAGCCAAGGTTGCCGGGCCGGAAGTAGAACTTCTCATAAAAGCCGGGTCCGCATTGCGGGATGTGCATCTTGCGGAACTTGCCGAGATATGAACCGTCGGCGTCGATCACCGCGGCCGTGTTGTAGTAAATGCCCGGCAGGTCCTCTTCGTAGATCGGCACGACGATGACCATACCATGCTTCTTGGCCAGTTCCATCATCAGCTTGGTCGTCGGGCCATCGGGGATGCTCTCGGTCAGCGAGTACCACTTGGTTTCCTGCTCGGCGCAGAAATAGGGGCCGTAGAACAGTTCCTGCATGCAGATGACCTGAGCGCCCCGTTTGGCCGCCTCGGCGATGAGGGCGACGTGCTTATCGATCATCGCCTTCTTGATTTTTTCGATGGGACTCGTGGCCGGTTCACAGAGTGTGGCCTGGATCAGGCCTCCGCGCACAATTCTTGCCATGAAATCTCCTCAGTGCTTCGAGGCTACTGACGTCGAAAGAAGTGGTTAATCCTATCGAAGCGAGTCCGTGCCTGTCCAGAAGTTCCTTGCGTGAATTCGCTTCTGCGGCGTTCCACTTAATTAACACCTATAAACATCTCTGAGTGCCATTGATGATGCCGTTAGAAATCCCGCATCAGCACACCGAGGTTGCGGCTCCATGAGTCGTTTTCTTGGAATCGTTACTTTATTTCAGTGGAACGATATTCTGGAATGTTACAATTACTATCGAGACCCCTGGCCTGGCCAGTGCGAATTGGCAGAACGCACGCGTGGAGAATGTTCGAGAAGCTCCCGTGTGTCGGAGAGACCTATGCGAAAGAGCAATCGCCCGCCGTCGATTACCTGCCTCTGCATTCGGAAGAGCCTATTGGTTTTCGTGTGCCTCGTGGGGGTTTGTCCGGCCGCGCTCGCTGGTGAGACACCGGCAGCGTTCGCGGTACCCAAAGAGATCCAGGCTGTGCTGACGGGGTACTGCGTGGATTGCCACGGCGCCTCCGGCAAGGGCGGTATCAGCCTGTCGAATCTAGAGACGCTCAAGCTGAATGAGCGGCTCGACACGCTGAATAAAGTCCAAGACCAACTGTTTTACCGGATGATGCCTCCGGCTTCGGCCGAGCATCCGGTCGCGAAGGAAGCGCGCGCCTTGAGCGAATGGGTTCGCGCCGAGCTGCGCCAGAACAAGGCTTCGAAACTCGACGACCGGCTGCCCTATCCCGACGCGGGAAACTATGTCGATCATGTGGCACTCTTCGATGGAACGAACCGAGATAAGCCATACACTCCATCGCGGCGCTGGCTGGTCAGCCCGCAAATCTTCCAGGAGCGCGTACTCGACGTCTTCAAGTTGGAAGGCAACGAACGAGAGCAGTTCAAGCGGACCGGCTTCTACGGCGTGACCAACCCGTTCGTGTTGCCCGACCATGCCGGGGTGCGCTACTACGACCTTCAGGTTCTCGATGGCGGCCATCTCCTGGTGATGCTCACCAACGCGGAGTGGATCGCCACAAAGCAGATCCAGGCCGGCCGGATCAAGTCGGGCGACCTGAAGGCAGGCGCGGCTGACGACCCGAAAGACAAGTGGCAACCGAAGACGACGCCGGCCGCATTCGAGACGATCATCTCCAAAAAAGATGCTCCGACGGACGACGAAATTCGCGCGGCCGTGCTAGAGCAATTTGAACGTGTTCTCCAGAGGAAGGCGACGGCGCGAGAGTTGAGCCAGTACCTCGAATTGACGCGGGGCGCGATCCAAGCCGCCGGCAACACCGAAGGGCTTCGGCAGATGCTGAAGACGGTCCTACTGGAATCGGAATTTGTCTATCGGCTGGAGTTCGGCGGCGGCAATGGAGACGAGTACGGTCGAAAACCTTTGGCGCCGCGTGAAGCGGCATTTGCCATCTCTTATGCACTGGGCGATCGCGGCCCCGACGCCCGGTTGATAAACGCGGCGGACGAGGGCCGGTTGCTCACCCGGGAAGACTACCGCCGCGAGGTCTTGCGGCTGCTGGCGGATACCAACTATTACCGCGGCCAAGTCGATTCAGCGCTCAGCGGCATGCATATCCAGTCGCACGTTGCCTCTCATCCCAGGATGGTGCGCTTTTTCCGCGAGTTTTTTGGATACCCGGGCGCGACCAAGGTCTTCAAGGATGTGCCGCGAAGCGGAGGATACTATCAGAATCCTGATCGTGGCCACCTGGGCACGCCGGGGTGGCTGATTCAGGAAGCCGACGAGTTTGTGATGGGGCATCTCAACCAGGACGAACGCGTGTTTGAGAAGTTGCTCACCTCCGATCAGTTCTTTGTCTACCACAACCTGGATACGAAGACCGGACTTGCTTGCATTGCCGAGTGGAAGCGGGTTTACGATACACTCAAGGACACCGCCTGGAAGACGAAACCCGAACAAGTGATGGGCGAGCATTTCAAACTGCTGGCTTCCGCGAAGATCGTCGATGGGCGGGAAAAAGAACTTTGGAAGCAGAAGCGGTCGTTCTTGTCGTACATGTACTATTTTCAGGACACGTTCGGCCAGGGACGAACACCGTTCACGCGTGGACCGTTCACACATGGCTACACGTATGAGCATGCTCCCAGTTACAGCCTTCCGCCGATCCCTTCTCGCGGCAGATACACCGGAGTCGAAGCGGAACGCTACAAAGAGCCGAAGGATCATCCGCCGTACTGGGATTACCCGGTCGAGCAACCGTTTCAGATCGCCCACCGCAAGGGCATCCTCACACATCCCGCCTGGCTGGTGGCCTTCTCCGCCAACACCCACTCCGACCCGATCCGCCGGGGGCGCTGGATCCGCGAGAAACTACTGGCCGGCATCGTGCCCGATGTGCCCATCACCGTCGACGCCAAAATTCCGGACGACCCGCACAATACCCTTCGCGAGCGGGTGCATTCGGTCACCCAGGCGGCGGCCTGCGTCAAGTGTCACAGCCGGATGAACCAGCTTGGATACCCGCTCGAACAGTTCGACGACTTCGGCCGCTTCCGCACGGTCGAAAGCCTGGAACACCCGGACAATCTGTTGCCCAAGCGCAATGGGACCGAAGCTGACGTGTACAAGACAAAGCCAATCGATTGCACCGGCAAGCTCGACGGCACGAGTGATCCCAAACTCGACGGCAATGTGACGGATGCCTTTGACCTCATCGACCGGCTGGCGAGTTCGGAACGCGTGCGGCAGTCGATCATCCGGCATGCCTTCCGATTCTTCCTGGGCCGCAACGAACTGCTGTCCGATTCGCAAACACTGATCGACGCCGACCGGGCGTATGTAAAAAGCGGCGGCAGCTTCAAGGCGGTGGTGGTCTCGCTGCTAACCTCTGACTCCTTCATCTATCGCAAGAAACTGGGGAACTGAACATGGCCACGCGCAGAGAGTTCATCAAGGCGGCCGCCGTCGGAACCGGAGCTTTTGTGGCGCCGCAGTACGCGACTGCGAAACCAGTCGAGCCGAAGCCGCCCATGCGGTTTATCTTCCTGCATCGCGGCAACGGGTTATACCCAAGCGTGTTGGTTCCCCCGTCGTTCACCAAGGGCGACGCGGAGAAGGAAGCCCGGAAGGAACCGTTGAACATTGACCTCGACAAGCACGACCTGCCCGAGTGGATGAGCCCGCTCGCGGCTCACAAAGCGGACATGACGCTTCTGCAAGGGCTGTCGGGCAAGATGTGCACGACCGGGCATCACACGTGGAGTTCATCGCTCGGGGTTTTCAAGGCCAACGAGCGACTCAGTTCCATCAAGTGGGCGACGGTCGATTTTGAACTCGCCAAGCTGTTCCCCTCGCCCATGGAGCACGTCGAGTTCGCCTGTTTCCCGCTCGGTGGCGGCAACGCACGCGGCACCCTGAACGGTATTGCGACTGGCTTCTCGGCGCGCGGCCCGCAACAGCCCAATTACGCTTTCGGCTCGCCGAAGATCGCCCTGCAGGAACTCTTCAAATCCGTCTCGAACAACAAGGACGTGCAAATCCAGACACAACTCTCGCGGAAATCGCTGGAGTTTTCGGCACTGAACGAAGCTCGGTTGGCGGAATCCGTGAGCGGGGCAGAACGCGCGAAAGTCCAAAGTTATGCCGATTCAATTGAAGCCATCCGTGAACGGGATCGCAAGGTGGCCCAGATGGGCGACGTCATCCGGCAGCACGCTCCCAAACTCGATCCGAAGTATTTGGCCGAGGATATCACGACCATCAATCGCCAACGCGGTCACGTCGAGGTTCTGTTGGCCGCTCTGATTTCAGGCCTGACAAATGTGGCCGCATTCACGGTGGATGAACTTGGCCACGAGTACACGGGGATCCAGGGCATTGAAGGCGAGAAGGTCAACCTCCATGACGTGGGGCACGGAAAAACCATCGCTGGGCTGGCTGCGGACGAGATCCGGCAACGCTGCTGCCGTCATCACATGGCACTGATCGACATCATCGCGGACCGTTTGAAGAAGGTGCCCGAAGGCAACGGCACGATGTTCGACAACACCATGATCTTCTATTTCCCGGACAACGGCGAAACCCACCACTCGCACGGCACGGAGTATCCCTTCGTCGTGCTGTCCGGCACGAACGCCAAGCTGAACATCCGCGGGCGGTACATTCGCCTCCCCAACTATGGGGCGACGGGGCACAAGACGCTCGGCAACTGGTACACCACGCTGCTGAACGCCCACGGCAATCCGCTCAAACACTATGGCGACTTCGACCCCGGCTTGGCGCGGTTCGGCATCGACCAGTCCGGACCGATCAAGCAATTCCACGCCTGATGTTCCAGCAAGGGATACACCGAAGGGCGATGGCGAAGCCGTGCGAGAACTAGCCGTCCGATGCGAATTAGTCGTGGAGATTATCGATGATCCCCTTGACCAAAAATCCTGATCGCTCTCGGTGGCGTTCTCACGGGTTGCACGGGGGCATCGTCGTCAGAGATTCCTTCTGGCCCGGAGGGATTCAAGTCACGCGTGGCGTCGTTTTTCAAAAGGCGAAACACTCATGCTGTTCGACACCGCGGCCGATCCGACTGAGCGGAAGAACCTCATCAACGACCCGAAGTACGTCAACGATGTTGCCGAGTTGAGCAAGAAGTTGCTGGCGCATATGAAGAAGACCGACGACCCGCAGACGAAGGCATTTGAAGCCGCGATCACCAGGAAGTAAGCCGAGCAACTTTACAACATCGCGACCGACGCCGCCGAGAATCGGAATCTGGCGTCGAAGAACCCCGAGATCGTCGCGCGGATGAAGGCCAAGATCGCAAAGTGGAACGCTACGTTGCCGTCGGAGTACACCAAAACAGACGACAAGGATTAGCCTTTTGCACCGAGATCAAGAGATCCCCCAACCGAGGAGACCCATGCTGTTCCGAATCTACTCCGCCATCACCGTGTTCATCGCGATGGCTGGCATCACCTTCGCCCAGGAAAACCCGCCGCCCCTCACCAAGCCGGACGACAAGCCCGGCGCCGCCGGCAAGCCCATCAAGGTATTCATCTTGATGGGGCAGTCGAATATGGTCGGCATGGGGGACATCGGCCCGGAGACGGCGAAGGGGACGCTCACGCACCTCACCAAAACCGAGAAGAAATACCCGTGGCTGGTGGATGGCGACAAGTGGACCGAACGGAAGGACGTGTACTACTACGACGCGCGGGTGAAGAAAGGAGCGCCACTCAGCCCGACCGCGAACAACGGCAAGGCGATCGGCCCGGAACTCGGGTTCGGCTACGTCCTGGGCCAAGTGCTCGACGAGCCGGTACTGGTGCTCAAATCGTGCATCGGTAACCGTAGCCTGGGGTGGGATCTGCTTCCGCCCGGCAGCAAGCAGTTCACCTTCGAGGGAAAAACGTACGCGGGCTACAAGGACACTCCCGACTCGTGGGTGGAGGGGCAGCCCAAGAAGGACGTGAACTGGTACGCCGGCAAGCAGTACGATGACGACATGGCCAACGCCAAGGGGGCGCTCAAGACCATCGCCCAATGGTATCCCGGCTACAAGGATCAGGGGTACGTTATCGCCGGGTTCGTCTGGTGGCAGGGGCACAAGGACACCGGCAGCGCCGCCCACGCCAGCAAGTACGAGGAGAACCTGGAACGGCTGATCGTCGGCCTGCGAAAGGACTACGACGCGCCGAAGGCCAAGTTCGTGCTGGCCACCGGGTGCGGCAGCACGGGCCGCGAGGGGCTGGGGCTGAAGATCGCGGAGGCCCAACTCGCGATCGGCGACACGAAGAAGTATCCGGCCTTCGTCGGCAAGGTGAAAGCCGTGGACTCCCGCGACCTGTGGAGAGAAGCGGATGTATCGCCCAAGAACCAGGGCTACCATTACAACCGCAACGCGGAAACGTACTTGGAAGTCGGCCTGCGGCTGGGTTGGGCGATGGCGGAACTGATGAAGAAATAGAAATCGACCCTCGTTGAGAATAACAGGAGTTTTGCACGATGCGAATTGCCAGGATCTTCGCCCACCGGGTCGAGTTGCCCTTGCGTGAGGGAAACTACAAATGGTCAGGTGGCAAATCTGTCACCGTCTTTGACAGCACGATTGTCGGCGTGGAAACGGATTCAGGACATGTCGGCTACGGCGAGGTTTGCCCGTTGGGGCCGTTCTACCTGCCGGCCTACGCGGAAGGCGTCCGGGCAGGTCTGCGTGAACTGGCCCCGCACTTGATCGGGTACGACCCGCGAGAGTTGCTCAAGCTCAACTATCAGATGGATGCGGCTCTCAAAGGGCACCCGTACGTCAAGACGGGAGTCGATATCGCGTGCTGGGACATCCTCGGCCAAGTCACGGGCTTGCCCGTGTGCGTCCTTCTGGGCGGCCGCTTTGGCGAGAGTATCAGGCTTTATCGGGCCATCTCTCAAGAGTCGCCGGAGCGGATGGCGGCCAACGTCGCCCAGTATCGCAAGGATGGCTACACTCGATTTCAACTGAAGGTGGGCGGCGATCCCGATCAGGACATCGAACGGATTCGTCAGGTCCGGGCGATTCTTCAGCCGACCGATCGCCTCGTTGCCGACGCCAACACCGGTTGGACCCAGCATGAGGCGATGCGCGTCGTGCGTGCCGTGCGCGATCTCG